>Ga0209698_10000534_pt1 | contig 43339 bp, 34 predicted proteins | sample LitLauG_LLR_2012_FD_187203 | JGI IMG/M metagenome (GOLD analysis project Ga0209698, IMG submission 187203) | Freshwater sediment microbial communities from Pennsylvania, USA - Little Laurel Run_MetaG_LLR_2012 (SPAdes) (version 2) | ecosystem: Environmental > Aquatic > Freshwater > Creek >... | reverse complement strand
TCCCAGACCTGCTCTGCTTCATCCGCGCTGGTTATGACCAGGCTGTTCCCATCAGGAGTGAACGCAGCACGCAGGACGGAATCACGCCCTTCATGCTCGATTGACGGCGTCACCGCCTTGCCCGTCCTCGCATCCCAGACCCTCGTCCTTCCGTCTTGGCCGGTGGTGACGACGCCGCCCGCCGTTCCATTGGCCGTGAGCGTCACGTTGAGCGCACTGGCCGAGGTGTCCACCAAGCTCAGCGAGGAGCTCGCATTGCCACCCGCCCCGCCCTGCCCGCCGATTGCCGAACCCCCGAATCCGCCGGTGGCCGTCTGCGACAGCGTCAGCGTGCCGCTGGTGGTTCCGGAAACGGCGTTATTGAGGATCGACGCGCCACCGGCGCCGCCGGCGTTCAATGCGCCCGTAGCGTTGCCGCCATTGCCGCCGGTTTGCACGAGGTTCACGCTCACCGCGCCGCTGCCCGAACTTCCCGCCGCGCTGGATATGGCACCGGTGCCGGCGCCGCCGGCGATCGCGCCGCCACTGGATCCGCCGCTAGTGCCGTACACAATGCTCGACACCGTGACCGAATTGGCGCCTACGCTCGCGCCGCTCAACGCAGAGTTCACCGCACCGCCGCTCCCCCCGGCCCCGGTTGTGGAGGAGCCGTTCAATCCGCCGTTGGCCGCACCCGTCAAGCTTAGGTTGCCCACGCTGCTGATTGCGCCATTCAAGGTGATGCTGCCCGCCGCCCCGCCTACCCCGGAGTTGGAACTTCCCCCCCAGCCCGCGGCCGCATGCAGATAGACATTCATGCTGCTGGCGCTGGTGTCGGCAAGGCTGAGCGAGGAGGCCGCGTTGCCTCCCAACCCACCCGTGCCGCTTACCGATGCGCCCCCATTGCCGGCGATGGCGGTCTGGCTCAAGGCCAGTGCCCCGGAGGTGGCGCCGGACACCGCATTGGCAAGGCTTGCATCCGCGCCCACACCGCCGGTCCCGCCGCTACCACCGCCGCCCGCGCCACCAGTCAGGGTCACCGTAGCGGTGGCCGGGCCGCTCCCTGAGATCGCCCCAGCCGATGTCGCGCTCCCTGCCAAGCCGCCGGCGCCCCCGCTGGCGCCGCTGCCGCCGGCGCCGCCCGTAGCAATTGCGCTGGCGGTCGCACTTGACGCACCAGTGGCCGTCACCGCCGAGTTTGCCGTGGCACTGCCACCCGCGCCGCCGCTACCGGTTCCGGCCACGGATCCACCGGCGCCACCGCTGGCGTAGGCGCTGCCCGATGCGTTTCCCGCGGGCGGGGACGTCGGCGTCGTCGCCAGGGCCGCGCCGCCCGCACCGCCGCCCCCGTTGACCACCGCGGCGCCGCCACCCGCACCGCCATAGGCGCTGGCCGTATTGGTGTTGTCCGTCGGGGTAAGGGCGGTGCTTGCCGAAGCAGAGCCCCCGGCTGCGCCACTGGCACCGGGAGCACCAAAAACGGTGGAGCTCCCGGCATGGGCTGCGTCGGCAAAGGCCAACAGCACCAGCAAGTAGGGTAACTTCGCCGCGAAGCGGCCTGGGCCGCCTGCGGGCCGCTTGATGCTGCCAGAAACACCCATGACTTCTCCCCAAAGCGGTCATAAGCTCGTGCCGTCTAGCGGCAGACCGCGCCGGCCGGATCGCAATTCACCCTGCCCATGGGTCCGGCGATCAAAAGCCCAGCCCGATCCTACGTGCGCCTTGCCGGCGCAGCAAGGGTGTACACGGCATATAACTTTCGTTACGCTTGCCCGCGCTGCGAAGAATGGCCCGCCGAAACCGCATCCCAGGCAACGACCTGGATTTTGGCGGGCAATTCAGTTTTAGCGCAGACGCAGTCGATCGGCGCTCGATTTCATGTGGATAATTTTGCCTGGCGAAACAAGGAGGCTGGCGCTGCTTGCACCCACCGCAATGTCCGGAAAATTCCCTTTTTTTGCTATAAACGGCGCATACCTCGGCCAATCGCCTGCCGGCTGTTATGCGCAGTCGCCTCCACGATAGAAAGACATCAGCAATGAAACCCCGGTCGACTGCATGTGCCGCCGCTCTCGCGTTTTTTGGCCTTTTCTGTCACACGAACTCGGCTCAGGCGCAGGCCGCCTTGCCCGCCTGGTTCTGCACCGAGACACATGCCAGCTGCGGGGCCAATTTCGTCCTGGGTAGTGCCGTCATGTCGCCGTACGCTCCCGCCAACAATTACGCTTACTCGACGGGCAACCTGACGTACTACACCGAAGTTACCGGCCCCGCGGCGCCCGCAGTGCCTGTTTCTTTGCAGTTCTATGCCGATGCGCTGGCATCCTTCCTGGTTTACGCCGGCGCCCCCGCCGGAGGTTGGTGGGACGCCACATACGGTGTTTCGATATACAACGGCACGACCAGCACCTTGGTATTTCAGGATTACTCGCTCCTAAGCGCTGGCTACACGGGCGTCGGCAATAACCCCACAACCTACAGGTCCACCATCTCCAGCTACATCAATTCCGTCCAGACGCCCACGCCAATGCCGCTGGGCGCGGTCCGATCCGATGTGCTTTCCCTGGTACCCAACACCTTGTATAGGGTCTCGGTGTTCGAGACCCTGAGCTACCACTACGGGTACGGAGTGGCGACGCTATTCATAGACCCCAGCTTGACGATAAACAGCCAGATCTATCCTGGCTACACGGTAGGAGTCAGTCCGGGGATCTTAAATGCTTTGACGCCGGGCGCCGACCCCATCCCTTCGGCGGTTCCCGAACCCTCAAGCTACCTGCTGGTGCTTGCTGGACTTTGCATTTTCCCGCTCGTGCGCCGGCGCGCGCACGCTGGCCCAGGGCTTGGTGCGGCGTAGGCAGTGTGCGCAATGCGACCCGGGGCTTAGACATCCATGGCTCCCGTAGTTGCCGCTCGGAGCCCGCCGTTTTCGGTGCCTCGTAACCGGCAACGCCCCGAATCTTCGGACACGTTGGTCGTTTGCCCGACGTCGATGTCCGGGTCCAAGCAAGGCAGGTGCGTTGTGGAGCAAGGCGATTTTGCCGGTACGCGGCTACAAAGATTTGGACAGGCCCACGAAAAATCCGCGCCGCGGGCCGTATTGCGGCGCGCCCACACCGACTCCGGTGCCGTTGCGGATCTGATATTCCCGGTCCAGAACATTGATCACATCGACGCGCGCCGTAAGGGTGCTGGCCGCCGCCACGTGGTACACGTGGCTCAATCCCAGGTTCCACTGCAGGTAGTAAGGCAGGCGCAGGCCGTTGGGAATGTCGCTGCCGTCGGGCAGTGGCTGGCTCGCGCGCAGGCCCGAACCCAGGAGCAGGTCGCTGCTTAGACGCGTATCGCGCCATCGATAGGAGATGCCGCCCGAACCCGTAACCTTTTGCTCGTGGTCCAGCGAAATGAAGTTGTTGGCGATATAGCGCAGTTCGTCCAAGGAAAAATTGAACTGGGAGGAGACGATGTCCCGGCCCATGGCCTGGCCCCAGGCCAGGCTCGCATACGCGGCAATATCCCGGCCCGCATAGTTGGCGGTGGCCTCCACGCCGTATTGCCGGCCCGACGCGTAGTTAAAGGGCGTGAGGATGATCGGCGCGCCGAACTGGCCCTCGTCGAGCAGGTTGATCGAGCGCTTGTAGTAGCTGTCCAGTCCGAGCGTTATCTCTTGGGAGAGGTTGTGCGAGGCGCCGATGTCAAAGTAGTTGGCGCGCTCGGCCTGCGGCGTGTCGTTTTGCGTGACGCTGGGGCCGGCGCCGGCATTGGTGAACTTGGCCAGGGTCTCGGAGCTGATGAGCTCGAAGGGCGGCGGCGTGAAATAGCGTGAATAGCCGGCATGCACAGTGGTGCGCGCGTCTTCCTTCCACACCAGGTTCACACGCGGACTCCACTGGCGGCCGCGCGCATAGGCATGAAAGACGTCATAGCGCAGGCCGTAGTTGAGCGTCAGCGCCGGGGCAAAGCGCCACTCGTCCTGCAAGTAGACGCTTTCGATTCGTTCGCGCCGGTTCTCACTGTCCAGGATGTTGAACTGGGACTGCGTGGTCTGTCCACCGACGGTGTCCAAGTCCAGGACCACGGAACTGGTCGCGCTGGTCGAGCGGTCGCGCTGCAGGTACCCCCCGGCGCGCACCGTGTGCTTCTCGCCCCACTGGTAGGCGGCGTCGATCTGCCAGTCAAAGGCGATGTTGCGCCGGGTTGCGTTTTGCGCCAGGCCGGTGAACAACAGGTCGCCCTGGGCATCCGGGGTGAATTGCAGCGTGGATTTGCGCACGGTAAGGGCGCTTTGCAGGTCCCAGGGGCCGTTGGAATGCTGCCAGCTCAGCACGCCAAATTCCGTGCTCTCGGCTTGCGTTTCATTGAGGGCGGAACTCGGGTACGACGCCTTCCCATCAACAACCGCGCCCAGCGCGGGCTGCAAGCCGCCAACATCCGGGATCTGGAAACCCGCGCGCGAGTAACCGGCGATCAGGCTTACCCGGTTGCTCGAGTCGATCACGTTTTCCAGAAAACCGAAGGCATGCGTCTGGCGCGTTCGATCGTGCAGCGGATTGGCACTGCCATCGGGTGACTCGACCCCGACCTTGTTGACCAGGCCGTCGGCCGACCCGTAATACTGCCAGCGCCCCGAGGTGCCGCCGTAGGCGATGCTCGGCTCCAAGGTTCCGTGGGTGCCACCGTACAGGGAGACTGCGCCGCCGGATTCCAGCGCCCCGCTCTTGGTGGTGAGATCGACAATGCCGGCCGTGCGCAGGCCGTACTCGGCCGGCAGGGCGCCGGTGATGAGCTGCATAGAGGAGATGAGCCGCGGGTCGAGCGACTGGCCAAACCCGCTGATGCCCTCGGGCAGGATGATGCCGTTGAGGCGGTACTGCAAGCCGTTGTGTTCGCCGCGCACGTGCAGCTGGCCAAAAGAGTCCTGCGCAACGTTGGGCGCCTGCATCAGCGCCTGATTGAGCAGACCATTGTCCCCGCCCGGCATGGCGGCGATGGCGGCTGCATCGATGGTGTAGACCGATGCGCCCAGTTGGGTCTGGATGCCGGTGCGCGCGTCGTTAAGCCGCTGGGAATCCACCTCGATGGACTCCAGGACACTGGCCGAGCCGCCCGAACCCGCATGGGATTCGGCAGTTGCCGGAGGCGCCTGCTGGCCCAGCGCGACCAAGGGCAACCATAAAAGGGGGCCCGCGAACCGGCGGGCGACGGGGCAAACCATCGGGTGCTCTCCATTACAGACTTGCTGCGGGCGGTCGGCGCAAAAACCGCGGCCGTCCTGCAGCGGTGGCTCGGTATCAGAGAGCGGCGGGCGGATCGCGACTGTGGGTGGTCAGGGTGGGCGCCATTGCGGCGCCAAGCGCTAGGCGCGCCGCAGGTGCAAAGGCCTCGGCCTGCGCCTGGAGGGGGGCGATGACGACGGTTATGGCGCCCGCGACATGGGCAAAGCCAAAACATTTGTCGCAGTGGGCGCCGCCGCCCGAAGCCGGGGTGGCGGCATGTCCTGCGTCCTGCAGAACGGCGGCCTGCCCGAGGCCGTGCGCCAGGGCGTGGACCAGCGCTCCTTGCTGGGCACACAGCACCAGGCAGGTCAGCAGCAAGGGAATCAGAAGGCGGCGCATCGGCGGCAGAGGGCCCTTGGGATCAATACAACGGCGGATCAATGGCGGTAACGCGATTTTGAGTCTACCCCAGGCGCAAATTGCGCTTGCGACGCTCGCCGGGAGTACCACGGGCGCTGCCTCCGCACTGCGCCTGCAAGTGCTGCGCAGCTTGGCATAATCCACCCATATGACCGACAAGGCCCCAACGGGTTCCAAGGCGCACATCGACACGAGTCCCGCAAAGGCGGCGACCCCACCAGCGCGCGCGCCCGGTCAGCCGCCGCCCATCTGGCGCAAGGATGACGGCGCACCGGTCTCCTGCCTGGAAAAGATCAAGGTTCTCAACGAGAACTACGCCGAGTTGCGCCAGATCGCGCAGGATGCGTTCGAAGACGCGCTGCTCATCGGCTGCAGCGAGGAGCAGGTGCGCGCCGTGCTGCGCGAACTCATCGATGGCCTGATCAATCCCTATCCGGGCAAGGCGCCCACCGAGTAAGGCGCCAGCGCGTTGAGCGCTCACGGCCCGCCGAGCCAGGCGGCGCCACGCACCCCGGACGAGTCACCGTGACGGTTGCGCACCAGGCGGGTATGCACCTCGTCGGAGAAAACCCACTCGTCCCAACACTTGGGCACCTGCTCGTACAGGGCGTCGATCTTTGACACGCCGCCGCCCAGGACGATCACATCCGGATCTACGATATTGATGACCACCGCCAGCGCTTGCGCCAGGTGGCGGCAATAGCGCTCGAGCGTCCGGATGCAGGCGGGCTCTCCCGCCTGAGCATGCTGCGCGATGTGTTCCGCGCTCATCTGCACTTCGCGTTTGACGCCCATCGCCCAGGCATGGTCGGCGGCCAGGGCGGGGCCGGAAAGCACGGTTTCCACGCAACCCAGGCGCCCGCAGTAGCAGGGGCGCGGCGTATCGCGCCCCAAATGCGAGCCCAGCACGAGCGGGTTATGGCCCCATTCACCCGTAATGCCATTGGGCCCGTCGACAATGCGTCCGTTGACCACCAGGCCACCGCCCACACCCGTTCCCAGGATCACCCCAAAAACGATGCCAGCGCCGGCGCCGGCACCGTCGCTTGCCTCGGACAGGGCAAAGCAATTGGCATCATTGGCAATGTGTACCGGCCGCCCCAGCGCCCTTTGCAGATCGTCGGGCAAGTTGCGCCCATTGAGCCAGACGGAGTTGGCGTTCTTGAGAAAACCCGTTGCGCGCGAAACCGCCCCCGGCGTACCGATGCCAATGCTCGCAGCGCGCCCATGCAGGGACTCGGCCTGGCCGACCAGCCCGGCAATGGCCGCCAGGGTGCCATCGTAATCGCCGACCGGCGTGGCGATGCGCTGGCGATGAACGATTGCGCCAGCGCCATCGAGCACGGCAATCTCTATCTTGGTGCCGCCCAGATCGATGCCAAAGCGCATTGCGCGGCCCCTGAATTTCCCCGCGCAGATTCTATAACCATGGGCCTGTCTGTCATTTGGCCCCGGCGCCTGCCTCGGTTCGTGCAAAATCGCCAACTTGTATATTGATACTGGAGCCGTTTGCACGATGAATCAGAAGTCTGCCGCCGAGCCGCTGCCGCCGGCCGCAACCGCTGTTATGCATTTGGATGCGGCGCTGGCGCGCATGCAGCCCGGCCTGTTTGGCGCACCCATGCCTCATGCCCTGAGCATGGAGTTCGGCGTCCGGCCGCAGGATCCGCGTGCCAGCAGCCTGGGCGCAAGCGACATCGCCCGCCTGACGATGGCCGATGTGCAGACCATCGCCCAGTGCCTGCAGGGCATTGCCTTCGCTGGCAACAGCGCGCGCGCGGTCGTCGGGCTGGGCGCATCCCTGGCGCGCCGGTTGGGCGTGGTTCCGGCCGGTTTGCGTGATTTTCACGCGATCGGTTCGGGGAAGCATGGTTTCGTTGCCACGCAGGCCGATTTGTGGATCCTGATGCCCGGCGAAAATGCCGGCGCGGCTTTCGCCGGCGCGCGCACCCTCGTGGACCAGCTTTCTGCGGTGTTTTCCCTGCGCGAGGCCACTTCACTTTTTCGCTACAAGGACGGACGGGACTTGAGCGAGTTTCGCGACGGCACCGAGAATCCACGGGGCGAGGACGCCGCTGGGGCCGCGCTACTTGTGGACGCACGCTACGGTGGCGGCAGCTTTGCGCTGGTGCAGCGCTTCGTACACCGCCACCAGCGCCTTGCCGCCATGAAAGTCGATGACCAGTCGCTGGTCATTGGACGCGAGCGCGAGTCGGATGAGGAAATTGAAGCCGCGCCGCCCTCGGCGCACGTCAAACGCACCGCGCAGGAGGATTTCGAGCCGCCCGCATTCATGTGGCGGCGCTCCATGCCCTGGGGCACGCCGCTGCGCCACGGACTGCAGTTCATCGCCTTCATGGCCGACCTGGATCGGGCCGAGCGCATGCTGCGCCGGATGGCCGGGCTCGAAGACGGCATCAGCGATGCGCTGCTCGATTACACCCATGCCGAGACCAGCGCCTATTACTTTTGCCCCCCGCTGCGCAATGGCCTGCTGGCAATCCCGGGTTGATCGGCACGGCCGCGCGCCTCGCCGCGTGCGGCTGCTGGCGCTGCTGTGCCTGGCAATGGTGGCAGGCAGCGCCGGCGCCTGGGGCCCGGTTGGGCATCGCACGGTCGGCGCCATTGCCGACGAGATGCTCAATCCGGCTGCGCGTGACGCCGTAGCGACGCTGCTGCGCGATGACCAGGACCGCGAGGGACGCCCCTCGCACCGCCACAGCCTCGCCGAGGTTGCCGACTGGGCTGACGAGATCCGCGGCACGTCCGCCGACCACCCGCGCTGGCACTACGACAACCGGCCAATTTGCGAGGAGCCGGTGGCCACGCGCAACTGGTGCGCGCAGGGCGAATGCGCAAGCGCGGCATTTTCCGAACAGCTGGCGATCCTTGCCGACCGAAAGCGCAGCACCGCCGAACGCAACGAGGCCCTCAAGTGGGTCGTGCACCTGGCCGGCGACCTGCACCAGCCGCTGCACGCGGCCGACCTTGCGGAGGGCGGCAATCGCATCCATGTGGCCAACGGCGGGCGCTCGGGCTACCGATCCGGCCTTGGCAGTTTGGGCAACCAAGCCGCGCACGACGGGCGCGAGCGCCACGGCGGGGCCTCCTTGCATAGCTTCTGGGACAGCCACCTAGTGGGCATGGCGCTGCACCCCCAGGAGGGCGTGGCCTCCCCCGAGGCGATGCGCCAGCTCTTGCAGGATGCGCGGGAGATCGATCGGGCAACCCTCACCGCGCCCGCGGAACAGTGGGCCCAGGAATCCAATGAGATCGCCCGGCGCTTTGCACTCAAGATTGAGGGCGTGGGCTGCGCCGCGGGAGAGGGCCTGCACCGGGAGGACGCGCCCCTCGTGCATCTTTCCCACGGCTACATACAGCGCGCAATGCGCATCGCCGATGCGCGCTTGGCGCAGGCCGGCGCGCGCCTGGCCTACGTCCTCAACGAAACACTGGGTGCGCAGCACGGCGCCGGGGCGCCGGGAACACAGCCCAACAGCGACCCGTAAGGGCTTGCAGGAAACGCTGCCTACTTTTTCCGGGGCCGCTGCCAGCCGGGAATGGTGACCTGGCGCGAACGGGCGACAGTCAGCGTACCCTCGGGCACTTCACGCAGCACCGTGGAGCCGGCGCCGATCGTGGCGCCCTCACCGACCGTGATGGGGGCCACCAGTACGGAATTGCTGCCCACGTGCACGTTGCCGCCCACCTCCGTGTGGTGCTTGTTGGCGCCGTCGTAGTTGGCAAAGATGGTGCCCGCGCCGATGTTGCAGTTGGGCCCGACGTGGGCGTCGCCTACGTAGGCCAGGTGATTGGCCTTGGTGCCCTGCTCCAGGTGCGCCGCCTTGACCTCGACGAAGTTGCCGATGTGCACCTCGTCCTCCAGGTGCGCGCCCGGGCGCAGGCGCGCAAAGGGACCAACGCGCGCCGCGGCCCCCACAATGGCGCCCTCCAGGTGCGAAAACGCAAACACCTGCGTATGCGCGCCGATCTGGCAATCGCGCAGCACACAGTAGGGTCCGACGCGCGCGCCATCCCCCAGGTGCACCTCGCCCTCGAACACGCAACCGACATCGATGAACACGTCGGTGCCGGCCGAAAGATTGCCGCGCACGTCCAGGCGCCCTGGGTCGGCCAGGGTCACGCCGCCCTCGAGTAGCGCCTCGGCGGCGCGTCGCTGGACGATGCGCTCGAGCTGCGCGAGCTGCGCGCGGCTGTTTACGCCCAACACCTCCTCCGGACCGGTGGCCGCAAAGGCGTTCACGGCCAGGCCCTCGCGCCGGGACGCGGCCACGACATCCGTGAGGTAGTACTCGCGCTGCGCGTTGTCGTTGCCCAGGGCGGCGAGCCAGGGTAACAGGCGACGCGTGGGCGCCGCCAGGATGCCCGTGTTCACCTCGTCGATGCGCCGCTGCGCCGGATCGGCATCGCGCTCCTCGACGATCGCCTGCACGTGGCCCGCGCCATCACGCACGATGCGCCCGTAGCCGGTGGGGTCGGGCATCTGCACAGTCAGGATCGCAAGACCATCGGCCGCGCCCACCACCAGTTCGGCCAGGGTCTGCACGCGCACGAGCGGCACGTCGCCATACAGGACCAGGGTGGGCCCGTCGGGCAGGAAAGATGGGGCCGCCACCTGCACCGCGTGGCCCGTGCCCAGCTGCGGCTGCTGCTCGACAAAGAGCAGATCCGGCTGATCGGCAAAGGCCGCGCGCACCGCCGGCGCACCATGGCCCACGACCACCACGATGCGCGCCGCGGTTTCGCAGGCCTGCGCGGTGGCGCGCGCCGTATCGATCACATGGGCGAGCATGCTGCGCCCGGCCAGGGGCTGCAGCACCTTGGGCAGTGCCGAGCGCATGCGCTTGCCCTGCCCGGCGGCCAGGATGACGATGTTCATCAGCGGATCTTCCTCATCACGGGAAAGGCAGGCCCAAGAAATACCACGCGAACATGAATGCGATCGCCGACAGGGCAAAGGCCAAGGTGCCGAGCAAGCGGGCGCTGCGCTCCTGCGCACGGCGCAGCCGGCGCAGCTCGAGCAGGATCGCCGGGTTGTGGTCCTCGCGTGCCAGCGCATCGTGCACCAGGCGGGGCATGCGCGGCAGGTACTGGCTCCAGGGGATCGCCTCGTCCTTCATGCGTTCCTTGAAGCCCGCCCAGCCGACCTGGCGGCGCATCCAGTCTTCCAGGAAGGGCGTGGCCGTGCGCCACAGGTCCAGGTCCGGATCGAGCTGGCGACCCAGGCCTTCGATGTTGAGCAGGGTCTTTTGCAGCAGCACGAGCTGGGGCTGGATCTCGACATTGAAGCGGCGTGAGGTGGCAAACAGGCGCAGCAGCACCATGCCAAAGGAGATGTCCTTGAGCGGGCGATCGAAGATGGGCTCGCACACCGCGCGAATTGCCGATTCGAGCTCGTCGATGCGCGTGCCCCGCGGCACCCAGCCCGATTCGAGGTGGGTCTGGGCCACGCGCCGGTAGTCGCGCTGGAAAAACGCCAGGAAGTTGCGCGCCAGGTAATCGCGGTCCACATCGGTCAGGGTGCCCACGATGCCAAAGTCCAGCGCGATGTAGCGCCCCAGGTCCGTGCCTTCCACGCCCACGGCGATGTTGCCCGGATGCATGTCCGCATGAAAAAAGCCGTCGCGAAACACCTGGGTGAAGAAGATTTCCACGCCGTCGCGCGAGAGCTTTTTGAGGTCCACCCCGGCGCGGCGCAGATCCTCGATGCGGCTCACCGGGATGCCCTTCATGCGCTCCATCACCAGGACGCTCTCGCAGCAGTAATCCCAGAACATCTCGGGCACGCGCAGCAAGGGCGAGCCTTCGAAATTGCGCCGCAGCTGCGAGGCGTTGGCCGCCTCGCGCATGAGGTCCAATTCATCGTGCAGGATCTTGCGAAACTCCTCGACCACATCGCGCGGCCGCAGGCGCTTGCCGTCTTTCCACAGCTTTTCCACGAGGACCGCCGCCATTTCCATCAGCGCCAGGTCCCGATCGATGGCCTCGTGCATGCCCGGGCGCAGGACCTTGACGGCGACCTCGCGGCCGGCCGCGTGCCCTTGCGCCAGCACCGCAAAATGCACCTGCGCGATCGAGGCGCTGGCCACGGGTTCGCGCTCAAAATGCGCGAACACCTGGGAAATTGGCCGGCCCAGGCCACGCTCGATCTCGCGCGCGGCCATGTCCGGGTCAAAGGGCGGCACCCGGTCCTGCAGCTTGGCGAGCTCGTCGGCAAAGTCGCCGGGCAGCAGATCGCGCCGGGTGGAGAGCATCTGGCCGAATTTGACGAAGATGGGACCCAGGCTTTCCAGCGCCAGGCGCACCCGCACCGCGCGCGGCTCGCTGAACGTGCGCCCAAAGCGCGCGATGCGCGCCAGGCGCACCAGGAAAGGGTGCTGCAGGTTGGCAAAGGCGATCTGGTCAAGCCCGAACCACAGCCCGATCCAGGCGATGCGCAACAGCCGCAGCAATCGATGCATGAATCAGGCGCGCGGGCCGTGCTGCGGATCATTCTCCGGCGCGCCACCCCTGCCCGCGGATGCGCGCGCATCCAGGGCACCAATGCGCTCCTCCAGCGCCGCGATCCGCGCCTGCACCGCGCCCAGCTCGCCCAGAAAGGCCTGCCACTCGCGGGCGGCAACGAGCATTGGATTCTCGTTGCTCAGAAAATCCGCGCCCAGGCGTGCGGCGCGCTCGGCACTGTCGCGCAACTGGGTGAGGCCCGCGCGCACCGCGCCGGCAATGCGCTCGGCCGGCGCATCGCCGATGATGCGCGACAAGTCCTCGGCCGGATCGGGGCGCAATTTTTGCAGCACGTCGGTGAACACCTGCGCAAACTCGACGTCGCCCTCCATCTTCACCTTGCTCTTCAAGGCAGCCGGGCTAAAGAGCGAGTTGGCCAGGGTCTGGGGCTCCAGCGTGATGATCACGCTGGGCGTGCCCGTGCCCGGGGCCAGGGTGCCGCCCGGGACCACCCCGACGAACAAGGAGACCAGTCCGGCATCGATGCGCGCCGTGCGGTTGGCATGAGGGGCGAGCGCCACGCGCGCCCATTCCTCGCGCAGCAGCAAGCGGTTGTACCAGGCGATCAGGGACTCGGTGGCAAAGCGATCCAGCACGGGCGTCTCCGCAAAAAAATCAATGGCTAGAGCCGTACACCCACGTGCAAGGCGCAGATGCCGGCGGCAAAATTGAACCACTGCACGCGCGCCAAGCCGGCGGCGCGCATCATGGCCGCCAGTTCCTCCTGCGGCGGGTGCACGCGGATCGACTCGGCCAGGTACTTGTAGCTTGCCCCGTCGCCGGCGATCTTCTCCCCCAGCCAGGGCATGACTTTCATCGAGTAGGCGTCGTAGATCGGCGCCAGGGGCGCCCAGACGCGCGAGAACTCCAGCACCAGGAGTTGACCGCCGGGGCGCAGCACGCGGGCCATGGCGGCAAGCGCCCGGTCCTTGTGCGTCATGTTGCGCAAGCCAAAGGACACGATGACCCGGTCAAAGCTCGCGTCGGCAAACGGCAGGGCCTCGGCGTCGCAGCGCACGGCGGCGATGGCCAGCCCGGAGTCCATGAGCCGGTCGCGCCCCTCGGCCAGCATCGCGTCGTTAATGTCGGTTAGGATCACCTGGCCGCCGGGGCCCACGGCACGCGCAAAGGCCAGCGCCAGATCCCCGGTGCCGCCGGCCACGTCGAGCACGCGCATGCCCGGGCGCACCTTGGCCTGGCGCACGGCAAAGGCCTTCCACAGCCGGTGCAAGCCGCCGGAGAGCACGTCGTTCATCAGGTCGTAGCGCGGCGCCACCGAGCGAAAGACGCGCGCCACCTGCCCGGCTTTTTCCGCCTCGGGGATCTTGGTAAAACCAAAGTCCGTGGTGCCCGATTCGCTCATCTTGCGCTCAAGTCTTGGTCCGATTGTCTTTGCACCGGCATTGGATTCGGCAGCGGCTTGCGCATTCCGTTTGTGCAATCAGTTTGCGCGTTCATTTGCGCGGCCGCACGAGCTCCACCGCGGCCGTGCCCGCCGCGGCGATCTTGCTGGCCAGGGTAGGGCGCGTGAGCTGCGCGGCAACATCGGCGGCGACGCTGCGCGCTGAGGCGCAATGGCTCGTGGCCGGCTGGTCCTTCTGGTCATGCGCCCCAGCCGCACCGCAGCGCTCGGCCGCGCGTGCCGGAGCCGAGCTGTCCACATCGCGCGAGGCGCCGGCATCGGCAAGGCGGCGCAGGTAATCCTCCCAGCGCGCGTCCTGGTGGATGCCCAGTTCGTACAGGTAATCCCAGGAATACAAACCCGAGTTGTGGCCGTCGGAGAAGGACGGCTGGATGGCGTAGTGGCCCACCGGTTCGAGCGCAGTGATGGTCACATCGCGCTTGCCCGTCTGCAGCACCTCCTGCCCCGGTCCGTGGCCGCGCACTTCGGCCGACGGGGAAAAAACCCGTAGAAGTTCGAAGGGAAAGCGAAAGCTGCGCCCGTCGTTGAACACGACCTCGAGCACGCGCGAAGTCGAGCGCACCGTGATCTCGGTGGGCGTTGGCGAGTTGGGGCTCAGGCCCGGGGTGTGCGTAGGCATGCGCGGCGCGCCGGGCTGGAAAGAAAATCGCGGGCAGCGGGGTCAAGGCCGAAAGTGGCGTCCATGGCGCAAGCATAGCGCGCAGGGGCACGCTGCCTGCCTTGGCCCGCCGGCGAAAAGGCCGGTGCCACCACCCTCACCCCCGGCCCCATTCCGCAGTCCCCGGTTCCCGGTTCCCCGGCCCCAGGTCCCAATCCGCCAAGCGGGCAAGGGGCCTGGCCGCTATCGCCGCGCAGACCTTTAGAAGACGCTTTCGCGCACGAAGATCACATCGCCCGCTTGGACCGCGTCATCCATGGAAGGGGTGAGTTCCACCGGGTGCCCATCGGCGTCGTGGCGCTTGATGCGCAGGCCCCGCTGGGTGCCGTGGGGCGTCAGGCCCCCGCCGGCCGCCAGGGCCTGGACCACCGTCATGCCGCGCTCGACGCGGTAGGGCCCGGGGCGCTGCACCTCGCCGTAGATGTAGTACATGGGGTAGCGATCAACGTAAAGCGCGTCGCCACCCTGGAGAATGAGATCGCTCTCCAGGTGGTTGTTGACGAACATGCTGGCCACGTCGATCTGCTGCCACACCGGCTTGCCATCGCGCACCCCCGTGAAGATGACCGTGTCCGAGCCTGTGACCGCGATGCCCCCGGCCTCCGCGATGAGGTCGGTAAGGCGCATCTGGGTCGTCTCCAGCGGGTAGCGCCCGGGCCGGTTGAACTGCCCCAGCGCGACCACCTGATTGCCGTGCACCTGCTCGAGCAGGATCGTCACCTGCGGATCGTTGAGGAAGTTGCCCTCCTTGAGCATGCGCGTGATGCGCTTTTCAGCCTGCGGGATGGAATTGCCGCCGATGTGCACCGCGCCGATCAGCGGATAGCTGATGGTGCCGTTTTCCGAGACGCGCGTCTCCAGGGTCAGGTCCGGGTTCTGGAACACCGTGATCTTGATGACGTCGCCGGGCCCCAGGACGTAGTCCTGCGCCGGCGCGCTGGCGACCCTGCCGCCCCCGGCCACCGGGCCAGGGTCCGGCGCCCGCGCAGGCCCGGCCGCATGGGCGGGCTGGGCGCATGAGATACCAAAAGAAACGGCAAACGACAGCGCAAGCCCGGCCAGGCCAGGCCATAAACGTGGAAATCTCATTTTTTCCTTTCCGGCAATCCGGGAGCCGCACACGCTCATGCACACACATACGCATACGCATGCGCCGCGCGGCAAGTGTGCCCGATGGTAGCCAGGGCCCCGCGCAATTTCAATGACAGCATGCATAGGCACGCAGGGCTTGCGCGCGCCCGCAGCGGGCGCAGCTCAAACAGTCGCCCGCTGCAGCACCACCAGGAAACCGGCCACGTCCTCCTGGCCCTGGCGGCGCAAGCTCACCGTTGCGGCGCTGTGCTCGCGGTAGTCCTGCGCCGTGGCCAGCTCGCGCAGGTAGGCAAGCGAGTGCGTGTAGCGCCGGGTGCGCGCCAGGGCAAAGCTGCCACCGTCCATCGCCTCCACCGAAAAGGCGAAGTGGCCCCCGGGTCGCAGCGCCGCATGGCTGCGGGCAAATACGCTGGATAGATCGCCCAGGTAACAGAACACATCGGCGGCAACGATGAGGTCAAAGGCGCCCACGTAGCTGCCGAGCACCTGCGCCAGCTCCCCCACCAGGAGCTCGTCGTAGATCTTCCTCTGGCGCGCCTTCTCGATCATGCCCGGGGAGAGGTCCACCCCGGTAAGGGTGCGCGCCAGCGGCGCAAGCAAGGTTCCCACCAGCCCCGTGCCGCAGCCCAGATCCAGGACGTCGGCCGGCGCGTGCCCGCGCGCCGCCACCACCGCATCAAAGAGCAGTTGGGGCGTGCGGTACTGCAGCAGCGCCAGGTGCGCGTCGAACTGCTCGGCGTAGCCGTCAAAGAGGTCTACCACGAAGTTTTGCGGCGCCGCCGCCGGCGCATCGGCCGCACCCAATGATGCGAGGTAAAAGTCGTGCACCGCGGAGGCGCCGTGGCGTTCGATGGCGAGCCGGTGCGCCGCCACCGCGCCGGCAATATCGCCGCGGCGCTCCAGCACCTGCGCCAAGCCGTCGGTGGCGGCCACCGATGCCGGGTCCAGCTGTGCCGCCGCGGTAAAGGCGGCCTGCGCCTCTTCGAGCAGCCCCAGCCGAAAACCCACCATTCCCAGGCGCAGCTGGGCAGCCAGGAACTTGGGGTCGATCGCCACCGCCTGGCGCAGTTCCTCGGCCGCGGCGGGCAGGATGCCGGCCCCCGCCAGTGCCACGGCCAGATCGTGGCGCGCGCGCGCGTCGGCCGGGGCGAGCGCCAGGGCCTGGCGCAGCATGCTCACGGCCTCGTCCAGGCGCCCCAGGCGGCACAGCAAGATCCCCAGCCGGTGGCAGATATGCGCCTGCGGGCGCAACGTGACCGCACGCCAGAAGTGCCCCGCCGCCTCGTCCAGCGCCCCCGCACCCTCGTGCACCAGGGCCAGGGCCAGGTGCGCCTCCACGTGCAGGGGATTTAACCGCAGTGCCGTCTGGTAGGCCTCCACCGCTTCGGGCAGGCGCTCCAGCGAGCGCAAAACCTCCCCCCGGTTATGGTGAAACGCCCAGACGTTCGCGTTGACCGCCAGCGCGCGGTCGATGTATCCCAGGGCCTCCCCCGGGCGCCCAGCCTGCTGGGCCACCGAGCCCATGAGGTGCAGGGCGTCCGCGTGCCGGGGGTTTTCCCCAAGCACCCTTTCAAAACAGGCCTGCGCGGCATCGAACTCCCGCGCCCGCGCATGCGCCAGGCCCTGGGCAATCCATTGCTGGTCGGGTATTCCCGAATGCGTGGTCATTTGTGCAAAAAATCCTTGTGACAGGCTGCCACCCATCCCATAATTGCGCAAGATAGTGGGTCAGTGCGCCCTGCACGGCATTATTGCCGCGGAGATGAAATATGGAAGAACCGGTACGTAAGGCCGCCGCACTGGCGGTAGGCGCGATCTCGATCGCAACGGCGGGGCCAGCGCTTGCGGCCACCACGCCGGGCACCCAGACGCAGTACACGCTGAGCCTCACGCCCTCGGGCGGGACGACGGGCGGCGAGAGCGGCAAGCTCTCCGGATCCGGATACAAGCTCGAGAACATCGCGATCCTGTACGGCGCTGCACCGGGTGCCGGCACGGGCGGTTCCGGCGGCCTCAAAGGCGCCGGTGCTCCACTCATCAAGTACGAAGATAAGTGGAGCCCGGGCAGCGCCCTGTCATTCGTCGGCCCGGCAAGCGCCGGTACGGAATTTCTCATCCTGGGCGAATTTGCCTCGGGCAACAAGGTCGACGGCGTGTTCGCCGCCCTAGCCGACAAGACGGCCCAAGGGGCCATCAAGATCGAAGAATCATTGCAGACCTTGCTGGGCTTACCCCTTGGTTACCAGGGCACGGACAAGCTCAGCGCGCTGTCCTTGCAAAGCATTGAATCCTATCTTTCCAACCAGAACACCAGCGCGCTGGATTTGCTCTACAAGGAGAGCTTCGCCGCGGGCCTGGGTGGCACGCAGCTCCTGAAACTTGCCAATACGGTCGCCGGCGAGGGGAAAGTCGATTACAAGATCACGGGCGACCTGCTCGGCTTTACGAGCAACCTCGGTGGCCAGAAGGGCGCCGACGCCCTGGTCGGGACCTTCGGCTTGAGCGACCGGCTGGTGCCGGTGCAGTCCCCGGTGCCCGAGCCCGAAACCGTGTTCACCATGCTCGCCGGCGTGCTGGCCGTGTTTGGCATCGGCCGCAAGCGCAGGAAAAAGACTGTCGGCGAAAGCTAAAACGCGCGCTTGTCCCCGAGCAGCACGGGAATAGTCCGGGCGATGATCGCCAGGTCGAGCCACAGGCTCCACTTGCGCAGGTATTCCAGGTCCGAATCAATGCGCTGGCGCATGGAATTCACATCGTCGCCCCCGCGCAGGCCGCGCACCTGTGCCAGCCCCGTGATCCCCGGCTTTACCTTGTGGCGCAGCATGTAGCCCGGAATCAGCCGGCGGAACTGCTCGTTCATGGCCACCGCGTGCGGGCGCGGGCCCACCAGGCTCATGCTCCCCTGCAGCACGTTGAAGAGTTGCGGCAGCTCATCCAGGGAAAAGCGCCGCAGCACCTTGCCCACCGGCGTTATGCGCGCGTCCCCCGGCCGCGCCGGGGTGAAACTCCCGCCGTCTTCGACCACCGTCATTGTCCGAAACTTCCACACACCGATCTCGCGCCCGTCCAGACCGTAGCGTCGCTGGCGAAAAAGCACCGGGCCCTGGGATGTAAAGCGCACCGCCAGGGCGATGGCCAGCAGCAAAGGCGCGCCCAGGACAATGAATAGCAGGCAAAGAACAAAATCCTCGCTGCGTTTTAAAAGACTGTTCACCCCCAGAAACGGCGTGTCGCGGACGGTCACCACCGGCATGCCGTCCACCGATTCGATGCGCCCGTTGATGAGGTCGGTGATGAAGATGTCCGGTGCAAAGTAGATGGAGGCCGTGGTGTCCTTGAGTTCCTCGAGCATCTTGAGGATGCGCGGCTGGGTGGCCATGGGCAGGGCAAGATAAATGCGGTCCACCGCGTGCTGGCGCACGTATTCGCCCAACTGCTCGAAGCCGCCCAGGAACTGCCCCTCGTCCACCGGCGTCACGCGCTCGCGCGAGCGGTCATCAAAAAACCCCAGCAGGCGCACGCCAAAGTAGGGATTGGTGCGCAGGCGCGCCGCTAGGCCCAGGCCGATCTCGTTGATGCCGCAGATGACCACCGTCTCCTGCACCGCGGAGCGCTCCATCACCCGGCGCAGCATGGCCCGCGCCAGGAGGTTGGCGCCGATCAACACGCCGGGCAGGGCAATGAACCAGGGCAAAAATACATGCCGGGGCACGCTCTTGAGCCAGGCGCTGGCGTAGTCAAATAGGGCAAGGGCCGCCAGGACGGTCAAGGCGGTCGTGGCCGACTTGCGGATAAGCGCCGGCACCGTGTCGGTCAGGGCCACGTTGCCCGGGAAGGTCAGGGCAAAGAGCAGCAGCCCGGCCACCAGCACCCGGGCATCGAGCACTTCGCCCAGGGACGAGGCCATGGCCACCAGCCAGGCGAGGATCAGGACCGGGTCCAGGCTGGCCTCGATCGCCGCCGTCATGCTCATTGGCCGGCCCATGTGCGGTGCCGTATTGCGCGCAACGGCATCGCTCATCGGCACGGAGCGATTGTCCTGGTCGGTGCTGCGGCGGGCGGCCAAAGGTGTGGTGTTCATGAGGATGCTGCAAGCCGATCGGGCGGAAAAATGTCAGGGCATATTCCGCTATTGCGGCGCGTCATGCGATTATCTGTCAAAGAACCATTTTCCTGCGCCCGGGCCCGGACCTGGGCCCAAAAAGTCCGCCCATGACCCGCCAATTGCACGTTCCTCGCCAAAAATTGCCCCCGGCCAGCGCGAAGTATTCGGCCTCCCCCACTACCGGCGACATCGTCCAAACGATGTACCTACCGCCCCGAGGATGTTCGTCAAATCGAAAATGGCGGCCGAATTTGCTGGCTTTTGCCCTGATGCTTGGCTGCGTCTCGATCGGCCAGGCGCAGTCGGACCCTTATGGGACGTCATTTGGGATCGGGGAAATGGTCAACTACGACAGCAACTTCTTTCGACTGCCGCAGGGAGCTGGAGGAAGTAATACGCCCGGCGAAACCTCCTACGACACGTATCTCGTGGGAACCTTCCACCAGGTGTACAGCCGGCAGGAGGTAACGGCTTCGGCCAATATTGGGCGAGTGCTCGATACGCATTACAAGCAATTTGACTTCACGCAGGAGAGCATCCGGGCCGCGTTGCAGTCCTCATTACCCTACAACATCGCCACCAACCTGGACGTCTCGCGCACGATGAGCCTGGCGCATTTTGCCGACATCGGCGTGAGCAACCGCAACGTGATTACCAGTAATCACGCTGGCGCGAGCGCGGATTTTCCTTTGACTGTCGACTTTCGCGCGGTCCTCGGGGGCAGCGTGAGCCAGACGCGCAATTCTGCGGGAAATTTTTCTGCGACAGATTTCAATTACACCGACGTTAACGGTGGCATTCGCTACCAGCCCACCACCGGCAATCACATCGATCTGCTCGCCCATTCCGACCTGAGCCAGTATCCCAACGCTTCCGCGGGTGTCTACTTTCTTCCAAACGCGTTTCTCGGGCCAAGTTTTCGTGAGCGGGGCGCCGACTTGAAGATCGATTGGACCTTTAGCGGATTTAGCCACGCCAACGGTCGAGCAGGGTTCGTACAGCGTCGGGACGATTTTTTGACCTACGCCGATCCCTTGACGGGGCAGCCTCGCAAATTGGACGTGGGCTTTTCCGGACCGGCATACGATCTGAGCTACACGTGGGCAGCAACCACGATCACTCGCTTAACCATATCGGTATCGCGCCAAACCGGCGCGGCCGGAGACAACAGTTATCTAATGGCGGTAAGCAAATCTGTACGTGTATCACCCTCCTACCAGGCCAGCTCGAAGATTGCTTTTGACGCGTTTGCCGAATTCTTGCAGCGCAACTACCTCAACAGCGTTTACGAAGTACTGTTCGCCGCTGCTCCAGGGACGATCCGTCAAGATCGTGGCCACAACGCCGGCCTGCACGCGCTTTGGGCGCCATGGCGCTGGTTTCAAACCTCCTTGGATTTGCACCGGGAAATCCGCACATCAACCATTCCGTCATGGAATTATGCGGACAAGTCCGCCAGTCTCAATATTCAGGGGAACTTTTGACACCGAATTTGCGATTCAGCGAAATGACGGGAATTCTTTCCCTAGGCTGTGGTGGAACCAGAGTCTGAAAAATGCTACCGCGAGCTAGCGATGGAGTGACAACGCCGCAAACTGCCGCGCAAACGCGGATTCCGGCGAACTTGCCGCGGGACTCGGCGCAAACCTTGGGGCCAGCCAAGGAGGTTGCCGGTGTTATTCCTGGGGCGGATCCGTTTGTCGGGGCTTCCTTCACACTTCGAAATCGAATTGGCCGGGCTCTTTGGGGTATCGCGTACATTCTCTTGTTTCGCCCAAGCCCGCGGCCGATGCACGCCTGGCGTGGATTTTTGCTTAGGCTATTTGGCGCCCGGCTAGGGCGCGACGTCCACGTGTATCCCGCTGCGCATATTTGGGCGCCTTGGAACCTGGAAATCGGGGACCGGGTAGGTATTGCCGACGGCGCGATTCTGTACAACATGGCGCCACTGCGCATCGGCAACTGCGCGACCGTGTCGACAGGCGCGCACCTATGCGGCGGATCGCACGACATCGACAGCGCAAACTTCCAGCTAACAGCAGGGCCGATTGAAGTCGGCGCATACGCGTGGATTTGCACCGAGGCGTTCGTCGGCCAAAACGTGCGGATTCCGGAGGGTGCGGTCATCGGTGCGCGCGCGGTGGTCATGAAAAGTCCACCCAGCGCGTGGACGGTCTACGTGGGGGCTCCGGCACGCCCCGTGCGCGCGCGCGCGCAAGACCTGAAGAATCCGGCGCGGGGCACCATGGACGAGCGCTCCGGCACCTGAGGGAATGCCGGTATTTAGGCAGGCTTGTTATGCACCACTTTTGCAAATCCGCCCGATGCGCCGTGATACTGATTGTCCTTGTCGCTGGGACGCCGATATTGGCGCAGCCGGTGTCAAATTTTGCAACCCCAGTTACGGACGAAAATCTAGACCCCTCTGCATTCCGCCAATGGGTTGGTGGTGTCCAAAGTGTCATCCCGGGAAGTAACGATGCGCCCCGTCGCCCGGAAACGGCGATTTGGACACGCTCAGTCCATTTTCGGTACCCCAGTTTGGTCTATGGCGAGTCCAAATCTCCGGGGCTACGACACCTGCGAATTGCCTTTCATAGTCCCGTGCTCGTTGGTTCGGTCCTGGCCGAAGGCGGAGGGCGACTGAGCGTCCTTAAGGAGAACGCACCGTACCCGGGAGATTTGAATGATGAGACCCAGTGGATTCCCGCGCAGCGGCTGGAGAAGGGGGTCGTCGTCACCGATGAACTTCAAACTGGGCAATACGGAATTTGGGTTCTGCCCGCCCAGATTCATACCCGGGCGTTGCGATTTTCCCACGTCGCGAAAAACAGCGACCCCATGTATGGCGGCTCCATGGATGGGGCGTACGTGCTCTCATCCCGTTATGCGAATCTGGCCCCGCAGGCGCGCGCATCCACTAGTTCCACGACCCCCTATGCAAGGCGCTTGATTGATGAAAGAGACAACGGCTGGGGCGCCTGGGAGAACAATGCCTTTCGCGAGGGGACCAGAAATGAAGCCGTCAGCGAGCAACATCCCGAATGGGTCGTGTTGAACTGGGCCACGCCCGTACTGCTGGGGGGACTGGCATCGCTTGGATCTGGTTTTTCCGCGGCGGATATCCAGGTGTATGCCGGTCCGGTCGACAGGCATCCAAGTCTTGCCAAAAAAGAAGAATGGAAGACAATCAAGTCGATATCCGGTTGGAAGAGCCTCTATCCGGGTCTGCTTCCGGTCCATTGGGTTGAATTTGAAAATCCGGTTACCACCCGAGCGATTCGATTGCGCATTGCCGCGCCCCTGGATGAAAGTGGTTTTAATCCAAATCTTCTTGGGAAGACAAATGGCGGAAAGCGTGTCTGGCTGGATGAGCTGATGGCCCTGACCCCGCTTGACGCTGCGGAGCTGAAAAGCGCAGTTCTACCAACGGTAAATGAAGCACTTCATGCCCCGATCCCGATCAATTTCACGCTGCCAGAAGACGGGTATGCAACGCTGGTCATCGACGATTCCCAGGGAAGACGCGTTCGCAACCTAGTATCGGACACATTGTTTTCTAAGGGCGAAAACACGGTCTACTGGGACGGGACGGACGATTTACTGCGCGATGCCGACGCCGCAAGCCATGGCGTTTATCACATACCTGCGGAGCTTGTCGCGCCTGGCAGCTATCAGGTACGCGGTCTGTGGCATCGCCAAATCGACCTGCGCTACGAGTTCTCCGTCTACGCGCCGGGGGATCCCCCATGGCCCACGGCCGACGGAACCGGCGGCTGGATGACCAATCACACCCCGGCCACCTGTGTGGCGTACATCCCCGCGAGCCGCTCACCGGTGGGGCAGGCACTTATTTTGATTGGCGCGCCCATCAGCGAAGGCGGTTCCGCGCTCTCTTGGGTTGATCTGGACGGCAAAAAGCTCGGTGGGCGCGGGTGGATCGGCGGGGTGTGGACCGGAGCGCAGTTCCTGGCGACCGATCGCGGTCCAAACGCAGAAAAGGATGTCACGGCCTATGCCGCCTCCGCATTCGACGATCCGGCAAAAAATCGGCAACCATCGCGGGTCGAGGTACGCCTCACCAAGCTAACCACACTAATGCCGGCGGGCGATCGCGCCGTCCTGAAGGAACCCATTTTCATCGAAGGTCGCGCGGATCCGACAGCAGCAATGAACTCGCTTGGCGGTTTGGCCGCCTGGAATGGCATTCTTGTCCTCAGCCGTCAAACAAACAGCGCGCTTGTCTTCATTGATGCGCGCACGGGTGTCATCGTTTCGGAGGTTTCCCTAACCAGTCCAGGACCTGTTGCATTTGACCCCTCCGGACGGTTGCTGGCGGTATCCGGCTCCAAATTATTGCGCTTCCCCGCAGGAATGCCGGCCTCGGGCTCGTTGGTGCCCGATTCGGTGGTTCTCATCAAGGACCTGGAAGAGCCGCGCGGGATCAGCGTCGATGGCGATGGAAACATTTATATTTCCGATCAAGGCAAGCGCCATCAGGTCATGGTGTATTCGCCCGACGGCATTTTAATTCGCACCATCGGGCACGCCGGTTCGCCAACTGCAGGGCCCTACGACGCCCAGCACATGAACCACCCGCGCGGACTCGCCACGGACTCCCATGGGCACTTGTGGGTCGCCGAGGAGGATTTTCAGCCCAAGCGGGTGAGCGTATGGCACGCCGATGGCACCCTCTGGAAAGCGGTTTACGGTCCTGCACAATACGGGGGCGGCGGCGCGCTGGACCCGTCGGACGCCACTCGGTTCTCCTACAACGGCATGGACTTCCGCCTGGACTGGGCCAATGGGCGCTCCGAACTGGAACGGATCTACTACCGAAGTGACGCGGCGGCGCTTCCCCTTCCCGAGCGATCGGCTCCACCAGAGGCCACCATTCATATCGGCGGCCGACGCTACATGGGCAACGCGTTTAACTCCAACCCAACCAGTGGAAGTCAAGCGGCTTTCCTGTTTCTCGACAAGGGCGGAATTGCGGTTCCGGTTGCAGGTGCCGGCAATGCTGGCCGGTGGAAACTCCTGCTGGATGACGCATTTGCTTCACGCTGGCCACGGGGAACGCTTTCACAAAGGGACCGGGCTGCCAAACCAGCGTTCTTCCTATGGAGCGACCTAAACGGCGACGGCCAAGTGCAGCCTGAGGAGGTACAAATCTGGGCTGGCAATAGCGGAGGGGTCACCATCGCTGCGGATGGTTCATTTCTGATCAACAATGTCCGCGCCGATGGCGAACCAGCCCACGCCCTTCGTTATCGGCCACTGCGTTTCACAGACACCGGCGCGCCCCTGTATGGTTCCGACGGCGATGTTCTGGCCGACGCGCAGGCAAGCGCGTCCAGCGGAGGCGACCAGGTGCTGCCGGGAACAGACAGTTGGGTGGTCCTCACAACCGCACCCCCGCCCTATTCCAACTATGGCCTCGGGGGCGCCAGAAACGGGGCCGCGCTTTGGGGCTATCCGTCGCTTTGGCCAGGACTTCATGCGTCGCATTCGTCCCCGGCACCGGATATGCGGGGCGAATTGATTGGAACTACCCGGCTACTTGGAAACATGGTGTCCCCAAAGAATTCCGATGCCGGCCCCCTATTTTTCATCAATGGCAACCAAGGCAACATCTATACCTTTACCCAGGACGGCCTTTTCGTCGCGCAATTGTTCCAGGATGTGCGGCAGGGGCTGCCGTGGCAGATGCCCAACGCAGTACGTGGAATGGTACTCAATGACGTTTCCCTGCACGACGAAAATTTCTTTCCAACGATCAATCAAACTCCGGACGGCAATATTTACCTTGTCACCGGCGCTCACACAGCAATCGCGCGCGTGAATGGCCTGGAGGGAATCCGCAGACTTCCCGCCCAGCAAATTCATGTCTCGACAGCTGACGCGGATGCGGCGCGCATCTACGTGGAACAGCGCGAATCACAACGGCAGGTCTTGGAGGGCAAATCGGCGCTGGACATCCTTGTTGTCACCACGCCTCCCGCCCTTGATGCGGTGCCGGAGCATTGGCCTGGTGAATCCTGGGGCAGCATTGACCAGCGTGGCGTTGCGGCGTATTTCAATAGCCAAAGCGCGCCCTACGATGTGCAGGGAGCATTGGTGATATCCGATAACTCGTTGTACGCATTCTGGAAGACCGGGGATCCCCAGTTGCTGGCGAACACCGGGGATTCCGACACGCTACTTTTCACGAAGGGAGGAGCGCTGGATCTGATGGTGGGTGCGGACCCGGAGGCAGACCCAACACGCACCAATCCCGTTGCTGGAGATTCGCGTTTGCTCGTCACTACGGTCAAGGGCAAGGTACGGGCCGAGCTGTACCGCGCCGTGGTTCCGCGCACCAGCGATGCGGCGGCTACGTACTTTGGCGCCCCGGAGCACAGCGTCCGATTCGATTCTGTGACCGATGTCACTGATCACGTGCGATTTGCATCCGATGGAAAAGGCGACTTCGAAATCGCAGTGCCGCTGCGACTGCTGGGTCTGGATCATTCGGTGCAGCGGACCGTCCGGGGAGACATCGGGATCCTGCGGGGGCGCAGCGGACAGACGACTGACCGTGTCTACTGGAGCAATAAGTCGACCGCATTGGTTTCCGACATACCGTCGGAGGCGGAATTGACTCCCCATCTGTGGGGATTGTGGAACGTCAAACCATTGCCATGAGGGAAGCAGATCTTCACATTACGCCAAACGCAAGGCGGCTCATAACTGCCCGTGAACACCCTACATGGCGGTCCGTACGGGATGACCATCGCGTTATGGGCGTTGACGTTCTCCTCGTTGGCAACTATTCATTTGATCATCAAACCAGCATGCGACTTTTCGCCCAGATGCTCGAAAGTGGGCTGCGGGAGCGAGGCTTGCAGGTAGCACTGACGATTCCTCCCGCGGTACTTTTCCCGAAGACAAATCGGAACGACGGATTTTGGAAGTGGGTCGGTTACCTGAACAAATTTGTTTTTTTTCCCCCGGTGCTTTGGTGGCGGGCGCGGCACGCGAATATCGTGCATATCTGTGACCACTCCAATGCAATCTACGTCCGATCGCTTGCACGCGTTCCCCACATCGTTACATGCCACGATGTAATTGCGATTCGCGCTGCCCTCACAACGAAAGGAGCGTGGCGTGTGCGCTGGTCGGGGAGAATCCTTCAACGCATCATAATGTCCGGCTTGGCCAGAGCGAGGCGAATCGTCTGTGTATCCGCTCTCACATCGGAGCAGCTGTTGGAGTTACTTCCGGAGCTGGCACATCGGGTAGAGGTAATTCCCAATGGTCTTAATTTCCCATTTCGCCAACTTCCCGCGCTGCAGGCGCGGTTGCTACTGGAGGAAATTGGTGCCGATGATACGCAGTTCTTTCTGCACGTCGGCTCAGGACATGTAAGAAAGAATCGAGCCCAAGTTGTGCGGATCTTTGCGCGCTTGCTGGAGCTAGATTTGGCGCTCCAGCAAAATCTCATTTTCGTTGGCGGTGCACCCAATGAGGATATTCGCGATCTGATCGTACAGCTGAAACTTTCGGGTAGGGTAAGGATGCTGTCCGCCGTTAATGATGAGCAGCTATGCGCCTTGTATTCCGTTGCGACAGGTCTCATCTATCCGTCAATTCTGGAAGGATTTGGATGGCCTGTAATCGAGGCGCAGGCGTGCGGCTGTCCGGTATTTTGTAGCGATTTACGTCCGATGACCGACATCGCCAAGGATTCGGCGATTTTTTTTAATCCGAGCGACGTCGATGCCGCTGCACTGAAAATTCTGGATGCGTTAAAAGATACCAAGCAGCTTGTCGAGGCCGGATTTGCGAACGCCGAAAAATTTTCCTGCCAGGCCATGGTTGATGCATATCTGCACGCATATGAGTGTCTGTTGAACCCTGTCGATGGCGCGGGTGCCACGGTTTCATCCGTGCACGCTCATCGACGAACTTAGGGCGAGCCATGACCTGTTCCACTGTGACGATTGTGATATTGACCTTTAATTCGGCCGCCACACTCGCCGCCACCATTTCCCAGGCACAGAAGATTTCAAATCGGTTCTTTATCGTCGACTCCGGCTCGTCAGATTCCACACTGGAGATTTTGCGTAGCCTTGGCCTGGAGGCGGTGCAAAGGCCTTTTGTCACCTACGGTGATCAAAGAAATTGGGCCATCGCGCAGGTTCAATCGCAAAGCGATTGGCAATTGCATTTGGATGCAGATGAGGTCTTGGATGACCGGGCGGTCAGCGACATACTCAGGGTCTTGGAGGCAAAAGACGGCCCGCCGGCCTACCTTATCCGCCGGCGCGATTACTTTCTCGGGCGGATGCTACGGTTCAGCGGTTTGAACCCTTGGCATTTGAGGCTTTTCCGGTTTGGCGCTGGCCGTTGCGAGGATCGGCTATACGATCAGCACTTCGTTTCGGATGGCGCAACCGGTCGCTTGTACGGATACATGCACGATCACAACGGCCTTGAATTGCGCGAGTGGATCTCGCGTCACAATCGCTGGAGCGACATGGAGGCGCGGGAAATTGCCGGTGGGTTGGTTCAGTCGGGAACCGAACTGCAGGCGCGTATCGATGGGGACCCCCGCGAACGCACGCGGTGGTTCAAGAAGGTTTACTACCGGCTGCCGATGGGCGGGAGGGCCGTGTTGTATTTCATGTATCGATACTTTCTGCGCCTTGGATTTCTTGATGGACGCTCAGGGTTTTACTTCGCATTTTTTCAAGGGCTATGGTTCCGCCTGCTTGTGGACGCAAAACTTTATGAGATCCGCCAATTCCAGGCCAAGAACAAGTGGGCCGATGGCGGATAAAAGACATTCGCTTGCCTATTTAAATTACGGAGAATTGCAGCCGTTCAATGCGGATCCTCGTTTGCGCAATCAATTTTGCCCCGGAATCGGTCGGCGCCGGCAAGTACACGAGCGAATTGTGTATTTGGTTGGCGTCGCTCGGCCACGATGTCCGGGTTGTAACGGCTCCGCCGTGGTTTCCCGAATGGCGTATACCAAAGGAGTTTCGTGGATTTGTCCCGCGCCATGAAATTTGGCATGGCTTGCGGGTCATTCGGGTTCCGATTTGCGTACCATCACGTTCCAGTGCGCTTAATCGGATGGCCCTTGCCGCAAGCTTTGCGGCATTTTCCCTGCCACAACTGGCAAAGCTTTCCTTTTGGCGGCCCCAGCTAGTTTGGATCATTGCACCTTCCCTGGCGAGCACCCCCGGGGCTCTCGCCTGTGCACGAATGACAAGGGCGGCAACCTGGCTTCATGTGCAGGACTTTGAGATAGACGTCGCGTTCGAATTGGGCTTGTTGCGGGGGGGTGTGCTTCGCCGTTTGGCATTGGCGCTGGAATCCAATTTGCTTCGTCGCTTCGACAGGGTCTCCTCGATTTCTGAAAGGATGCTTGCCAAGCTTCACCGCAAGGGAGTTGCGGCCGAACGCACATTTTTGCTCCCCAACTGGGTGGATGTGGATTTCATTCGTCCCATGCAGCATCCTGGTCTATATCGTGATGAGCTGGGAATTGGCCCGGAAGCCATAGTCGCCCTGTACTCCGGTTCGATGGGGGTAAAGCAAGGGCTTGATTTCCTTGCCGCAGCGGCGCATCGATTGAAGGACGCGCCCAACATTCATTTTGTCTTTTGTGGGCAGGGTCCTGGGCTCAGCGGTCTTGCCGCCGCTTGCCAAGGGTTGCCAAACATTCATTGGCTTCCGCTACAGCCTGCGCACCGCCTTTGCGAGCTTCTCAATCTCGCCGATATTCACCTTTTGCCACAACGTGTCGATGCAGCCGATCTTGTTCTGCCATCGAAATTGGTCGGAATGCTGGCAAGCGGGCGGCCAATAGTGACCAATGCGGCGGCCGACACGACTCTTGCGGAGCTTGTTTCGCAGTGCGGGGTGGTCGTTGCGCCTGATGACGTTCGTGGGATAGCGCTGGCAATAGAAAGTCTTGCAGCGTCTTCGGGGATGCGGCAATCCCTTGGGGCGCGCGGGCGCGAGATTGCCGTGCGTTCATTTTCAACATCTCATATATTTGGCAAATTGGCGGATGAGCTGCGCCACCTGGAAATGGCTGTGACAGCGTGATGAGCTTGGACTCTACAAGTACAACGTCCCGTCCAGGGCTGCGGGTCTTTGGATCTACCCCCAACGAAAATTGGCTCACACGTCGAATTGTGCGGCTGTGCTTTGTCGTTTATTGGTTGCTGATTTTCGAGGGTGTGCTTCGAAAATGGGTTTTCCCGCAGGCTTCCAGTCTCCTGTTCTTCGTTCGCGATCCGTTCCTGCTGTACATCTACTGGTTGGCATTGCGTGGAAGGATCCCCCGAGATTGGCATGTCCTTGCGGTCGGTGGCGTTGTCGCGGTCGCCTTTTGTTACCTTGCAGGGATTCAACTATTGCTTGGTCAGTCGAATATTTTAGTTGCGGGTTACGGAATTCATAATTACTTCTTGTATTTTCCTTTGGCCTGGGTGATTTATACATACTTTGATCGTGGCGACATTGAACGCTTGACGCGACAAACCTTGTTGCTTTCAATTCCCATTGCGGGACTGGTTGCTGCGCAGTTTTTTTCGCCACCGGACAGCTGGATAAACAAGGGCACGGACGAAACCGGAATAGGAGTATTCGAAGTTGTTTCCGGAGTGGTACGACCGTATGGAACCTTTACCTTCGTTCTCGGGCAGGCGCTCTTTCTGGGAAGCCTGGTTGCAATGTCACTTGGCAACCTTGTTGCCGCGCCCGCTAGGAAAGTTCTCCGAGGTCCGCTGCAACTCATTTCCGGCAGCTCGACAATATCCATGATATTGCTAAGCGGCAGCCGAACAGCGTTTTTTTTGGCAGGATTGATGTTTCTGTTCGCGCTCTTAAGTGGATTTTTCTCAGGCCAACGAGAAAATCGAATTCGTACTCTGGTTGCCCCATTGGCAGTCGCCACATGCGCCGTGGGCTTGTTCCCGATGGTTTTTCCATCCGCGTTTGATGCCATGGTTGAGCGGCAAAATGCCGCAGTTGCCGTGGAAGGTTCCACCGAAGCCCGTGCGGGAAAAATTTTGACAAGTTTCGTTTCCGTGCTTAACGATGTGCCCGCTCTTGGTTACGGGATTGGGGTGGGCACTACAGGGGGCGCCATGCTATTGACCGGCCATGCCGATTTTCTTTTGGCGGAGGATGAGTTCTCGCGCATTGTCCAGGAATGTGGTCCGGCGTTTGGAATAATCTACATTTTGTTTCGGGTAGCGTTGGCCATTTACTTGATTCAACCCGCAGTCACGGCTGCCAGAGTTCGGGGCGACGTCTCAGCCTTTTGCCTGGCGGGATTTTCCATTGTGCTTTTGATAACCGCCCAGGCCACGTTTGAGGGAACCGCCGAGGGGTACACGTGGTTTTTCCTGGGCTTGGCTCTTGCGGCAACCAGGCCAACACCGGCCGAGGAATGAATGTTAATCGGCGCCGGCGACCGCGTCACAATACCCAAGGCCTTGATATCCCATCCGCACGGCAACGCCAATGTTCGAAATGCGGCGCTTGCTCTTGCCGAAGGCGGAATGTTGCGCCATTTCTGGACGACGGTCAGCTGGAATTCTGATTCCCGGTTGGCCCGCACTCTTCCCCCGACATTGCAAGATCAACTCTCGCGTCGCAGCTTTCCCGGGATCATTCGAGGTTTTGTCCATCATCACCCATGGCGTGAAGTTGCGCGCCTTGCAAGCATTCGCTGTGGGTTGCCATTCTCTAGTTCGCCGTTGCTTTCGCCCAACGCCTGCGCCGAAAGCCTGGATCGAAGGGTAGCCAAATTTTTGAATTCAAAGCAAGGTCGTACCGTCGATCTAGTCTATGCGTACGATCATGGCGCTCTAGAGTCATTTGTCACAGCTTCGAAGAACGGGCAACGAAAGATCTACGAGTTACCCATCGGTTACTGGCGTGTTCTGCGAGACGTGTTACGTGAGGAAGAAGAGGCTTGGCCCGCTTGGAAAGGCACTTCACCAACGATCGAATTTGACTCCCCGGAATATTTAAGGAAGGACGAGGAAATTTCGCTCGCCGATTGCATCAATGTTCCGAGTGCCTTCGTTGAGGAAACGCTTAGGAGCACGTTTCCAGGAACGCTGCCAAGGATTGCAGTGGTTCCTTATGGCGCACCGCCGGTATCAAATTTCGCTGTTACCACAACCGAAAATTCTGGCGCTGGCCCACTTCGGGTGCTTTATGCCGGCTCGCTAAATCTGCGCAAAGGTACTCCGTATTTGATTTCGGCCCTTCAACAACTTGGTAATCGAGTTGACGTTACCGTCGTGGGGAATTTTCAAGGGCAATGTGCGCCGTTATCGCAGTGGCTTGAGAAAGTTCGGTGGATCAAAAGTTTGCCGCACCGGAAGCTTCTGGAGATGATGCGAAGTAATGAGATTTTACTATTTCCAACTCTGTTTGAGGGCTATGGCCTGGTGGCATTAGAGGCCATGTCGCAAGGTTGTGCACTAATCGCAACTCCCGCCTTTGGTGGGGTTGCCTTGATTGAATCCGGAACAAATGGTTTCGTCGTTCCACCCAGAAGTCCTTTCGCAATTGCGGAGGTTTTAGACCGCCTCGACAAAGACCGCGGGCTTCTCCACGCCATTCGCGCCGCCTCTGTCAGGACCGCCGCCGCGTCGTCCTGGGCCGAATATCGGCGATCGTTTCGAGACTTTATCGAATCGAGCTGTAATTCAACGGGTTTTTTATGAATCCCATCAATTGGCAATAAAAATAATGGGCCTTGAAATTCTCCAAATCGCACCCAGTCCCGGCGGCGTTTTTGACTACGCAAAGTGCCTTGAATCCGAATGGAACAAATCAAACATACGCTCATCAATCATTGAAATTTCGGCTCAATCAAAAGTTAATTTGACACTATCAAGTCAGGTACTGAGCGCAATTGGCGCGCAATATCCTGCGCCCGGCATTTTGCTGCATTTTTCCGGGTACGGATTCGCAAGCCGCGGTCTTTGCTTTTGGTTGGTTCAGGAAATGCAGGCCTTGCGAAAAAGTCTAGCGGGGCGAAGCCGAGTCGCAATATCCTTTCACGAGCTTTTCGCATTCGGCCCGCCGTGGAAATCGGCCTTCTGGGTCAACCCCCCGCAACGATGGATTGCCGCAAAACTCGCCTCTATCGGGGATGTCGTTTTTACAAACACCGACAAACATGCGCATTGGCTGCGCGGTCACGTCGGCGCCGGCGTTCCGATCATTACGAGGCCCGTTTTCTCCAACGTTGGGGAACTTGAGGGGTCGATTCCACCTTGGTCAGCGCGGAGCAATTCCTTTGTGGTCTTTGGCTCCCAAGCAACGCGCCGACGCGTTTTTGCCGCATTGCGAAGAGTTCCGCAAATTGAACCTCGATTACGAGGCATCCAATGCATCGAAGTCGGATCAGGTAGTCCGCAAAGCGACGGCGGGGCATTACCTAGGGATTTTCGCGGTGAACAATCGGGTTCGGCGATCTCCCAGCTCTTAACGGAAAGTCGTTTTGGAATTATTGACTATCCCGACGACCAATTAACAAAGTCGGGGGTATTTGCTGCGTTTGCCGCACACGGCGTACTCGTTTGCAACACGGTACGTCGAAATGCGCATTCAACATTTCCTCGGAGGAATGTGCATTTTGTTGGCCCTTCGAATTTCTGCATTGAAGATAATGAGGGAAATATGAAGATTTCTACCAATGCTTTTCTTTGGTACAGGGAGCACGCTCTTGCCAAACATGCGCTGGATATTAGGGAAGCGCTTATGGATTGCTGATTGTAAATTAGTTTGAACGTTGGCCTTCCGGATCTTGAAGCTGAGATTTCGGGAAAGGATCACTCTAATTACGCTAAAACGAATTTGCAGCCTTCTTGCATGCGGAAAGGTAAGCCTTTGCCACCGCGCGCCTTTCGTGTTTAGCTAGGTGCGCCCTCCGAATTTCTAGCTCTGGCTGCCCGGGCAGTTGTTCCGCTTTTCGGATCGCTCGCACAGCGGCCATCATTGCGTTTGCTAGGGACTTTCGCGTGGGTTCGACCAATACCCCGCAATCGCCGACTGCCTCCGGTAGACCGCCACGATTCGTCGCGATAACGGAAGCGCAACTGGCAATGCCCTCAAGGGCAACTATGCCAAACGGTTCCTCCCAAATCGACGGTATGACCATGCATGAATGCATTCGAAGTGCCTCTGCGAGCGGCGGGCCTCGCAGCGCCCCCAGGAACGCTATGTTCTTGCTTAACCCGCCCTCCTCTGACATTGTTTCAAGCGCCGTTCTTTCCGTGCCATCCCCAATAATTGAAAGTGTCGCGTCGGGATACAGCGCCACAACATCGCTAAGGGCTTGTAAAAGTATTACGACTCCCTTTTCTGCAACCACACGACCGCAAAACACAAAGTCGCGTGTTTTATTTGCGGAGCTAATTGTAAAGTGATCGCTGTCGTACGCGTTCGGTATGACCACCGACCTGCATGGCAACTGGCTTGCAACAAATTGACTAACGGAAATATTTTGAAAAAATCTGGTTACTTGCGGTTTGAGCATTTGCAGAAATCGTCTAAAAACATTTTTTTGATTTGCGTCGTAGGTAATATGATGAGAAATAATTAATGGACAACCCGCTATAACAGCAACCGGTAGACCCCTTAACGAAACATTCATGAATAGCGCTACATCACATTGGCGAAACGCCCTCCAGAGCTGCAACGGGGACGTAGTTCGGCTTATGGCAAAAGGAAACTGTGAATTCTCCAGTTGCGGGGCAGGGGTCCAAGTAATGATCTCGACTTCGTGACTGGCTTTCGCAAACTCAAGCCCCAGGATTCTCGAAATCTCTTCAACGCCCCCGAGACTTGGGTAAAACGGGCCCGCGTATATGCAAATTTTCATGGGACACAGTTTCTTCTTTACATTTCGACGGGAACCAACTTGTTAGCTGGCCACTGACACCCACAATGACCTTACATCAATGTCTAAAATTTTGATTGAGCGCACAGTTACAGGACTGCATGAAAGTCTTGTGCCACATCTTGATGGGGTCAATCGCGCTGGCGCAGTGCTCGATGTGGGCTGTGGCACCGGCGCGTGGATTGAAAGACTGTCAGCAAATGGCTTTTCCAATTTGTACGGTATCGACTTGGATGTCTCTCAGTTCGCCGCGACGGCTGGAAAATGTTCGCCAGCAAATTTGGACCAAGATTCCCTCGGTCTCGACGGGAGGCGTTACGAGCTGATTAGTGCAATTGAAATTCTGGAGCATCTGGAAAATCCTGGACGGCTATTTTTCCACATTGCCCAGATACTGGAACCCAACGGTATTGTCCTTTTGACGACGCCCAACATCGAATCAGTTTTGTGTCGGCTTCGCTTTCTGTTGACAGGGAATCTTAAGCAGTTTGATGCAAAGGGCGATCCTACTCACGTTTATCCTGTTTTGTCCGTCTGCTTAGAACGCATTCTTCGCCGCCATCACCTTATCATTACTTCTTCATGGAGCTTTCCAGCTGACGGTAGATCCGCGAGTTCATGTGCTAGGACGCGACTTGTTGCTAGTTTGGTACGTCCGTTCATTCCGGAAAGATTCGAAGGCGATATTCGGTGTTACCTGATCAAACGGGCGCCACAAGTTGAAGAAGCATGAGCTTGCGTGCGTATAGTAGGCACCGAGAATCTCGGGTTCGTCACGATTAATTGACGCTTGCGTCACGACACTTTTGTACCAAGTCGTTATTGGATATGACTGCAAGAAAAATTAAGATCTTCGTATCGCCAAAATTTCAGTGGGGAGTCTTTAAAACGTCGGAATGCATTTCCTTACTCGGAGATGGGGGCGTTTCGATACTACAACGACCCTTTTTCGCAGAGATCATTGTTGTTCCAACAAAGCGAGAAGCGATAAAGTTTCAGCAAATCTTTCCTTTTAAGCGCTTTCTGCTTTATGCAGACGATCCTCGCCTCGATCGTCAGGAATCCAACTTACTTTACCGTCCCTCGCCTCTCAACTCCGTCCACATCATGAATGTCTTTACTGGTGACGTTTTTATCGATAACTACGCCTTTTGCAATACGCACCAGATCGGCAATTTTCCATGTTTAAATCCTGTGAGTGAGGATCATTTTTTATCTCGCGAGAGACAAATTGCCACGATGATGTCCTACAGCACTTCGATGTTGGCGGCTCCTTCGCCGCCCCATGGTACAAACTTGCACAAACTCCGGGTCGACATCATTTCTTATGCGCATAGGAATGACTTCGGAAAAGTAATGGGGGGCGGTTGGCCGCAAGAATTTTTTGCCGTCGAAAGTGGCTATGCCGCCGAGGTTCGGGGTGAAATTCAGGAGTCCTGGTCCATAGTGAAGCTTCGATGGTTGAGCCGCTTCTGGTTTAACCTTTGCTTTGAAAACACTCTTGCGCCGCATTACGTAACAGAAAAGATTTGGCACGCAATTATGGCTGGCTGCGTGCCCGTGTACTACGGGCGCGGCTCGACGATATCGACAAGTTTTCCCAAAGGCTCCTTTGTCGATTACACGGACTTCAATTCACCCAAAAAGCTCGTGCAGTATCTTCTGGAATTAAGCGCCACTCAGGCCTGTGAAATTTATAATGCTGGGGTTGCTGCCTTTAATAAAATGCTCAAGCGCAAAGCGAATTCTCACGCTCTGGTTGAATTGGATAGGGCGAGGAGAGTTAGAGATAAGCTTTTCACTATCGGCTCGAATGGCCTTTCATGAATCAGTGTTCCAGCAATTCTGAATTTGGAAAGCTTTTTTAAGCCGCCATAGTCATCGTTTGGCGCTTGAGGTTGGAAATTTCAACCATACGTATCCCGTATTTAGAATCCAAGCGGAAGAATTTACAAGCAGGCCCAGCAAAATCGCGCCTCTCGCCGTTGAGATTGGCAAAGCGGCAATTAGACCGGATTGCACTGCCAACATGAACGGAATGGTCAACAGTGCAGGCGGGATAATTCCGCGAGCGGCGCCCAGCCCATGGACCGCTGCCAACATCGCGCCAATCGCTCCGGCGGCAATCATAAGTAGCGCTTCGTCATCCTGTCCGGAATATTTGGGACCAAGGACCATCGAGATAATTTGCGGAGCAAGCCAAAATGCTGTGAATAGCGCAAGGCAAGCGCATCCTAGAATAATTTGTGATTGCCAAAAACGCCGGCGGATTCGGGCGATGTCCGCCTCCGGAATGCGCGCGAATCGGGAGATCGCAACCAGTTGAAATATTGTTGTGAGAATCGAGAAGATAGCTGCGATTCTGCTTAGCGCGCCAACCGTTGCCACTGCATCTGTTGAGCCGAACAGAGAGATCAACCAACTTGTAATGGACCCCGAGAGAACATAGAAGATTGCTTCCGGGGCCTTTCTACGTAATTGCTGGAGAAGTCGAGCGCGTGTGAGTTCATCTTGGGCTTCACCTAGCTCGGCGTCCCGTGACGCCAGCACGTTCAGTCTTCGGTTTGACCAAGGCAAATACGAGGCGCCTGCCAATATTGCGACCAAGGCAAATGGAGCGAAGGTCATCGCAAGCCCTATGATAAAAAGGCGGGCGAGGTTTACGTCAAACTGGATTCGTTGAATTTGCGCCACGTGCTGATGCAATCGGGGCGCAATTTCCAGGACCTGGGTTTTTGTGGCCCAATAGGTGGCCGGGATCACCGCCATTGAGACGCAAACGGCCTCAATCCAGGGAGCACCCTGCCTTATGAGTAGAAGAGCCAGGACCGGGCCGCAAACGACGAAAGCAACGAGAGCCAGGCTTTTCCTTATTGCAAATCCGGTTGCTAGTACCTTGCCCAATTCGTATCTGTCACGCCATCGTTCGCCGCCAATCGCCAGTAGGGCGCTGGACAGCCCACAATCGGCCAGGACATTCATGGCGCCGACGACTGTTATTGCGATCGTGTAGTACGCATATTCTTCTCGCGAAAGCACCCGCAAGATGATGATTCCCGCCAAAAATGCGAGAACTTGAACGGCGGCCTGATATGCGCCAGTTGTCAGCGTTCCGCGCGCCAGATCTCGTACATTCGGGCGCTGCATTGCGTCTTTAATGCGGAAATTCCAGCCGTTGCGCAAAATGGTTTCGTGCGGAGTAAGAAAGTTTTGAGGATTCGAATTAGGCGTACTTTGATTGGAGGTTGGTCAAAGGCAGGCGCTATGTCCGGATATTTCTCTTTTGTGGGTCGCGTCCCGACATTTCTGTTAATTTTCAGGACAGCCGATGTATTCCGTCCCCGTATATGCGTGCAGTTATTGACGGTTGAATTGCCGCTTGAAGCTCCCGCAGAAAATTGGTTTGAATCGTAAATGCGCGCTCCACATCCGTATCTATAGTCGAGATTCGAACCAACATTCCGTCTGGGATCAGCCCCCTCAACGCGTAGCGCACACGGGCGACGCGCCGCTGCGTTTCGTTCTGGATCACCATGTCCGCCATCGTGATCCAGTAGGTAATTGGCTCATTTCGCCCCGGCGCACGGGCGACCATGCGTACCACGGGCAATGTTCCTCCGCCAATAGGCAGCCGGGTCTCAAATTGCTGAATGATGTCAAATCCCTGGGCGGGATAGCAAACGCTGGGCAGATGTACTTGCGTGGTGAGTTCAAGCTGATCCTCGCCGTATGCGATCAATAGCATCACGCGCTGCCCATCCGCATTGCGATACGTTCGGGATAACTGCTGCGAATAGAGTTGTTGCAACTTGGCCTCTACGTCGGGAGAGGGCTGCAAGGGCGCAATGCCTGTGTCTTGCCTCCAGGCACCGAATTCAGCGGGCACGTCCTGCTCGAGATTCAGTGGCCGCCGTCCGGGGATCCTATGGGGCGTCGGTCGCAACTGCCCCAGAATTGCCACGGTAGTTAGCGCGACGCCAACCAGGACCGCCCTACGTTTAGGCACGGGTTTGCGCCTTCAATGCACTTTTCACGGGCGTCCGCCTGTCGATCAAACGCAGCACGCCTTCAAAACCGATCAGCGCGCTCACTGCGATGAGAAACATCAGCAGTCCGGAGAATTCGTGGAGAAATCCCTGGCCAGCATCGTCCCCCAGGTAATAGGTGATCAAGAGCAGAACAACCACCCGAACAATATTTGTCGCAATTGCAATGGGCACGATTGCCAGCGCAAGAATCGCCGTCTGCCACCGATGGGGCCTTGAAACGATGCTTAGGTAGAACAGCCCAACTGCCGAGAGGCTAAACAGCGAATTCATGCCGGAACAGGCATCGGCCACCAGCATCCGGTAGGAGCCAATGGTCAGAGTCACGCCTCCGCGCGCAATTGGGTACCCGGTTTGATAAAGAATGGCCTCGGCCACTACAGAAACCCATTCCTTGAGCGTCCCCGTGGCTGCGGCAATCACATTGCCTGGCAAGGGTGCGGCCAGCAGCAGCAGAAGGATAGGCAGCGCCAGCTTTCGAACAAGGGGCGCTCCTCCCATTAGCGCGAGCGCGCCGGCGATCATGGCGATCTGTGTCGCTGACTCCAAAAACCCCGACTGGATCCACACGGCCGGGACGTATAAAATTGCCCCGATTGCAATCAATACCGTGGCGGTGATGGGTGAACCAGCGCCCGCGGTGATGATGGCGGCGCGCTCCCGCCAGAAAAGATAAAGCGCCATGGCAATGACGATCGGGGCGTGGGAGTACTCCGCGTTCTGCCAGATGCCGAAAGCAAACCGGATCCAGGAAGGCAGGACCAGGACCGAAATTCCAAAGGCCAGGGGCCACCATTCCTGCCACGCGGCGCGCGCCAGACCAGGTGGCAGGCCTTGGCTCGGAGAATCGTTTTCCAAGACAGTGAAAGGCGGGTTTGGGGAGGCGAATTACGCCACGGGGCCGGCGATCAGCCCGCGCACGCGCGGTACTTTGGGCAAGGTTGCCAGTACGCGCAATTGCAAAACGTCGAACACCTCTTCTGGAGTGCGCAGACGTGGGCGGCGCAACTCCAGCCCAAGCGCCAGCAACATCCCGGTCAATAAGCCGAGTCCGAAGCCCACAATCGTGATGATGCCCACCCGGGGCCACGAGGGGATCGTGGGTGTCAACGCTTCGGAGAGCAGGATCAGGTTGGTCTGATTGATCTGGCTTTCCAGCTTGGTCTGCGCAAGGCGCTGCGTCACAACGTCATATGTCCTCTGTGCAGTTTCGACATCGCGTTGCAAAACCGCCAGCTGGTCGCGGGATTCGCGCTGGGCAAGCATGCTGCGCCGCTGCTCGGCCAAGGCGGCATTGGCTTTTTCTTCGCGCTGCGCGTTGATGGAATTTGCGGTCTTGATGCTCCTGGCAATCCGATCCATCTCCGCATCCAGTTTATTTCTGAGCGAGGCAAGTTCGGCCTCCGCACTTTGCACCTGGGGATGGTTGGCGCCGAAGTGGCGGTGCAATTCGTCGAGTTTGGCTTCCGAGTGGGCAACTTCGGCACGCAAGCTAGCCACCACGCTGCTTTGCAGCACGTCGGGTGACGTATCGATACGGCTTTGCGCTTCATTTGCGCGCGACGATGATTCGGCGTGCAGTCCCTGCACCGATGTAAGCTGGGCATTGAGTTCATTAAGCCGGTAGGCGTTTACGTCCGCCTTTTCATCGGTTTGGACAAAACCATGCTGTCGTTGAAATTGCGACAAGCGCTGCTGGGCCAGTTCCAGTTGCTCGCGCTCGCGCGCCGTCTGCTCGGTGAACCAGGCCGCAAAGTCACGTGTCGGGTCGGCACGCAGTTCCACCGTCGTTTCTATATAGGTGCGGGCAAAAGTATTGGCCGCGTCCGCGGCAAATCGCGGACTGGGATTGGTAAAGCGCAGGCCAATCACATTGCTGTTGCGGGTGGGAACGACCTCGAGATAGCCGCGCAGGATTTCCGCGTAATACTGCTCGATGGGGCTTTCGGAGCCGGATCTTTGCCACTGCTCGATAGCCTGTGGGTTGGTGGTAAGGCCCAGTTTTTGCACAACCTTGCGGACCACGCGGTCGCTGCGAATGATGTCGTTTTGCGTCCCCATGTAGGAGGCAGTCAATAATGCCCCCGACTGCGCCCGGTCGTTTAGTGCGTCGGGCTCCTTGATGTCAATGAGGATCTGCGCCGTGGCGGCGTAACGCTTGTCCATATTGCTGGAAACGAGATACGCCAGGACGCCAAGCAAAACGGTCGTCAACCCGATTACCAAGTAACGAGCGCGCAAGATAAGGAGGATTTGCTTCAAAAGCATGGTGTTGCGGGCGACGGGACGGAAAGGGCATTATGCCTCGTTGCCGGTAGCGCGGGAATGAGGGGGCAAGCGTCATAGGCTGGTGCCCCGGATGCGTAAATCAGCGTATTTGAGGACCAATTGCCGCATTTGACATTGCCCCTGCGGCGCAGCAAGATCTGCGGTCCATGAAATTGCCCTTTATTTCTAATCCCCAATCCGGTGGTGGTAAAGGCCGCGCAAAGGAGCCTTCCAATGCCCCGGTGGACGTTCCTTCGCACACGGTTTTGCGAGATATCGATCCCAAGACCTCTTCTTTTGGGGATGTCCGCGGCAGGGAGGCGATGGACAACGGCCCTGCCAGCGAGCCATTGGCAGCGAACACCCTGTCGCCCGGGAAACAGCCTTCGGCCAATCCGCCACCGGGCACCATCGGTTCCATTCTTGTCGACTCGGGCCGCCTGAGCGCGGAAGATGCGGAGCGGGTCATTGCCTCCCAGCATGATGTCGGTACGTCTTTTGGGGAAACGGCGGTTCGGATGGGGCTGGCAACACCAGCCGACGTTGAGTACGCACTGGCGCACCAGTTTTCCCTCCCGGTGCTTCCCGGCGATAGCGATGCGGTCGATCCGGAGGTTGTCGCGGCATTCTCCCCGAGCCACGATTTGTCCGAGCAACTGCGAAATTTGCGCGACCAGATCGCGCGTTTTGCGCTCAAAGCGGAGCCGCCAATCCGAAGCATCGCGATCATGGGGTCGGAGCCTGGAGTGGGGCGCAGTTTCATCGTGGCAAACCTGGCAACGACCTTTGCCCAGCTCGGGGCCCGCACGCTGGTGGTGGATTGCGACCTGGAAAACCCGCGCCAGCACGAGTTATTTCGCGTGGGCAATCGCTCCGGACTGTCTTCCATCCTGGCCAAGCGAGCGCAATTAAACGCAGTGTGCGCGGTAAAGCAACTCCCGGGCCTCGCGGTGTTGCCGGCCGGCCCCACACCGCCCAATCCCCACGATTTGTTGGCGCGGCCCATGCTTGTGCAACTGCTGCGCCGCTGTGAGCGCGACTTTCATGTGGTCCTGATCGACACCCCGGTCTGGAGCGAAGACCGTAGCGCGCGCATTGTTGCCGCCGCTGCCGGAGCGGCGGTGCTGGTCGTCCAATTGGGCCGGACAGGATCGCGCGACGCCACGCTGGTCACGCAGGAGTTGGCACAGGCCAATGCAAAGGTCCTGGGCGTCGTTATCAACCGTCCGCAGAAACTGCGCAGGTGACCGCGCAGAACCCTTGCTCAATCTGGTCGGGAAGCACTTACTAGCTGCTCGACTCGACTCATCATCCGGCGCGCCACGGCACGAATATCAAAGCGCCGTTCATAGCAATTTCGCGCTTGCGCTCGCATTTCGGCCCTCTCCTGCGGCAACAACTTGCACCACTTTTCCAGTAGTTCCCGTGCGCCCGCTTGCGTATCGGGCGCAGCCAGTCCAGCGCCATCGGCGACGATTTCGCGCCAGATATTGATTTTGTTAGATATGAGCACCGGGGTTCCGCACGCCAAAGCCTCGGCCACTGCGATGCCAAAATTCTCCTGGTGCGATGTCAGGGCAAATACTTCGGCGCTATACAAGGCCCCCCATTTCACCGCCCCGGTGAGCATTCCGGCCCAGGTAAGGCGATCACCGATGCCCAGCGCCCTGGCCTGTTCGCGCAGGCCCACTTCTAGGCCCTTCAAACTTGGGCCGGCGATGACAAGGTGCAGCAGTGGGTCCTTTCCTGCAACTGCGGCAAATGCGTTGATCAGGAGGTCGCATCCTTTTTTTTCGTGGACACGGCTCAGGAACAGGACGATTCGCTTTCCGCGCAGTTCAGGAAACCTCTCGTGAAAGGCCTCACTCGCTACGTCCGGATCCACGGGCGGTGGTGCGGTGCCGTAGCCAACAACCTCTTCGCGGCAGCGGTAGAGCCAGAACGATTTGCGCGCCAGGAGGCGCTCCTCCTCACAGGTAAACATCACCGCACGCGCATCGCGCAGCACGCGATATTCCGCCCACGGCCAGTACAGCCACTTTTTGAGGTGCTTAAGCGGAAAGGCGTGCCGAAAATACGGGTCGAGCATGCCGTGCGGAAAAACGAAATACGGCACCGGGCCGCGGTGCAGCACGCGCCACACACCCAGCCCGCCGTATTGCCAAAGACCATTGACGATTACTGCATCAAATTCCTGGACGTGCTCGCGAAGCCAGGGAACAAGCCGCGGGGTGTAGCCGTAATGCAGACGTCCGGGTCCCAAGGCCACCGACGCAAATGGATTGCCCTCCAAGTGGGGGGCGCCAGGTGCCTCGAGTGATACGACAGTCGTCGTCTGGCCCCATGCCCTGGCCGCATCGGCAATCTGCCGTACGCCCTCCATGGGACCCCCACCGCGCGGATCCAAACTGGCAATGACGTGCAGAACTTTCAAGTGCTTCTAATGCAGGCCAGCAATGCCCTTGGCAGTCTCATTGGTTGCGGGCTGCTGTGCCTGGGGCGCGGGCGGGGGAGCGTTCGCCCCCTGCGCCGCAGATGCTGCCGCTGGCGCAGGAGCATTGACCGCGTACTTGGCATAGTCTCCCACGTATTCGATCTTCGCCGCCCCGCGCAAGCGCTTTAGGTCTTCGGCAAGGATTTGTTCCCGCTTGCCGTTTGCCAGGAACTGCTCGATCGCCGGG
>Ga0209698_10000533_pt1 | contig 43349 bp, 45 predicted proteins | sample LitLauG_LLR_2012_FD_187203 | JGI IMG/M metagenome (GOLD analysis project Ga0209698, IMG submission 187203) | Freshwater sediment microbial communities from Pennsylvania, USA - Little Laurel Run_MetaG_LLR_2012 (SPAdes) (version 2) | ecosystem: Environmental > Aquatic > Freshwater > Creek >... | reverse complement strand
GGTGGACCACCAGCGACATGCGACGGCCGAGATGGCCGCTCAATTTCATCGACTGTTCGTGAACCGCCGCGCTTACACGCTGCAATCCTTCAAGCCGCATCCGGACACGGGGCGCCACTACTATTTCAGGCCGAAGGGGCGGGATGGCCAGTCGCTTCCAGCGTTGAGCTTGGAAACCCTGCGCCACCACTTGGCCGGCGAATTGACCGTTGGTCTGTACTCGATAAACCCGAAGACTCAGCGCTCGAAGTGGGTCGCGATCGACGCAGACTACAAAAACGCGGTCGAAGACTTGCTGAAGCTTCAGTACGAAATGACGCAGGATGGGGTCGAACCCGCACTTGAAAAATCCAACCGCGGCGGCCATCTCTGGATCTTCTTCGAACAGCCGGCCCTCGCCCGCGATTGCCGCGTCTATATCTATCACACCGCGCTCAGGCTCGGGCTCCCGATTAAGGGCGCCGGGCTGCCTGAAGGGATCGAGATCTTTCCCCGCCAGGACGAGATCGGGCCGGACGAATTCGGGAATGCGATCCGCGCACCGCTCGGCGTGCATCGTGGCGCCAAGGAAAGCCGGGGCTGGAGGTTCTGGTTCTACAACGCGGATTACACGCTCACCGACCAGTTGGCATATCTTGGTCGCCTCCGGAAAGTGACTGACGCGGAATTACAGGGATTCGTCGCCGGAAAGGAGATCCCGCCCGAATTCGTCCAGCACGCAAAGCGGCCGGAAATTCCGCAGCGGTACTACACTTCGGCGCCCAGCGAGTTCCGAATTCTCGACTATGTCCAGGTGCGGCGGCAGGTTGGCCGGAATTGGATCGCAAGATGCCCGTCCTGCGCAAGCGCCAATCGCGACAGGAGCGGTGACAATCTCGCCATCGCGGTGGAAGAACCACGAAAGTACATCTGCTGGGCAGGTTGCTCGAAGGAAATGATCCGGGAAGCGCTCGGCCGGCCGATCGTGCAGAAGAGGTACGCATGAAGGAAACGAAAAAGACCAACCCCTTGTTGCGGCTGACTCTTCCGACAGCCGCAGTACAGCGGCTTCGCAAAGCTGGGATTTATTGCACTCCCAGCATCACCGTAGAATTTCAGCAGGCCACCAAGCGGCATGTCCTGCGAGGCCGGGAATCCGGGGGAGCGATTAAGCAGTTTGGCCATTACGTCACCTTCTGCGGACACGGCGGAGAGCGTCTGCCATGGTTTGTCCGCCCCGACTCGTTAACGAGCAACGGGGACCACGCCATTGTTCTCGCACCCGCGCTCGTGAGCGTCGAGGCACTCCGCGTCGAACACACGTACGAGTTGCTAATAGCACGACATGAACTGAGGGCAGAAAAGGAAGGGGCGCGCCCCAGGGTCTGGTCGCAGTTGGTGTTTCGAGGCTGGCAGGGGCAACTCCCGCTCGATCTGGTGGAGAAGGATCGTTCGGTCGCGGGAAAGATCGCGCCCGAGTTTTTCACCAGGGCGGGAGAGGCTCGACAATTGCCGGCTCCGTTTGTGGAGGCAATTCACGCTGCCACGAAAGCAGTCTGCTGCCTCCTTTGCTCCCATTCGCACTTCCTTGTCGAGCCTACCCACAACGACCTACAACAAGAAGGGCGGCGGCCGGGGGAGGAAGGCCCGGACGAGGCAGCGAATGGCAAACCGCCAATCGCTGTTGCCATCGGCTGAGAGCATTGTGCTGGTGGCGACTGAAGGGAGGCTGAACAGATGGGGTTCATATCACGTGTTGCAACAACCGGAGTACTTGCTCTGGCGGCGGGTAGCGGCTATCACTTCCTGACCAACCGGCACTCTGCCGAGCGGCCAGCGATCGTCTCTGAAGCTGGCGGGAGGTCCGCGTCAATCGAATATGCACGCTTCTCGCCGTCAGAGAATCTGGAACGCATCGAGATCGGAGAACTGCGAGCCGCGGCTGAACGGCTACGTGGAATGCGGGCGCCTCTCAATGTCGCTATGTACGCGTTCACGGACCGCACCATCGCTCAGCTTCTGGTCGAGGAGGCGGATGCTGGCACGGAGATACGTGTTTACCGCGATGGAGAGCAGTACGAAGCCGAGCAGCGCGAATCCGAGCGGTCCGGAAGGAGTTCCGTGGCATCCATGTTTCACGGGCACAACAACATTCACGTGCGGGTTAAGCCAGCTTCCCGCATCGACTTGATGCACCTGAAATGCTGGAGCGACGGCCAGGTGCTGCGCGATGGCAGTGCGAACTGGTCCACGGCCGGTCTGAAGCGGCAAGATAACGACGCCCGTTTCACAACCAACCGGCAGGAAGTCCAAGAATTCAACCAAAACTTCGAACAGCTATGGAACAGGTCCGCAAATACTCGAGTCCAGTGACACCTCGCGCCGCAAGGAGGAGAACATGAGACGTGCGAAAGACGCGACATTGGTGGTTTGTCTATTTGTTCTCTATTGCGTGATGTTATCCCAGGGACTGAAAGCCAGCGCCGCGAGCGCCTTCTTCGGGGCGCTGGCCGCGGTACCCCTCACCGTGCACCTCTATCGCCGGATGTGGCCGCCACCGCCGGAGAATTGCGGCGGGGAACGTGGCTCGCACCCGCGCATCCGGCGAGATGCTGCTGAAGCAGAGCCGGAGTTCGCACCGGGCAGGGTTGACGGCCGCGGACGGCAAACCGACTAGGCCGAGCTGCCGCGGCTCAGCATCACGAGCAAGGCGAAACCGCGTCACAATGGAAGACATTCATGCAGGAATATGACGTAGCCATGAAGCTGCTGTTGCGCGGATCGGCCAAGTTCACGATGCGCGAGTTGACCGGCACCGCGGTTGAAAAGTGGATTGACGTCGAGTTGCCCAAGGTAGTGCAAAACACTCGGGTAGATCTCCTCGGTGAGACAGCAGAAAAGGGTCTCGTCCACTTGGAGCTACAGAGTGGACATGATCCCGACATGCCGCTGCGAATGGCCGAATACTGCCTCAGCGTGTTTCGGCTTTTCAAGAGATTCCCACGCCAGGTGCTGCTCTATGTCGGCGAAGCGCCGCTTCGCATGGCAGGAGAACTCCGTGGCGACGACCTCTGGTTCCGGTACCGAGCGATCGACATTCGCGAGTTGGATGGCGAGCGGCTCCTGGAGAGCGATGAAGTCGGAGATAATGTAATTGCGATCCTGGCACAATTGCGGGACCATAAGGATGCGGTCCGCAGGATTGTGGAGCGGATCGCAGGTTTGGTGCCGGGGGAGCGGGAGACCGCGTTGGGCCAACTACTAATCCTGGCCGGCCTTCGACACTTCGAAGAAATTGTCGAACGCGAGGCGCGCAAGATGCCGATTCTAAACGATTTGCTGGACAACAAAGTGCTGGGCCGCGAGTTTAAGAGGGGCGAGCTCACAGTCCTTCGCCGCCTCATCGAAAAACGTTTCGGCGCGATTCCGAGTTGGGCTGAGGACCGGCTGGCCGACCGATCGGCAGCCGACCTTGAAGAACTGAGCGTACGTGTGCTCGACGCCCAGAGTATTGAAGACCTCCTGAAGTAGCGTGGCCGGCGTGGTTCCCCACGATCACAAATCTGCAGATTCACGATTGCGCGTGCGAGAAGGTGGGCCCTTCGCAATTCAGACCTTCACGCGATGAAGGCTGGGTAGGGCGCCGAGCCATGTGTTAGGTTTCAGTGACCGCCGGGAGTCCCCGGATCTCTACGTCCGATTCAATCACCTTATCGGGAAATATCGCGGCCCTCAGTCTGCCTTGAAGAGGATTCTCAGGAAGAGCGTTGTTCCATTCACGGGGAGCATAAAAGAACATTGCGCCAACCGTGAGCCTCCTGGCCTCGATTAGCATTGGAGGCACTGGCCACCACGGTGCGCCAGGGTATAAACTGCCGCCTCGTGGCGGGCCACCGGACAATGCTAGTTTCTGCCCAGGCAGTTCCAGTATCCAATCAGTCAGTTGCGCCGTGTTAGCGGTGGTATTCCGGATCTCCCCGACGAGGGCAATACCAAAGATAGTCCCTCGTGTAAAACGCCGACCGAATCGAGAGCGCCAAGCCCTGGCTTCGCTCCCTGTTCCATTGCTGGAGCGCGTTCCAACGCCTTCACGGCACCAGTTGCAGTCGCTATGCCAGTACCGACGTCCTTTATGGCGCCAGGTATCAGGTTCTGAAGATCATTCAAATCCATTTGTCATCCCCTAATCGCGGCCAATAGCCGATGATCCCATTTTCGCCCATCCCGATCTGTGGCGTCCCTGCCGCCGGAGCGCCCGCGGCGGTCGGCTGGATTGATCGTATGGGAACGAGGCTGCCTCTGCAGTCTGTGAGAGCGTCCCGGGGGAGAGCAAGTCGGACAATCCAACGGAGAACACCGAGTATGATTTGTGATTTCTGTAATGCTCCAAATCCTGTCTGGCGGTTCCGAGCGGAACCCTTTGTTGTTGACTACGGCCCCATGGCGGGTGCGAGCGACGCCGACTGGGCAGCGTGTGATGCCTGTCGAGACTTGATCTTGGCCGATGATCGCAGCGGTCTTGTGGATCGAGCTATGCTGATCGCACCCATCATTCCTGACCTTGCCGAATCGGAGGTAAGGGAACTCCGCCGCTGGTCACAGGGCCTCTTTTTCACCAACCGCCTACCCTGTAACCCGGTGCCAATTGCGTAATTGAAAAACCTTTGCTGGCGGGCCGGCACCACGTCCCTCCTTGTTTCCCCGTGAGACCCACCGCGTATCTTTCCCCTTACACCCTCCAAAATCCTACCTTCGCGTGGTGCGGACCGCCAGCTTGCCAGTTCCAAGAAGACCCAGGAGAGTACCGATGATCCGAAACACTGAAGAGTTTCTATCTGCGCTACGGGCAGCCCGACGCGCGTCAACGCCTCTGGTGTCGATCCGCACGGCAGACCCGGCCAGTGCGATTGCATTGACTACGCGAAGCCTGAATGGCGACGCAGACAACACGCCCCTCTTGTCCTGGGACATTATGACCGGACTTTCGGCAGTGAATGGCCCGGGCAAGAAGATGCTCGACTCGATCATCGGGGAACGCAGTCCCGAGACTGTGGGCCCGGCCGACGCATTATCCCTCGCGGCCAAGCTCGGTGACGACGCGGTTATGTTCTATGCCAACCCGCAGCGTCTCTGGCACGACCCGATCGTCGTGCAGGGGCTGTGGAACTTACGGGACACTTTGAAGGCCGTGGGGGCGGTTTTGGCGCTGCTAACGCCTCCAGGCAGCGTACTGCCGCAGGAGCTTACGCAGGACGTCCTGGTCATCGACGAACCACTTCCGTCCCACGAAGACTTGCGGTCTATTGTGCGGACCACCTTTGAGCACGCGAAGCTGGCGCTGCCGGCTGAAGACGACGAGAGCCGCGCAGTTGATGCCCTACTTGGGCTGGCTGCGTTTCCGGCGGAACAGGTAGTAGCAATGTCCCTGTCGAAACGCGGGCTCGACCACGACCAGCTCTGGGAGCGGAAGCGCCAGGTTATTGAACAGGCGCCGGGCCTGACGGTGTGGCGCGGAGGCGAGGGCTTTGCGGACGTGGGTGGGTGCGCCAACGTCAAGACGTTCCTGAAGTCGGTCCTGGATGGCGCCGAAGCTCCGCGGGTTGTGGTCTTTTGCGACGAGATCGAGAAGGCATTTGCGGGAACCGGAACCGATCTCTCCGGAGTGACGACCGAGATGACAGGAACGATCCTTACCTGGATGCAGAATCGTGAAGCCGATGGCTGTATTCTGATCGGGCCGCCTGGGACAGCCAAAAGTTTAATCGCTAAGGCGACGGGAAATACGGCCGGAATCCCGACGATCGCGTTCGACCTGAGTGCGATGAAAAACGGAATCATCGGAAGCTCGGGTGAACGCCTGCGGGGCGCCCTGAGCATTATCGACGCGGTATCGGGAGGTCGAAGCCTGTGGCTGGCGACCTGCAACTCGATTGGTTCCCTTCCGCCTGAACTGCGGCGGCGGTTCACGTTGGGCACGTTCTTCTTCGATCTTCCTGCTCCCGACGAACGTGAAGCGATCTGGCAGATCTTCACCACGAAGTATGGTGTGCAGGATGAGCGGCCTCATGACGACAATTGGACCGGCGCAGAAATCAAGGAGTGTTGCCGCAAGGCCTACCGTCTTCGCATGTCACTCCGGCAATCGGCGGAGTACATCGTCCCGGTTGCCAGATCGGCCGCAGACCAGATCGAAAGCCTCCGCCAGCAATCATCGGGAAAGTATTTGAGCGCGTCGCATCCGGGCGTTTACGAGTACAACAGGAATGCATCAACGCCGAAGGGGCGAGCGTTTCGGGCGCTCGAACGGTGACGACGGCAAGCAAGTTGGAGGGAACCATGTCGAAATACTCTGAAACTTCCACAACTGTCCGCAACCAGGCTTACCTGGTAGCAGCGTTGGGCGAACTCGGCTATAAGGCGGAGATCCACGCGGACGGCGGCGCCTTGGTCGGTTACGAGGGGCGCGACCGGCCGGAACGGGCGCACGTGATCATCAGGCGCGTTCAGATTGGATCGGCGTCAAACGACATCGGATTCGTGCGAAAACCGGACGGCACGTTCGGCGCCGTGCTCAGCGAATACGACCGCGCGATCGGTTTCGACGAGAAGTGGTTGGGCCGGGTGCACCAAGCCTACAAGGAACAGCAGACGCTGTCCGACGCGAAGGCCAAGGGTTATGTATTCCGCGGGCGCGAGGTTGTTCAAACACCCGAGGGTCCGCAGATCCGGCTCCAGTTTACTGCGAGGTGAACGATGCAACAGAAACTGATTACCGTCACGCTGGAACCGGATGGGACCAGCAAGATTGACCTGGAAGGCTTCGCCGATAGTACTTGCGGCAAGGTGATGGATGATTTCAGGAGTGGTGATCGGGTCTTATCCGAGCGCCGGAAGCCTGAGTACTACAACAAAAGCCGCGGCCAGCAAGCCCAACAGGGAAATCAGTGAGGATGTGATGCTGCTTCATGCGATCATGCCCGCGAGCCGTGCTAACGGACCAGGCTTGCGGTGCGTTGTCTTCGTCCAGGGTTGTAGTTTAAATTGTCCTGGCTGCTGGAATTCTTGGAGCCACTCGTTTCATGGGAACGACCTCGCAATTGAGGCAGTCCTCGCAGAACTGGTGAACTGTCACAACCAGTACTCGGTTGACGGCTTCACGTTTTCTGGCGGTGAGCCCATGCAGCAGGCTGAGGATCTGGCCAACTTACTTCGGTGTCTGCGATCAGCATTACCCACGGTCAGTTTCGGAATGTTTACCGGTTATTCGGAGAAAGAGCTTGAAACAGGCCGCTACTTCACTCGACATGGCGTCGACCGGGAACGGCGGCGGACGCTCTGGCGCTTGATCCGGAGTCACCTGGATTTCGCGGTGATGGGCCGATACAACCGCCTTCAGCCATCTGACGCGCCGATGTGCAGCAGCGGGAATCAGGCGCTGCGGCTCTTCAGCGCCCGTCACACCAAAATCGATTTCGGCGTCCAAACCGTGGAGATCACCATTGCGGCGGACGGATTGACCCGAACCACGGGTTTCCCGACTCTGGGAGATCCGGCCTGATTCGAACCGGATTTCCAAGTTCAATTCGACATTCTGGAGGGCTTATGGAGCCGAATGCGCTGGTGGAGTGTGCGTACGAACTGATGCATGTGCTCAAGGAGGAGCTTGCGGAGCGGAGGACTGTTCAGCCCGCATTTATCCTATTGCACGACAGAGATTGCGAGCTACTCACTTTCGCACCGCGTCTGTTCGCATCCGCAGAGGGTAAGGCGGCCGTCGCACGGACATTCCGGAATCGCGCTCTCCAAACCGGCGCGCATGGCGCCCTCGTGGGGCTCGATAGCAACTGCTTCATCCCCGACCTCGCCTCTATGAGGGAAGCGAATCCACGTCTGTTACGTGCTGCGGCCGCCGCCGGACTCGATGCGTTGATCCGATCCGGCTTCGGGAGAAAGAGCGAGGGCATCAGCGTGACGCTGCAAACGCCAGCTTTTCATCTTCTGGTCCAGCAACTGTACACGCGTGGGGACAACAACATCGTCTTTGGTGTGTCGCAGACGCTCGATTCTCGCGAAGTCCCCTTGGAAGCAGCAGGTATTTTCAGCATTTACGGCGGCCAGCGCGTCACTCGCGGCTGAATGCCCCAAACCGAAAGAAGGAGAACAACGATGGCAACATATGCGCTGCCCCTCCCGGAGATCCAGGATGTGGGGCAGGATCTCGCTCGCCGGACGGTCTGCATCAAAATCAAGCGGTGCCGGCTGGGCAATTCGAAGAAAGTCAACAGCTCTCAGGTCGAAGTCGATACCGACAAGAGCATGATCAATGTGTCCAAACGGCTATTCACGTCCAATGAATACGCCGCGATCCGGAACTTCGATGGCGAAGTCACGCGGTATCTGGAGAGCACGTGCCTGCCGTTTGAACGCGGTATTCACCTATGCCCGTTGCCCTTGCTGAAACAGGTCGAGAGAAAGATGCGGGAGTTTGCCGACCAACGTATGAACCTGGTCGAGGCATTCGTGGCCGTCTATCCGGAGCTATGCCAGCACGCTCCTGGGCAACTGCGTGCACTGCATAATCCGCTCGACTACCCGCCGGTCGACGAGGTGAGGGCTGCCTTCGACTTCAGTTGGCGGTACGTCAGTTTCGGGGTGCCGGACCAGCTACGGGAGATCTCGTCGGAGATTTGGGACCAGGAGCGGGAAAAGACGGCGAGGATCATGACGGAGGCGGTGAGCGAAGTCCAGGTCGTTATGCGGAGCGCCATGGCCGATTTGGTTCACCACATGAGCGATCGGCTGAAGGATGGCCCGGACGGAAAGCCTGCGCGCTTCCATCAGACGACGGTTTCAAAGCTGGTGGAATTCCTGGATAGCTTCGATTTCCGGAATGTCACCGATGACGCCGAACTCAAAACCCTCGTGGAACGCGCCAAGGGCCTGTTGTCCGGGGTCAGCGCAAAAGATTTGAAGACCGCCGCGCAACTGCGAAACAACGTCCGCGCCGGCATGGACGACATCGCTGCCCAACTCGACACGATGATCGTACGGAAAGGCGCGCGCAAGTTCCGCCTGGACGACTAATCCAGCCACCGGAGGCACGATCACCCATGATGCTCCATCCACTATTTGTCGCCGACGTCCTGGAGGGATTTGAAGGAACGCTCGATGAACTGGTCGGGCGTGTCGAGAACCCGGAGCTGAACGCGCAGCTCGATGCGCTTCGGAGCCAGGTAGCGAAGCTTCGCATTCGCATCGAGGAGCCCCTGAGACAGGCGGAAGCCGTCCGGACTGTTTTGGATGGCGATCGTTAGACCGTCGTTGTGACGACTGCAATTCAGAATGCACAGTCCCGGCCGGCGCTCCTTCAGCTCGGGGCGTCACCGGAATTTCAAAGAAGAAGGAGTCTTCCCTTATGAGTCGTGACTATCACGCAACAGAGTTTATTGGACGCCTCGCGGCCGACCCTGAAACCAAGTACACCGAGACTAACGGGACGGCCAGGACGCGTTTTCGAGTCCTCGTCAACGAAGAGTGGAAAGATCGAAACGACAAGCCGCAGAAGCACGTTGAGAACTACACTGTCGTCTGCTTCAATGGCGTGGCCGAAGCATGTGGGAACTACCTGGCCCGCGGCCGGCGTGTATTCGTGAGAGGCAGAAATCGCACGCACAGCTACGATGGCCAGGATGGAAAGAAGCGCTGGGTGACGGAGGTCATTGCCGAAACGGTGCAATTCCTCGATCGGGCGAGAGGTGACGAGAAGGGCAGATCCGCCGACGAATCCGACCGACCCGCTCCTGGTTATCCGGACAACGGTGTTCCGAGTGCGGACGAGGCTCCGTTTTAAGATATTCCCGGCAGGCGGTTTGTCCGTTCATACGCACGGGGCGCGAGGATGATGCGTGATGCGCTTCGCCTTCCCCGCGCCCGGATGGCCTCCTGGTCCAGCTTCTTCAACCCGCAGGGCTAATCGATCCACTCCTCCAGCGTCAGCCGCGCAGAGGACAACCGACCGCCGTCACGCAAGGGTAGACGGAACAGATTCCGAAGGCTCCTGCTGTGATATGAATGGGGCATGGGGCGCGATACAAGCGACGAATTGACCGGCTCGATGCCGATCGTGCCTCATGGGTCCGCTGCAGGGGTGGAATGCTGTGGCTGTATCGTGGCGGTGGTCGAAGACCAGAATGTGGAGCTGCGGTGCAACGAGTGCGGCGCCGTCGTGGGAGTGATCCAGATCGACATCTTGAGGGGTTTGCTTGGATTGGACGCCGCGAAGGTTACTTGCCCGCATTGCGGGAAGCTCAATACATTCCCTGGATTCTCCAAGATGTTGACTTACACCTGCCAAGCCTGCGGGAAAGCGGTGGAGGCTAAGGGTGCCGATAGCCCGGATGAGGATGGCGAAGCCCTCGAGTGGGTAAACATCGAGGACGATACGTGCAGGTGGTACGAGTTCGAAAATGAAGAGCCCATCGCGGTCATGCTCTGCAACCGGTGCGGCAATCACCCTGACGTCGATGAAGCTGGCGTTGTGTGTCCGGTGTGCAGGAATCGCTCGCCCGTTCGGTCACCGAACATCATCGATGTGATTAAGGGGTGGAATGATTTCGTGGACCCGCCGAAGTAAGGAAAGGCATCCGCGCGTTCTCTATTCATTGCCGTTGAGCCAGAACTTCCCGCAATCGATTCCTTAGCACCTCTTCGCGAGGCGACTTCACACCGCTCTCCAACCACCTCATGAGTTTCCCCACGGGAAGTTCGTGGACGCTCAGGGGCGCTTCGACCGTTACTGTCAGCCGTGTCGCCGGACCCGGTGTGGCGTCGTTCATGAAGCCGCATCGCCGGAATTCCGCTACGGCGAGCGCCGCAGCTTCGTACAGGGACGCGGCGGGGACCTGGACGGCGTGCACGATCCCTTCGGTATCCGTGAAGGAGACGCGGCAGGTCCGGGTGTTCGGCACGATTACAGCATAGGCGAAGAAAAGGCGAAAATCAAGTAACAGCCGGCGGGCGTCACTCGCCGTATTGTCTTCTGTGGCGTGGGCGATGGCGGCGGGCGCGTAGAGGAGGAAAAAACCCAATGACACTGGAGCAAGCGCTGGCAGATACCGAAAAACTGGCCCGCGGCGGAATCGCCAGAGCGCAGGGAGCCGAACAGGAGGTATCATGCCGCGACACACAACAAGCCGTGCGGCTCCTGGCCGAGGCCTACGAGCATCTTCGGAAGCGCGATCCTCTGTACGCCGACCGGCGGCGGTGCGCCTCTCTCGCACCGCCGCCCGCGAGTTTGCCGCCAAGCTGATGGCTCCAGGCCCGGCATTGCCTGTCCCGCGGCTCGCGGTCGGGTGCCTGGAACCTTTTCAGCCATCCAACATGTATTCGGGAGCATTTGATTTGGCGCGCAACCTCCTGCTGGCTGGGGTCGGACAACCCGAGGATTGGGAGCGGTCCAAGGGCGATCCGGTGGCATTTATGCTTCAAGCAGTGGAGCGGACTGCTGCCACCTTCAATCGCAAGGCTATCGATGCGGTTGCTCACACGGACATCCTCTTCGGCACGAGCCCCTACATATCGAGCTGGCACGAGAAGGAATACGAAGATCCGAATCGGGTGTTCCTGGCGGTCGAGGCCACCCAGATTTCGATCATCTACTTGCGCCCCACTCTCGAACTACTCGGAAAAACGCATCCCCGACTGCCGGCAACCGTGTACCGGATGCTGCTCGAAGGGATGTCGTCATGGATCTTGTGCTATGACGAGTCCGCGTGCGAAGCATTCTGCGAGTGGAGGATGGAGTCGTATTTGGAAGCGAAGGAGAGCGGTGAGGAAGGTCTAGAGAAACCGCAGAGCATCGCGATTGCTAAAGGGCCATGGTTGGCGAAAAGGTTTAAGCCGCTACCTTCGTCCCAAATTGAAGCCGCCATGCAGTCTCTGAGCGTGAGGTCACGGGCGCGGGGAATTCTCGAAGCCGCTTGCCGTCTCCAAACTCTGTCGAAGGCTCGTCCGCGCCAACGCCCCTATTGCGATATGTGGGACGAGTACTATCCCAACGGCAGTTTCTCGGTTCCATTCACGATCCTGGCATTTCACGAGCAGGACCTGGTCTGCCAGGCGTTTCAGAGTGACGAAGAGGACTGGATGAACGGTGGTGAGCAGCAGAGCCCCGCCTTCGCAACAGCTTTCAGTCCCAACGATCGCGAATCGATCATTACCGGATTTGAGGAACTGCGTCACTTCTTACGCATGATGGAAGCGTTGGGCGATCTCCTGGCGCTCCTGCCAGGCTGCGATGTGTTGGAGGAGCAAGAATGAGACTTGACGCTCATTTCGGCGAGGCCGAAGCGGTTCAGCTCAAAGCCGCGATCCTGCTGTACGGAGGAACCAAGCGGATAGCCTTTGCAACCGTACACGAGCCCTACCGCGATCCGGAGGGCGGCGCACCATACCTCGATGCGGGCCGGCCGATCAGCACCGAGTTTCTCCGCACGCTGGCTCGTGGGTTGGCCCTGGGGATGGCGCCGGAGATCTTGCCGGAGACCGTCGTGATGCGAACGCCGGAGGTGACCGCATGGTGGGTGCCGGCCGCTGTCAGGCCCATGTTCTTTTCTGAAACGTCGGACGGCAAAACGCTGAATGGCAAGTCCTACCCGCATCCGCCGCTGGTGTTCGTTGTTGATGGCGAGCACGGGTTCAGTGTACGTGCCCTGATGGAGAACCGACGGCCAGGGGCGCGGAGCGCCGTTGCAATTGCGCCGTATTGGAACGTGAACCAGGCCGGAGGAGTCTGTCTTGGCTCCATGGTCACACCGCGCTCAGCCGGGTTAGCCAGCCTGGGGGAGTGGGTCGACGGCTTCTTTCAGAGCGAATTCACGCATGCTGGAAACCTCAAGATCACCAGCCATCACGAGGGCCACCTCGGTCTCTGGCGTGACTTGGCAGGACGGCAGGTGTTCCCGCCGGAATGGCTGATTCCGACCGGGACGTTGGAGGACTTGCTGTGCCGCAGAAGGTGACCGAGCATTTGCCGGTGGTGAATTGGCGGAACCGCCATATCGTGATCACTATCGTCGGGTGCGGCGGTACCGGTTCCCAGATCGCCACTGGAATGCCGTATTTGCATCAGGCGCTGTTGGCCTCTGGGCATCCGTATGGGCTCCGGGTATTCCTGGTGGATGGCGATCGGATCACGGATACAAACTGCGTGCGGCAGCCTTTCAGCCGTTCTGAAGTGGGCCTGTACAAGGTTGTGGTTCTGATTAACAGGCTGAATCTGTTCTGGGGCCTCGACTGGGAGGCAGTGCCGCATTTTGTTCATTGCGGGCAGGACGTGCCCGATTCTGACTTCCTGATTTCCTGTGTTGACACGCGCGCTGCTCGCGCTGCGATCGCAAAGGTAGTGAGCCTAAACTCGCGGCGCTTTGCCTACTGGTTAGACGCGGGGAATTTGGCTGATCGGGGTCAGTTCGTGCTCGGCCAACCACTCCGGAAGGACCGCAAAGATCGCGCAAAACGATTGCCGTGTGTGCACGAACTATTCCCATCCATTGTTCACGCACCGGCCGACAAGAGGGATCGTCTGCCGGCGTGCAGCGCGGCGGAGGCAATTTCGCTCCAAGAGCCCTACCTTAACAGCACCATCGCCAATCATGTGCTGGCGTTGCTAGCCCGGCTATTCCGGCACGGCCGCATTGCTTATCACGGCGGCTTCGTGAACCTGGCGACGGGATGCGTGACGCCATTGGCGGTCGATCCGGCCACCTGGTTGCGATTGCGGAGACAGGCTGAAAAGGAACGAACGAATCTGACCCGCAGGCCTCCGGGTCTGGCACGCGGCAGTCAATAGACGGGCGGGGTTCGGCTACAACGGATTCCGTTCAAATCAGGAAGGAGAAACATGTTTGTCGAATTATTGCCCATTCTCAAGAACCGGCCACTAATGCTTACACTCGCTCTGGTCGGCGAGAAAGCGATCCAAGTAAACGTCATTCCGAAGCGATTGAAAGACGGCGATTCTGGAGATGACGCTCTGACAACCCCGCTGACGGTCACTGGTACGCCGGACGAGTTGGACCGGGAGTTCGCCGGCCAACTCGTCGGGTTCACCGGCGCGTTCGTGAAGCTTGGATCCAACCTTTCCGAAATCGAAGCCGCTCACGCCAGTGCTGTAAAGACGGTCGAGGCGGAAAAGAAGAAGGAGATCGAGAACAAGCGAAAGGGATCGCTCTCCAAACCTTCCTCAGTAACCGCGGAGGCGAAGCCTGGGCCTGTGATAAAGGACGGTAAACCGGTGTTCGGAACCAAGACGGCCGCTGAAACACCCAGCCTCTTCGATTCGCACGGGTCGGCGGCCTCAGAAGAGGTGCAGCAGGAGCAGCCAGCTTCTGCGCAGCAGCCAATTGGGAAGTCGCCGGTAGAGGATACAGAACCGGAATGCAAATCGAACGGCGAAGCAAATGCTGCCGTAGCGCAACTGCCCGGATTTGGAGAATAGGGAGAAGAAAGAAAGAAGAAGAAGAAGGAACTGGACATGACCATCAATAAAATGACAAGGCGCTTCAAATACGCCGGACTTACCCTTCCAGACCCCGCGCCCGATCTCGATGTTGACAGCGTCCGGTCATTGTATGCGGCCAGCTACCCAGAAATTACCACGGCTGCGCTTACGGGACCCGAGGCGGTGGACGGCACGCTCGTCTACACTTTCACAAAAGCGATCGGCACGAAGGGGTAAGAACCGCGACTGGCGCGACGTATTCGTGAATCGCTTTACAGGACGGGACCGAGCGGGCTTTGCATGAATCACACGATCTGAAATCGGCTCCGCCCAGTCACCGGCTCTTGTGGTCGCAGGACATACTACCTGCGAACCCGACTCTCAAGAGGTCATCCATATGTCCAACACACCCTGGCGCGCGCGCCGCGAGGCCTACCTGCGCGAAAGCGGCCGAACCGTCGATTTGATCCGCGAGGGGTTTGTCACCAACGGACTGGCGGTCATTAATGGCGGTGGCAGACGTCGCCAGATTCGACAAGATCGCCCCGTGCTGATCGTCGTCAACCCATCCCTCGCGACCGGGGATATACCAGCTGTTTCGATTCAGAGAGAGAGGACTGCCGATGACACGACACGGAACCTCGGCGCCACATCTCGATGACGAACCGGACGCAGTCATGTGGCAGCTTCGGAGTGCGTCGCCAGAGGATTGCGCGCGTCTGGCGGAGGAGCTACGCATCCATCCAGCAACAGCCAGGGTGCTGGCCGCGCGAGGATGGAACACGCCGGCCTTGGCTGCTCGCTTTCTCAATCCCGATCGGGAGGACATTCTAAATCCGTCCCATTTGCCCGATTTCGACCGTGCGATCGTTCGGACATTACAGGCAATTCGGAACCGAGAAAGCATCATGATCTTCGGCGACTACGATGTGGACGGCCTGACCGCGACGGCGATTCTGTTCACTGCCATCGGGATCTCGGGCGGCATCGTTACTTGGAAAATCCCGCATCGCCTGCTCGATGGCTACGGAATGCAGGAAAAGCACGTCGAGGCGGCGCGGCGCGAAGGGATCCGCCTCATCGTGACGGCCGACTCAGGGATCCGCTGCTTTTCGGCGGTCCAGTATGCAAGGAGCGCCGGCATCGACGTCATTATCACCGATCATCACTTGCCAGAGCCGCGCCTTCCGGAAGCTGTGGCAATCGTGAATCCGAACCGCCATGATTCGGTCTATGGAAATCGAAACCTCTGCGGAGCCGGACTCGCTTTCCAGTTTGCGGCAGGCCTGTTCCACGCACTACGGATGCCGCTTCGGAGAGTTGCCGCGCTCACCAGATCACTCTTGAAACTCGCCGCGATTGGAACGGTTGCGGACGTTGTCCCACTTGTTGGAGAGAATCGGGCGATCGTATCTCTTGGCCTGCAGGGCTTAACGGAAGTGAGGAACCCAGGCTTACGTGTCCTGCTGGACGCCATCGGAATTCCGCCCGGAAGAGCAGTTACCGCGCGCGAGATTTCCTTTCGCCTGGCGCCACGAATCAACGCTGCAGGAAGGCTCGAAGACGCCTCGCTGATCCTGGAGCTCCTGCGCACATCCGACCTCGACGAGGCCCGCCGCATGGTCGCCACCATTGAGAAGATTAACAATCGACGGAAGATCGAGCAGGCTCGCGTACTCGCAGATATTGCTGGCAATGTTTCACGATCGGACTTGGATCGCCCGGTTCTCGTATTCTCACGCCAAGGATGGCATCGTGGGGTTCTCGGCATAGTTGCGGCCCGACTGGTGGACGAATACGACAAACCAGTGTTCGTGCTATCCGACGACTTGGACATGGCTCACGGCTCAGGACGAAGCATTCCGGGAATCAACCTGATTGGCCTGCTCGAAACCACAAGGCATCATCTTGAAGCCTTCGGAGGGCACGAGCAGGCGGCCGGTCTGACGCTAAAGTCGGAGCGGATCGATGTATTCCGTGACGAGATCTGTTTGGCCTGCGGGGCGCGCCAGGCGGCACTAGCGCTGGACGTGGATTCGCAACTGCACCTGGCGGATGCAGTACGAGTGTGGCCGGAGATCGCGCGCCTAGAGCCGTTCGGGAACGGTAATCCGGCGCCGATCTTTGCAACCAGCGTTCGAGTGGCAGCCCCATTGATTGCAGTGAGTTCGACAATCTGGCGGCTGAACGTGGAACAGGACGGACGCATTCACCAAATGAAGTACTTCGGCAGAGGGACCAAATGCGGACGGCCAGTGCCAGGCGAACGCATGGAGGTGGCGTACCGCCTGGAGCCTGACAGTTGGCGATCGGCAGGTTTTGCGCTCGTGCTGGAGGCATGGCGGCCGGTAAATGGACGAGACATGCGGCCCATGGCATGATCACGGAATCGAAAGAGAGTAGTCCACTGTTTCGGCGATTCGACGGCGCAATTCCCGATCCCACGATCGGGGATTACTGCCGTGCATGACCCGTCCGATGAAACCGAGTTGTTGAGCCACGTTGTCTCGGTTCTTGCGAATGTCGTCTCTGGAGGTTTTGGCATACTGGTCCACGAATTCCCGGACATCGCCGGCTCTGGCAAAAATGTATGTGGCGTGCCCCAGTTGAGGGACCTCGGCGACGATCGCGCGCGGCAGTTGGAAGATGTATTCATTGCGGAAGAGGTACACGTTCTGGCTCCTCTTCTTCAACTGTTGGTAAAAGTGCGGATCGTAGTCGGGCTTCCAACAGAATTGAGCGATATCGAAATCCGACGGTATTCCAAGGCGGCGGCAGAGTTCCAATAGTTCGCTTTGCTCCAGCGGTTCCCGCTGAAGACGCATTCGAACGTGCTCTATGGCGTCATAGTACTCGCCAAAGCGCTGATGCGAGCGGCGAGCGTCGGCAAGAGCCTTCGGCGCGTCTGGCGGCACCGTCACACACAAACGGCTGGGCAGAGCGGTCTCGCACCTGACAAGATGCCATTGCCCGTTCGTGTGGCGGTACTTGCCGGATTCAACAAATGTTGCCGTGACGCCAATTTTCGTCGCGACGAGATGCTTCCACTGGTTCCATGTCGGATCCCAGCCAAGCGGAAGAAGCGAGGGATCGATATACACCTCCGCTTTCCGGCGGCTATCCCGATACAGCGCGCATCCATCGAGGTATTCAATACGGCGCAACGGAGCGCGAAACTGGCGCTGCCGCTGGTCCGGCAGATAGGAAAGCAGGCGCCGGACGAAAAAGGTATTTCCATCCTCCGCAAGTTCGCCGGAGACAACGCATTGACCGAAGCCGCCGTAGGGGAAGAGAGCTGGAGCGTCCGGGTCTTGCAAGAGGGCGTCGTAACAGGAGCGGAGGTCGGGATGTGCTAAGAGATTGAACGCCCGTTCCGCGCCCCGCATTTCTGGCTTGGCGGCGGAATCGGATTCATGCTCAAGGCGACAAATCCTATACGAAAGCCGCAAGTCTGCGGGCGTCGCTGTTGGCCGGGTACGCAAGAGCTCGTACAGTGTCGGCTGTGTTTTCCCGGGTTGCGCCGGGGTGAAGAAGTAGAAGTAGTCTCGTACGGCGCCGTTCGGCAGATGGAGTGCACGAATGCCAATGTCGCTTTCGAGGACTTCTGCGCGCACGAAGTACTCATCTCGCTTGTCGGATTTCGGTTGCGCCACATATCCTATCCGACCGAAGTAGAGTTGGCGTGCCTTCCGGCGAAGACCATTCTGCGTGGCGAGGTATTCACGGATTGGCGAAATGGACGTGTTGACGCATACGTCATCACCCGGGCTCAAGTAACTGGCAGGTACCCGTGGTACCTGGATGTCGTCACCGTCAGTGGTGCATCGGACTGACGGACCGTCCGGGAGGAGACTGCGAAGGCGGAGTACCGGCCCGGCCTGGCGCGGGCCATTTGTGATCTGGGCCTTTGCTTCGGGCATAGAACGGCCTCAATTGATCAGCCCATTCCCAGCGACCAGAATGGGACCTTCCGTCAACGCTTCCCTCAAGGCTTCGCCGTCGGCAATCGCGATGTCCAGTTCCGGATCGGGAACGTAATCGATCTCCGATTCCATGGGAGCATCCTCTGAGAGCACTTCGGCCAGGGATACCGGTGCTTCCGCGAACGCCGCAGCGTCGTCGAGTGCAGCGGCGAGTTTGGAATCATCGTCTACGTGTATTGAATAGTTCGGATCGCCGCCGCACCCAGGACAGACCATCTGAGATTCATTGTCCGGATCAAATCTGAATCCGCATTCCGGGCACGACATTTCGAGCAAGCTCCCTCCCCCCTCAGTCTAGGGTCATTGTGTGGACCGCTCCAAAAAGTGTCGCCACCACAAATTCAGATTTGGCCTCAATCAGCCTGGGTGGGGCTTCAAACGATTGAAATAGAAAGGCCAGCTAACAATGGCTTGTCCCGACTGTGGTTCGTCATTCGGGGAGTTCCGTATTGCCAGTTCCGTTGAAACGCACGGCCTGGATTGCGGACCGTATGAGAGGTTTGAGCAGGAGTACATCGTCTGCCGGGAGTGTCGGGGCAGGTTCGATATCCGCGATTGGGAAAACGCGCCGGAACTGCCAATTGAAGTTCCGGATCCATCCCTGGTGGACGAACGCTGGTCTCGATTAAATCGAAGCGCTCATCCCTCGGCGGAGCGCTAGTTCAATTCATCAATTCAGCCCCACATTCAAGGCACAGCAAAACGGCATTCCGCCTCAGCCTGAGCGGACCGGGATCGCCGAATTCAAAGGTCTCTGAAGCGTGTTGCGAGCGCGGGGAGCCAGGTGCCGGAACAACAGGCCAACTCGCGTATGTTCTGTCTGTTGCACAGGGCCAGAAGGAGCGCCGCCATGCCGATACAACTATCTCTCGGCGACGGGATAGCTACCGCCCCGCCGGCGAGCCGAACAACCCAAGACTCTATGAGGTCGCGGAACTCGTCGGAGATCGGGAGGCCAAGGCCTTCATCGTGACCCACCATTACTCGGCATCTTATCCGAACGCCCGATTCAGGTTTGGGCTCTTCACCGGCTGGGAATTGGTGGGCGTGAACGTTTTCAGTCACCCGTGCAATGACCGGGTTCTCACATCAGTGTTTCCCGTGAGCGCATCGGAGAGCGTGGAACTCGGACGTTTTGTCCTGCTGGACTCTGTGCCCGCCAACGGCGAAATTCGAGTGCTTGCGCCGCAAAGGCTTGGCCGGCGTCGTGAGTTTCAGCGATCCTGTACCGCGGACCAAGATGGATGGCACGATCATTCATCGTGGTCATTTTGGAATCTGTTACCAGGCGACGTCGGCAGCCTTCCTCGGGCGAACGGAGCCGAGGACCGTGCGGCTCCTACCTGACGGCACAGTACTGAACGACCGCGCCATTCAGAAGATCCGCGCGGGGGAACGCGGTTGGCAGTATGCAGCGGCTCTGTTGGAAAACTTCGGGGCAGCACCACCTTCCGTTGAGGAGCGTACAGAGTGGCTGGCAAGTTGGCTCGCGCGCTTAACGCGCAGACTCCGACACTCAGGGAATTACAAATACGCGTGGGCCATTGCTAGGGACGCGCGCCGGCTCCTGCCCGCTTCGCTCCCTTACCCGAAACCCGGAGGTCTTCCCAATGGCCCACCCGTTCCCTCTCTTCGAATCAATCTGGACTCCAAACCGTGACATTGCAGTGGCTCCTGAGGTCACGGAGGCACTGAGAAATAGGGCGACGGTGGCGATTGGTGTATCAGGAGGCAAGGACTCCGCAGCTACCGCCTTCGCCACGATTGATTATCTGAACGGGATGGGATATCAGTGCCAACGCCTGCTCATCCACAGTGATCTGGGACGTGTGGAATGGCGCCAGTCACTCTCCGTATGCGAACGGCTGGCCACGAACCTGGGGCTCGACCTGATGGTTGTACGACGGGATAGGGGTGATCTTCTGGATCGCTGGCATGTTCGCTGGGAGAACAATGTCCTACGTTATGCCGGACTCAGTTGCGTGAAACTGATCATGCCCTGGTCGACGGCTTCGATGCGGTTCTGTACCTCTGAACTCAAGACCGCGGTGATCAGTCGGGCTTTGGTCGATCGTTTTCCGAATCAGATGATCCTGTCGGCGAGCGGGATCCGGCGGCAAGAAAGCTCGAACCGGGCGAAAGCACCCGTCGCGAAAGTGCAACCAAAACTCCGGAGCGTTTCGCGTGGCACCTCCGGGTTGGATTGGCACCCGATACTGGATTGGACCGCGCAACAGGTATTCGAGTATCTGGAACAGAAACGGTTCGCGCTTCACGAGGCTTACGGGATCTACGGTTCGTCCCGTGTCTCGTGCTGTTTTTGCATTCTCAGTTCGCTAAGTGACATGGTGGCTGCGGCTCGCTGTGAAGCCAACCATGAAGTGTATCGGGCCTTAGTGCGGCTGGAAATACGCTCGACGTTTCCCTTCCAGCCCACACGTTGGCTGGGCGACGTGGCACCGCAACTGTTGGATGCCGAGGACCGTTCAGCACTCGATCTCGCTAAAGAGCGGGCCAGATGGCGTTGTGCGGCTGAGAGCCGTATACCGGAGCATTTGCTTTTCACGGAAGGTTGGCCACGCAGTGTGCCAACTCAAGCGGAGGCACTGCTGCTGTGTGATGTCCGCCAGAGCGTTGCGGGCGCCGTGGGAATTGCAGTGGACTATACAGAACCCGAGCGTCTGATTCAGCGCTACAAGGACCTGTTAACAGAAGCAGATCGAAGCCAACAGCGACACGGGAGGAGATCCACATCAACAGCACCGCTGTCACATATGTGACGCCGGGACAACTGGCCGAAATTGAATTGTAGCTTTGAGGCGAGCGCCCCACCAGAGTCCAGGATCGCAGAGTCCAGGATCGCGGACGACGAACTGGAGTGGAGAGGCACCTGACGGTCCGAGGTGCTTCGAGTGAACGCATTTCCTGCGGCTCTCGATTTCGAGTCGCCCTAATCGAGACAAGCGACCGCCCAACCGTCGCGCGAACCAACCGCTTGTCCCACACGATAACTGAACCATAGGTCAAGAAAATATGCATGAGATTGAATCCACAATCCTGTCGTATGGTATGGGCGTGGAGTCCACTGCGATTCTGCTCCGGTGGTGCCTTGACGAGGGTACGAGACCATGTTCACTTGATCGAATCCTCGTGATTACCGCGCAAGTTGGAGACGAGTACAAAGATACGGGAAGAGACGTGGAGGACTATATCTTACCGATGATGCGCCGGCATGGGATCCGTTTCGTGCAAGTCGCCAGGCATGGACACCGGGAAGCCGATGGGATCACCGTCCTGGACGATTCGCGCGAACCGATCAAGATCTTCCTGGAAGGCGATTACAAGTTGTCCGATGAACTGACGCGGAATGGAACCGTGCCACAGTACGGTGGTGTCCATCGATGCGCATTGAAGTTTAAGGCTTGGGTGATCGAGCAGTGGCTAGAGACCAACCTGCGCGGCCATGCCCACCACGCCTTCGGTTACAACGCAGAGGAGCGAAAACGTATCAGCCAGAGCGAGCACGCCTTTCGGGATCGGATTGCCTTCGGATTCAATGCAGACGAGACCAAGCGGATCGATCGGAGCTGCGAGTACAACTCCCTGACCAGGCAGGCATTCTATCCGCTTCTGGAGTGGAATTGGACCCGCGCCAGATGCGTTGATTACATTCGCGAAGAACTCGGAGTGACCTGGCGCAAGTCGGCGTGCGTTTACTGCCCCTTCAATTCGTTGAGAAATGAGGCCATCGAGCGGCACCTGGAACATCCGGAGCAAGTTGCCGATGCCCTGCTTCTCGAGCATGTAAGCATGGCGCTTAATCCGCGCGGCACGTTATACAAGGGGAGCAGCTTGATCCAGATCGCGACGAAGACCGGAAATGATGAGGCGCTGAATGCCTATCTGCAGAGAATTGAGGCGCTCAAATGGGCGCAATACCGGGTTCGCCGTATTTACGGCAAGAAGGGCCAGGCCGATCGCGCCGTCGAAAAACTGGATGTATTTGCGAACGCTGTTGAGGCGGGAGCCAGTCTCATCGATACGGCAGCCTGTCTGAATCTGCCGATCGAGGAACTGAGAGGAATTCCTTACGTCTGGCGGCAGCGGAGGAGCGAAACAGAATTCCCGACACGAGAAGAATTCTGGACAATCGCGCCAGCTATGGTGGAAGCAAAGGCACGCCGCGGGTTGGCATGGTTTGAGGCGAAGTGGGCCGACAACCAGATGGGCCTTTTCTAGCGCAGACCCAAACGCAAGACCGAGTAGCCCCAAACCTGTATTCTCCGTCTATTCTCCCATTCACCGGAGTCGCGTTCCAACGCTGGACCCTTGATCGACGGCCGAAATAGAACGGCCGGGGCGGCGTATGGGTTTGGTGGCAAATCGCATTTAATAATAAGAACAAATGACGGGAGACCCGTTCAATGGCCAGACTGGCTGCGAAAGCCCGCTGTAATTACTACCCGCTTCCGGATCGGGAGGCGGAATTGATTCGAAGCTGCCTTACCTTTCCATCCCAACAATTCTCTGCACTAGACCCTTGCGCGGGCGAAGGTCGAGCCATGGAAGTCATCACAGCGTCGTCGAGCGCTGTCAGGCACGGGATCGAACTGGATGGATACCGCGCAGAGGCAGCAATGAAGGTGCTGGACCACGTCATACAGGGAGACGCATTGAGCGCGCACGCGCGCGTTGAATCGTTCGGATTGATCTACGCCAATCCGCCGTTCGACGCAGAGTTCGGGGAGTCGGGCAATCAACGCTACGAAGTATTGTTCCTCTCCCACTTCGCCAGATGGGTCGCCCCTGGCGGAATCCTCATCTACATCCTGCCGGCACAGCAACTGGCGGGGTGCGTCCACGTTCTTGCCTCACATTTCCGGGATGTTCAAGTGTTCCGGCTGGAATCCCCGGAGTGTGTTCTGTACGAACAGATTGTTGTGTTCGCCATTGCGCGCTCCCGACGGGAGCGGGACCGCGCTCGCGACTCGGAAATCTCATTCAACAGGAACCGTTTGCTTTCCACCGCGCGGCAGTATGAAATCCTGCCGGTCTTGTCGGAGAGGCGAGTCGAACTGCGGGTTCCACCGACCGGTCCTGCTGAATTGTCCTACGCAGGCTTAGCGTTCGATGCCATCGAGGACCTGTTGCCCACGTCTCCAGCGTACCGACAGGTTGCGCAGATACTCGATCCCCAGCCCATTTCGCTTAATACAAGACCTTTAACTCCTTTGCACAAGGGCCACATTGGCCTCCTTTCCACGGCCGGGCTTTTGAACGGAAGATTTGGTTCTGGTGACCGTCTCCACGTCGCTGCCTGGAAAACCAAGAAGCGGGTCATCAGAACGGAAGACACCGAAGACGAAAAGACCATCATCCGTGAGCGTGAGCAGTTCGTCCATGAGCTGGCCCTCGCGTTTGCGAATGGAGAAACGGCGCTGATCGAATGAAGAATGCTCACGAACGTTTTGGCTTTGCGGAATTTGAGAAGAAGCTGAGGGATACCGCGACTCGCATCCGGCTTACCGCTGACTGTTTCATCGGTGAAAAGGCGGGAAATGGTCCTTCGGTCGGACACCTGCTTTCGGCGTTTGGTACTGATGTCGAGGTCGCGGCTCTCTGGGCGGCAATCCTCGGAGAGGAGTCGATCAGAGTCGGCGGCCAGAATCTGAAACCGTATATGGTGCAGTTTGGCGAACGCCCCGCGGTATGTCGTGGGACGTTAACAGTACCCGGGCGAAGGCGCCCAGTTCGACACCTGGTGGTGGTGTCCACGCAGCTCCGTGCTGAAGGTGACCAGGCCCGCATCATCGTGAAGAGCAATTCTTCCGATCTGATTCTGCGGGCCGTTGCTAACCTCCACGGCCTGCCGCTGCTATCCGATTGGAGCGAGTGGTTCTGTGCCCGCCTCCAAAAAGCTGGCCGTATTCGGCAGTTGTCCGGCCTGAATTGTGCCCCTGTGGCGATCCAGGGCACAAAGAACGAGTTTCTTGAATGGATCGGGGCCGGCCTCAAGAACGGCCAGATCCAAATCCCTCTTACGTAGACCGGCGCGGCGGTGCCGTGGGTCTACTGCCTTCCTTTGGAGTCAAACCCATGGCAATCGCAACGCTTGAGGAGTACCTGAGAGAGTTCTCAGTCGAAATTGGAGACCGCATCTTAACGAGTTTCCCCGCTCTACACGCCCCCGGCGACCCTGTGTCACCAATCCTGGGAAAACTTCTGCGCAAGCCGTTTGCTGCCCAGGCGGTTGCGATCTCCGGCGCGGCGAAGCGGCTCCAGCAATCCAACTCGGTTGCCGTGATCGCCGAAATGGGCACTGGCAAGACGCTCATGGCCATGGCCATCGCCCACGTCTTCGCGGCCGGACGCCCGTACGCCTGTCTCTTTGTCGTGCCGCCGCAATTGCTTCAGAAGACTGCCCGCGAAATCCTGCAAACGATCCCTGGCGCCAAGACGTACGTAATCGACAGTCTGCGGTCGCTGCGCCCAGGTCAATCTGGCCCGCAGGGAGTCAACGAACTGCGGCTTCGGAACGGCCGGATCGTCCGCGACGGTGTTCACACCACGCTCACGGATATGAGGTTGCGCGGCAAATACAAATCTCCCTGGGACCGTTGGGTCGCCGAGCGTGGGCCAGGGCCACATTTCGTGATTTGCGGTCGCGACAGGGCGAAGCTCGGAGCGTTTTGGAGGCATAGTTACCAGATCGCTCGGTGCGGCAATCATAACGGCTCGGTAGTCAACCCGGACAGCGGCCGTCCCATTGTTTTCGATGACGAACGACTGCTCCGTGATGACTTCGGCAAGCAGGAGCGCTTCGCTGAGACTCTGGAGTCGGTCGCCCTGTGTGGCGGAGATAAGACCAAGCCCCGGAAACCTCTCTTCAGTCCCCTTTGGCAGGCTGACGGCTCCCGAATCCGCCGATACGCACCAATAGAGTTTATTGGGCGATTTCTCCCGCACTTCTTCAAATTTGGCATCGCCGATGAGGTGCACGAGGCAAAAGCCGCGGACACCGCGCAAGGAAATGCCCTCGGAACGCTCGCTGCTGCCGTCGACAAGACCATCGTTCTCACCGGCACGCTGACCGGCGGCATGGCCTCCGACGTGTTCAACGTCCTGTACCGTATCGATCCCCGGCGAATGGTGTCTCAGGGCTACGAATACGGCGACTCTGGCATCCGAAGTTTCACGGAGACGTACGGCGTTCTGGAGACTATCACCACCATCGAACCACTGGAGAACGCCTGCTCCAAAGCGAAGGTGACCAAGCGGGTCAAAGAGCGGCCTGGAGCGTCGCCACTGCTGTTTGGCAGATTTCTCATGGATATTGGGGCATTCGTCTCGTTGGAAGATATTTCTGCCAATCTCCCGCCATACACGGAGGAAGTGATTAGTGTCCCGATGGATAAACCTCTGGCCCAGGCATATGCAGAGTTGGAGCAGGACATCGCAGCAGCCCTGCAGGAACACCGCGGCAATTCATCCGTCGTAAGTACGGCGCTAAACGCGTTATTGCTTTACCCCGACCGGCCGTTTTCTATTGGACCGCTGTGGGGTGTTGCCTATGACGAGGAGACCAAGCGGCGCGAACGATTCTTGATTGCCGACCCGCCCGATCTCGACGAGTCTGTCCTTTATGCGAAAGAGCGCAGGCTCGTCGAGATGGTCCAATCGGAGGTCAAGAATCGGCGGGCCGTCCAAATATACGCGACGTACACTCAGAAGCGCGACGTGACGCGCCGGCTCGAATCCGTTCTGAACGCGGCCGGCATCAAAGCCGCCGTCCTCACCACCCAAACACCGCCAGAGGACCGAGAGTCGTGGTACGAACGCCAGCTCAAGGCCGGCGTGCAGGCCTTTATCGGACATCCACGTCTTGTTCAGACCGGCCTCGACTTGATCTTCTGCCCGGCAATTATCTGGTATCAGACCGGATACTCCACTTTTACGCTCAGGCAGGCGAGCCGCCGCAGTTGGAGGATTGGCCAAACCAAGCCTGTGACCGTGCGATTTCTCTGCTATGAGAACACAGCACAGGTCGGATGCCTTCGGCTCATGGGAAGGAAACTCCTCGTCTCGATGGCTCTGGAGGGGAAATTCTCCGATAGTGGGCTGCAAGCAATGGACGATGGCGCAGACGTGCTCACCACGTTGGCACGCGAACTTGTAATGCACCAGGGCGTGGGCCAATCTGCAGACGAGGTATGGAAAGCGCTCCAAGTGCAACAACCGCAGAGCGAACCACCGGAGCCAATGGCGCCGGACCCGATTGCCGAACCGCCGCTAGTCTCCGTGCCACGTTCTGTCCCTTCGCTGGTGTTTGGGCGGGACGCGCCGGTGGTGGCCGAACGGCGGAGAGCCGTTTCCACACCATCCTCGGATCAGCTCCCCCTGTTTTGAATTCGCCCAGTTCCGGATAATCATTCGAAACAGCAGCAGCAGACTGGCAACGGCAAACCACTCAACTCCGCAGTCCAGACGGATTCTGGATCCAAACATGGCGCGCACGCTATTCGGAGTGCGCGCCTTCCCAAAGACAACACGGAGGTTTTATGGCGTGTCAAACACCCCTGCCGCTACCACAGACTCTTGCTTCGGAGATGACGCTTCTTGAGATTGACGAATCTCTGTCTCTCCTGATGGAATCCGCTACCGAATCGGCGGCTGACAACAACGGCGAAGTACCGGAGGAACTGCGACAGGCCTTGCTCGACTACTGCGAGGCATTCGGGGCGAAGGTTGACAACATCGCGAACTATATCAAGTCGCAGGAATTTGAAGCGCGGAATGCCAAGACCGAGATCGATCGGTTACAGTCCCGGCAGGCTGCCGCCGAAAACAAGGTAGAGCGCCTGAAGGGGCTTCTCAAGTACTTCATGGAAAGTCGCAGTCTGCGGAGCATGAAGGGCAGGTTGAATACGATTTCGCTTCGGAAGAACAGTCAGGACTCGCTCATCATGGACAGCATCGATAGAATTCCAGCGGAGTATTGTCGGGCCTCGATCACCCTCTCGCTTCCAGAATTGGAGGAGTTGCTGCGACATCTGCCGCACGAGCACGGCCTTAGGCCACGCTTGACGCCCGATAGTAACGGGTTCGTGAGGCGCGAACCGGACAATGCGAAGCTGAGGTCCGCCCTTGCCACCGGCGTACCGGTGCAAGGCGCGGAACTTCGGCGTGGTCAACACGTCAGGCTGACATAACGCTTTCGGTTGACGCCCATGAAGGTGCCTGGGGAGGCCGACCTATACGGCTAAACTAGTCCTGTGGTGCCGCGGAACCTTCTCGGGAGTCCTGAATGCCGTTAGAGTTTTCGAAGCGCTGGTTCGCCTGGGCACTCTCGCGTCTTGCTCAGCGGTATGACGACCTTCTGGCGGACCGCAAGGCGTCTTTACTGAGCAGCATTGAGGGGACAGTCGTCGAAATCGGCCCCGGTACGGGTACGAACTTCCGGTATTATCCTCGCGGCATCCGCTGGATTGGCGTAGAGCCCAATCGGCACATGCATCCATACTTGCGCCGCGCCGCGGAGTCCACCGGCCTCAAAATCGATGTTCGTCCGAGCCGGGCGGAAGGCCTCGATCTAGATGACGAGTCCGCAGATGCAGTCGTCGCGACGGCGGTGTTGTGCTCGGTCGAAGACCAACCCAAAGCCCTCCAGGAGATCAGGCGCATTTTGAAGCCTAGCGGCCGGTTTGTCTTCATGGAGCACGTGGCGGCAGACCGAGGAACCACACTCCGCCGCATTCAGCACAGCATCCAGCCGCTCTGGAGTTGCTTAGCAGACGGATGTCATCCTGCCAGGGATACTCACGATGCGATAGTTCAGGCCGGTTTCGAACCCATTAGCTTCGAGCGCTTCCGATTGCCGATCGGCCCGATTGCGCCGCACATCGCCGGAATTGCCGTTCGATCGTCGACCTCGTCACTATAGTGAACCGCTTCGGGGATAGTAGTTTCGCGAAGTGAAGTTTCGCACAGTAGTCTTGGAGTGACGATCCGTTTAGAATGGGGGAACGGGCCATCTCTCCAGGCTGACTTGTTCGTGCTCAGGAGTCTTCTTGTTCTGCCCTCGCTCACCAGGGGCCCGTGGATGACGACGTTTGAATCAATTTGAACCACTCGCAGAGAACCAAGACCGCACGTGGTGATGCTGTCTGGCAGCGCTGAACCACATCGGTGCTGCAAAGATTCGGTCTTGGCGGGGACGGAGATGAGCAACCGGGGCAAGGGACAAGCATTGAGACACGTCTGGGATCGAAAGCATCCCGCGGTCTTTCCGTTCTACTTCATACTGCTTCTGCTGTTGCCCTCCCACAGCGCGCAGGCCCCGAAGGTTCAGAGACGGCCGACGACTGGATCCGAGATGCTAGCCGAAGCTAAACGGCTGGCCTTTCTGCACAATTGGCCGAAGGCCGCGCCGCTGTTCGCCCAAGCCGAGCAATTCTTCGCGGCCAGGGGTGACCATCTCCAAGAGATCTATGCCCATGTCGGGCGCCTTCGAGGCGAAGTTGAATCGCTGTCCTTGCCCGAGGTGTCCAACGACCTGGCTGATGTTCTGCAATCGCCGTCCGCGCAGTCAGATTCGCAGCTTCGCCTATTCTGCCTCGTTGCGAAGGGCGATATCGATTTTCAAATCGATCCCAAATCGTCCGAGGCAGTTTGGAATGAGGTCGCCAAACTGGCCGGCAATTTGGGGGACGGAACTTGGGAGAACAGGGCGCGAGCGGAACTGGGCACAATCGCCTTTTACAAAGGCGAGGTCTATCGTGCGGCGCGTTTGGTGGTGACCGCGTATTCGGTAGCGGAAATGAACCGCGACGTCGCGTATGTGATACGCCTTAGAGCGGCTTTGGGGGAAGGCTTCGCTGAGTTCGGGCATCCGAAAGACGCCTTGGTCTTTTTCGAGAAGGCGCTCGCCCTGGCCGGAGAGACTCCCGACGTCGGCTACCCGTTCACGGCGTATTTGGGGAAGGCACGCGCGTGGATTGCGCTCGGCCGGATCGCCGAGGGTGAGGCCATGTTGAATTCGGCACTCTCCGAAGCCCGGCAAAACCATATGGACGTTCGCGCGGCCCGAACCCTGTTTGCCTTAGGAGATCTGGCCCAGAATCGGGGCGATGACGCGAGCGCGCGACGCTGTTTTCAGGAATCATCGCGATTGGCAGAGGGTGAACATCTGCGTCGATTGGCGGCGACGGCTACCGCCCGACTTGCCGCCCTTTCGATGGATCGTGACCGTTCGTTGATAGACGCCGAGCGGCTCTCACGCCAAAGCATTCAGAGCACATTTGAAGGACGCGACGCTTTTCATTTGCCGCGCACGCTGGCAACCTCCGCTGAAGTCGAAATGAGAGGCGGACATCTCTCGGAGGCGGATCGCAAATACAGCCTGGCAAGTGACCTGGTTGATCGTCTCCTGACCAACGTCACCCCCTTCGAGCAAAAAGATTTCCTCCTGGCTTCCATGGGTCCCATCTATCTGGGACAGGCGCGGCTTGCTTTGAGGATGAACAATCCGGAGAAGGCGTTCGTCGCTTTGGAGCACGGCTACGCCCGAGGAATTGCCGAATCGCTTCGCTCGTATCCGGAGCGGGATCGGTTGGCTCTCGATCTGACGAGAGAGGCGGCAAGGCGTGTGAACGGCCTGCAGGGGTTGCTGTTCCATGAAGCCGACCGCACCCGGCGAAGCAATATACTCGCGGAGATCTGGGAAACGGAGAAGCGTGGCATCATCATACGAGACTCCGACCCGATCCCTTTCGGCGCGGATTCGCAGCCCGTCCCGCTGTCTCAACTACAGAGCACCCTGCGACCCGATGAACTGGTTTTGGAGTACGCACTCGATGAACCGACTTCGATTCTACTTGCCATCGATCAACGTTCAATAACGACATACAGATTGCCATCACGACGTGAGTTGGACCAGTTGGTTGAGAACTATCTGGCCAATATCAACACGGCGGATCAGAACCTGCAAGTTGGGAGGAGGCTCACGGACATACTCCTTGGCCCCGTGTCGAACCGGCCCCAGAAGCGCTTCATCATAGTCGCGCATGATCGTCTCCAGGCATTGCCGTTCGACGCGCTGGTAATGCCCGATCAGCGTTTTCTCGCTGAGACCCACGTGATCACGTATTCGCCGTCTGCGACCATCCTTGCTGAACTCCGGGGAGGTGGGGAGACCCACCTTCGAAACCGCTTGTTGGGCGTTGGCGCCGTACCCTACACCGTTGCAGAGGCGGTGCCGGGCGCGTTTCATGCGCTGAACCGAGGGGGCGGAATCGGCCTCAGCGATGGGTTATTCGACCCGGAACACGCCCCAACCTTCTGGCATCTACCCGGATCGCGAAGGGAGTTGGCGGAGGTGGCAGCGGCTATTCCGGGCAGCACGCTGCTGTTGGATCGCGCGGCAACCGAGCAGAGGATTAAGTCAGAGCCGCTCGACTCCTACGAGGTTCTGCACTTCTCGGTTCATGTCTCCGTGGATGCGGAACATCCTGATCGGACCGGTCTGATCTTGGCGGATGGTCCAGGCTCGACGGAGGACGGACTCCTCCAGGCACGAGAGATAGCCCACCTGCGGCTTCGGGCGAGACTGGTGGTTCTCTCGGGGTGCAATACCGGAAGCCCGATCTTTCAGAGTTCCTTCGATAATGCGAGCTTGGTCCGATCGTTTCTGTTCGCGGGAGCGAAAGGCGTTGTCGCGACGCTTTGGACCATCGATGACGCGTTTACCGCTTACCTGATGGGCCAGTTCTACTCTTATTTGAGGCTGGGTGTAGATGACGGAACCGCCCTGGAGCAGGCTAAACGTGACGCCATTCACAAATATGGGAGGGCCGGCATGCCCTTATGGGCTGGTTTCCGGCTGGTAGGTAATGGATACGAGAAGATCAAATGAGGAGGCATCTGTGAGTACATTGGCGGGGCCGGCGGTTGCCGCATATCCGGTATTGAACGCTGAACAGAGACGGTCTCTGATCCAGCGGGTATCGAACGTGGTCAATGAACGAATCTGGGATCCAGCATTCCAGCGGGATCGCTGGCGGGATGCGGTCGACCGGTGCCGGGAGAGTTTAGTGGACGGCGTCGGTATGGAAGAGTTTGAGCAGCGGATGGACGCGCTGGTGCGGGAGGCCGGGGATTATTTGTCGGTAAAGAGCCGCGATCTGGGATTTTTCCACAAGAGAAGGCGCAAAACCCACGCCAGCCGTTTAGCCTCGCATTTTCGGTATTGCCAGCCGAGCGAGTGTTCTCCATGTCTCACCCGCGCCTCCGATGGCGGAGACGTCTTGTATTCCAAGCTCGCTCAGGACACCGGATGGCTGAAGGTAACGAAGTTCCCCGGCGCGGTTGGAGTTGAGATCGCCAACCAGATCACAAAAGCTGTCCAAGAACTAGCCGAATGCAAGCGACTGATTTTGGACCTGCGTGGAAACGAGAGCGGTGGCTTGGCATTCGTGCGCCTCGCCAGCTATCTGACGCCTCAACGCCGGACCATCGGGTACAGCGTTACCCGCGCCGGTGCCGCGCGGGGCTCCGTGGATTCCCTCAAGAGATTTGGATGGATTCCCGGGCACAAGGCCGGCCTGCTGTGGCTGGCGGCGAAGTATGGCTTCTCAGACCCATCCGTTCGAGTCGAAACAGAGGGCCTGGGCGAATATCGATTTCAAGGCAAGATTGTGCTTCTGGTGGACGAAGCGACCACCGGCGCGGGAGAACGCATCGCAGCTTTTGCTGCGGAAGCGCGATTAGCGCCTCTGGTCGGTGCACGAACGGCCGGCCAGGTGATCTGCAGCGATTCGAAATCTGTCGGCAACGACTTCTTCGTGAGGATTCCTAGCCGAGCCTGGTACACCCCGGCGAAACAGCTGCTGGAAGGAATCGGCGTTGAGCCGAACGTTATCGTGGCTCAGGAGGACGGGCCGTCGCAGGATGCCCAACTTGACAAGGCGGTTGAAGTGGCATCTGCTCTTTGAGTGCCCTGACCACGATCCCGGCAATACCCAATCTTAACGATAGCCGATGCCGATGCGACAGCATACCCGGCGTGCAAGGCCGGACCTGCAATTGGCCAACGGCTATGTGTGTCAGTAGGGTGCCGGGGCACTGCGTCCGCAGGCTGCGCGTGCCGCGACGCAGATGTTCGTACCACATCGGCGTAGAATACTAGGGATGGACGAGCTGTCCCTCCAGGTGCTCAAGCTGTTCATCGCGATGGGCGCCGAATCTCTTGATCTACACACTCTATTCGAAGCAGGTGGAAATGATCCCGCATCCCGAGCGCGAGTTCTCGATGTCGTAACGCGATTGGCCGATTCAGGCTATTTGGAGTCACGGGGCAGCGACTTTTACTTGCTCACCGACAAGGGCCGAAAAGCCGTTCGTTGAGTCGTCTTCGCGCTTGCTCGTTTCCTGCGTCTCCGATTCCGCAAGGCGCGGGCCAGTGGCCGCACCCCTACCGCGCGGCTGCTCCACTCTGCGACTTGTGGTTGATCAACGGCCACGCACCGGTCGAAGACGATTTCACATGGATGGCGATTCGCAGAAGGCCTGAAGTGGCCTAGAGCAGTGTTTTGAAGACCGCGGGCACTCCTCAAGCTCGATAACGATTCCAGGTTATTCGCGATCGCACTACCGCCCGGGATGCCTGTTTAGGTGAACCCACGCATAATTTTGTGCCCGATCAAATGCGCTTGTATCGTCCATTGCTGCCAGTATCCCTGCCGAGCTGGATCAACTGACATGTGGCCGTTGCTCAGGCAGGAGCCAGATCGTGCAGCGCACGTCTGGCCGGCCATTTTCTAGATCGGACGCTGTGCCGGCGGCCGATTCAAGCCACGCGCAAAGATCGGCGAGAAGTTTTGATAGCTGGTGATTGCGCTTGGCGAGATCGGACACATTGGCATAGAAGTTGGCTTTCACCTTCTTCCTTTCGCCGCGTAGTCTTACCTCTATGTTTTCGCCGCCGTTCGTGTCCTCCACACATACGGCCCAACCAGCGCTTGAACGCCACAGCAAGTCGCCCACCCGGTGCGGCAGTGGGCGTGAGGCTTGCTCCCGCGCTTCCTGTTCCCACACCGGACGCAGCTGATTCTCGATGCAGTCCAGCAGTCCCGAAACTTCGGGCGCGACCAGAGAGAGAAAGGAGCGGGCGTCCTCGATTCTCAGCTGGAACAACAGGCCGGAGATCCGATTAACCTGGGCGGAGGAAATCAGTTGCGGAGCCCTGAACACCTCGCGGAGCGCAAGCGCCTTATCCAGGAAAGTGCCGGCCCCTTGCCAGTTTGAATTACCCAGGGTGGCGATGAGAACAATCCAGAGCGTGCCGTCTCCGATGACTTCACGGAAGATGCCCGCCTGGCCGTTGTCGGCATAGCGCTGCTCAACTGCGCCGAGCAGGCCCGGAGATGCGGCGGTTCTGCCCCGAAACAGAAGTGCGACGAGTTTCAGTCCCCATTGTTCCGCTGATGCCGCGCTCACCCAACCGCGTTTCTGCCCGCGAACCGCTACGGCCAAAGGGAAGCACACCGCCTGGATCAATTGAGTGGCCGAGCAGTCCCGTACAAATTCAGGCTTCGACAAGTCCTTCAGGAAATTGTCGATCTGACTCGCCAGACGCGAGCGCAGTCTGGCGTCCACCGGCTTGCCGTTCTCCGGCGCATTCGAGGAGGGCTTCTTGGGAGCCGTCGGAGTAGGAGGGACAGGCTGTCCCTCGTCCAACTTCTCATCATCGGCCGCTGCCGCAACGCCGTTACCCACCGCACGTTCCGCGTCGAACAGCAGCCGCAAAATGCCGGTCAGCGACACGTTTGAAGGGGCGGCTCCGCCCAACGCCTCATGCAGGGGCCGCAGATCCTCAAGGTCGCGAATCAGGGATGCGGGATCGACGGGAGGGGCAGGGGGCTCGAAATTCTGCGGGTCTTCCGGCGCATTGGTGACTAAACCCGAATCCTTGAAGTTGCCGGCTTCGCTGAACAACGCCTGAGCCACAAGCTGGAGATCTTCCAGTACCCTCCGCTGCTCGGCATGGGAGGCGCTGTTTTCGAGTCCCTTGATGGGGTCCAGGAACCTCGCTGCTTGCGCCGAATGATGCAGCTCGGCCAGGTGATCGATCCAGCGAATGCCCGTCATCCAATGTTGATCGCCGCGCTCCAGACGAACTGAAGCAAACGCGGCGGAAGTGAAGTCGATCCCTTGGGGAACCTCGCAGAACCAGCAACTTTCGGTCTGTCCGGCGGCGGACCGCATGAGAATCTGCCTGGTGCCCAGCAACAGCACAATGCCGGTGTCCGGCTCAGGTTGTGGATGGATGACCGCCATCAGGCGGCGGGAAAAGGCGTCCCACCGAAGGCCGACCAATTTATATGGGCAGCTATTGTCCGGGCTGGGTTCTGGAGGCGCCGGAGTGATTTTTGTCAGCACGTCCTGCGGCGGGAACGACGGCGAGTCGAAGATTTCAAGCAGGTCATGAAATTCGTCCGGTTTAGGCGAGTCGTACACCAGCGCCGTTTCGATGTTTCCGCCGTGCTCCGGCGGTATCAGCCACGCCGCGGCGGAGCAGTTGGGAGACCCCATGACCGCGCCCGCTCCCTCCGGCCCGTCAAAAAAATAGAACTTCGCGTGCAGCGCCATCGCGCCGGACGAAGGGATGAGCCGCAGCTCCACGGGCAGATCAGCCAGCTTGCCCAGGGAAAAATGCGCCTGTGCCGGTGTCAACGCAATCACCGCGCGGCGCACTCCAAATGTCGTGTGCGCCCATCGCAGGAACGCTCCGCTCTCGTCGGTTGACCCGGTAAAGATACGGACGTCGGAGAATCGCCGTCCCGCCCAACGCTGGGCGAGAACCGCGCTCAACGGAAGGCCCGTGCCGCTGTAAAGGAATGGCGCGGGCACAGACGAACCCGCCGCTCCCAGCGGCAGCCAGGTGACGTCTTTCATGCGCCGAACCGAGTCTCTTTCCAGATCGCCCGCGCACCAGGAGCTTACTTCGTCGAAGAACGCGGGCAGCCACGTTCCGTTGTCGGCGTGGTTCGGCCCGAACAGCCAGGCGCACCCGAGTTCCTTGTTTCCTCCCCACCCACAACTCGTGAGATTCCCGCTGCCGATCATCACTGCGCCTTCCGTTGCACCGATGCGTAGCAGCACCTTGGGATGAAACGATCCCGCATGCGCGGCACCGCCCAACACATAACGCTTGCCCAGATGCCAGAGCCTCCCCACGGCGTCCTTGATGGCGGATTGGACCTGATCGCCGTCGCCTATGACGAGAATGTCGCTGGCACGGCCCGCCCAAAGGTCGGGCAGGACGACCTGTTCAAAGAATACCGGGTCGAATGAATAGGTCAGCAGAAGGGCCTTATGGAACGAGAGTTCGCGGCAAAACAGCCGGGGGTTCATGCGCCGACTCCGTCCGACAATACTCGTAACGCTCGGGTAAGTACGTCCTGGCCGTCAGGGGCCGCGCCACTCGCGTCAATGAGTTTGAGTTGTTTCATCCAACCCAACGCTTCGCGCAGGCGGGATGCCGTCCGGCCTGCATTGTAGCCCTTCCCGCGCGAGAACCACCGGTTTCCCTCGGTCGTGATCAGCGCCACGTCGCGGTGCAAATCAACCTGCAGACGGGACCACGCAATCTGCTGGTGCTGCTGCACGACGCGGTATGCGAGGCCTGCCGCGACCGTGGTCAGCGGCGGATCCTCCCGAAGGAGCCGGTCGATTTCCGGGAGGATCACATCCCTCAAGCCCAGGCGGCGCCAGCCCTGGTAGGAGAGATTGCCCAGCTCCAGAATACCTTCCTTCACTCCCGCGCCGACTCGGATTGCGACGACTATCCACGTCACGACCGCAAGCGACAGAGCGCCCGCGCCGCAACGCAGGGCGAGGTTGTAGAGATCCAGTTCATTGAGCGGCGCGTCCCACCTAGAAATGCCACGCTCCTGGCGACGTCCGGGCGCCAGTTGCTCTTCCACGCGCGCAAAGAGCTGGCGGAATGTCAGATCCGTGATTGACTCGGCATTGCCAAGCAGTTTAAGGCCGCGTAACGGCAGGTCATGTTCATCGACGCGCGCTAGAAGTTCAGCGATGATACGGGAGCTTTCCACACCCAGCCGGCCATCCTCCGGGCCAAGCACGATCTCATTCATGACTGCCGCCAAGGTCGCTTCCAGCGATACGGCAATGGCATCGCGAATACAATAGGTCAGCCATCCGTCCGCCGCGTGGTCAAGCACCTTCTGCCCAAATCGCTTCTGCGAACAGGCCGCGTTGAAGAGGTCGGTCTCCGTCGGCAAAGCGCCTTTGGCTTTTGCCAAGGTCAGCAACGCGGCGTAAGAACCCATGCGGGCCCGCTCCTGCGGCAACGGGGCGTCGGGAAGCAGCGCCGCAACCAGTGCCTCGCGCTCGGCGTCGGGAATTCGATCGATTCTCGCGACCGCCCCGAGTTCCAGTAGTTCTTCACGGCTCGCTTCCTTCGGCGCCTTGCCGAATAATTCTTCGACTAACGGGATTTTCGAGAGCGTTGCGTCCAGCGCCAAGGCGAGGGGCTTCCCGCGTTGCGCGGTGAGTCCCGGCACCTTGTCCTCGCGGGACCATGAAATGCCCAGCTGTTCGGACGGCCCCGTATAGATGGTCGTCGCCGGCACCTTTACCAGCGGGGAGATGCTGATTGGGCTGGTATTCGCATCCAGCCGGATGAGGGCATCATCCGCGCCGATCAGCCCATTGAGAGAGCGTTCCTGGGCCAGATTCCCCAGCACGAGCGCGCATTCCGCATAGGCGGAGAAGTCCGTAAACGCCTGCCAGCTATCCGGGAAATGGCCCTCCCCATATCGGTAGATAAGCCAGGCTCGAAACCCGAGGTAGCGAACAGAAGGGGTCACTGTCGTAACCCCGTCCAGAAGAGAGCCTCCGATCGTTTGCACCGGCAGGCGCAGTCCCAACAGGTCCAGCCCGTTGGTCAGGACGGCTCCGCTATCAATCCATTCAGGAGTCCCAACTGTTTTGGCTATCGGCACGTATCACCGTGCATTAAAACAGAAATCACCCTGCCGTGTAAGCCGCGCAGTCGAGATCAACCGATGGTTCGGCGGTCTCTTGCGGCACGGGAGGCAGTGAGCCTGCGGCCATTTTGAGTTCCAATGGAAATTGCGCACTGGGACCGCCACCAAGCGTGGGCACGCCCAGACTCCGGCCGAGATTTGCGGCAAACCTCGTCGCTTCCGGTCTCACGCCTACGGCGCTCGCTTGAGGACGAGTCGGCAAATTTGCCATTCTTCGTTATCGTGCGCAGGACGAAGTGCCAACACGTACGTGCCGGTCGGCAACCCGGCCAGATCGATATCGACTGGAATGGAGACGGTTCCGTCGCTGGCCACGACGGCCGTCGCCTGCTGGCTCCGGAGAGCTTTCAGCTTGTTAGTAAGGACCTGAATCTCGTAAATCCCTTCGGGCGATCCGAGGGCCAGATAAATCTTTAGCCTCACCCGCTTGCTAGGCAGGGTCAGCGACGGCTTGTTTTTTTCCGGCGAAGCGGATCGCGTTGGCGAATATGGCCGGAGATCTAGCGGAATCTCTGGAACGTCCACTGCTCGCGCGATTTCGTCTCGCAGGGGCGCGCCGGAGTGCAGCCGTAGCAGCAGAAGGGATATGAGCGCTATGAGGCACACGCCAGCCGCTATTGCGAGGAGTGCTCGCCGCCGATTCTTCCGCTGCGATTGGATCCGAGTCCGCTCGGCCAGTACGTCTTGGATGCACGGTGAGCAGCGGACGATGTGAGACTGAAAAACCGGATGAGCCGCTGGTCGCGACAGGCTGGCGACTTCGTGGATGACTTGCGATCCGGGGCAGTCGGCGCGGCCGGGATTCGGGTACGCACGAAGCGCCAGGTCCTGAACTGTTTTCACGAATTCTTTGAAGTCGTAATCTGAGATCTCGTCCATCGCTTGAACATACCTATCTTGTTCCAACTTGGCCTCACGCTCAAGTGGTTTCCGACCCAGGATCTTTCCTCATTCGCGCCCTTAAGGTTCTGAAGGCTCGCGAGAGCCGTTGGTCCACCGCATTCCGGCTGATACCGAGATTCTTGGCCAAACGCTCCCGAATGCGCGGGCTGGATATGTCGCCCTCGGTGAGTGTGTACGCTTCGATCACGAGTTCGCGCACTTCGTCAGGCAAGTTGTTGAGGCAGTCGCGAACCTCCTCGGCTGTCTCCAATGCCCGTTCAAAATCGCGCGCTGACCGGTCCTCCTGTTCCCCGATGTTCTCGACGTCCGCAAAGTGCGAGATGCGCGGCTGCCTGGACCGTTTTCCGTGAAACACCTTCCATACCTCGCCGCGGACTAAACGGTCGAGCTCGTCGGCCTCCGCCTCCGGCGGGATTCGGTCTTTCAGGCGCTCGTGAATCCAATCAATATACGCCTGAGTGTCGCGCGAGCCACCTGGTGAATCTGCCGCGAGCGCTGGAATGTGAGTTTTGATCCAGTCAAGATTTCGCTCAAGCGCCTTTCGAAGGGATTCAGCCGCGTCTGGGGAAGGGGTCCGCACAACAAAACCGTTTCGCAAGAATCGTGGCCATTCTTGCGATCGTCTTTAACAGCACAGAAACGGGCGTGCCATTTGCAAACCATTATACCGCGCGAAGTTTTCTTGTCAGAAGTCGAGTTACAGAGTGGCTATGTATATTAGAGGGATTTTTTACGACACATGACTCGGGCAGTGCCGGGTGTCGTTGTGGAGGGTAGGATGCTGGAGTCGACGAACGCCAGCCAGATTGTCCGCGAGGAAGGGGCAGATGACAGCACGTCAAATCACACGCCGAAGAAAAGGGGCAACCTGGCGGCAACGCTCGATCAGGATTTGGAGCCGCGACTCTCGCCTGGTCAGCCAGGCCGGCGACAGGGTACAAGCAATTACGAGTGGACCCCAGAGACCGACAAGCTTCTCACCGAGTTGTGCGCGAAATGCGGTGTTGCGAAGGCGAAACGGCTCGTCGGCCGCAGAATCCAGGAAGAGCGCCCTACGGCAGCCGCGCCCAGACCGGACAGCGTTCGCAAAGCGGTCGAGCGCCGGATGGCGAAGTTGGGAATTCCTCCCGGGCAGAAGCGAAGGAAACCCGACAGGATAGAGGCAAAACCCTGGACGGAATTTCAGACCAAAACGTTGCTGGGCGCTCTCGGAGCGGACGCAACTATCGAATCTATCGCACTTCGCACGGATCACAGCGTCAAATCCGTCCGTGCGAAGATTGCGAGGCTTGATTACGAGGTGGACGAAATTCATGGATCTGCGGTTTTCACCGCCGACACTCTTGCTGCCCTACTTCATGTGACGCCCCGACAAATTCGCCGTTGGAGGGAGCGAGGGTGGCTCGAAACGAAGGACCGCCGAATAACTGGGCAATGCGTTAGAGACTTCCTGCGTGCGCACCCGGATCGAATCCCATTTGACGGCCTCCCACGACCTGAGCAGGTTTGTCTCATCGATCTCGGATTTCCTTCCCGTGACGCGGCAGTCTTCAAGAAGAACGTCCGTGAGATTCTGGGCGATATTGGCAGGCAACGGAAGCCGCGGCGACCGGTTCGCAAAGATGAGGCTACCGCGATGGCCGTCGGCCGCGACGAGGGGGACACCGATGGTGACGATGACTCAACGCTGGCCCTCGAGAGTTCTGCCTGAAACGAATATGAGAGCGGCAGATTCAATCCCAAGGTCATCGCGATGCCGGACGTCCACTTCTCCCTTATTCTTCAAAGTATGCGTCAGCGGCCTCACGCCATTCCTCAAATGCAGGCAGGTGATCAGAATACGCATCGGGCCAGACATCGTGACACTGCAACGCATACCTTCGCATCGCGTGGTACGCCGGATGATGGCTCACGTGGAAACTCAGAGCTTCGAGCAACTTTTCCTGGTCGGCAATTGCGAGTCCATGCGCGAGTACCCACTCGTTAAGTGCGCGAACAGCTTCCTTGGATCCGATAGCCGCGCCCGGGAGACTGAATCCAACATACCTCTCTCCCAACTCCTTGGACGCAAGTCCAGAGGCTGGTCCCTCAATATCGAGCACCAATTCCATCCACAAAGAGAATGCGATCAAGTCCGAAAAGCCGCAGAGAAGCCTGGTCCATACCACCTCAGCTATCGCTCGAACGGAGTCGAGAAGGTGCTGTGCCGTGTCATCAGGATTCGACAGCTGGGACACGGCCGTAACGTCACGCTGCCACTCTGCATATGTTGGAAACTGTTTCGGCGTCGCGACGCGCCACTGCTGATCGATGCGCTCCCAATGTGACCACGCTTTCATTGAACGCAGCGACACCGAAGAGAAATAACGGACGGCATCCAGCCAGCCTGCCCGCTTCGCGGTGATAAAGACGTTGGCCTCCGCCCATTGGCTGACATCCTGCCAAATCCTGGCGCCGGCACCACTGCCATTCGTCACGGCCGCCTCGATGTCCGCACGAATACTGCCATGGAGTTGAGGCGTTCTGGATTCCAGTTCCAGAGCAACCACGGCTGGGATGCTCTTGGCGGTTTCTACGACGACCCGCAACCAAAGCGTGAACACCTGCCACTCGGTAAATTCATCGGCTGCTGCAGCCAGGCACTTCCATGGGACTCGCCTGGCCTGCTCCAGGGCGCAGCGCTCTGTCTGGTGGCGAACTCGGTCTACCAGGTTGACGCCGCGTTGATTCTGCTGCCTTGGCATAACGGTCATACCGATTCGTTCTATTCTGCACCAGAATGCACTCAAAATGCTCGACCGGACTCCTGGCCAGCCGGTGAGCAGTCCACCCAATGAAGCATTGTTGGCACGGTTTGATTTTGCGGTAGACAGCGTATGGGCCAAAAAGGAAGGGGGGCGGAGTGCTGCTCTATGGGTAAATGGGCGAGAACTGGCTGTTTAGGGGATCTAGCGGGCTATTGGAGGGAGTTGCTGTTTTGGATGCTGCTGCTGCCGGCCCTTGGAGCCCTGGGGTCGATCCGCCCTCGCAGGCAAATCGCCGGGCTCATTGAGGCTTGCGCTTTCCTGGTGGTCGCAGTTTCATCGGCGGGCGAACTGAAGAGCCTCGGACTCGAATTCGTCGCTTGGAATCGAGTGGGTCGAAGGGACGCCGCGAGCAGTCTGGCAATGGGCCTTCTTACGGGGTGCTGCATCGTGGCCGTGGCGGGCCTTTCGCACCAACCACTCGGAACTGAGGGAGGCTGGAACAAAATCGTGTTGGCCGTCACGCTCGGGCCGGTGCTGGAGGAAGTGATCTTCAGAGGTTATCTGTTGACGGCTGGTCTTCTGCTCATGCGGCGTCTGTGCCCATCGAGTTCGCCGGCGCCTTCGATCATGGCAGTAGCCGTGGCCTTCTCCATGGCGCACCTCACGACGCCAGGCACCAATTCCATCCAGCTCGGGTGTATTGTGCTCACCGGCTGTGTGTACGGCTATATCCGATTCCGATATCGATCAACAGCGGCAGCGGCTCTCGCCCACGGCGCCTATAATCTGGCGCTCTACCTCAGCTACTGGTGCGGCGTCTCACACTGATTCGCAGGACTTTTTGGAAAAACAACGGGACTGAGCTATTCCTTTTACGAAGGGCCGGATTGGTGGCGGCCATGTGTCGAGAGGGAGCCGTTTATCCGAATGAAATCGCACAGACTCGGGCGGCGGACCTCGCACCTTGTACCCATGCGGAGCGTCTCAATCTCAAATGGCTTCTTAGGTTTTCGGGGCTGCCAGGAGTTCAGGAAGGCATTGTTACGAATAGTAACTGGGGCCCAGTCGAGGAGAAATTCAAATGCAACGCAGGCTCCAGAAAGTCATCTTGCTCTTGTTGGCTGCATCGCCCTGGTGCTACGGCCAGGCCTCTGCCATGAACGGCGAAATCTCAGGCACGGTCACCGACCCTGCGGGCGCTGCAATAGCGAACGCTGCTGTCAGCATCACGAACCGCGGCACTGGGTTCCGCCGAACTGGCACGACCGGGGATTCCGGCTTGTACCGATTCAACCTCTTGCCACTCGGCACCTACGACTTGGAGGTTCAAGCACCCGGATTTGCGACGGGAAAGCGATCCGGAATTGAAGTGAATGCTGGTGCTACGGTGACCGCGAACCTGCCAATGCAAATTGCAGGATCAACGACACAGGTGGAAGTGACGACAACTGGTACACCCACCGACCCAGACAGGACGGACCTTGGAATCACACTCGACAACAACGCGACTGCCAATTTGCCTCTGGTCTCGCGAAACCCTTACAACTTCATCCTCTTACAGCCTAATGTCAGCGGCATCGCAAACACGGAATTTGGGGTGCCTCGCAAGGTCGACGCGAATGGCTTTAACGACCGCATCAATTACGAAATCGACGGTAGCAATGACACGGAGAGCGACCGCGCCGGAATCCGATTGATCCCGATCTCGAACACGTTTGTGCAGGAGGTTCAAGAGGTATCAAACGGCTTCGCACCGGAGTTCGGCAACACGGTAGGAACGGTAGTCAACACAATCACGAAATCCGGCACGAACGATTACCACGGGGAGGGAGGTTTCATCTTCCGGCGCACGCCCTTCAGCGCGCGTCCGAAGTTGCTCCCGGCAAGCGTGGCAACCCCCGACGTCAATCTGAACTCGTATTTCGCCGACGGCGGAGGGCGAGTCGTCCGCGACAAGCTCTTTTTCTTTGGGGCTATTGAGCATGTAAACCGAGATCTCCCGGCGCCCGTGACGGTTCCCTCCGCTGTGATCGCGCAACTCGGTCTTCCAGCGAGCTATGCGAACGCAATCCCCTTCCACCAGGACGTCTATTTCTATATGGCAAAAGCCGATTGGATTGTGAACTCGCGCAACCGGGTTTCGGTTCGGTATATGCATCATTCCAAC
>Ga0209698_10000531_pt1 | contig 43447 bp, 30 predicted proteins | sample LitLauG_LLR_2012_FD_187203 | JGI IMG/M metagenome (GOLD analysis project Ga0209698, IMG submission 187203) | Freshwater sediment microbial communities from Pennsylvania, USA - Little Laurel Run_MetaG_LLR_2012 (SPAdes) (version 2) | ecosystem: Environmental > Aquatic > Freshwater > Creek >... | reverse complement strand
GGTTCCGCACCGCCGAGCACTTCATAGCAGCCATCTATCATTGCTGCGCTCGGCTGCCGTTACCCGTCGAACGCTAATTACACTTTTGGGACAGGAGCCATTTTATTCGAAACGGCATGGGTTCTCGATCGCGTCTTCGGCCAAGCGAGACCAGAGGTCATGAGTCATTTTGAGCGAATCCTCGATACGGATGTATTCCAGGTTGAAGAGGAAGAATGCGTCCGCGAAGCGCTTCGGTTGTCTCGAAGGGGAACAGGCGATTTCGCCGATCACCTGATCGGCCAACTGAACCTGGCCCGCGGCTGCCGGTATACTGTCACCTTCGACCGTTCGCTGCGGTCCGACTCCACGTTTTTCCTCTTGTAGCCGCGACGAACGTGAGAACAGGGGCAGTGATGGCGGCGGCTTGCGTCGAGGTTACCAGAGGGAGTAGCGGCGGGCACACTCCTGTGCGGTCCGTGCGGTCCGCTTCTGGGACGGCAAAGGCAACGCAGGCCGGGAGGCCTGTGCACTCAGCGTTTGCGCGCTGAAAAGGTCATGGTTGCCGGATCGAAGGTGAAGGTGTAGAGGACTTGAGTCGGGTTCAGAATCATGACCCGTTTCCAGGCCGCCTCAATGTCATGGGCGGCGGTGGCGTCCAACGAGAGGAAGTGACCGGAAACCTGATCGGGCATGTCGCGGATGGCTTCCGGAAGCGGTGCGTCGCACTCCAGTTCGGCAAGTTGGTGCGTCGCTTTTAGCGCATTGTTGAGAAAGACCTGAACATCTTGAGGCGCGTGCATGGCAGGGCCTCCTTCGAGCAAGAGCTTAACACGCGGTGCTGATGGCCGCATGCGCTTGTGCAGGCCGCGATTGCGCACGATGCCTCTGGAAAGCTGGTGGAGCCAGTGGCCCAGTTGCGGCGTAAGGACGAGACATTCGCGTTGGAAACGGAGACTATACTATGGCAAGGCAACCATCCCGCCGGCGGTTTTTGTGCCGTTCCGATCGGTAATAGCCCCGGACTTACTGAGTTATCTACCCCACCCGCTTGGGGATGGCATCACTGAACCACGGACAAGCCAGCCTCCGCTTCGCCGACGCTGGGGAACACAGGAATAAGGCTGTCTACACCCGTCATCTTCAAGATTCTCCGGACTCTCGGATTCACGCCCGCCACGCGCATTTCGCCGCCGGCCTGTTTCACTTTGGCCAGACACGCTACCATCATTCCTATTCCAGCACTGTCGCAGTAATTGAGCGCCGAGAGATCGAGAATCAGCCTCTTCTGCTCCTGTTTCACCAACTGGCTCACGGCAGCATCCAACCGTTCCACCTCAAGACCCACGGACAAGCGTCCGGAGAGGGCGACCACGGCCGCTCCGGATTCCAGAACCCTCGACTCGATCGGCATGGCTACAGGATACACCCGTTACACCGGAAGCTCCTCGTCAAAACAGACCGCTACTTTGCCGCATCGCCCGGAAGCCATGAGGGCGTAGGCTTCGCTCACTTTCTCCAGCGTGAAGCGGTGCGTCACCAGATCGGCCGGATGCAGGTTCCAGCGCACCAGGCGCTCCACCAACTCCTCCATAAGCCACGTGGAGGTCACCCAGGAGCCGAAGACGGTCTTCTGATCGTGGATGATGTCGGGGGAGGGGTTGAACTCCACCCGCCCGCCTTCACCCAGGAACACGATGCGGCCCCACTTGCGCGTGGCGCGGATCGCGGTGGCGCGCGCCACGTCATTGGCGGAGCAGTCCACGGCCCGCTCGACGCCGTAGCCGCCAGTGAGCCGGCGCACGTCCGCCACGTTGCCGGGACCGCTGTGCAGCACGTGATCGCATAGCTTCAGATCCAGCGCCAGTTGCATGCGCTCCTCCACTACATCGATGCCGATAATCCGGCTGGCGCCGAGCTTGCGGCACAGCGCACCGGTGGCCAGGCCAACTGGCCCGAGTCCGGTAATGAGCACCGAGTCATTGCCGCCGATCCCGATCTTCTGTAGCCCCTCATAAACGGTTCCGAAGCCGCAGGCCACCTGGGCGCCATCGGCGTAGGAGAGTTCGGCCGGCAGGTGGATCAGGTCCTTCTCTTCAGCCAGAAGGTAAGTAGCCATGCCGCCATCGCGCTGCCATCCGTAGGCGCGCCGGTAGCGTTCGCTGGTACAGGAGATCATGTAGCCGCGGCGGCAATCGTTGCACACGCCGCAGCCCGAGATGTGATACACGATGACGCGGTCACCCATCCCGAAGCGGCGGCAGCCGGAGCCGGTCTTGACGATCTGGCCGCACGGCTCGTGCCCGGCGACCACGCCCTGGTAGCCTTCGGGCCCCTTGCCGAGGTGCTCGTGGTAAATGCAGCGGATATCCGATCCGCAAATCGTTGAGGCCTTCATGCGAAGCAGGACTTCGCCGTGGCCGGGCTCCGGCACCGGCAGTTCCTTCAGCTCGACGGTGCTGTTGCCGGGCAGGTATGCGCCGATCATGATTTGATCTCTCCATCCAGGTCCCACAGATCTTCCCAGGACTGACCGGCCTTCCACAAGAACACCTGGCCCTTGATCAAACGGCAATTGCGGTCGATGGCGCCGATGGACCGCATATCCTCTTCGGTCAGCGGATTGCCTGCAGCGGCCCGCAGGTTGGCCAGGTAGTTGCGCCGCCTGGCGGAAAACGGAATCGGCGTCTGGCCGCGCTGGACCGCCCACTTGACGCACACGGCGGCGGGGTCGATGCCCAACCGGCGCGCCATCCCGACGATCACCGGATCTTCGATATCGACGGTGTCCTGGGGCGTGCGGTCGCGTTCCGGCCGGGCGGGCGAACCAATCGGGCAATAGCCGATGGGTTCGATGCCGTGGGCGCGCACAAACTCGAAGAGCTCGGGCTGCTGAAAATGGGGATGCAGCTCCATTTCGTTGACCGCGGGACGGATGCGGGCGTCGCGCAAAATCAGCTCGAGTTTGGGGATGGTGACGTTGGAGACGCCGATGTGGCGCGCCAGGCCCAAGTCCACCAGTTTCTCCAGTTGGCGCCAGGTCTTCATGAAATTCTCATGGATATAGGGCCGGGCTTCCGGGCTGCGGGAAGACACATCGCAATGGGGCGGGTGGAAGTTGGGAAACGGCCAATGGACCAGGTACATGTCCAGATAGTCGAGCCGCAAATCGGCGAGCGACTTCCGGAACGCGGGGATGACGTCGCTCTCGGCGTGCTTGTCATTCCAGAGTTTGGAGGTGACCCAGAGCTGCTCGCGCGGAATCCCAGACCGGATTACCTGGCGCAGGGCGACTCCGATACGATCCTCGTTGCCATAGACGGAGGCGCAATCGAAGTGCCGGTAGCCCAGCGAGGCGGCATCCTGCACCGCCGCGGCAATCTCGCCGGCGGCGACGCGATCCGAGCCGAAGGTACCCAGGCCGATGGCCGGCATCAGCGCGCCGGTATGGAGCTTGCGTTTGGGGACGAGGTGGGGATCGACCCCGACTTCATCGGTGGCAGTGGTCATAGGGCAAGAACCATTATGCCGGGGGCTGGGGGCCTGATGCCAGATGCGGGTGGCGCGGGCGGATAATGAGTGCGTGCGAAACACTACCTGGTCGAGACGGGGCCTGCTGCTGGCGGCGGCCGCGGCAGCAAGGGCGGCGGCGGTACGACTGCCGCGCCGGGTTGCGCTGGGGCTGATCGGATATGACGGCCATCCGGAAGAGATCCTGCGGCCGTTGGCCGATTTCCCGGATGTGGAACTGGTGGCGGTGGCGGACGCAGGTTCCGATGCGAGCGCTATCCAATCCGCCATACACAATCCCTTCGTATCCAAGGCGCGCCGGTACGCGGACTATCCAGAGATGCTCCACCGCGAGAAGTTGGATTGCGTGGCTATCTGCAACCACAACGGCAACCGCGCAGCCGCGATCCTGGAATGCGCCGGCCGCCAGCTGAACGTGATCGCGGAAAAACCGCTGGCGATCACGCGCCGCGACCTGGACTCGGTCATTGCGGCCGTGGAAAAGCATCGCATCCGCGCAGGTATGCTGCTTCCCATGCGCTTCGATCCGCCGTACCTGGCGATGAAGCAGGTGGTGGATTCCGGCGAGATCGGCGAAGTCTGTCAGATCGACGCGCAGAAGAGCTATCAACTCGACCGGCGGCCCGAATGGCAGAAGCATGCGCGCAGCTACGGCAGCACGATCTTGTGGATCGGCATTCACATGATCGACCTGATGAGTTTCGCCAGCGGGCGCAAGTTTGCGCAGGCCGCATCGCTTCAAGGGCACGTGGGCTTTCCGGAACTGGGCGACATGCAGAACGTGACCGCCACCATCTTCCGTTTGGAGAACGGCGGCACCGCCACGTTGCGCATGGACTACCTCCGGCCCGCGTCCGTGAAAGGTCACGGCGACGACCGGCTGCGGCTGGCCGGTGCCAGGGGCATCGTGGAATACCAGGAGGAAACTGGCGTGACCGTCATGGGTCCGGCGGGAAAGCGCATCTTGACCGATCTGCCGCCGCAAGGCTCGGTGTTCGCCGATTTCCTACGCTCCACGTACCTGGGCGAAAAGGCGGCGCTGACCTGGCAGGAGATTGTGTATGCCAACGAATGGACGCTGGCGGCATCGCTCGGAGGGCGGGGGCCGCTGATGCAGGGTTGACGCTGCGAAACGGCTGCGCCTTCCTGAATTCGTTCAAGCACTCAATGCCGCGCGGCAGGCCTTCAGAATTTCCACCGAGCCCGGTGTATCTCCATGGACGCACACCGTCTGCGCATGACCTTCGCGCGCCAGGCGCAACGCCTGTGCCGCCGCCGCCTGCGGATCGGTGATTAGCGCATCGGCGAACTTGCGCGACCGTAGCGTGCCATCGGGTTCGTAGCGCCGGTCCGCGAACGCCTCGCCGGCTACGGCCATGCCCATTTCGCGCCATACGTCCAGCATGGGCGAACTGGCCAGGCCGAACAGCACGGTCTTCGGGTTCCACCGCGCGACCCCATCGGCGATGGCTCGCGCCACCTCGCAGTTCCGCACGGCGACGTTGTACAGCGCCCCGTGCGGCTTCACATGCACGATCTGGCCGCCCAGCCGTCGCACCACCGCCTCCAGACGCTCGATCTGCTCGCACACCGTGCGCGCAATTTCGGCGGCGGTCATCGGGATTTCGATGCGGCCGAAATTTTCCCGGTCCGGATACCCCGGGTGCGCGCCGATGCGCACGCCCTGCTCGAGCGCCAGCCTGGTGGTGCGTTCCATGGTGCCCTCATCGCCCGCGTGGCCGCCGCAGGCGATATTGGCCGAGGTAATGTACTGCATCAGGGCTGCTTCATGGACGGCGTCGTCCAACTCGCCCATGTCGCAATTGAGGTCGATGATCATCCTACACCAGAGAATACAGCCATTGCTCCTGGCCGCGCAGCAGTTCGATGGCGTCGTCCATCGCGACCGGCGCGAACCGTACCTCAGCGCGCGGCCGGAGCTGGCCCAGGCGCCAAAAGTCGGCCGAGATCACGTTCGCCGGCTTAGGATATCCGCCGGTGGTCTGATGTTCCACGAACAACACGATGGGCTGCCCGTCCGGCGGCACCTGGATCGCTCCCAGAGGGACGCCCTCGGTGATCATGTGGCCGCTGGGGCTGGGAATGGCGGGCCCGCGCAGCCGGATCCCCATCCGGTTCGATTCCTCGCTGACCCGCCAGGCCGCGGCGTAGAGCTCATCCTGGAACCAGGCGGCCTGTGGCCCGGTGGTTACGCGCAGCGCCTGGTTGGGCACTCGGACGAACTCCGGCGCTCCATGCCGGGTGCGCCGCGGACGCCGCACCGCCCCGTCGCCGATGGCCAGGACGTCGCCCTTCCGCAACGCGCCGCCTCCTACACCGGTCATCACGTGCACCGACGCGCTACCCATCACTTTCGGGACCGCGATCCCGCCGCGCACCGCCAGATAGCAGCGCGCACCGGACTGCGTCGGTCCACAGCGCACGGTTTCGCCGCCTTTGATCTCGACCGCGGTCCACAGCGGCAACTCCGCGCCGAATTCGGACCCGGTGAGGGCGATCACCGTGTCGGCTTCGAATTCGAAGGCCCCGCCCACTAGAGTCATTTCGAGCGCCGCGGCATTTTCCGCGTTGCCCACCAGAAGGTTTCCCGCGCGCAACGCCAGCGCATCGGCAGCGCCCGACGCAGAAACTCCAAAGTGCGCCCATCCGAAGCGGCCCAGGTCCTGCACCGTGGTCAGGAATCCGGGCGAGACCGCGCGCAGACTGCTCACGCGAGTTCCCCCAGGATCGGGACAAAGCGGACGTGGTCGCCCATGCGCAGCAGTGGAGGCGGTTCGTCTTTCAAATCGAAAAGCGGGAGCGGCGTGCGTCCGATCAGCCGCCACCCTCCCGGAGAGGCCAGCGGATAAATGCCGGCCTGCGCTCCGCCGATCGCCACGCTTCCCGCCGGAACATGCTTGCGCGGCGCGGAAAGCCGGGGTGTCGCCAGTTCCGGGGGCAACCCGCCGAGATACGGAAAGAACGTCGAGAAGCCGACGAAATATACCAGGTATTCCGCGCCGCTATGCAGCTCGATCACGCGTTCCACGGAGAGTCCGGCATGCTGCGCCACGTCCGGAAGATCCGGCCCGAACCCGCCTCCGTACCGCACCGGCACCTCGATCACTCGCGGTGCGGGGACGGGTTCGTCGCGATGCGCGGCCCACTGCTCCCGGACCAGGCTCTCGGCCATGGTATGCGTCAACCGCCGCGGATCGAAATCCACGAGCACCGAGGTATAGGCCGGATGCAGATTCAAAATGCCGCGCACGCCCAGCAGGCAGCGGGTCAGGCGCACCACCGCCAGGTGTGCTTCGATCGAGATTTCGTCGCCGAGCGAGATGAAGAGCGAGCAGTCGCTGGCGGGCCGGATGGTCACGACTCCGTGATCTTACCACCCGTGGCACGGCCATTCCTGGATGTGTTGCAATGTCTTCTATGGAAAATGGCCTCTTTCGCGCGCTAGGCGGCACGCCTGGCTGCCGCAAGCTCTCGGCGGCCTTCTACGCGCGCGTGGAGCGGGACCCGGTACTGCGCCCCTTCTTTCCCGGCAAGACTTTCACCTGCGCCATCGAGGCGTTTGCCGCGTTCCTGGTTCAGTTCCTGGGCGGCCCCAGCGAGGACTCCGAGCGCCGGTGGTGGGTAAGCCTGCACGAATCGCATTTACGCTTCCGGATCGGCCCCAAAGAGCGGGATGCCTGGATGGGCAATATGGTCAAGGCTCTCGACGATGCGCAAATCGGGGAGCCCGCGCGCGGCACCCTGCTTGGGTTCTTCGAACGATCTTCGGCGTATGTGGTCAATCACGGCCTGGCGCCGGCCGTCGCCGGGGACCGCGGCCTGACACCCGAAATGGCGCGCCGGTGGAACCTGCAGCGCGAACTCGACCAGGCAGTCGCCGCCATTCGCCGCGGCGATGCGGATCGCGCCATTGTCCTGGCGGAGGATCCGGCCTTGCGAACTTGGAATCCCTCGGGATTTTCCGGCTTGCTCGCACTCATGATACGCAGCGGCCGCGCCGTCCTGCTCGACTACGTGCACCAGAAACTCAGGCAGGATTCCGCACTGACGCAGCAGCGCTTCCTGCACGTTGCATCGGCCGCGGTCAGTCTGTCCACGGTGGAGTTGCTGCTACGCCTTGGCGCCGACCCCAACGCCACCGATGGCGGCGGCCACACTCCGCTATACTGGCTGGCCAATGAGGGCCGGGCCCCCGGTGGTGGAGATGTGGTCCGCGCCCTGGTTCGAGCCGGAGCCCGGGTGGACGCCTGCGATGGTGTGAAGCACTGTACCGCGCTGCACATGGCGGCGCGGCGAGGGAACGTAGAGATCGCCGAGGCTCTGTTGGACTGCGGCGCCGACCGAGAAGCGCGCGACAGCTTGGGCGAAACGCCGCTGCGGCGCGCAGTCAATTGCAGCAAAGCCGCAGTCGCCTCCCTGCTCCTCGCCCGGGGAGCGGACCCGCACTCCAGAGGCAGTAAGGGGTTGACGCCCGTGCTCGCGGCCCGAACGAGTGCGATGAAAGAGATCCTTACCGGGCAGCCGTTGAAAACCTGAAAACGCCGGGCCGGTCACCGGGTTTCGCGAATGCAGCAGAACGTGGTGAGTGCCATCCCCAAGACGCTTAGCGCCGCTCCCCAGTACACCGAGCCCGGGCGGAAGCGAAACTCGATGCGGTGCCGCCCGGCGTCCAACTGCACTGCGCGCACCGTGCCCTCGGCTTCCTGGATGCGCGTCCGGTTGCCGTCCACCCAGGCGCGCCAACCCGGAAACCAGGGGTCGCCCACGACCAATTGTCCAGCGCACGCCAGATCGGCCTCGACGATGAAGAGCTCGGGAAGGCGCTCAACGATCCGCAGGCGATCGTCCGCGCCACAAGGCGCCGGGTGCACCGTCCACACTGGTTCGCCGATGCGCGGGTCGCGGTAAACATTGAGGCCGCTGCGCGAGTGGAAGACCACGACCTGCGCCGGATTGGAAGGCGTGCGCGCCACCCGGTAGCGGATGCCGAACAGCCGCGGCGTCTCCTCGTGACCCAGGATGCGATGAGTCCGCGCCAGCATCGAGGATACGCCCCCGCCGAACTGTTCGAGGCCGTAGAGCACGCCGAAGTTGTACGGGATCTCCGCTTCATCCACCTCGAAGCGGAACCAGCCCGACTCGGAGCGCAGAAACGCCGCGATGTCCTTCTGGCTTTCCAGCAGGTGAGCGTATGAATCGCGCCGGTCGAACCGGGCCAGGCGCGGCGCCGCGGTTACGGCTTCGGTCAGGAACAGCGAGAACACCAGCGCACCCGCCAGCCGGACGCGCGGAAAGATAGCCAACACTCCGGCCAGCGCCAGCGCCACCACCGCAACGATGGCCGCGCCGTAGTTGGCGGGCGCGCGATGAAGCGCGCCTAGGACCGCATAGATCGCCAGCACCGCGGCAGAGAAGACCACCAGCAGCCGCACTACAGCCTGCGATCTTCGCCCGCCGCCCCACAACTCCAGCCCCAATGCCGCCAGCGCCGCGATCCCGGCCTGTGCCAGCACAACGCCCATCGCGGGGAAGCGAGCCTTCTCCACCATCGGCACCACCGCGTAGATCAAGCGGTACAGGGGGAAATCTTTGCCCAACGCCAGCAGCAGACCGCCCAACGCCACGGCTGCAAACAGGCGCACATGGCGTTGCCGCCAGGCGAGCCCGACTGCCGCCAGCGCGAGGGCCATTGCCACCATTCCCACGAACGGGTTGGCATGCAGAGAAATGCCGGGAATCACCATCCCCAGAATCGACCGGCCTTGCAGGGAGTACTCCGCGTGCACGCGGAACGGCACCTTTTCATTCCAGTGCAACGGTTCCGGTACGCCGGCCCAGCGCACCGCCTGTTTCCCGTACTCGACGGCCGGCAAGACCTGGGCCGAGCTCATCAGTCCAAACACCACCGCGAACTGCAGGAACTGTGGCAGGTGCTTCGTCCATGCCGACGCTACATGCCAGGCCCACAACCCGCCCATCAGCACCGCGGTGAACACCGGCACCTGGTGATGCCCGCCGAGAAACTGCATGGCCAGAGCGGCCCCGCACAATGCCGCGCTGCCGCCCGGCCGCTCGCCCCGCACCACGCGCGCGAAGAAGAGCAGAACCAGTGGGATCCAGATGCCGCTCATTAGAATCTGCGGCCAGTCGGTGTGTCCCAGAAAACCCGTCAGCGCGAAGATCGATCCGCCCAGCAGCGACGCCCACTGGCCGGCCTTCAAATCGCGGCACAGCGCATAGCAGAACACGGCGCCCAACCAATGGATGAGCACCCAATACCAGTGCAGCACGCCGATGGGAAGGTGGCCGCCATCGAGTGGCATGGCAAAGAGGATCCAGTTGAGCGGGTTGAACGTGGCCGGCTGCATCTGCCCGGCGAGCGGTTGGCCTGCCCATTCGTACGGGTCCCACAGCGGCAATCGGCCGGCGTGAAATTCGCGCGCCTGGTAGTCCAGCCACGGCCGCACCTGAATCGCCAGGTCGGGCCCTTCCAGGTAGGTGTAATCGCGCGTGAGAGTGAGCTTCCAGTAGAAACCGGCGGTCGCCACCAGCAGAAACGCCAGCGCCGCCAGAGTGCGCCAGCGCCCGGGCGGGCTCATCGGGCTAGTCCAGCTCAGCCTGCGCCAGCTTCGGCGACAGCAGGTGGATGATCGCCAGGGCGATGAGGTATCCGGACCCGGCGAACAGGAACAGAGGCAGGTAGCTGTGGGTCAGTTCCACAATGTAGCCGGTGGTGATCTGGGCCAGGACCCCGCCCACGGAACCCAGAGTGCCGCCGATCCCCACCACGGACCCCACCGCTCCGCGCGGAAACAGATCCGAAGTCAGCGTGAACAGGTTGGCAGACCAGCCCTGGTGTACTGCCGTTGCCAGACTGATCAACCCGACCACCAACCACAGGTTCTTCGAGTACGGTGCGTAGAGCACCGGGAGCACCAGGAGGCAGCAAATCAGCATCGCCGTCTTGCGCGCGGCGTTGAGGCTCCAACCCCGCTTGAGCAGGCCGCCGGAAAGCCATCCGCCGGCCACGCTGCCGATGCTGGATGCGTTGTACACCACGATCAGCGGCAGCATGATGTCGGTCAGCGAGAGCCGGAAGGTCTCCTGCAGATATTTGGGCAGCCAGAACAGGTAGAACCACCAGATCGGGTCGGTGATGAACTTTCCGGTGGCGAATGCCCAGGTCTCGCGTTTGGGGAAAAGCGGCAGCCAGGGATAAGAGGGCGAGCGGTCCGCCGGATCGGATTGGATCAGCGCCAGTTCCTGCTGCGAGCACTTGGGCTGGTCCTCCGGTTTGCGATAGATGGCCAACCACAGAATCAGCCATAGGAATCCGATGGCTCCGGTGGCGATGAAGGCCGCCTGCCAACCGTAGCGGGTGGCCAGCGGCGGCACGGTCAGAAAGGCCACCACAGCGCCCACGTTGGCGCCCGAATTAAAGATGCCGGTGGCCAGCGCGCGCTCCTTTTTCGGGAACCACTCGGCCACGGTCTTGATGCACGCGGGGAAGTTCGCGGCTTCGCCAAGGCCCAGGAGCGCGCGGGCGATGCCGAATGTGAATGCCGTGGCCGCCGCCGCATGGGCCATGGCGGCGACGCTCCAGACGGTGATCGCCAGGGCAAATCCCTTACGAGTGCCCAGGCCATCGATCAGCCGGCCGGCGCCCAGCAACCCGATGGCATACGCCGCCTGGAATGCGGCCGCGATGTACCCATATTCCACGCTGGTCCACCCGATGCTGGTCTCCAGCGTCTTGGCCAGGATGCTGAGCACCTGCCGATCCACATAGTTGATGGTGGTGGCAAAAAAGAGCAGCGCACACACCGTCCAGCGGACGTGCGACGTGGCAGGCTTCACGGTGGTGATCATGAACGCACTGATTATAGCCGCTTGCAACCATCCATCACATGTCCACGTCTAATGAACTAAAGGATGTTGATCCGTGGCAATGACCGTCCACTCCCGTTCTACGCGCCAGCCGGAGTCCGATCGTCGATGCGCCAGCTGCAATCATCTGCGATCGGAGCACGGCACGACCGGCACCCGGCCCTGCCTGGCCATGACCGGCGACCTGCTGACCCGCAATTTCTGCAGTTGCGACGAGTTCCGACCTGTAGTCGCGAAAGCGGCGTAGACACCAGGTTCGAACTTAGGCCAATTGCGGCTGTTTGGGATCGCGCCTTACCCACTTAAAGGCGGGCACCGAATTTTTCCAGAAGAATTTCTCCGCGGCCGACCGGCCCTTCGCCGTTAAGTAAGCCCGAAAGATGGCCAGATTGCTCTTCATGCGCTCGATGGGCGAGGGCTGCTGAGGCATGCGCGACCAACCCGCGGCAAACACGATGAAGTCCTCGCCAAAGATGTCCCAGATGAAATCCAGCATGGGTCTATAGGACGCCGGATCGGTCTGCGACTGCCCCTCGGCCGCGCGTGGCAGCCCTGAAACCTTGGCGTATACCTTTCGTCGCCTAAGTTCCCGAAGGTTGTCCGAGTAAGTTTTCAGGACATCCGGAGCGGTTGGCAGAGGCAAGGCCTGGAGGTGGCCGAGGACGACGCGCAGCTCAGGGACTTTGTCGGTGAGGCGTACGGTGGCCGCGATCAGGTCGAAACGGGGATTGGCCACTTCCAACGTGAGGCCCGTCTGCGCAAACGTCTTCATGTTGGCGATGAAGTCCGGGTTGTCGACCGCCGCGACGAGGCTATCACCCTCCCAGACATTGCCGTAGCGGATCCCGAGGAACAGCTTGTTGCGATGATACCTTTCGAGATACTCGCGAAACTCCGGCTTAGTGGGATTCAGGTTGCCAATCATACCGACGATGATCGGTTCATCCCTGATGACCTCCAGCACCCACAGATTGTCCTCGACCCACGGGCTGGCTTCCACTTTGATGCCGCCGGTAATACCAAGCGGCGTGACATCCTCGCGATACTGAGACGGCAGGGCCTGCGGCGGATTGGGGACCTTTGGATAGGGTACGCCCTGAGGGCGGGTAGGGTCGTACAGATGGAGGTGGGTATCGATGATCGGGATCGGATCGCCGTCTGCCCGGGCAACATCGGCTACGGCCGCTGCGCCTGCTGCCCGAAGAAACGTCCGGCGGCTGCAAGTGCGGTCGCTAGTTTCGCTACTCATGGGGACCAGACTCCTTCAACGGAGCAGCCAGCAGTTTCCTGATGGCATCGGTGGTTGTGGTGTCCCGTTTCACCACGCGATCGGGCTTGTCCTCGGCTCCCTCGCGGTCCCGGGCTTCGCGGTATCGTTCCTGATGGTCGGCCAGGTCCAGAGGGGTTTCGCCCATCGAGTTTTTCGCGTCCAAGCCTACGCCCAGGGAATGAAGATACTCAATTACCTCCGGCGCCGCCGCGCCGGCTGCCATGTGCATGATGGTTTGATTGGCGCGCGCGAGCGAGATCGGTTTCACGGGATCGGCGAAATGATCGGTCGGACTGTATCGCGCCGTCAGGTCGGCCCCGCGCGCAACCATCTCCTGGACGATCGCCACATTGGTAGACAGGACGGCCACCGAGAACGGCGTGTGGCCGTCTTTTCGCAACAGATTCGGATTCGCGCCCTTGTCCGCCAGCAGCTTCACCAGTTCCAGGCAATCGGAATTCGCCGCAATGTGGAATGGCGTCGATCCCGGCGGCGCGGGGTTGATCCGCACGTCGCCGACGGGTCCGGAGGTGGGATATACCGTCTTGCGGTTAGGGTCGGCGCCGGCTGCGAGCAAGCGCCTCACCATGGCGAGCGCTTCCTCGAGTTTGCCCGCGGCATCCGTGCCGGCAGCCGGAGCACTGCCGCGTTTCGACCGGACCGCCCGGCCGCCACCATAGGCAGAACGGTCTCGTCCGAGGGTGGTTATGGCTGCGACCGCCAATGCCGCGCCATGGAGCGGGGTATAGCCGGCGCCATCGGCCACGTCGATTTTCGCGCCGTGGTCGAGAAGAAACCGGGCCATGACGAGATCCGCGCCGAACCGCGCCGAACTGCCTGCCGGGGCGGGTGCTCCCTTACCAGCGATGAACTCACTGCCCAGCGGATCCCACTTATAGAGCGAGGCCAGCAGAGGCGTAGTGCCATCGGCGGCTGCCACATTGACGTCTACCCCGGCCTGCAGCAAGATCCGTGCCGATTCGAGATCGTGTTTCTGAACCGCGAACAGCAAGGCGGTCTGGCCCCCCTGCTTGTTCGTGTAGGTTCCATCATTGTTCCACGGAATGCCGGTCTTCCCGATCGTGCTGGTGGTCGGTGTGTAAATGGTGGCCGTAATGTCCCACACTTTCGAGGCCGCCCGCACATCGGCGCCGTGTTCCACCAGAAGGCGCACGGCTTCGGGATGGCCCGCGGCCCACATGAGGGCCGTCTGTTCAAACCTCTTCTCGCGCGCGTTCACGCCGGCGCCGCGGTCGAGCAGCATTTTTATAACATCCATCTGACCCAGACGCGCCGCCGCCATCAAGGGTGTCTCACCGTCTTCGCGGGCGAGGTTCGGGTCGGCGTGTTTCTCGAGCAGTAGCTTGACGATGGCAGGCGAGCCGTTGGCGATGGACAGGTAGAGGGGGCCGATGCCTTGTTCGTTGCTCAGATTCGGGTCGGCGCCGGCCTTCAGGAGAAGCGCCGCGATGGTGTAATTACAGCGGAGCGCGGCCCAGGCCAGCGGTGTGGCGCCGTCGTCCTCTCTGGCGTTCACGTCCGCCTTTTGAGCCAGCAGTTCCGCGACCGCGGCCTGGTCATCGTTCTGAACCGCTTGGATGAGCGCCTGACCGGACCCGGCGACTGCCGCGGCCGCGGCCGCGCACAGCAGACTGAGAATGCCGATTGGGCGCCGCACCATTACACCTCCAGGCGGTTGAGTTTACCAGTGCTGTCGCCGAGCTTCTCGGTGGGTACGCCCACTTTGTCGAGCATGGTGAGATAGAGATTGGTGAGGGGAGTGGTGTCACCCGGATAGACGATGTAGCGTCCGCCGGCGATGCGTCCGGCTGCGCCGCCCGCCAGAATGATCGGCAGGTCATGCTGGCTGTGCACGGTGGGGACGCTCAAATCGCTGCCGTACATGATGAGCGAGTGGTCGAGCAGCGTGGAATTGCCTTCCTTGAGCGCCTCCAGCCGGGTCAGAAAGTACGCGAACAGCTCTGACTGGTTCACGTTGATTTTGGCCAGTGCCTCCAGTTTATCCGCCTCGAAATTGTGATGCGAGATCTCATGATGGCCCATGGAGATGCCGAGGTGCGGAAAGGTCATCGAGGAGGCTTCACGGGCCATCATAAAGGTCCAAACGCGAGTCAGGTCTGCCTGTAACGCCAGCGCCTGCAGGTCGAACATGATCTTCACGTGCTCGGGCCAGGAGTCCGGAATGCCCGCGGGCCGCGCGACTTCCGGCAGGTCCACCGGCTTCTTCGCGGTAGCGACCCGAATGCGGCGCTCGATATCGCGAATCGACTGGAGATACTCGTCGAGCTTACGGCGGTCACTGGGACCTATGCGGCCCCGCAGTTCGGAGATGCGGGCGGTAACCGTATCCAGGCTGCTCTGATCGGCGGCCCAACGTGCGGCGGATGCTACCGGATCGATCTTGCCGCCCTCGCCGAAAAGGCGCTCGAACACCCGGCGCGGGTTGGGCTCGAAGGGCAGGGCCGTGGTGGCGCTCTGGAACGACACTCCCCCTAAGGGGCCGTTGTACTCGGTTGCGAGTTCGAGGGAGGCGAACTGGGTTTCCTTACCCAGCGCCTGCGCCGCCACCTGGTCCACCGAGATCCCAACCTGAACCTTGCCCTTGGCCGGCTCGACACCCGTCATGAAGGAAGCCATCGCGCGGTCGTGAAAGCCCGCCTTGGTGCGGTCGGGGTCGGAGGAAAGACCGCTCAGGACGAGAAACTTACTCCGGTGCGGCGCGAGGGGTGCGAGTGCCTCACTTAGCCGGTAATCCGGCCCCTCGCCTCGAGGCCGCCACTTATCCTCATTCACGCCCAAGGTATAAAACACGAAGCCAAGCCGGCGCACGGGAGCCGCTGCCGTGAGCCCCTCCGCCCGTAAGGCGGGAATCATGGCATCGAGCAGTGGCAAAGCCAGCGTGGTCCCGGCGCCGCGCAAAAACGTCCGCCTGGGAAGATGTTTTTTGGTGACGATCATAGTGCGTCCTTCGGCTCCGCCTGGGTTTGCCTCATCTGGAACGGCACGCTGTTCACGATCGCGGCTACCAGGTCCACGAACCGATACCCACCCGCTTCGGTGTCGCGCAGGATCTGGCGGATGGCGGGTTGGTCGCGCACTTCCAACTCGCGCCCGAGCGCGTAGGTGAGCAGACGCGCCACCGTTGCACCCGCGAACCGTTCCGGACGGCCGAGTAAGAACCGCTTCAGCCCCTGCGGGCCGGAAAAACTGGCGCCATTGGGCAGTTCTCCCGACGCGTCGATCTCGCCGCCGTCGTCCCGGGAGCGCCACTTTCCAACCACGTCGAAGTTCTCGAGCGCAAATCCCAACGGATCCATGCGGACGTGACAGGATGCGCAGACGGGGTCTTTCCGATGCCGCTCGACCTGTTGCCGGGTGGTCAGTTTGTGTCCGTTGGCCGCGCTCTCATCCAGCGCCGGTATGCCGGGCGGCGGTGGCGGCGGCGGCGAGTTCAGCAGATTATCGAGAATCCATTTGCCACGCAGAATAGGGGATGTCCTGGTGGTGTGAGACGTCAACAGCAGAATGCTGCCCTGACCGAGCAGTCCGCCCCGCTCCGGATTGGCCGCCAGGGAAACGCGGCGGAAGCCCGGTCCGATGACTCCGGGAACTCCGTAAGCTCGGGCCAACGGCTCATTGAGGTAACTGTAATCCGCGCCGATCAGATCGAGAACGCTCCGGTTCTCCCGGAAAATGCTGCGTACGAAGAGACGGGTCTCTTGTTCGAAGCCGGCCGCGAGCGCATCGTCATAATCGGGAAAGACCTGACGGTCCGGCTTCACATCCGTCAGGCCGCGCAGGCCCAGCCACTGCTCGGCGAAGTTGTCGGCCAGAGCGGTCGCTCTGGAGTCGCCGAGCATACGTCGCAATTGACGCTCCAGCACGGTCTTATTACGGAGTTCCCCGAGGCGCGCCGAACCCAGCAGTTCGTCGTCAGGAATGCTGCTCCACAGAAAGAACGAGAGGCGGGACGCGAGTTCCCAATCGGACACCTTCTGTGCGCTGCCGGGGGCCGCGCCGGGCGGGTCGAATTCCAGGCGGAAGAGAAAATCGGGCGCCAGCAGAATGTCCCGGAGCGCAGTCGCAATGGCAGACTCGAAGCTGTGCTCGCGCCTGGCGGCGCGGTACTCGGTGAGATACGGCTCGACCTCGGCCACCGTCACATCGCGCCGGAAAGCGCGGCGCGCGATGGTAGAGAGAATCTTCGAGGCGCAAGCCGGTTCGTCCCGTGGACTGGCCGGGCTGCATACGAAAATCCGCCGCCGGCTGGGCGTTTCGCTTACGCCCTTGGCATGGTAAGGTCCGGAAATTTCCAGCCGATCCATCGTCGGCGGGCCTGGCTGCCCGGCGAAAGCCGCCTCGCCTACGCTGAGTCCCCCGATCTCAAACAGCTTCACACGGCGGTTGTCCACACGGAACTCGAGCGTCGGATGAAACGCGGAACCGCGCGTATCGAGAGGGCCGCCCAACGCCGCGCCGCCCATGCCGGCGACATTCGGCACCGGCCCTTCCCGCTCCGCGAATTCATCGGGGAAGGTCGCGATCACTACGTGCGTGCCGGCGGTCACTGGCACGCGAGTCTGAAAGAAGCGGACGCCTTCGGTGGGCGGCAGCACTTCCTTGCCGAGGAAGGCTCTCAAACCGTACTCGCCGTCGTGCGGGAAATAGTACTGGACGCGAATGCCCCCGCGCGTCCCGAACGGCAACCCCAGACCAAGCCAACCGGACTGGACCTCCGGCGCCGGGAAGTTTTCGGTCACCGGCGATGGATCGCTGACCCCTACCGCGTATTCGCTGACCCGGCGCGCTACCTTCAAATACTGTTCGAGTAGAAGAGGCGACATCGACAACGCGTCGCCAATATTGTCAAAGCCTGCCGCGATTCCGTCCGGGGGCAATTCTGCCGCGACCGGTAGTTCGATGGCGAGCAGATCGCGGATGGCGTTGGCGTACTCGAGCCGGTTGAGCCGCCGGACGACCGGACGGCCGGCATAGGGCTCGCGGCGGGCGGCGGCATCCAAATCCTGAATCAGTCCGGCCGTAAATGCCGTCAGCGCGGCTGCGTCAGGACGCGGGAGCCCAGCGGGTGGCATGTCGCCGGCTGCCAGTTTGTGGACGACCTTCTCCCACACCCCGGGGCGTGCGGCGGGTTGAGCCGGCTCCGAGTTTTCTAATACCAGCCCGGCAGTTTTGGACTTTTGATTGTGACAGGCCGTACAGTAGCGGTCGAGGAAAGCTTGCCTGGAGCTGGAAGTCGAGTCCGCGGCGAGCTCCGGGACGAGACTGCTGACACCGCAGGCAACCATCAGAACAGAAATAGGCCGGAGCCGCTGCGAAGCACGGGCGAGGGAAGCCAGCGGGGTTTGCGCTCCGAGAGCCAGCATCAGGAACGGACTTGGTAATCCGGTATAGGCGGAATGCTATCACTGCCGGACAGATGAAGTCAATCCGGCGCCCAATTCAAATTTTTCTTCTCAAGGTGAATTTTGTTATATAATCTCCCTCCAAAGGCTCAGAACGAGGCAGACAATCCCATTTTGAATCGATTCAGACGTTACAACCAAGGAGTTGCGACATGCCCTATCGCCAGAAACGTTCCCTATTTGCGCTGGTTCTTTCGATCCTGCTGGCAATTCCGGCAGTAGTGCTCGGGCAAACATTTCAAGCGTCCGTCTCCGGGATCGTGACCGATCCCACGGGCGCGGTCGTTCCGAGCGTGAAGGTCACCGTGACCGACGCGGAGCGAGGTGTTTCATTTACCACCGTCACCAACCAGGATGGTGTTTACCTGCTCAATAACTTGATCCCGAGTACCTATAAGATCACAGCCGAGGCACTTGGATTTCAGACCCATAAGTTGGATTCATTTCCGTTGTCAGCCAAGCAGGAAGCCGTGCTGAACATCACTCTGCAACTTGGCACGACCAATCAAACCGTCGAGGTGCAGAGCCAGGTGCAGATGGTCGATCCCTCCAACGCCACGCTCGGGGGCGTCGTGAACAACAAAGTCATCGTCGATCTGCCGCTCGTCAACCGGAACATCCTTACCCTGATGGTGATCGAGCCAGGAATTGCTCCGTCCACACCCAACAACTACCAGAGCAACTTCTTTACCAGCGCCATCCGCTATTCGTTCAACGGCGGCTTGGAATCGACCTCCGATTTCCAGTTGGATGGCGTCTCTCTGCTCAACCAGAGCGACATCCCCGGCATCATGGGGCTCACGATGCTGCCATCGGTAGACGCAGTCGGCGAGATGCGTGTTCAGACCAACGGCTACTCGGCGGTTTACGGGAGAAGCGGCGGCGGGATCACAACCATGGTCACGAAGTCGGGGACCAACAGCCTGCACGGGAACGCTTTCGAGTTCCTGCGCAACAATGCCCTGAACGCCAATAATTTCTTTTCCAACCGCTCCGGCGCGCAGATTGCGCCCCTGCACATGGATCAATACGGCGGCTCACTGGGCGGGCGGATCATCAAGAATCGGACGTTCTTCTTCGGGCTGTTCGAGCGGAATATCAACCGCGCGGGCGCGTTCAGTCTGTTCAGTGTGCCGACTATGGCCGAGCGGTCGGGAGACTTTTCCCAGGTGGTTACGCAGGCCGGGAAACTCAAGACCATCTTCGATCCCTTTAGCGCGGCCCCGGACCCCTCGCGGCCCGGCCAGTTCCTGCGCACGCCCTTTGTCGGCAACATGATCCCCAAAAATCTGATGGATCCGGTCGGCGTGAACGCCGCGACCTATTGGCCCGTGCCCAATCTGCCGGGCACTCCGGTTCCCGGCACGTCGCTTTACGCCCCGCTCAACAATGCGGCGGAAACGGCGGTAAGCTCCAACCCGTTGCAGCAGATCACCACCAAGGTGGATCACAACTTCAGCTCCAATAAGAGGGCCTTTATCCGCTACGCGAACCTGTACAACGTAGCCGGATCGCCCAACTACTACAACAACCTTGCAGACACGGGCTACGGACCCATGACCGTACACTCGCAGAATGCGGCTCTCGGATACACCCAGACGATCGGGTCGGCTACCGTATTGGACCTGCGCGCCGGAGTGAACCGGTTCTCGGCGTTCCGTCCGAGCAATGGCCTGGGCTTTCTGCTGACGAAGCTGGGATTGCCGGCGAGTCTGCAGACCTACATGGAACAGGGCGACGTAGACGAGTTTCCCGGGCTCGCCGTGCAGGGCTACTCCAACCTGGGCAACAACAACGGACCTTACTATTCGAGTAACCAGTTGAATTACAACTTCTCCGGGAGCGTCTTGCGTGTGATCGGCAAGCATTCGTTGTCCGTCGGAGCCGAGCATCGGGATTATTTCCTGGCCTTCTTCCAGACCAACCCGTTACTCATGAATTTCGCGAACGACATGACGCAAGGGCCCGACCCGCTAACCGTATCCGCAACCGCCGGCGATGGGGTCGCATCCATGCTGCTCGGAACCGGCACCAGCGGCAGCGCCGGCTACTACGCCCGGCCGGCGAACGCCAATCATTACTACGGGCAGTTTGTTCAGGACGACATCAAGTGGACACGCAAGCTCACGATGAACGTCGGTTTCCGCCTGGAAGAGGAGACTTCCGCCACCGAACGCTACAACCGCATGGCCGCAATCGATCCGTATGTGCTGAACCCGATCTCCAGCCAGGTGACGAATCCTTTTACCGGGCAAACACCGTGGAACTTGTACGGGGGGTATGTGTTTGCTGGCAACGGTCCGGACAGCCTGGGCCGGAATGCCATCCGCGGAATTGAGATCAAGCCCAGCCCCCGCATCGGAATCGCTTATTCTCTGAATGACAAGACGGTCATCCGGACGAGTTACGGGCTCTTTTTCGGGGTCCCCTATGATGCCGCCACGCGGGAATTCACCAGCACGGCGTTCCAAACCTCCACTCCCTGGGTGAACACGGTGGATCGCATCCATCCGAACACCTTGTTCGCGAATCCGTTCCCTACGGGATACGTGTATCCGCCGGGCAGTTCGCAGGGCCTGCTTTCGGCAGTTGGCCTGAGTCTGTCGAGCGCTTTGCCGTCTACGCTCAAAACCGCCTATAACCAGCAATGGAACTTCTCGATCCAGCGCAGCCTGTCGACCGACATGCTGTTGCAAGTGGCCTATGTGGGGAATAAGGGAACTCATCTGGCCTGGTCGGGCGGGGGTGGCTCCGCGGGTATGAATATGCTTCCGCCGGGCCTCTTGAGCCAGGGAAACCAGCTTCTGAAGTTAGTGAATAACCCGTTCTACGGAGTGATTCAATCGGGTCCTTTGGCGCAGCCCCAGGTTCAGTACGGTCAATTGTTGCTGCCGTTCCCCGCATGGCAGACCGTGGCCGCGGACGGCATTGCCATCGGCAACTCCGAGTACGACGCCCTGCAGTCGTCATTTACCAAGCGGTTCTCGAAGGGGCTGAGCGTGATCGCGTCTTACACCTGGTCGAAGCTCATGACCGATGTCGCCAACGGCACGTGGGCCGGTACAGCCAGCGTCCGCAGCTATTATTGCGTGCGTTGCGAGCATTCCCCGAGCACCTACGACGTTCCCCACCGCTTCACACTGAGCGCCGTCGGGGAGTTGCCTTTCGGAAAAGGCAAGACCTTCGGCAACGGTTGGAACCGCGTGGTGGACGCCATGCTGGGTGGATGGCAGGCCAATGGAATCCTGACACTGGCTTCCGGCCAGCCGCTCGTTTTCGCCACCGCAGCGAACAACAGCTACACATTCGGCGGAGGCCAGCATCCCGACGTGGTGGGAGACCCGGTCCTGTCCAGCGGACAGAGCATCTACCAGTGGTTCAATACCGCGGCGTTCGCGCAGCCGGCGAACTTCAGCGCCGGCAACCTGGCCCGGACGTACACCGGCGTTCGTCAGGACAAGAGCAAGAACCTGGACTTCTCGCTATTCAAAAACTTTGCCGTCAAGGAACGGTACCAGGTCGCGCTCCGCGCCGAGGCGTTCAATCTGACGAACACTCCCGTCTTCAGCGGCCCGGGAGTGACGGTCAACGGCGCGAATTTCGGCATCGTGACGGGTCAGTCGAACACGCCCCGGAATCTTCAACTGGCGCTGAAGTTCATTTTCTGAAGGGGCGGCGCATCCCACTGGGGTGATCCCCAATTCGGCTAAGCACTGTCCAGGGCGGCCAGGAAACATCCGCGACTGCCGCGTTCAGCCATTTTCTTGACTCGGCGCCAGCCGACAAGCTGTTCGGCCAAGGCCGCCGCCACGGCGTCCACTGGTTGCAGCGGATGACGTTTTGAGGTCCCCCTGCTGATTGGGCACGGGCAAAGCCCGGCGGGAACCCGTGGCGTCGAAGCACCCACGGTGTAGGGTCATTTTCCGCTAGGGAGGTACCAAATTCTGTTGCATCCCTAGACAACCGTGCTGATTTTAAACACCCTTACTTGCTGGCACGCCGATTGCACGTCGATTGTGTTTGGTCAAAAAACCCAACACAGGCCCGGAGGCCTGTGTTGCGCGCCAGGAGGCCCATGCCACATGAGCACCGCCGCAACCGAATTCCAACCCCAAACACTTCGCGCTCTGCCCGGTGACGATGTCCGGCAGATCCTCTGGCGTTTCGCCGATCGCTTCGATCTGCAGATGCTGGTCCAGTCCGTCCGCGGAGTAGCCCGCGGTCCGGTTGCCCGCCTGGTCGCCGCCGGCGCCCGAAACACCCACGAATGGACCCCAGAAAAGAACGCTCTGCTCCAGGCTTTCGACGAGTCTGGCATCACCGCGGTCTTCATGGACCCGGCACAGGGTGGCTTCATTGAAGGCCCCAAGAACCTGGCGCTCGCGCTGACCGCGTTTGAGCTGGCCTGGGTGGATGCCGGCGCCGCCACTGGCAGCCTGGCAGGGTGCCTCGCTCTTTCCCCCATCCACGAGCGGGGCACCGAGGAGCAGCGCGAGTACTATATGTCGAGGTGCGCGCCGGCCGAGGGCACTCCCTGGCGGGGGGCATTCTGCCTTACCGAACCCATCCCTTACGTGGGCGTCGAGACGGGGATGCTGGGCGGCAAGGTCAAGGTGGCCGAATGGGTAGAAGGCCAAGAGCCGCTCCTGCACGTCGATAAGCGCGGGCGCTTCATCACCAACATGGGCTTCGCCAATTTCGTCACGGCCGCCGTGGAGTCCGACGACCCGCGCATCAAGGGCACCTGCATGGTGATCCTGGAGGAATCCGACCCCGGCATTTTCGACCGCGGCACCCCCACCCGCAAGCTGGTCCACCAACTCTCTTCCACGCGCGACCCGATCTTCGGCCTGCGCGTTCCCGCCAACCGCATCATCGGCGGCTACACCGTGAAGGATGGCGTGATCGTGCCGCGCTACAGCCACGGCGAAATCATTGAAGCCGTGTTCCGCCGCACCCGCGTCACCGTGGCCATCATGACCTCGGCCAAGCTGCTCTCCGCGATCGAACCAATCATCCGCTACCACCGTAACCGGTTCCGCGGCGGCGGCATCGCCAACCCCGGTTCGCCGCGCTACGAATTGGGCCTGCAACTGAAAGAGGACGTGGTGCACCGCCTGGTGGATGTCTGGGCCGCGGGGGAAGCCAGCGCCTCCCTGGGCTTCGCAGCCGCCCGCCTGTTCGACCAACTCGATCCGCTCGAAAAACAGAGAACCGAAATCCTCGCCGCCCAAGGGATCACCGGCGGCACCGCGCTCATCAAAGCGATGCGCCAGGTCCAAAAGGAAGCCATCGAGTATCTGAACGCGACTGTCGCCAGCCGTCAACCGGCATCCGTTCTTATCCAGTACGCCATCCTCGACAGCGTGGCCAACGTGCTCTGCCCGGCCTGTAAACTCTGGAACACCGGCCACGGCGCGCACATGATGCGCGAGGCCGTCAGCCTGATGGGCGGCTACGGCATCACCGAGGACTGCCCCGGTTTCCTCGGCCACAAATGGATGGATTCCCAGCTGGAAGCCACCTACGAAGGTCCCGAAGCCGTGCAGCGCCGGCAGCTCAGCGTGACGATGACGGACGAGCTGTTCCTGACGCAATTCCGGCAGTGGATCCGCGAAATGCGGCTGATCGCCAACGACCGGCCGGAAACCGGCGCCTGCTCTCTGGCCACCGCCATGCAGATCTGGCTGTGGGCCCTCAACCATCTCCAAAAGGCTACCGACGCCGATGGCGGCAAGCTCTTCCAGGGCTCGCGCCAGGGCGTCACCTTCCCATTGGCCGATGCCCTCTGCTGGCTGCTCTCCTCGCGCTGCCAGATCCTCGACCTGCTGGAACTCGAAAAGCACGGCGCCGCCAACCCGACCGTGGCCGAAGGCCTGCCGGGCCTCGCGGCCTTCCTTACCGACCTTTGCCATGTCCACTCGGCCCATGCCGCCGGCGAAGTGGGCCGCGTCTGCGCCGAACTGGTTTACGGTTACAACCGTCATCCCTCGTGGGACACCGAAGGCTGCGCAAGCTGCTACCAGTCCGACGACCTGGAAGCCATGGAAAGCTTGATCCCGGGCATCTCCAGCCTGGCCCGCGGCTACACCGACGTGATCGAACACGATGGTTCGCACGACGCCAAAGCCGGCCCTTGCGTGCGCTTCGAGGGCCTCGACCAGTTCGCCCGGCTGCGCGTCCGCCTGGATGGCTGCCTCACCGGCTCCCGATTGGCTAAAGACCGTGCCGCCGAAGCGTTGACCAAGGTCATGATTCCGGAGGCACTGGACTACCCCGCATGAGCCGTCCCGCTCCCGAATGCGAGACCCCTCGGGAGTCCATGCAGGTCGATATCGCCTGTGTCGGCTTCGGCCCGGCGACGGCTGGCTTTTTGACCACGCTGTCGCGCCAACTGGTGAATCCCGATGGGACACCGGCCATCGAGAGTCCCACCAATCCGGGCCTTCCGTTGCAGGTGGTCTGCTATGAGCGCGCCGACGATATCGCATTCGGCGTCTCGGGCGTGGTCACGCGGGCGCGCGGCATCCGCGCCAGCCTGCCGGATTTCGACCCCGCAAGCATCCCCATGGCCGCGCCGGTCACGCGGGAGAAGGTGCTCTACCTGCTTGACCCCGTGGGCGCCAGCCGCCGCTCCGCCATGCTGCGCTTCGGCGACGGCCTGATCCGCAGGCTCGGCCTCGCCCATCACGATGGCGTGGAATTGCCTTACGTCCCGCCGTTTCTGCACAAGCACGGCGGCCTGGTGATGTCGCTAGGCCAGTTCATGCAGTGGGTCGGCGCCGGGCTCATGGCTACTGGCACTGTCCAGATCTGGCCCGGCACGCCGGTGCAGGCGGCGCTCGTCGAAGAGGGTCGCGTCCGCGGCGTGCGGCTCACCGATCAAGGGGTCGATGCCAACGGCAACCCCATGGACGGTTTCCTGCCCGGCATGGACATCCGCGCGGCCCTCACGGTGATCGGCGATGGCCCCGTGGGCGCGGTGGGCCGCCAGATCGACGAAGCCTTCGACCTGCCCGATGGTCATCACCAGCGCGAGTGGGCGGTGGGCATGAAGATGGTGGTGGATCTTCCGGCCGACACGCCACTCGAACCCGGCACGGTCTTTCATACTTTCGGCTATCCCGAGCCCGAGATCTTCGGCTTCTTCTACGTGCATCCGGACCGTGTGGCCACGGCCGGGATCTTCGTTCCTTCGTGGTTCCGCAGCCCCATGCGCACTTCGTACCGCTACCTGCAGCACTTCCTGCTGCACCCGTACCTGTGGCGCTACCTGCAAGGTGGCAGGCTGCGCTCCTGGGGCGCGAAATCGCTGCAGGAATCTGGCCGCCGCGGCGAGCCGTTCCTGGCCGGCAATGGCTACGCGCGTATAGGCGAAGGCTCCGGCAGCACCAACGTGCTCACCGGTTCCGGCGTGGATGAGGCCTGGACCACCGGCTCACAGCTCGCCGATGCCGTGGTGGAGCTCCTCAAGCGGGGCGAACCGCTCGACCGGCAGAACCTGGAGGCCACCTATGTGGCGCGGCGCCGCGCGAGTTGGGTGGAGTCCGAAGGACGCATCGCCGAGAACGCCCGCGACGGTTTCCATCGCGGGGTGATCCCCGGCCTGCTCGGCATGGCCCTCGCCGGCTTCAGCAATGGCCGGTTCGCCCTCGACGGTGAACCACAGTTGATGCCGGACCTGAAGGAGTATTACCGGGGCAGGATCCCGGCCGCCGAGATCGATCAGATCGTCGCCGACTGCCACGCCCGCGGCCTCAACTGTCACAACGCCCTGATGGACCGGTGCGGCTGGCCTGCGATTCCATACGACGGCCAGTTGCTGGTATCCCACCAGGACGCGCTTCTGCTAGGCGGCAAAGTCCAGGCGCCGGCCGGTTTCGCCGACCATGTCCGCTTCGTCTACCCCGATTTCTGCGAACGCTGCATTTCGAAGCTGTGCATCGAGATGTGCTCCGGCCAGGCATTGACGCCCGGCCCAAGCGGCGTGCCGCTCTTCGACCGCGAAAAGTGCGTCCACTGCGGGGCCTGCCTGTGGAACTGCGTGGCGCCGTTGGAGGACGACCCGCTGCGCAGCAACGTCGCGTTTCGTGCGGGCGCAGGCGGGCTGCATTCCACGGAGAATTGAGGATCGAGCGGCGGCGACCGCCGGCCACCATCCCCGGCGGCGGAAGTCACACCCCGTTCAATCCGAGGCCCAGTCTGACTACCGGCCCGTTCATCTTTTACCTTGGCAACGCTTATAAGAAACCCGGCCGGGAAACTGCGCGAGGCTTGGTCAGGAACAGGATGGCGGCTTGACCTGAAGGAAATTCTCGACCGCGGCCGAATTCGTTTAGAGCGAGCGTGGGCTACCGGTAAGCGAGGATCGTCGCCGCCCGATTCCGGAGCTGGACGGCTTCGGCGTGTTTCTGCTCTTTCTCCCGCACTACGGCCAGATTGTGCAGCGTATCGGCCATTGCACGCGCCGGTTTGGTGAAGTAAGCCTCTTCAAGCCTAAGCGCGTGGCTCAGCAACCGGTCGGCCTCGCCATACCGCTTTTGTTTCAAACGCAGCAGCCCGAGGTTGTTCTCGGCGACAGAGACCTCCGGAGCGCAGGAAGGGCAACTCTGGCCGAGGCCCTCGACGGCCCGCAGAAGGGCCTGTTCGGCCAGCGTGAGTTTTCCTTCTTCCATCAGGAGCAGGCCTTCCTGGGCGAGCAGGGAGCAGACTCGCGGATCCCTGGGACCCACTGAGGCTTCGTAAATGAAACGAGCTTTCCGGTAGAGTGGCAACGCCCTGTCGGCGCGCCCGAAGATACGATGGATTTCGCCGACGTTCCCGTACATCTGGGCCGCGTCCACGCTGTTCTCGCCCGCGGTGCGGCGCGCCACCTCCAGGGCTTCTTCGGCCAACGGAAGCACTTCGGCGGTTGCGCCCCTGCGCAGGTGCGCGACGGCCAACCCACCCAAGCTGTACGACAGTTGCACATCGTTGGGATACAAGTCGCGCTCGATCCGCAAAGCCTCGTTGTAGAGAGCCTCGGCACGTTCTACATCGCCAAGCGTCAAATAGTTGCCGGCCATCCGGTTGAGGTTCACGACCGTGCGGAGGTTGTTCGGCCCGAGGGAACGCCGGCTTAGGGTGAGCGCTTCTTCGTAGTAGCGGGCAGCATCCTGACGTTGGCCCTGGGCGCAAACCGCAACTGCCAGGTTGAAGAGGCTGGCTGCGAGATGCGGCTCGTACTCATGGCCCAAAGCGCGGAAGTGATCGACCGCCTGGCGGAAGTACGACTGGGCCGCAGCGTAATCCCGCCGGTCCATTGCCCGGTTGCCCAAATCGTTCAGCTCGGCCAGCGGATCCTGTGCCGCCGCCACAACCACCAGCGCGCTTCCCGCAATCCACTTTCCCTTCATCCAAGACCACGGCCAGTTCATCCGCGCCTCCTGCTTCTGTTGGGATGGACGACGCACCGCGAGGTTGGTGGCGTCCGGCGAGTGTAAATTCTGGCTGGCCCAGACACCCGTCGAGATCGGGTGCTACCCTGAAGGGCATGCCAGGGTTTGAGATTGAATCAGGCCACCGCTCCGGCCGCCGCTCGGCTCGCATCGGGATTGTCGTCATCCTGCTCCTGCTCCTGTTCGGAGCGCGCACCGTGGCTTCCTACACCATCGAGATCGAATGGTGGAAAGAGCTCGGCCAGATCCGTACCTGGTGGAGCATGGTCTACTATGGGTTTGCGCCCGTTGCGGCCGCCACGTTTCTCGCCTTCGCCGTGCTGTGGATCGCTCACGCGCGGGCGCTCAAGTTCGCGCGAACCTCCCTGAAAGACCACCGGATCTACCGGCGCGTCTCCACGTTGGCGCTGCTGCTGCTGGGTTATTTCATTGCCGCTGCCTCGATCGATACCTGGACGGTCGTGCGCTTCGCCGGTTCCCGCGGGCTGCCGGCCGCAACCACCGCCTGGCACGATGCGGTGTTCAATCATCCGCTCTCGTTCTACCTCTTCGACCTCCCCTTCTACATGCTGCTGCGCAGCTACCTGCTGGCGCTGATCATCGTGAGCATCCTGGTCTACTGGGTGGCAGCGCGCGCCTGGCAACTGCGCTACCGGTTCCCGGAGATGCGCGAGATACGGGAACTGGACGTCAACTTCTTCCGGCTGGAGGGCGGCCTGGAATCCAAGTTCCTCCGCGGGGCGGGTGTAGTCCTGTTGCTGGCGGTCGCGCTGCGGTACTTTCTGGGACGTTACGAAATGGTGTACAACGAGCACGGGTCGTTCCTGGTAGGGATCGACTACGTGGACCAGAACGTCGGCCTGCCGTTGCAATGGCTGGTCATCGCCGCATGTCTGGCCGCGGCGCTCTTTGTATGGATCGGACGTTGGCTGCTGGCGGTCACCATGGCGGCGGCGCTGATCATCAACGTGGCCCTGCCCGGTGCCGTCGCAGCGCTTTACGTGCGGCCCAACGAGATCTCACTGCAGCGGCCTTATATTCAGAGCCACATTCACGCCACACGCTCGGCCTTCGGGATCGAGCAGCACGTGCGCGAGGTCGAATTCCAGGCGCAGCCGGAGGCGCCGATCGACGTAGCGCGCCATCGGCCCACGCTGGACAACGTCCGCCTGTGGGACTGGAAGGCTTTTCACGACACGATCACCCAAATTCAGGCGTTGCGGCCATACTACGTGTTTCACGACAGCGACGTGGACCGCTACACCATCGACGGCCAACTGCGCCAGGTGCTGCTTTCTCCGCGCGAGTTGGATCTGAGCCAGTTGCCCGCCGCGCGCGCTAACTGGATCAACCCGGCGTTCATTTATACCCACGGCTACGGCCTCGTCCTGGCTCCGGTGAGCCAGATCACGCCCGACGGGCTGCCCGTCCTTCTGATCGATAACGCGCCGCCGGTGGTCAAGACCGCGAGTCTGAAGCTCAGTCGCCCGGAACTCTACTACGGTGAAGTCTCCCACGAGCCCGTCTTTGTCGACACCTCGCAGGAGGAGTTCAATTATCCATCCGGGGAGACCAACGTCTCCAACCGCTACGAAGGCAAGGGCGGCATCCCGATCTCGTCATTCGCCATGCGCCTGGCAGCCGCGGTGCGGGAGGGTGAGCCGAATATTCTGCTCACCAACTATCTCAAGGACCAAAGCCGCATGATGATCCGCCGCAAGGTGCAGGACCGCCTGCGCGAACTCGCCGGCTTTCTCGAGTGGGACCCGGATCCCTACCTGGTGATCACCGACGCCGGCAGACTGGTGTGGATGGCGGACGGCTACACGACTAGCGAAGCTCACCCGTACTCGCGATCCGTGGATGTGCCCGATATCGGCCGCGTCAACTACATCCGCAACGCCGTCAAAGCCACGGTGGACGCCTACGACGGCGAGACGCGCCTCTATGTCTTCGCGCCGGACGACCCCATCATCGCCGCCTACCATCGGCTCTTCCCGCAACTCTTCCGCGCGGCATCGGAGATGCCGGCCGACTTGCGCAGGCACGCCCGCTATCCGGAAACGCTGTTCCGCATTCAGGCAGAGATTTACCGCACCTACCACATGCTCGATCCGCAGCAGTTCTACAACAAAGAAGACCTCTGGGACCTGGCGCGCCATACTACCAATCAAGCCAACGGCACCGAATCGGTAACGCCCACCTACGTCGTGGCCACGCTGCCGGGCCAGGTGAAAGCCGAGTTCCTGCTGATGGTGCCGTTCACGCCGCGCAGCAAGGACAACCTGATCGGCCTCATGATGGCGCGCTGCGACGGCGAGGCGCTGGGCGAAATCAACGTGCTGCAACTCTCCAAGCAGAAGCTGATTTTCGGGCCCATGCAGATTGGCGCGCGCATCAACCAGGACCAGAACATCTCGAAGGACCTCACGCTTTGGAATCAGCAGGGCTCGCAGGTGCTGCGCGGTCAAATCCTGGTGCTGCCGGTGGGCGACACCTTCCTTTACGTGGACCCGATCTACATTCAGGCCACGGAGGCCCGTATGCCCCAGTTGAAGAAGGTGGTGCTGGCGGTGGGCGACCACATGATCTACGCGGACACCTACGAGCAGGCGATCAGCCAGCTTTCGAGCGGCGCGCAGCAGTTGATCCAGCAGACCGCGGCACCCCCCGCCTCGCCTCCGACCGCCGGCACACCGACGGCGCCGGCAGGCGACCAGCGAATCCAGCGTGTCCGCGAGCACCTCCGACGTTACCGCGAACTGGCGGCGCAGGGCAAGTGGTCGGAGGCCGGCAGGGAACTGGAGGCGATAGAGGCGGAGGTGAGGCAGTAGAGGGCGTCGTTCCGGTGACCCAAGTCGATTTCGATTCCTGAGAACGATCAGGCTCCCGAACAGTCAGCACCCGGAGATTTGCTCGATCCGATACGAGCAGGAGGGGGCATCAGTCGCGATCAGGGAAAACCGTCTGTTACGCTGAAGTATTGTCGCGCCATCCTCTTTTCAGGCCTTACCTTGCCTTGGCCGCGGTCTGTTTCTTCTGGGGGACGACCTACCTCGGCATACGCATGTCGCTCGAGACGTTTCCTCCTTTCCTGCTGGTGAGCGCGCGGTTTCTCGTCTCCGGATCCGTGCTGCTGCTCTTTGCCAGGGCCCGAGGGCTCTACTTGCCGCGAGGCCGGGAATTGGGTGCGGCCTGTCTCAGCGGCCTCGGGGTGCTGGGCGCCGGCAACGGCGCGCTGGTCTTTTCCGAAACCATGATCCCCAGCGGGATCGCCGGCCTCATCGTCACCATCTCACCGTTCTGGATGGTCGGAGTGGAGGCGCTGCTGCCGGGTGGGGAAGGGCTGCACGCGCCCACCATCGGCGGGATGGCCATAGGCCTGGCTGGGGCCGCGCTGTTGTTCACGCCCGATGCGGGGGTAGGCGGCATCGATCGCAATCTGGTCTACGGCTTTCTGCTGCTGCAATTCGGCATGGCAGGGTGGTCGTTCGGATCGATTTATCAGAAGCGCAAATCGGGCAAAGCTCATCCGGTGGTGGCGGGCGGAGTGCAGCAACTCGCGGCCGGGCTGGCCCTGCTGCCGTTCGCTCTGCTGATCCCGCAGGGGCCGATCCATTGGAGCGCGCGTGGCGTGGCCGCGCTCGGGTATCTGATCATCTTCGGCTCGCTGGTGGGCTACAGTGCGTACGTCTATGCGATCGACCGGCTGCCGGTAGCCATCGTCTCGGTCTATCCGTACGTCAACGCCGTGGTGGCGGTGACGCTGGGCTGGCTGTTCTACCGGGAACCGTTCGGCCGCCGCGAGATGCTGGCGATGCTGATTATCTTCGCTGGCGTGGCAGTGGTGAAGAAGTACTCGCAGAAGCGGCGGTCACCCGTCAGCTCTCAGCCATCGGCTCAGGCGGCACGGTCGGGGGCTGATCGCTGAAAGCGGATCGCTGAAAGCTGTCTTCCTAGTGCCGCCCCACCATCTTCGCCCCGAGTGCCCCGCCGGCGATGCTCAGGCAGATGATCATCACGAACATCATAAACAGGGACGCGACCAGCACGGCCGCCAGCCCCGGTCCACTATGGATGAAATTCGTCATCATCTGCACCATCATCGGGTCCTGCGAGGGCAGGTTCTTCAGTTGCTCCTGAATCAGGTTTCCCAGGCGCCCCGATAGAGCCGCCGGCAGTTGCTGGGCGGTGAAGACGACGGCGAAGAGCCCGCACATCAGAACGCCCGTCATCAGGCCCATCTGAACGCCGGCGCCGACGTTCAGCAGAATCCCGGTTCTGCGGCGATAGAGGAAGACGGCAAAGAAGCCCGCCGCCGCCCAGTTCAGTAACGGAATCACCAGGCTCATGATGGTGGCGCTGATCGCCACCATCAAGGCGATGCGCACCGCCACCCGGTTTCGAAAGTTCACGGGCGGCGTGGCCGGCGGCGGCGGTGCCGGTGGCGCGGCCGCCAGGTAGACCGGCGGCGGGGCGGGTTCGGGCTCCACGATATCGCGCTGAGGCTTTCCGCACTTGTGGCAGAAAACGGCGTCGGGCGGCAGTTGTGCCCCGCAGGTGCAGAATTCCGGCATGAGACACTCTCAGTGTGACGCAGGCAGCCGGGCGACGCAAGCTGCCTCGCTCGCCACCTTACCGGAAACGTACCTTGACGTCCGGTTTGTTCTCCAGGTGCGTGGTGTCGAGAAACCGCACTCGCGCCGGATCGGAATTCATGACGATGGCCTGGGTATGAACGCCGTCTCCGGTGAAGCGAACCCCCTGGAGCAGATTGCCATCGGTGACTCCGCAGGCCGCAAAGACCTGATGCTTGCCAGGCGCCAATTCCCTGGTGGAGTAGATGCGCGTAACGTCCGCGATCCCCATCTGCTGCATGCGCTCCTTCTGGGCGTCGTCTTTGACCACCAGGCGGCCCAGAATTTCGCCGTTGAGACACCGCAGCGCGGCGGCCGTGAGCACGCCCTCGGGGGCGCCGCCCGAGCCCATCACCGCATGAACGCCGGTGCCGGCCACGGCGGCGGCGATGCCCGCCGAGAGGTCGCCATCGGAAATCAGGCGGATACGCGCTCCGGCTTCACGGATATCGGCGATCAGCTTCTCGTGCCGCGGCCGGGCGAGGACCACCACCACCAGGTCGTCCACCCCGCGCTGCAGGCGGCGCGCGATGGCCTTGAGATTTTGCTTAACGGGGGCGTCCAACTCGACCGCACCTTTGGCGGCAGGCCCCACCACGATCTTTTCCATGTAGCAATCGGGTGCGTGCAGCAGGCCTCCGGGTTCGGATGCGCCCAGCACGGTGATGGCGCCGGCGCCGCCGGTGGCGCAGAGGTTGGTGCCCTCCAGTGGGTCCACGGCGATATCCACGGCCATGCGGTCGCCATTCGGCCGCCCGGCTCCCACCTTCTCGCCGATGTAAAGCATGGGCGCCTCATCGCGCTCGCCCTCGCCGATCACGATGGTGCCACTGATGGCCAGGGTATCGAGGCAACGGCGCATGGCTTCCACGGCGGCGTGGTCCGATGCGTTCGGGTCTCCCATGCCCATGGTGCGGGCCGAAGCGATAGCGGCCTCCTCTACTACACGCAGCATCTCCAGGGAGAGGTCAAACATGTGTTAGCTTGCTCCTCATGGACAATAACACAGTGCTGGTGTTGGCAAACCCTACGGATAGCCAATTGGCGATGTTGAGGGAATTGCCCCCGGAGATCAGTCTCGCGGTCGGAAACTCGCTGGAAGCCTTCGAACGCGCGGCGCCCGAGGCTGATGTGATTCTGAATTGGGGCGGCAGCCGTCAATTGATGCGCGACGTGTTCCGCATGTCCCCCAATGTACGTTGGGTGCACTCGAAGGCAGCGGGTCTGGACACCATGCTGTTCCCGGAACTGGTGGACAGCCCGGTGCCGCTAACCAACGGGCGGGGCGTCTTCAGCCAGTCGTTGGGGGAGTTTGTGCTGGCGGCGGTGCTCTATTTCGCGAAAGATCTCCGGCGGATGGTGCGCAACCAGATGGCGGGTCGATGGGAGCCGTTTGACGTGGTGGAAGTCACGGGCCAGACGGCCGGCATCGTCGGGTATGGCGACATCGGCCGGGCGGCAGCCACGCGGCTGCGGGCGATGGGGCTGCGGATTCTGGCCGTGCGGCGGCAGGGGCCGTCCTTGTATAATGTCGACCCGCTGGTGGATCGAATCTACGGAGCCGGCGGGCTCGCGGAGATGATCGCGCGCTGCGATTACGTGGTGGCGGCCGCGCCGCTGACCCCCGATACCAAGGGCCTGATCGGCGAAGCCGAATTCGCGGCCATGAAGCCCAACGCGGTCGTGATCAACGTGGGGCGCGGCCCGGTGATCGATGAGCCGGCCATGGTGCGGGCGCTGACTGAAGGCCGCATCAAAGGCGCCGGCCTGGATGTATTCGAACAGGAGCCTCTGCCTGAAGGACACCCGTTCTACCGGCTGGAAAACGTGCTGCTTTCGCCGCATTGCGCCGACCACACGGCCGATTGGCAGGAGCAGGCGATGCGATTCTTTCTGCAGCAGTTCGAGCGATTCCGCACCGGGGAGCCGCTGGTGAATGTGGTGAACAAGCGGCTCGGCTATTAGAACAATCTGCGATGCTCAGCTATCTCTTATCTCTCATCCGGGCAGCGGGTGCCTGCGGATCATCCAATGCGGTCGATTCGACAGATTTGCGGCCCGGGTGCTGTCGCAATTCGAATCGGTTCGCCACCATGTATTCGGAGATGGGTCGGCCCTCGGTGGCGCCGGAGAAGTTGGTGCGTGCTTTGCTGCTACAGGTGCTCTACACCACGTCCTCCCCGACGAGTCGGACTCAGTTCAGTCAACACGCTCAGCATCGACTGGAATTTTGCGCAAACGGGCGATTCCTGTGCCGCTGGCTGTGTCGCTGCCGGCGCCTCATCAAATCCGGTCTATGTGACTCTCGCGAGCCATGTTTTGCCAGCATGGCTCAACCGATCATGCTTACTTAGGTCAAAGTAGCGGTCGCGAATGGTGGTGCCAATAACCAGGCTGCGGAACTCGCGAACAACCTCCGCGCAGTGTGGGGCATTTGCGCTTCTGCTGGGGAGCGCCATCGCGATGAATGGGATCCACTCAAACTGGAGAAGGATTTCACCGGCGAACAACCCGGAGCCGGACACTTACCCAGTGAAAATGGTGATCAAGAACTGGCGTTTCATTGGGAACACTGGTTGGCCCACGGGAACTCCATCCTATCCGAGCGCCATACTGGAGATACCGATGGCAGGCCTGGATGCTGCCGCAAGAGTCGAGGGGCTGGCTGTGTTGCGCCAAGCGTGAGATCGAAGCGAGCGAGAGGCACGCGACTGCGGAAAGCCCGCTGCCGAAGGGCTGTTTTCGCCAGCTACCCGCCGGCCCGCTGGGCTTTGCTCCCCGGCTTCAGGCGGGCAGAGAAATTGGTCGCGCGCAGTTCGATCTCTCTCTGCGCAGTTTCCCCAAAGGATTTCCAGGGCTGTGGTTGCGCCCTCAGAATGTCGCCGATCCGGTAGTAAAGGACACCATGGTTCGCTCCGGCCGGCACAGGCTCTTCCACCCGCATGTCGTACGATCCTTCGTTGTACAAGCGGAGGCTGACGGTGGAGAGGTCCTCACCGACGAAGACGGCGGCAGCGCCATGCAAAGGTTGCAGCCGGGGCGCGTCGACGACCCAGCCGCCCGTGTTCAGGATTAGGGCGTAATCCCGGAAATCGACGAACGGTTTGTGGGTGTGGCCGAGCACAAACGCCATCGATGCGGGCACATTGCCCGTTTCCTGTTCGAATTGCCGTCGCAACGGCCCTTCGACGTACCAGCGCAGGCCCTTCGCAGCAGCCGGGCTCAGCAGCGCACCCCCTTCCACCTGCCGTCGTTCCAACCCTGTAGTGACGCTCCCTGCGGCTTCGTGCAGAGCTGCCTGCAGTATCCACTCCCGCAGAGTGCGCGGAACCCACTTCGGAACCGGGTACTCACGGGCAATGCTTCCGGCCAGGGTGTCTGTCAGGCGGTGGAGTCTGTCTTCATCGGCGCTCGCCGCATAGATGGTTTGGACATCTGGGCCGATGCGTCCACAACTGCCGAGCGTGGACCAGAGGAAGTCAATCCAGGAAGAGTTCTCTTTTTCGAGCGTGTACACGTCCTCCGGCATACTCTGCTCGGGGAAGAAGAGGCACGCGAGCGTGGAGAAGAACCGATAGGCCGGTTCGATGAAATGACCGTGATGGAAGGCGAGGGCGCGGCCACCGTCCTCGATGCCGAAGTTGGGATACGCCGTGAGAATTTCGAAGCCGCGATCCCGAAGGTGGGGCAGGCGCCGTGCGATCGCGGTTTCGGCGCCGTTTACCAGACGATCCTTGCCCGCCATGTCCATCACCACTTTGGTCGTGTCCCAAGGCGGCTCCATCGGCTCGCCGGGCGCCATGCGGTCCAGGTAGTTCAAATACTGGGCCTCGCGGGCGGCCTGCCACGTGTGGTGGTCGTGATTCCCGGGCAGGTAGACGATTTCGCCGAACAGTTCGGTGTGGGCCGGCATGACGCTCCACAGGAACTGCTCGAATACGGCGAGGGCCTGCTGCGATGGCCGGAGGGCAAGCTCAAGCACGTCGCCCGCCAGGATAAGGGTGGGCTTGGGTGCGCCTGGCTGGTTATGCCCGAGGATTTCGGAGAGACATTCAGCAAGGCAGCGCAGAACCGGACTGGGACGGGAACAATCACCCGCTTGCGTCAGCAGGCTGTCCTCGTTTCCCAGGTGAAGGTCGGAGAGGCAAACATAAGCGATATTCGGCATCTGTTTCTCCTATAATCACTATGGACTTGGATTATGCTACAGGCAAGCGTGCTTCAAGGCGTGGGGCTGTCTTTCCATGAAGCGATGACGGGAGCGGCCGGGGACCGGCCGCTGAGCTTCGACGTCACGATCCGGATCGCCGATCTCGGACGCTTCTTCGACGATCCCGAGCATCGCGCGGAGCTGACCGGCACGGTGACGTGTCCCGACCTGGGCGGCACGATGCAGGTTCGCGACGGCGGCTTCCAACTGTTTGTGGTGGATACACGGCGCGGCGTGAGGCAGTTGCGATACTCCTTCCGCTTCACCTCGGCCGCAGGGAGCCCGTATTACCTGTACGGCCACAAGGATGTCCGTGACGATCCGGGGCTGGACGTCGTGAAGGACATGACCTGTCTGTACACCAACGTTTACCGCGGTGAAAGCGACGCGGCTCCCCTATATGCGAGCGGGGAATTGCGTTTTCGCCTGACGGATCTACCAGCGATGCTGGCGTCTATGCAGGTGGAAGGCGCGGGCGGCTGGACCCAGGCGCTCGCTGCCCGCGTGGCGTTCGCCTCCTTCGCATGGGGACAATTGCGGGACGAGTATCTGGACAAGATCCGGCTCTTCTACGACACGCAATACGAAAACCTGGTCGTGGCCGGAAGTCTGCGGACTCCTTTGGGTGCCGTGCCGTTCTTCCTGGTTTCTGGAGTCCACGATAAGGGGTTCCCGTGGGGCGACGGCGAGCTATTCTGGGACGTTCTGCTCGCCGTGGGAGATGGCCGTGGCGGATACAGGCGCTTCGCGGTCACCGACCGCGTGCTTACCGGACTTCAACTGAGCATCGGCGAAGGCACGTACCGGTATTCGGGGCCGCTCTACGAATTGGTAGACGACTTCCGTACGTCGTTTTCGGAAATCAAGGGAGGCTCGCCCCGCCTGTCCCACAGAGCGGCCGAGATCTCGATCCAGTTCCAGACCTCGGCGTACGATGCCGTGTCGTTCCCGTTTCCGCTGGTCGGCCCGGTGGTCCGGCGGCTCTCTTCCGAGTTACAGAAGGACCTGCGCGCGGCGCTGCCGGGCGAGAAAATGCCGGGCATCTCGATCAGGCCGCATCAGGCGACCATAGAAAGCGGTGTCATCGCATTGGATGGACAAATGTGGGAGATCGATCCTCCGGCTTCGAGCGGCGAATGCGAGCGGGGCGATTTCCGCAACCTGAAGGAGCCTACGCTGCTTTACGGCTACCTGTGCGCCGTGCGGCCAGACCAGGGATCGGCGCGCGTGCAGATCCACAGCCGGACGTTCCGCAACGACAAGCAGTATTGGGGGAAGGATCGGATGGACGCCGCCATAGGCGCAGCCATCGAGCGGACAAGTTCCGCGGAGATTACGATGATGGGCCGCGCTTGCACCGTGAAGCCGCTCCCACCCACCGGCAAACCGGCGGAACGCGCCGTGCCGTTGCAGAAGATCGGCGACCCCATCGTGGAAGTGAACAACGATCACTTCCCGACCGCCGTGTTCCAGCGCCGCATCGTCCAGGTGCAGGATGCCGCGGGCACCCGGTGCCTGGCGCTCGAGGAGGACATGCGGGCCGTGCGACTGGAGGCAATCGGTTGCGACCGCAAAACCACTGTGGCAGCCATGCGCGGCGAGGACAAGTTCCGAACCCTCGATTGCGTGCTGGAGGCCGCCCGTTTCGACGACACCATCGAAGAGAAGCTGAGCGCCTCCCGCAAAGAGAGGAGTCTGTTTTCGATTGTGATCAAGCCGAACTTCATGTTTGCGTACGACAAACAAGACCGATCCACATACACGGATGCGGAACTGGTCGGACACCTCGTCCGGCGCCTGCGCGGGCGCGGGTTCCCGTCTATCCGGGTAGTGGAAGCCCAATCCACATATGGGCAGTACTTCGATAAGCGCAGCGTCAAGGAAATGGCGGAGTACTTGGGCTATGACGGGCAGGCCGGGTACGAAATCGTGGACATGACGCTGGATGCGGACGAGCAGCGCAATCTAGGGCCGCACCTGGGCATGCACCCGGTTTCGCGCGCATGGCGCGAGGCCGACTTCCGCATCTCGTTCGCGAAGAACAAAACCCATGCGTACGCCTATTACACCCTGACGCTGAAGAATATCTATGGCGCCCTGCCGCTGGCGAACAAGTTCCTGGAATACCATTGCCGGCGCGACATCTATCACACCACCATGGAGTACCTCTCGGCATTCCCGGTGCATTTTGGCCTGGTGGATGGTTGGCTTAGCGCCGATGGGCCATTTGGGGTATTCGCCAAGCCCGCGCCGAACGAAACTCGAACCATAATCGGCGGAGCAGACCTCGTCGCGGTGGACTGGGTTGGTGCCAGCAAGATGGGCATCGATCCCTTGCTCAGCAAGCACATGGAACTGGCGGTGGGGCTTTTCGGCAAGCCCGAGATTAACCTGGTCGGCGATGCCAACCCTTACCGTCCGTGGCTGAACGTGCCGGCAGCGCTGACAGTGGCTGCAAGAGAGGGCATGGACGCGGAGTACAACTTCGGTAACCTGCTTTATTCCGTTGCGGCGCAAATGGACGAGACACACTTCCGGCATACGAGCAACGAGTGGTATGTCCGGGCGCTGCGGCAAGTCACGGTGCCGTTACGGCGCACATTCTTTGTTCGCACGGGAGAGGAGCCGACTACCGCGAATCGGTTCTTCAGCTGGCTCTTCTACCACCTGGGATATTGAAGCCTCAGGCGTGGTGTAAGGCGACTTCCGGTAGCGATACCCACTAGAAACTAGAAGCTAGGGCATAACGGTTAAATGGCCGTTTGGATTTTCAAACGGGAAAGCACTGTGATTGCTGACCGCATATCAATCGGAAGTCGCTGCTCTTGGAGTCAACTCCTATCGGCGAAGTAGAGCGATGCGGACCGCAAGTCAGCTTGTAGAAAGTTGACCCGCCGTCCGGGATCGGCGGGACTCCCGTCATGAACTGGGTTTATGAGATGCGTTCTAGTCTTCTCTGGCCGATGATGAAACAGTGAGTTCGCCAACGCCCCGCAGATGCGCTGGTGGAACAAGGCTACGCCTCGGTCACGCCCAAAGATCATGCAGAACGGTCGCAGCGGGCCATGGAGTTGAAGCGCATGCTGACCGCGCTGCTTCGAAAGCTAACCGCTGACCGCTGAAGGCCCCCGTTCTTCACAGACGAAAGATGCGCTCCAGCAGCGAGGGCTCTTCGTGCGTAGCCGGGTTGCTCGTCACAATCGGATCGGCCGCCAGCGCTTCGGCCAGAGCGTCGGGCTGATCGAGCGATGCGCGCCAGGCCAGGTCGAACTGAAAGTCCATCCGGCCGTGGCTGTCGGCCACGAAGTTCGTGTGCCAGCAGTTGTCGAAGATCATGGCCAGAATGCGGCGATGGTCCGCCGGCTCCTCCTGGTGCCGTTCCACCACGTGCGGGCTGCCGATGGCCACCAACGGGGCATCGCGCGTGACCCACAGCCAATGTCCGCCAGCGGTGGCGTAGTCCGCCCAGCCATCGATCGCGAAGTAGTCCTTGCAAGTGCCGCGAAGCTGGTCGCGGTATGGGGTGTAGGGGACCCCGCCGCTGGAGAATACCGGCAGCGGCAGTCCTTCGGGGAGCGCGCAGGAGAGGAACAGGACCTCGGGCGCGAGGGAAGACAGGCGATCGAGCGTCACCGTGAGGCGCGCCCGTGGCTCGCGCTTCCACAGTTCCAGCGTGCGGCTGGACGGGCCAAGCCGGGCATGGCGGATCTCCTGCGTGAAGCGCACGGTGTGCGGTGTCTCGCGTGCCTGAGCGTCACCATAGGACGCCTCGCTCTGCTGGAAAGATTTGCGCCGCAGTTCGGCATCGAACCTGGCATGCAGTTGGGTGATGGTGCGGCGGTCGGCGGGTGGGATCACGCCGACGCAAAGGAAGTCGCCGAACCCTCCATCGAATAGGGGACGCGTCATGCCGGGCCAGGTGGCGGAGACAGGCCACCCGGCAGCATCCGGTTTAAGCACGAATGAGGCCGGCGCAGCCGATGCCGTCACCGCCGGGACGGCGCGCACCGATTGCGCGGGCAGCTTCTCGAACCAGGTATCGCCGCCGCCGCCCGCCCAACCGCTGATCTCCGCCCGGGCCGGATTGATGGCATACGCGCCCTCCGGCAGCGCGTCGATCTTGGCGCGGATCCGGCGGCCTAGCAGCGCGTCCGCCATGGCCATCGGCTTGTAGGCCAGATCGCTCTTCTCCACGTATTGGCCCAGAGTCCCGAGGCTGTACGGCGCCGATATGCTGCCGCTGGCGCCCCAGGTGTGCTCGTCAAAGAGGCAGAGGTCGCGCCACATGCCCGCCACCGCCGGTTGGGCTTTCGCCGGCATCGGTCCGAAGACCGGCGACATGGCGGCGGCGAGCGTGCGCTTGGCGGCCCGGCTGGCGGCCACCTCGCGCGGACCGGAGGCGTCGCCGTTGGCCCACCAGTCCGTCCATTCGCCTGCCAGCGTCTGCAGGTTGCCTCCGGCCGCGCGCTCCATCCGGAGCACGGCCTCGGTGGCCGTGGTCAGGCGGAGTGCCGGCGCCAGTTCCAGCCGATTCCAGGCCGCGATGAACGGCGCGAGCGAGGGGAACGGGTAGCCGTTGTCATAGTGCTGCGGATGGGTGTGCGTGAGGATCAGGCCATCGAAGGCGTATCCTTCAGCCTCGATGGCGCGCAGGCGTTCGCTGAGTTTGGCGTGGGCCGCGCGCAGCGAGGTCTCGTCGGTGCGGTAGCGCAGGCTGTCGCGGGCGGGCGCCAGGTAGTTCATGACGCTGCCGTAGTGTTCGCCGAGCCACACGAACAGCCGGCGGCCATCGGGCAGCTTCCACCAAAACGCATCGGGACGGCGGAAGGGCGCGCCGCCGCTGTCGGCATTGATACCCATGAGCAGGTGATGAATACCGCGATCCAGCAGCGCCATGGCGCGCATGGCGCTGGGCGCGCAGCGTAGCGATGTCCTGCGTTTGGTCTTGGTCGAAGGGATGCGTATGGCGGCTCTTGGCGTGGTAATCGGCCTTGCCGGGTCGCTGGCGATCGCCCGCCTGATGTCGTCTCTGCTGTTTGGCATTAGCGCTACCGACCCGTGGACTTTTTTGGGCGTCGCCGTACTTCTTGCTATCGTCGCACTGCTGGCTTCGTACATTCCCACCCACCGCGCCATGCGCCTCGATCCCAATATCGCTTTGCGCCGCGAATAACTGCGTCCTACTCCTACGAAAATGGACTCCTACGAAAATAGACTACGCTGACGGAGGAGCGGGTTGGAGCGTGACCACGTGGCCGAGTCGCTCCAGTCGTTTCACCAGCACTTGAACGCCGCATCACCCACAGACGGACCCGCTGCCATCTTGACCCGCGAGCAACAATCTGCCGTCGAACGCCGTTGCCCGGTCTGTCACGCTGGCGTGCTTCGACTTGTCGAGTGGCTCTCGACCGATTGGATTCTGAGTCACGAGCAAGTCCACCCACCGACATTCACCCCGCCATCCAGCTCCAACAACCAGGGAGGGCACGCTACACGTCGGCCATACCTGCCACTCGCCCCCTCCCGCCAAAGGCACTGGAACATTCAATCCCCATAAGCGGCACCGTCGTACCGCGGCTTACTACAACAGGCTGTATCGGCAGGGCGTCGGCGGACGTGCTTTGCCCCCGTTACACCGACTTCCTCGCGCCCGCCCTGCCGATACAGCCCTGATTTGTTATCGCCGGGAATCAACAAAGCTTGCCGACTAAGGAATATTCCGACTCTATCGTCGTCGAAGTGCGTTTTTGGGCAAATGCTGGCGTTCGGACCAATCGCCCTTGCCGGAACTTTCGGCGAGGTTTCGCGGATCTTCGAGCCAGCTCAGCCTGCCCGTACCGGTGCGAACTCACACAACCGCGACCTTGACGTTATGAATCGGGGGCAGCGAATCGAACAGGCAGTCCCAGTGCTCACCGCCCTCTCTCCCGATCCACAACTGACCGGTCGTCGTGCCGAAGTAGAGTGCGGGTGCCTTGAGCCGGTCGATATCCATCGCGTCGCGCAGGACAGTGAAGTAGCTCTGCTTCTTCGGCAGCCCACGCGCGAGCCTGCTCCACGACTCGCCGCCATTTTCGCTGCGCCACACCGCCGGCGCGCCGCCCGGACAGGTGCGCGTCGCCCCCTCAAGGGGCATAACGTATACCGTGTCGGCGTCGTGCGGGTGGACCACGATGGGAAATCCGAAGTCCGACGGCAATCCCTTGGCGATCGATCGCCACGAGTGGCCGTAGTCGTCGCTGCGCAGCACCCCGATGTCTGGCCGCGGCCCCCCAGGCCCGGTCCAATCTGCCCACCCGCCGTGGTTCTGCATGTAGAGCCGGCCAGGCGCGTCGTCATGCCGCGCGATCTTGTGCACGCACTGGCCGAACTCGGGGTATGGATCGGGCGCGAAGCCGGCGCCGACGCCTTGATTGGATGCCCTGAATGTTGCGCCGCCGTCCTCGCTCAGATAGTGGCCGCCGGTCGAGATGCCGAGGTGCACGCGATTCCCGTCGCGAATGATCGTGTGCATGCAGAGCCCGCCGTTGCCGGGTTGCCACTTGCGCGCGTGATCGTGGTTGCTGATGCCGGGCACCAGGTCCCACGAATCGCCGCCGTCCTGGCTCCTGAACAACGACGCCGGCTCCACGCCGCACCATAGGTCCTTCTTGCCGGCGCCAGCCTCGAGTGACCAGATATTGGCCAGGGCGCGTCCGTCCTCCTTGGGAAACGCCGGCGCTGACTTCGTCTCCTTGAAGCTCTTCCCCATGTCCGTCGAACGCAACACCTTCATGCCGAAGAACGGATTGCAGCTCGACGCATACAGGCGCGGTGTGCCGCGCGTGTCGATCAGCGTCGAGTACACAGGGACGCCAGGACCGAGGGGCCCGCGCAGCGCGAAGCTGCGCCTCGGCTTTGCCGCCTCGGCGACGAACACGCCCTTCTTGGTGCCGATAGTGAGAATGATTCGTTCCGCCATCTTCAACCTCCCGAGACCGCCGGCAGGATCGTTACCACGTCCCCTGGCCTCAGCGTCGTGTCAACCCCGT
>Ga0209698_10000530_pt1 | contig 43475 bp, 69 predicted proteins | sample LitLauG_LLR_2012_FD_187203 | JGI IMG/M metagenome (GOLD analysis project Ga0209698, IMG submission 187203) | Freshwater sediment microbial communities from Pennsylvania, USA - Little Laurel Run_MetaG_LLR_2012 (SPAdes) (version 2) | ecosystem: Environmental > Aquatic > Freshwater > Creek >... | reverse complement strand
ATAGGCATGGGGGATTGGTCTTTCCCTTATGGGAATTCCCTGGTGATGGAAGAGACTGTTACTAATACCCAAACACAATAAATGATGCTCTATCCTTCCCTATATGCTTTCTCTCTATATGTTTCTCTTACTTGTTTTCTATTCTATTGTTAGCAGGTCTTAACTATCTTTGTAGTAGTTTTTATCGGGCCGCTTCGCATCTAATTGATATTGCTTAAAAAATAGGCAACATAGGGTAAACACTGTATATCTATACATTAGGGAAAATCCCTACAAAATAAATTTGTATTGATAGAAAAAATAGGGTATAGTCTTTCTTATGGCATGGGGATGCCTACTTACTTAGGGGAATTGAAATGGCATATATCAGCAAAGATGAATTCATACAGTCTTTTTCTAATTGGATTCACTATGAATACGGGTATCAAGACCAAAAGATGCACTATGCCTTATCTATTGCCTTTGCACGTGGAATCCTAGACGGAGAGCAATTGGCCTTATTGATGGAAATTTATAGGGAATCAAAATGAAAACTTACAAAGTTATAGCAACACAATTGGTTTATTTCACTGTTTTGGTAGAAGCAAAAGATGAAAAGCATCTTGATGAATTAGTAGCAAAAATTTATCCAGATGATTGTTATGAGCATCCAGAAATTGATTGGCAAATTGATGCAATTAGTGAGGCCGATTCAAAAGATATAGATTATTTCCCATTCTTTAAGGAGAATTAAGATGAAAAAGTTAATTGCCGCATCATTTTCTTTTGTAATGTTTTGTTTGATGGGCCTTGGCCTTGGTTACATGATTGCTGAATTTTTAACAGGAGCATAAAAATGTATAACACAACAAGATGGGATGAAATTGCCGATAGATTCATAATTATGGAAACCGACAATGGTTTTATGCCATTTGATACAGATTGTGATGAATACCTATACGATGAAAAAGGCAATAATTGTTTTGACAAATACAGTGCTGCTTGTGAATTAGTAGATGATGCAATTAAAACAATTATTGACCATGAAGAAGATGAATACGATTCTTATGGGGTAAACACTAGAAATACATTTAATACGTTGTAGAGCAATTTTTTTAATAGATGGGGTTTAGGTATTCCCCATCTTTTTTATCGCCTAAAAATAGGGTTTAATCAATCCAGGAGAGCTTTTATGTTAAAAGATGATAAGTTAAATATATTGAATCCATCATTCAAATACATTCCAGCAGCACAAACAGATATTAGAAAGACATTCAAAAGGATTAGAGAGCAATTATCTAATGATAATCCCCCAAAAAATCAAGATAACAATAAGCCTTTAGTGCTCAATCCTGGGGGATTTGTTTTACCTGCTGAATGGTTTGAGATTCTGGGGTAATGTCAATTGCATCTTGGGTAATGGTTCGCAATTTATCGGCCAATGATTCAATCGTTACATGACTGATTTGCGTCGCCTTACCTTGAAGCAATTGATTAGCCTTTAGTGTGACATCGGCAATAGTGGCTAGGTGATTGGCTTTTACTTTGGTTCTGACGTGGCCTTCATTTGGAATGTAAGATTCATCCCCATTTTCTAGTCTTTCTTCAATGCTTTCATAGGTCTTTTCAATAATCTTTCTTTGACGGGCCAAGAGCTCTTCTTTATGGTTTAAAAGGATTTCTTCACAAAAATCATGCCACCAATTTTTGCTCTTCCAAGATGTAGCAGTAGCATATGGGACATTGTGTTTTTCACAAATTTTCACCATATTAGGATTCAAAAGGTAATCACTTAAAAATTGATACCTAAATTCTCGGTCATAGGTGCTACCTTCTTCCATCAAAAATTTGTTTTGCCATTCTTCATATGTCATTTTGCTCATTTTCTCTCTCTTTCTGTCCGTAATAGGCAATCAAAAGGGCTTCCGCTATATTGTGGTCTTTCTTTCTGAAAAATACCGAGGGGAATAAGTCTTTTGAAGCCTTTAGTGAATCTTCTTTAGAACTGATTTTAAGCTCTTTTTTCCATTTAGATGGTATGACGGTATAGGTTGGTATGTTTAATGCTCCCAAAACGCCTCTGATGCAGCCGTAAGTATCTCCAAAACTAAAGACAGATGCAACACCTTGACCAGGTCTTGAAGCTACTCCCTCAAGATAGCATACCAAATCAGGGTAACCCCTAAGTATGTTGCTTAATTTTTGAGCATCTACCTGACGCTTGATAAAACCGCCTTTAGTCATGGTTGGGATGGTTTCGAGTAGTTCAATGGATGAGCCATCAAGGATAGCTATTCCACCGTCTAAGCCTGGGTCTATACCGATAATCATTAGAATGGAATCTTTAAGTTAATTGAAGCCTTTAGTTCATCATTACTAGCTTCTAAGTCTAATTCAATCGGGGATTCTTTTTTTTCTTGATTTTTCTTGAAAATAGCATCCCACTTATTATCAAACTCTTCCATAGGAATTGATAAAGGTCTTGGTTTATCTCCTTTGCCGCCATCTCTCATTTTTCGTCCCATTTAATATTTTTATCGTGCTCATTCCATTCATCAAGCGTCATAGTGACAGATAAATTGCCAAATTCAGACTTTTCGATTCTTTCTTTGTATATACGGATGACATACTTATCTTCAATGCAAATTTCTATAAAAGTAGGAATCATTGGAATTCTCTCCCTTCTGTATTGCCGATTGGATTGATAATTAAATAATTATGTGTAAGCAGCCAATGGTAAGTCTTTGCCATAGCTTCAAACCATTTTAACTTTTTGTTGTCGTAACTATCAGAGCCTTGGTCAATATCTGAATGACACTTATGACAGAGAAATGCAATATAGCAATCATCTGCCTTTCTTCCCATTCCTTTTCCATGCTCTAATAGGTTAGAATGAGCAGAGACGGTAGTTCCGTACTTCCCACAACTTTGGCAAGGGGCTTCTTTTGCCAGTTTCAAAAGTTTTTCGTTTCTGTACGGTTTAATTTTTAAGTAACTTGGCATTTTAATTATTGTTGGCAAAAGAGCCGTGATATTGATTTCTAAATTGGAAAATTACTTTTTCAGCCTCTTTAATATCACTAAACCTACCTAAAAAGTATCTTTTTTTATCTACTTCACACCTAGCAATCCATTGACTAGACCCTTTGTCCCAATTTACACCTTTAACACCAGATTTATTGGTTGATTTTTTTGGTTTATTAAATGAATTTTGAGAAGATGTTGCAGCCCTCAAATTTTCTATGCGATTGTTTTGTTTGTTTCCGTCTTTATGGTCTACTTCAATCGGCAAATATCCATGATGCATCAAAAAAATCAGCCTATGCTTTGCATAAACTTTATAATTTATTCCAACTTGATAATATCCTTGAGTGCTTATCCTTCCAGCAATTTTCCCAGCCTTTGCTGGGCCTTTTGTTTTTTTCCAATACAAAAACCCATCTTTGTAATGAAATAATTTTTCTAAATATTCTTTGGTTATAATTTCATCAGCCATAGCAATTCCTTCATAATTGTGGTGGTTAGAAGCCCCTTTGATTTGTCAGAATCTTAGGGGTTTTGTTTATTGTACCATTTTTTAGTTGCACAGGGTGCATTTTTTGCTAATTTTAGCAATTGTGGGTTACGATAGGGCTTAACCTTAAGATAACTAGACATTAGCTCCAGCCTTTTCCATTGTTTGCCATGCTGATATTTTGGTTTTTGCAGCTTCAATTAAGAATCGGAGCTTTTCATCTTGGTAGATGGCCTCTTTCATAGCCTCTAAATGTGTAATATATTCTACATTTTTGTAGGCTTCTCGTTCTTGAGCATTTACAGGCATATCTAAATTTTCTGACATTAACTGAGCCTTTAGAGACTTACGATATTCTTCCATGTAAACACGATTAGACCTATTCATGGCTGCAGATTCAGCAGAATCCCTCAAAAAGTCTAGAGCCTTCTCAATATCACGCTGACTTATCATTTTTAGTTTCCAAGTGATTTTGATTTTCCCAATTTTGGTTGGCAATTTCTACATACTTTTTGAAATCACCGTGCCAAGTCTTTTTTCCTGTGTGAGAAATGCTAATTTCAGGATGGACATAGACTTTTTCACCTAATGAACGCCATTTTTGGCAAAAGCAAACATCTTCACCCAATAATTGACCATCTACTACTTTAGTCTCGAATACATGGCGGTAAGTCTTATCTCCGTCTTTATATTCTTCCGATGCTTCCCACATCATCTTAATGGCACGTTTAGAAATACGCATAAAGCCAGTTCCTACTGCCCTTGCATCAATCAGGCCATAGTAAAAGTCATATTTCTTCTCAAAAGTCTTCACATTGAAGTGAATAAGGTCATTTTTAGACACTACTGCACCACCGATAACGTCCACAGTAGGGGAGATTAGATTACCAAAGTCTTTTTGAGTCCATCCTTGGTCAGAATCAATGAAGATAAGGTCATCTACTTCGGCTTCATAAGCCATGCGAAATAGCTCATCACGTGCTTTCTGAATCAATGAGCACCCTACAATAGTCTTGAGGGTCATTTGTATATCATTTAAAACACATAGCTCCATTGTTTTAAACATAGATACCATGAAGTCCAGCTCCAATTTGCCATCATAGCAAGGAGTTCCAATCATTATTTTACGAGACATACCATTCCTTAAAGTATTCTGGTCGATTGTTTTCAATCCATTGTTTAGGTTCTTCTAATAGCTTTTCATAATCTACGCCAATAGTTTGAGACCCTGCGTGATGGACGTAAGAACGAGAAATAAAATGTTGATAGCCAAATTTTCCTAAATCCCTGCACATAACATCATCTGAGAACCAATTAGTGGGCGGGAATTTAGCTTTAGAAAATGCTTCCTTACTGATATAAGCAAACAAAGGGGAAACTACTTCAACGTGTATAATATTTTGCTCTTTTTGATGAACAATGCTTTGATGTGGCCTTACATTGTCAGAACGTGCTGCAACAAATCCCAAGTTACGAGGGAATCTATTTTTAAGAAATTCTATATCGTTTATCAGTAAGCGATAAGAATCAGGATTGAGAACTATATCGTCATTAGCAATGATGATTTCATCATAGTCTCTAAATGCCAGCTCCATGACTGCGTTATAGTCATCCCCAAAGTTCCCCATAAATCCCTCAAATATCATTAAATTGACATCAGGGTTATAGATTTTTACGGAAGTCTGAAGCACTCCCAGGCTACGAGAGCCAATAGTGCAAACCACAATAGGTATCATGTGATTAGCTCGTAATGATTGGGCTTGCTGCTGGTGCTTCTTCTTTAGGCTTTAGCCATTCTTCACGCTGCTTTAGGAACTCTTTAGCAAAGGCAAATCCAATAGCCGTCATTTGTTGCATTGGATGTTCTAATGACTTTCCTAAATCGCTTGATACCATAGCTTCAATAACGCTTAAAGCCACCATATCAGACATCATAGCCGACTCCATAGGGAAGTCTTTAATTGGTGTTGGTTCTTTTTCACTCATTTTTTCTTACCTTTCTTAGGTGGCTCGTAATAGCCTTTAAATACTACTCTCTTACTCTCATCGGGCTTTTTACCAATACGGTAATCACCCTCCTCTGCATAAATTACTTTAATCTTCGGGAAGACCGTCCTGAAGTAATCCACTACTTTTGCCGTTTCTGGCATAAGCTGACGATTTTTGCTCTTGCTGTCCATATCTCAACTCAATAATTTTAGCTATCTCATCACCACGCAAATAAGAATTACGATAGGTGGACTTAAACATTGTGATTACTGCTTGAATGTCAATGAATACTGCCATTTTTGCTTATCCTTAACTTATTTTGCTCCACGGATGGAGAATATTTCATCATACTTCTAGCTATCGTAAATATTTCTGTATTGCTCATAGGCGGTTCACATCTTGCTAAGTTTTCCTCTACTAAGCAAGCTAATATGGCTTTGAATGAAACCCCCCTACTTCTTAATGCCCCACCTATACTACACAGGTACGAACTTCGCAATCCTTCCATGATTTTCTCGGAAGCAAATTCCAGTTCTCTGTCTTTGTTGAGTAATTGTAATACCCATGCTGGTGCTTTGACAATAGGGCATGAGTCTGGCTCAGATGAGGCTTCCCACTGATATTCTCCCAAAATCCCCTTTGATGGCGCAGCGACAATATAACCACCGTCGCCACGAGTATCAATACCTCTACCCAGCTTACCAGCCGTTGTCCTAAAGCCTTCTTCGTATTGAAAAATAATGTGACGGCCTTGAGACTGGGTAATTGCTTCCACTGTGTCAGGTATTTTACCGTATTTTGTTGTAAGTTCAAAAAATGAATCCTCTCCACCATGTTTAGGGTCTATGTCTACTACTCCAATACCAGAAATCGCCCCTGTTGCAATCCCTATGTTAGCTTTAGGCCAGTGCTTAAACCATGCGTGAATTGTATTAGGGTCAATGCTTGCTGACTTTAATCCATTCATAGTTTGAGGGTGCTTACCTGCGCTAGTGCATCCTACCTTACCACAAGTACATTTTCCGTCAATAACGGAATGCAATGGTAATACGTGCCATCCTTTTTCTGCGTATTGTATAGCGTGGTCTACTGCTTTCATGCGTTCATGCCTTCATGCGTTAATGCGTTCATGCCCGTTTAGCTCCGTGTCTAAATGCAATCATGCGTGATTTAATATAATTAAGTGTATCTAATGAGGGTATTCTAGGAACGTCATTTAATCCTTTAGGCCATACTCCACACTTGTTACGATACATTTGTGCTGCAAATCCCCTCTTATATCCCTTTTCTACTTCTACATAAAGTAATTCTGAGTATAGTCTTTGTTTGTCATCCATTGTTACCTTCTTCCTGGTAACCTCCAATAAGTCGCCCTCTTGGACAGCAACGCCCGCATCTTTCTTTTTCGGAACAAATCCGCAACATGGGCACGAATACTCATGCTTTTTCCTGACAAAAGCGCACGAAGGGCATATCCTCCCTTTCTCTTCCTGTGCTTTTTCAGTTCTTTCCACCTTCCTTTTAGTGCCATCATCTAATTCCTGTGGTAAATCATCGGTTACAAATCCATGAGCTTGTGTGTTTCCTGCATGGTCTAGAATAATTGCGTCTTCTTTGCTAGAGTGTGTACGTAACACACGCCCTGCTTGTTGTATATACACCATTAAACTCTTAGTAGGTCGTGCCATAATGAGACATGATGCTTCAGGATAGTCAAACCCTTTATCAAGAATGCCTACGTTGAATAGAACCTTAACATATCCGTCTTTAAAATCCTTTACCAGTTGTTCACGCTCTGCTTTAGGCATATATGAATCAATATGGGCTGCACGTATTCCTCTGTCTTTAAACTGTTCACAGAGAACTTGACTATGGATTACATTGACAGCGAAGCCGATTGTTGGACGATTCTCAGAACGTTTTATCCAAGTATCTACGATGTCTGCGACGAGTTTTGGTTTATTGACACGGGAGAAAAGCTCCTTTTCGTCGTAATCTCCAGCGATAGTGCGAATTTTGGAAAGGTCTGGCTTACTTGGAGCAAAGACTTTGACGGGGACGAGATAACCTTCGTCTGTCAGTTTGGATGTAGTAGCACCTATCACTAGGTTCGTATACATCTTTCCAAGCCCTTTGGTAAATGGAGTGGCAGATAGTCCAATAAAGACTGTATTAGGCATTGCTTCCATCATCTTACGGTGAATACCATAAGCCACATGGCACTCGTCAATAATGACTAAATCGGCAGGAGGAGTAGGTCTCCTAGCCAGTGTTTGTGGAGAGCATACTTGGTTAATAGCATAAGGCTTATAGCGAGGATGATTCGCCATAATAATTCCGTGTTCAATACCTTCATAATCCAACCTTTTACTTGTTTGTTCTACTAATTCAATACGGTCTGCCAAGAATAGACATTTCTTACCCTTTTCATTGGCTTTTCTTATCATTTCTGAAGCGATTGTGGTTTTTCCCCCGCCAGTTGCGAGCTGCAACACTATGCGCTTGTGTCCTTTGAGAATAGATTTTCTAAGGTCGTTGATGGAATCGACCTGGTATTGCCTTAAATTGTTCTTCATTCTTTTATTATCTCAAAATAAAAGTTAGTGTTCATTACTATTTGCACTAGGACTTTCCCTAATGTATGGATATACAGTATTAACACACAACAATGTTAATAAGAAAAAAGTATGTTAAATGATTCATTAATAAGGCTTTAACCTATTTAAGGACTCTTTAATAAGTCATAACTTTACAATGAACGCCCAATAACTTTACAATCCCGATTTTTAACTTTACAATCCGTGCCTAAATTTTAGGCAATAGGCTGTCTTTTTGATATTAATTTACTTTATTGTTACGGGGATACTTGGTTAGATTTCGAGACACCTAGCCTCCTAGATGTCCCTTCAAACGGTCTACTCAGTTGAGTTTCTCGTCACCCGCCAGTCGTTCGTTGAATCGGCACTAGCTTCGCCACCGATTTGTGTGCTATTACATCAACTATCCCCCAGTAGCACTTGTATCTTAGACGCTGGTGTTTTTAGCCGTCCATCTAAGACCCGCCCAAGGAATGAAAAAAGCCCCATTCAACTGGACTGGAGCGTGGAAAGTTTGGTAATAGTATCGGCTACTATGATTTTCCAGCCCATGTGAATGGAGCCTATTTACCGATACCAACATGACTTTCCACAGTCATGAAGGAATGGTAACACACTTTCTAAAAATTATTCAAGCTGTTCGAAAAACTTTTTATACGGCACGGCATACTTCTTATGCAAAATAATCTTCCACTCATCTGGAATGACTTTAGCCTTATTCCAATGGAATATGCGTTGTTGGCTAATCCCTAGGGCTTTTGCCGAGGCATTGAGGGAACCGTGTTTTTTTACAACATATAACAGTGGCTCATAGAACCTATCTTGACTCATAAAATCTCCTAAATGGTGCTACAACTCTCCTTAAAAAGGAGCATCTTCAAATTTATAGACTTTTTTGGGTATCTTGACGACCTCAACCCACCAACCAGGCTGTAAAAACTGGTTAGCTTCTTCTTTGTTATCAAATACCCTAAGTGGGCCGAACTCGTCGTGAACTATGTATTTAGTCATTTGTAAAAATGATACACTCAAAAGATATTTTACACAAGAGAAATTTGTATGCTATATTGGAATCTCGTAAACACGAAAGGGGAAGTAAAAATGGAAAAGTGGATGAACGCAGCATACGCTGGTGAGGATGAGGAGATTTATATGGATGACCGTATTAGCCAACTAATGAGTAGTTCAGAAGAGTGTGACCCTGACAACCTTGACAACCTAGTCGAGGCACTATCAGAAGCATCTAAAGATGACCGTGAAACATTAAATGATTTTCTTGCCAATAAAGAGTGGGATAAATTTGGTAGAAAGATATGGTCAATCTCTTATGACTACATGGAAAAACGTGCAGAGTCTATTGCACAAAGAGAAGTGGAGCAAGGATTATGAAAGCGTTTCCTACAGTAAATTGGGTTCAACAACACGGACAGCCACCAAACGATGAAGGCATGGATTTGCGTGATTACTTTGCAGCTAAAGCGTTGCAGGGTTTGCTCAATGAAGCACACAATGATTATTCAGACCAAGCAATAACAGAATTGGCTTATTCATTAGCCAATGCAATGATGGAGGCTCGTAATGAACGTTAAACCAGAGCAAAGCTCCGCAAATGAACTAGCTGATAAACAAGCCTTTGAACAAGGCGAATTGTCAATGTGGATTAGAAACGAAACAGATACCATGCTACGCCAGCAACAAGCTGAAATAGAAGCGTTGAAAGCAAAGACACTAACAGATGAGGAAATAATTGAAACAGGAAATGCAGTTACAAACCTTATTGATTCAAATGAAGGATGGATTGAATTTGCTAGAGCAATACTAAGAAAGGCTAATGAGAAATGAATACAGATGATTTTATTTTGTTGCAAGAAATTATTAGGTTAAAACAAAACGCCAATTTAGATGTGCCAAAAAGAATTGAATCCTTAATTGAAAGATTGTCAAAACATCCGCTATGGCGGTATAGAAAAGAAGGTGAACTTGACCAATTTTCTTATGTTGAATGGAAAGATGAAGATTGTGTAGGCTATCAGAAAACCATGTTTATACCTGTGATTGATTTATGAGCCGAACACCATCAATTAAAGAATTTAAACACAAACATGACTATGTTTCTGATGGCGAACGATGTGAAAACTGTCAGCATTATAAAAATGGTTATACAAAATTGATTAACAGCATTCCAAGAGCAGAAAGACCATATTGCAATAGTGGCGAGTTTTATACCAACAAACTAGGAATGTGTAATGAGTGGAATAGAGCAATACTAAGAAAGGCACAAGAGAAATGATTAGCAAAACAAGTGCAGTGTTTGGAGTGGGACAACTCGCTCGATTGCTAACGGTATTGGTTGGCTACCGTCTGCACAGCCAACCCCTAATTTAAGAAAGGCACAAGAGAAATGAATAAATTAGAAATGTTTATGGATGCTTTAATGCCAGCCGTTCCAGCAATAGGAATATTGATTGCACTGGTTTGGATTAGTTTGCAATACTAAGAAAGGCACAAGAGAAATGACAGAGAACCAAAGAGCAATCTTAGACAAATTACATGATGGTGATATGAGTGTGGCTGAACTATCAGAAGAGCTACATATTCCTACCAATCCATTGCGTAAGATAGTAGTAAACATGGAAAAGAATGGATGGCTGCAAAAGAATGGAAACTATTACTCTATTCTTAAAGACTATGCACCCAGTTTGAATTGGGATTTTAAACCTTTACTAGGGGCTTGGAAATGAAAAAGTTAATGATTGTAGTATTTGCATTTGGAGTTACTATGTGTAGTTATGCACCTGCACAAACAACTCAAATTATCACCCCAGATGGGAAACTAATTACTTGTATAAGGAATGGTGACGTTGTCACTTGCTTCTAATATGGCTACTTTTACTTTTGAAGATTTAACAGATTATGAACCGCCAAGAAAGGCACTTACAAATGAGCAAATCGACGTTATCGGATTTAATCTCAACTATCCGTTCAGTATTCGGCAAATTGCTAGGGCCATCGAACTCGCCCACGGAATTGTCCAGGAGAACAATAACCAAGCAAAAAAGGAAACCAGTAATGAAAACAGTTAAAGTCCCTGCAATTAAAAAGACTAATGGCAAAGTAGTTAAAGCCAAATCTAAAAAGGAGAGCCACGATGACCTTAATACAGTGGGCAAGAGGGGTTTTGTTCTTTCAGACAATACTTTCGTTGGTAGGGAAGAAGGAGCTAAAGTGGCTAAAAAAGCGGGTCAAGTCCCTAAAACTGTAAAGAAACTACATTCAGAAGATTTGAGGAAAAAGAAATGATGAACGCAAAAGAACTAGCAGACTTTCTAGAATCTAATATGACACCTACTTTAGCTATTGCAGGAGATATTACTTGTGATGCCATAGTTAAGGTACTTCGTAAACAACATGAAGATTTAGAGTATATGCAAGGCCAGTTTGAACGTGCTATTGACTTTTTGGCTAAGTGTAATGGATGGAGCAAAACAAAATGAGTTTCACAATCATGCAGCATGATGGCATGAAAGTGGTTCAATGGTTTTTTACTATTGATGAACTCATTAAATCCATGTTGGATAACCCAAAAGATACTTATTGGAGAAATAATGGCTGATATAATCAAATTCCCTGAAAAGGGAACTATTGGGGATATACCAGTCAGCGAGGTTTTAAAAGGTTGCGAAAAGTTGCAAATGGTAACCATCATGGGATACGACCAAGACGGCAATGAATTCTTTGCTAGTAGTAGCGGAGATGCTCAAGAAGTCTATTGGTTATTAGGAAGGTTTAGAAAGTTTTTAGAGGATATTGCAGAAGATGAATAAAATCCAAGAGTATTACGAAGATTGGTGTGAAGAATGGAAGCCAGCATTAAAGGGCCAAAACCATCCAAACACTTTTGAATCATTTGAGGCTGGCTGGTTAGCTGCTATTGAAGTAATGTTAAAACGCTTGGAGATGGTAAAAGAATGAGTTTATCTCCGATGATACCAGCGATGCGTAACGCTCATGCTAGTCATGTAGACTTTGGATTCTTACGAGGGTTTATACCTAGTAACCCTAATTTCATGCCATCTAATATTGATATGGTACTAGAGCGTAGAGGAGTATTCTTATTCGGGGAATGGAAGCGTGAAGATGAGGATATGAAGCAAGGTCAAAAGATGTTATTGACTGCCTTGGCCTGGCATCATACAGTTATAATTATCACTGGGTATGTGGATGATAAACCTCATATTGGCCTTATTCAAAAGGTTACTCCTACTGGTAATTTGACATTAGTAGGTGAAGGGGAAGAAGACTTAATTAACTTCCTTACAGGTTGGTATGTAGAGGTTGAAAGAGGTATTTTATAAAGGAGAAGTAATGGTAGATTATTCGGAGATGTTTATTCATATTAACCAGTTATCACGAGATGCACACAATGATATGAATAACCGAAAGTTGGAAGAAGCAAAGGTTAAAGTGGAAAAGTTAGAGATGTCAGTTAGTATGCTAAAAAAATATATTGACTGGGTGTCTACAAACAAGTAAAATATTTTTTGTAAGGGGGATGTAAAATGTCACAACAAGAATTTTATGAAACAGTCATGCGTGAGCAAGAGCAGCTAGAGATTCGTCTTCACGACTATAAGTATCAGAAAGAACGTCTTGAATGGCAGTTAATGGCAGTTACTAACGATATTGAAAAGATACAGGCTTTGATAGTAAATCTTGAGAAGCAACTTGGCGATATATCAAACAGTTAATTAGAAAGGAAGTAAAAATGAGCTTAACAGTGAATGCAGGTAATGGTGGTGGTGGCGAATTTGAACAATGCCCTCCAGGTTCATTTGCCGCACGATGCTATCAAATTATTGACTTAGGTCATCAAACGTTTGAATGGAAAGGTGAGGCTAAAGTAGCCCCTAAAGTTCGCATTACTTGGGAACTCAATGAGATGATGCAAGATGGTCGTCCATTCTCAATCTCTCGTGAATACACAGCTTCAATTGGAGATAAGGCCAACTTGCGTAAAGATTTAGAAGCATGGCGTGGTCGTCCTTTTACAGCATCTGAATTACAGAATTTCAGCCTTGAGAATGTATTGGGTGCTCCATGCTTGTTAGGGGTAGTACATAAGCCATCTAAAGACGGTTCTAAAATGTATGCCAATGTAGGCTCAATCATGGCCCTTCCAAAAGGTATGGTTTGCCCTGAGTTGGTTAATCCTGCAGTCAAGTTTGATATTGGCACATTTGACCAAAAGGTATTCGATTCATTGTCTAGCTATGTTCAGAAGAAGATTCTAATGAGCAAAGAGTTAGAAGAGAATGGAATTCCACAGTCTAGCTCACATGATGAGCCTGAAATTGACGACGAAACAGTACCGTTTTAAGTTTTACGGGGGAAAGTGTAAAGAAATGAGTACCCCACCACGAGCGAAAGCAACCAAATTTTTCCGTGCTTCACATACATGGCGGTTGTGAGTAGCTCACCAATTTAAGGGGATTTAAGGGATGAAGTTAACAAATAAGTTCGGCTTACCAGAGCCAATAGTCAATGCAGTACAAAACCAAGGGTATACCCCAGGTAGTAGCGATATTACGGTTACTCAGTTAATCCAGCCTCCTCTGATTCGTCAGTTACGGATTAAGCACGATAATGACATCGAGGAAGACGCTTCAGACCGTGTTTGGGCGTTATTTGGAACCTCTGTCCATCACCTGCTAGAAATGGCCTATAAAGGGCGTACAGCACGAGTTGAGGAGAGAGTATATGCTGAGGTACTCGGATGGAAATTAGGGGGCGCATTCGACGTTTTAGAGGGTTCTCACCTATCTGATTACAAGGTGACCTCCGTATACTCTGTAAGCGGTAAAATCGAGTGGGAACGCCAATTAAATGTCCTGAGATGGTTATTGCATAAGAATGGCACAGAAGTGACCAAATTGAGCATTACAGCCATTTTTCGTGACTGGAGACCCCGTGAGCAGCAAAAGAACCCAGAATACCCTGCAAGACCTATTTTAACCCTTCCTATCCGTATGTGGACATTGGATGAGGCGGAGGCTTATGTCAATGAGCGTATTGCACTGCATCAATTGTCAGAGCCACCTATGTGCAATGATGAGGAACGCTGGACTACCCCTGAGCAATGGGCTTTAATGAAAAAGGGTGGTAAAAGAGCAATTAAGCTGTATCCGTCACAAGAGGGTGTTACACTCGGCAAAGACCAATTTTGGGAGCACAGACCAGCTACATACAGGCGTTGTGAGGATTATTGTAGCGTAAATAAATGGTGCCCCGTATGGAGTAACGTTACCTTTTAAAGTACACTAAACAATGAGAGCACAGGCATTCATCCCCCACTTCCCCCGACGGCTCCCCTCCGTCAGCTTGTGCTCTCCCCTTATACGAGATTGATATGTTATTAAAATCACTAAAAATCGTTGGTAAAAGATATAAACTATTTGTTAAGGCTAATTTTGAAGATTGTGGTCAATGTGACGACAACAAACAAACCATTAGTCTTAAAAAGGATATGCCTAAAGATTTAGAGTTAGATACATTGATTCACGAAATTACACACGCAATTGACTATCAAATGAATTTAGAAATGTCTGAAAGACAGGTTCATGGAGTAGGGGCAGGACTAGCAGCAGTATTTATAGATAATCCAAAATTACTTAATTATTTACAAGAATTAATAACGGGCGAATAAAATGGCTGCATATTTTTTAAGTGATGAAGAATTTATAAGAGAGTGGAACAAAATAGGTAGTCCTCAAAAGTTTGCAGAAATACACAAACAAGATGTAAGGTCTATTTATAACCGCAGAAGGTCAATTGAAACCAGGCATGGAATTGAACTACCCACATTTAATGACCAAAGAACTAGCAAGCAAAAGAAAATAGAACAAACAGAGGGTCACACAAGAAGGGGGTTTAATGTTGAAAAGGGACGGGTTATCGTATTTAGTGACGCTCATTTCTGGCCTGATATTACGACTACCGCCTATAAAGGATTGTTGGAAGCTATTAAAGAATTTAAGCCTACTGCTATTATTTGCAATGGTGATGCCTTTGATGGTGCTGGTATTAGTCGTCACCCTCGTATGGATTTTGATAAGTTACCTTCAGTTAAAGAGGAACTTGAAGCGTGCCAACACTACTTGGGCGGCATAGAAAAGGTAGCTAAAGGTGCTAAATTGTTTTGGCCAATGGGTAATCACGACCAAAGGCTACTTGCTTCAGTGGTAAATAATCTTCCTGCATTTGAAGGCGTTACAGGAACCTGTTTAAAAGATTACTTCCCAATGTGGCAAAGTTGCTGGTCAGTATGGATTAATGAGGATGTCATTGTTAAGCATCGTTGGAAGGGTGGATGGACAGGTGGTCGCAACAATGCGGTCAATAGCGGGGTTTCAATGGTGACTGGGCATACCCATGTTTTATCTTCCATTCCTTATAATGACTATAACGGAACACGATATGGAGTCCAAACAGGCACTTTAGCTGACCCAAATGGGCCACAGTTTAGATATACTGAAGACACTCCTAAAGATTGGAATAGTGGCTTTGTAATGCTATCTTTTGAAGAAGGTAAACTTTTACAACCAGAGACTTTTCGTGTTTTTGATGAAGACCGAATGGAATTTAGAGGAAAGATATACAGCGTATGAAAATAACAGTAAAAATCATTAAGGAAAATGAAGATGGTTCAGCCAATGCTCAAGTTGATTTCGATAAAGAAGGACTTGAAACGCTCGTACAGTGGGGGCTTGTTAGTATCCTTACCAAAGCAATTGATGAATACAAAGTTAGAGATGACGAAGCTGATGTCGTTATTGAGCCAGAATTTCCCGTCAAAAAGAAAAAGAAATAAGGTACTATCGTGAACAGGAATTGGGATAAATCATTTAATTATGTAATTCAATCCGAAGGTGGATATGCTGACCTAGATGGTGATACAGGTGGGCCTACTAATCACGGATGTACACAAGCAGTATGGGAAGAATATGTAGGTCATCCTGTAACCGTAGAGGATATGAAGAACCTAACTGTTGAAGATGTTAAGCCACTTTATAAGAAAAGGTATTGGGATGCCATACACGGAGATGCTCTTCCTTCGGGACTTGATTACGCTATGTTTGATGCTTCCATTAATTCTGGTATCGGTAATTCATCCCGTTGGATACAAGAGATTGTTGGCGTTCCTGTTGATGGTGCTATTGGGAACAATACTGTATCTGCAATAAGTCAAATCAATCCAGTAACTTTAATAAATGAATTCTCTGATAAAAGACTAGTATTCTTGCAAAGATTAAAGCTATGGCCTAAATATGGCGATGGATGGGGTAAAAGAGTTGAATTGGTGCGTATTAGAGCAATAGAAATGAGTTGAGGGGGCAGCCCCTCGTCTACCATTTCGTTGGTCATAGGGGGAAAGCCGAAAAATCCCTATGTTGGGCATACCCTCTTGTCGGCTTGACTATTTAATTCCTACTTGCTCCCTGACCCACTCTTGGAGAGAGACGAGCTGGGCAGTGGTGTTGGCACACTGTTCAGCAAATACAGGGTCTGTGGTGTAGCCATTAACTCTGACGAGGGTGTTGCTGGGGCTGGACAAGTTACTGCTACTGGTGTCGTGCAACCCGCCATAGTAAGAATGAATGCGAGCAAGCTGATTCTTGTAATCATTTGTAATCCTCTCTGTTGTTGCTATTTGTTCTTTGACGATTTGTTGATTCTTTGCTTCTTGTTCTTTTCCAAGTTCTTCAACCTCAATCTTATATGCAGCAAACTTAGAATGTTCATAACTATAGCCAATATATCCAGAAATGCAAATAGCAATAGCAATGAGTCCAAGTTTGATATAAGTGAAAACATTGACTGTCCCGCCTGTAAAAAATCCTAATATTGTTGAAAACATTACTTTTCCTCCGTTGGTTCTGTGTCTTTTTTTAGCATAACTGATGCCCCATGTGCCCCAGCAATGATTCCAGCAGATTCAGCAAATTCTCTTAGGCTAACAGTAACAGATTGAAATAGTTGAAATGCCGCTAATGCAATTAAAGAAATTGAAAACAACATCCAAGATACCCTACCAATATCAATGGTTTGGTTATCTTTTCCAGTCAGAAGTTGTTTAAGAAATTCTCTCATTTAATATTAACGTGTCCTGCACCAGCAAGCCATGTAAGAATGGAAACTACCAAAATACCAACTAGCCAAAAGAACTTTTGAATTACATTCTTTCCAACTGAGGAATAAAGGTTATTAAGGACTTTTTCGGTTACTTTTTCAACGAGTTCTTCGAGTTCGTCATCGGTTAGATTGATAGCCATGATTAAGAGTATTGTATGCGGATTGCGGGGACATACACTCCTGAAACGGAGGGTAATGTTTGAGTTTGTAATGTTACATTAGTATTGTTTGCATAAATCCAGTATCTAGTTTGTTCTCCTGCTACACGATGAACCGAATTAGAATAAACAATTTGAGTTGTTTGAGTACTTACTAGATTATAAATCTTACCTGAGTTTGCATTTACAGTCCATCCTGAGCCAGTATTCTTTTCTGCGTAAATATAAAGAATCCTGTTTCCAGAAGTAGACAAAGCATTAACTAAAAGAGACAAACTATAATCACCTTCTTGTGAAAAAGTAAATACTCCAGTAGATGAGTTATAAGTAATTCCTGTTGCCCCAGACAAAGTATTTGCTGGTGTTAATAGCGTAGGAGTAGTTGTAATTGAAATGGAGCTAGAAAGGTCATAAGCCTCAATATAACAATTAGGCTTAACTGTATATCCATTTCTAGTTAAATTGGTTGTAAACGCTCCTGTAGAGGGTGTAGTTGTACCAATAGGGGTATTGTTAATGGTACTACCTGAAATCCCAACACCACCAATAGAACCACCTGTAATTGCCACAGAATTGGCATTTTCGTATGCCATTGTTCCCAAAGTACCAGATTGCTGGTTAATAAATTGGAAAACACTGTAGAACCAGTCTCTAAACTGACGTGAAGATACGTCTTGATTGGTTGGAGGTGGTGGAGCTAACTTTGCCATTATTCTTCGTCTGAACTGTCATATATCCAGTTTTCAGCATATCCGTATTCTTGTAGTGCGGGAATCTGCCATTCCATAGCTTCACCAATGTCATCACGTACATTAATACAGTCAGGAATATCAATTTTCTTGACGTTTTTATAAGCACGCTCAGAAGCCTCTTTAACGGTCTTTCCTACCCCGTTTGCCACAAGTACATAATCACCTGCAGTAACTAAACAAGGACGCTCTACAACCCCATTATCTTCGTTTTGAGGGGCATTGCCAACCATTACTTCACATAAGGCGTAATCTTTGGTTAATTCGTCTGGAAGACCATAGATAGGAAATCCTGTATGGTCACGCCCCGTAGTCTTAGACCTAGGGTAATCCCCAATAGGGATAACGATACCAGTAGCAGTGTCGTAGCTAACTTTGAGAGTATCTTTGCCATCTAATAGGTCAACCATCCAATCGACAACAGAGCCTTTATGTAGAGCTTGTTGAATGTTAAATAAAGGCCATCCTTTACGCATTGTCCACTCTAATGGACGAGGCTCACCTTTTTCATCAATAATGAATGCCAAATCAACATAGCCAGTATGTCCAATGTAAACCAAATAGTCTTCAAAGCGTTTAAGGGTGTCATTAAACAGGTTAGATTCGGTCATATACTTGATGACTGTACCTTGTTCACCAGTATTGCAACCGTAATTACCTGACATGAGTTTTTTATGCTCAAAGCCTTCTAGGATATTCTTACCAAATCCATTAGGGCCTATCCAAGCACCTACACCAAACTCTATACCTGGAACAAACTCTTGTAGAATGAAATCCCTTCGTTTGCCTGTTTCTTTCCAGCGTTGTAACATGAATACCATGTCTGCAGGAGATTTAGATACATAGGATAAAGCCTTGTCTGCATCACCACTGGGTTTAGAGACGTATCGTTTGGGATTAGCTTTAACAAATTCAATAGCTGAGTTATAGTCATGAAATTCAAAAGAAGGGATAACAGAAAGACCAGCTTTCTTCATAATATCTTGACCATAATCTCGGTCAAGCTCTAATTTGGCACCAAGCATATTGGTACCGATGATTGGGTAACCGTCTTCGTGGTATTTCTCTAATTTACGCATCTCAAATGCGTTATCTGACAAAACAATTAAGTCTGCTTGTTTAATGTACAGTTCCCAGTTTTGGACTTGGTCAATAATGCCCTTACCAATCTTAGAACGCTCTTGACCATGTGGGCGAATATATTGCTTAACAGTGTGTCCTTCCGCCACACAGCGAACACCAAAGTCAACTAATGCACCAGCAGGGTCAATGAGCAGAATAAACATTATTTAGATTTCTGTTTTTTAGATTTACCTGCTTTTGAAAGAGCGATAGCTACAGACTGCTTCTGTGGATAGCCTTCACCTTTTAGCTTTTTAATGTTCTTAGATACGGTTTCTTTTGAACTACCTTTTTTGAGGGGCATTATTGTTTATCCTTATAAGATTCTACGGTTACAGTTGCTACTGCGGGTGCTGCAAATCGTCTAATGATGCGGGTTGCTCTGTCAATGTCTTGAGCAGTTTTTGCACCAATGATAATGTCAGTAACCTTTTTATATGTCTTAGGGTCTACTTCCATTCTATCTTTAACATTTGGGCCAATCTTACCCCATAAAACTTTCGCCGGATTTATGTTGCTATTTTTTAATCCGTTTACAAGTTCATTGTTGAAAATGGAAATACCTTCAGGGGTTTTACTTAGATTCCAAAGTTCTTTATTAATACCAGCGGCATCGTTATCTGCAAATAATGCAGGTAGGGTATCTTTTGCTCTAGCCGCAGATTCAATAGTAAACGCTTCACGGGCAACTTTTTCGTGGTCAACTCCAGTTGTGCGTTTCAAGTAATCATTAAAAGATTTACGTGCTTTCTCCATATCTTTATAAGATATGTTTTCCATTTTTCCAGATTGGAGATTATTGACTACATCCTCTCCTGTGTATGCTTCACCTTTTTTGTTTTGAAATATTTGTTCAAACTTAGTTTTTTCCGCAGGAGTATCGCCATGAAGAGCTTTGAATTCAGGAGATGATAAAAATGATTCTTCAGCGTTTGCGTCATTGTATGCAGTTTTAGCCCGTTCATACAAAACATTAGATATTTTTTCCCCTTTTGCAGGAGCAATATCTGGGTGCATTTGTGATAGTTCTTGATTGGCTGCATCAGTATATTTGGTACCACCAACCCCTAATGTTTCTCCAGTTGCACCAAGTTCTTTGCCAACCGCCTTGTAATCGGGAGTCTTTAATCCCTCAAAAGCCTTTGGTACTTTTTCTATAATGCTTGAAGTCCAATATGGAAGTCCTAATGCTTTGGTAATGGCTTTGTGTGCCAATTTGCTTTTTATAGCATTAGCAGCATCACTATTTAGAACTGAATTGATTTGTTGGGATGTTTGTGGAATCTTAGACATTACAAATCCAGCAGCAGCAGGCCCCAAAACTCCTGCGGCTTGTTGTAAATCACCACTCAATCCTAAATCAGCAGCAATAGCTTCTGCAAGACCTTGTAAAGCACCGCCAGCACCTCCAGCTAAAATACTTCCACCACCCGTGAATGGAGCCAATCCAGCACCAGCAATCATACCTTCCCCACCACGTTGCATTACTTTAGAAACATAATCACCAGTAGTTTGTGAACCAATTTTAGATGGGTCAATAGATACATCTTTAACAATAGGAGCACCAATCTTTTTTGATACATCCGTCGTTACCGCTTCAGCCGCACCTTTAGGCGTCAGCATTTTTCGCAGGTCAACCAATCCACCACCACTAATTATTTCATCTGCTACATCACCAATTTTTTTGCCAGCTTTCTGCAACATCGTTTCTTCTTTTGGTTCTACACCAAATTTTTGACGTATGGCAGTTTTTGTAGCGTCATTTGCATCAGTGTAATTTTTATCTGTAGCAGAATATTTATCAAAGATAGCTTTTTTGGTAGCCTCATTGGCATTAATATAATTGGGGTCTTTTAAGACCTCCATTAATCCCATTTGGTCAGCCATTTTAATCGTTGCCTTTTAGTAAAGGATTTGATGTATCTACATCAGATTTAGGTGCGGTAACAGACTCGACTTTTGAATGTTTTAATTTAATGGCATTAATATCGCCACCAAAATATTTGTCAGCAATTTCTTGCTCAGTCTTGTTACCCATAAATTTAAATACATTTGCCGAGCTTGTACTAGACATTCCTTCTTCACTAAATGTTTTTAGTGCTGCTTTTAATTCAGCAATTGTGGCAACACCACGACCAGTAGCTGACCGAGAATATGCGTTGGCATAGTCAAGAATCATCTTGGATAGTTCTTGGTTTGCTATAACTTTATTTACTTTATCCAAAGATGCTGGAGATGTATCAAAAGAATCTAATGTTTTATACAATTCACCGAACTTACCAGTAGACACTTGATTAGTTTTAACAAAGTCAGAAATTTTATATGCTTGACGTGCAGTATCTAATTTAGAATTTACATCTTTAATACTAGAAGCTGAATTAAGGTCTCCTCTGTACTCTGGAGCAATTTGACTCATTACAGTTTTAATTTCACCTGTTGTTGCTACATCTTTTGTAGTGCGAGCCTTTTTGTTTATCATAGAAGCAAAGTTTTGGACTTGTTGTTGGTTTGATAAATCAAGCCCTTGTGCTGCATTAGAAAGAATATTATCACGCTCTGCAGCTTGTTTCTTTTGAATAGTAATTTGACGCTCTTTGTGTAAATCTTCAGCCGTTTGCTGTTCTCTTAAATCTTTTTTAACCGCATCAGCAACTTTTTTAGGAATAGCTGGATTGTTTAATGCAGCCTTCATAGAATCTGGGTCATACTTTGTTGGCAAAAACTCAGGTACAGGTAATCCTGTTTTAGCTTCATAGTCTTTACGAGCTTGGTCAATTTGTGCTTGATTCTTGGCATTAACCATATTTAAAAGACCTTGAGATTGTGTATCTTGGAATTCTTTTTTATAGTTGTCTTGAAGTTTTTGATTCTTTTCTCTAATACTCTGTGCTCTTAATGCAATTTCCGATGATTTGTTAAGCATTTCAGCACGTTTAGAAGAATCTAATTCATAAGCAGCCATTTTTTTAATTTTCATGGCATCTGAGTCAAGACTGGTTGCTATTTGATTGTCTCTTGCTGCTTGTTGATATTCTGTATTAATTTTTCCAGCAATTGTTTCTTGACCGTTATCATTAACAAGTTTTACTTTGTCTGTACCAAATATAGATTTAGCACCCATAGCCAAAGGACTTGTACCAGCTTGCGGTGTTCCAGCCATTTGACCTAATGATTGAGCTTGTTCTGCACGAGCATCTTTTAATTGTTCTTGAACTGCAATATCTTTTAACTCCTGTTCAGAAGGAGCACGTTGTCCAGCTTTATATGCTCCATAAGGGTCAAAAGAAGTTGCTAATGTAAATAATTCTGTGCCTAATCCTGCCATAATAGTTCCTTAAGCCGCCGCTGGTGAAGATTTGTTGTAATTTGAATACAAAGTATCTAATGGACTTTGACCAGTCAATACTCCAAGACCTTGAGCAAGTGCTTGAGCACCTCCAAGACCCCCTCCAACTTGTCCAGAAAGAAGGTTGGCCTGTGCTGTAGTACCAGTAGACGGAGATTGTGTAGCACCAGATAAACTAGCTAAATTTGCTAATTGTTGTTGATATGTTTGTGATGCTAACTGTTGACCATATTGTTGACCTTGCAATAAAGCACCACCTGATACTAAACGCCCTTGTGCTGCTTGTTGAGCTTGCAATCCCTGCAATCCTTGTGAAAGATTAAATTGATAGCCTGGAGTAGTTGTTACTGTATTTGGGTCTTGCAATAATTGATTTAATTGAGAAGCAAGAGCAGGTCTATATTGTGAAAATGGGTCAGCCCTTTGAGCTAATTGACCAACTTTTTGACCAGTTAATGCCGTATTGACACCACCAGCAATTTGACCTAAACCACCAATAATTTGAGCACCAGTTTTAGCAGTTCCCAAAAGACCACTTAATGATGTAGCTCCTTGCGTTACACCAGTTAAGTTTGCTCCATAATCGGCTGCTAATGCGCTTGATATTTGAGCAGCAGATGAACCTCCAGCAGCCATTCCAGCAATATTTTGAGCCGCATATGGGTCAATATTATAAGATTGAGCTAAAGTTTGAGATATTTGTTCTGCTGGTAATCCTTGAGCTTGCAAACTTAAGACATCTTGAGCAATCATATCTGATGTAGTTGCTGCTGCACCACCAGTTAATCCTGCGGCACCAGCTAATTCAGCACCACCAAATCCTGCAGTACCACCTATTAACGCACCCTGTAGTGCATTACCGCCAGTAGCTGCTGCAACCCCTGCGCCTACTGCGGCACCTGCGGCTGCGGTACCTGCCACACCTAGGGTATCTACTACTGCTCCAACTGCTGCGGAAACTCCCATAATTCTTATCCTATAATCTTAGTGAACACTCGTTCGGTTTCTTTATATCCTAAACGGTCAAATATTGCTCCAACATCATGGTGCAATTTAGTGTTCATAATGACTCGTTGGACACCATACTTCTTCAGGATTTCCTCAGTCTTAATAAACAATTTTACACCAGTCAATCCCTTTCGATAACTTTTATCTACATAAAATATATCGTCAATTGCCGTCAAACTATCTCTATAATGCAAATGGTACTTAATAATCGCTATCAAATACCCTACCAACTTACCATTATCTCTAGCGGTGATAATCCTCATTACTCCTGAATCACACAATTTCTTGTATGTGTCATAGTCGGGATTGAGCTTAATATGCTCTTTATCTAACGCTATTTCTTCGTAATGATGTTCCAATAATGGCTTAATTTCGTTAATAACATCATCAAATTGTTCTTCTTTGTACTCAATCACGTGTCCCCCGATTCAACGTCTACTTCAAAATATTCAAGCCTCAAGGGTACATTATCTTGGTGAAGTAAGTCAAATGCACGTCTACGCCCTTGTCCCAATCTATTAACTTGAGATTTAGCGGTATTTAGATTAACGTTCTGCCACGCAGAAAATGTTTGGTAATCATCTGAGGTATATCTCAATAAAGCATAGGAATCTACCTTATCTCCAACGATTTGGACGCTTCTCCAAAACTTACGTAGGTTAGTACCACCATCTACTAATGGAGTCCTACAAAGCACGTTTATGGGGTTTCCATAGTCTTGGTAGGTGTTAGGGTCAAACTGATAAATAGTTCCCGTATTGACGTGTTGTAGTAGGTCTAATGTGCCAAATTTAGTGTAATACTGTCCCAAGAAATAAGTCTCTTGGTTATTTTCCATTGAAGACCAATATGTCCAACCATTTTGAGCAAAGTCATATACTAGGGTATACCCTAAGTCTCTAAGGGTTAATACGTATAGGGAATGCCCTGAAATCTTAATACTAAAGGCATAAGCCTGATTTGGGTCACAACGGTTAATAATACGTTCAATGTATTGATTAGAAATGACTTGTGGAGTTTGTCCCGACATAGCCATTACTTGATAACCTTTTTGTTTGGCAGTAGACATCCAAATAAGAGTATTGTCCATCTGCACCAAAGAATCTTCTGCTGCAATACCAAATTGAATTACAGCGTTTTGATAAGGTAAAAATGGGCTACCTGGACTGCTTCCTGCATCATAGAAGAACTCAATATGATGTGAACCAAATGTCACAATATAGTTAATTGTGCGTCCAATAGCCAAAAGAGGGTCAGCATCGGACACCACGCCGATATAGTTAATTGCTTGCCAAGTTGTAGGGTCTTCTACGTTAGAGTTATATAACAACCCAGAAGGAGTCCCAACAACATAATATCCGTCCACAAATACCGCACCAGTGACAGTAGTACCAGGATAAGAGGTATTAAAGGTAAGAGTAACGGTTCCATTAGCTGTAGCATTTTGACTTAAAGTTAAAGTAGTTCCAAATACAGTTAAAACATAAGTGCCAGAAGGTACTCCAGTTCCTGTCACAATCTGTCCAACTTGAATAGCTGCGTTGGATGCAGATAATGTTACCGTAGGGCTACCTGTAGCGGTTGTACCACTTTGCGTAGTAATGGTGCCTAATAAATCTAAAATGGTGCCAGATGCTAGAGTATAGACATAGGCATGGTTCTCATTTTTAAAAAATACTTGAGTTCCATCTACTGAGTATATCCAATCATATTCGTCAGAGCCGTCAACTGTGCCTTTAGCAACTCCGTTGTCATAGAGCGTAGTTCCAACAATGCTAAGTAAGTGACTACCAGCGGCAAATACACCAAGTCCAGCTCCTGTCGTAGTAGGGGTTGAATAAACTTTTAATCCAGGTCTTTTAACAATAGAAACTGATTCTTTTTTCTCTACTTCAATAATAGCATTACCAACCTTAGAATCTTTAGCCAAAGTTCCATCACGAGAGCCAATGTTATGACCTGTTGGTATGCGAGATACTGGCATTAGCTATAAAACCTGTTAGAAGGTTGGAAAGATGTACTTGCCTCTTCCTGACTCCAATCAGTCATTATTTCTTCTAATTTGGCAGCACGTTGAGCTAGTTCAGCACGAACTTGTGCAGGAACACCATACTCAAGACTTAATTGGTCAGCCAATCCAAATTTAAGGCAATTAAACCACTCAGAAGGAAAGTCAGGAATTGCATTAGGGTTTAACACATCATCTACAGGCATTTGAACTTGTAGGTGAATTGTGTAACCAGTTGCAGAAGGAGTGTCGTATACATACAACACGCCATTGTTTAATTGTGGGTCATAGTAAACCTGATTAGGAATACCTTGAGAAGGCTTATAGCCTTGTTGCATATACTCTTGACGAGAAATGACTTGTAAGGTTGTATCTTGGTTTTGTGGGTTACGAATAAACGCCATAACGACTCGTAATGGACGAGTGCAGATAACATCACCTGTTGGGCCAAGGTTATAAGTATTTTGTCCAATCGCCATAGGAACTTGTAGGTCTTCTACTTTCCATAATGGTAAACCCTTAGTCTGTAATTGTTTAATGTACAGATTTAAGGCTTGTGAACAGTTATTGTAATCATCATCGGTTGGAGTATCTCCTGAGCCAATAACGCCTAATACACGCAAAGCGCCATTAATTACTGCGTTACGAGATTGTGTGTATGCAGCTGTCATTAGCTAATCCATTGTTCGGTTGGTTTAATAGGCCAATTTAGGAATCCATCAGTAGGATTAACTGCTATAGCTCTTAATTGGTTACGATAAGATAAAAATTCAGTCTGATTTCCTAAATATGGTTTATTTTTTTGGCTTGCTACATCAGCAATACTAGTCCAATCTGTTTCATATAATAATTGAGTTGCTGTCTGCTTATTTTCACTTGCTGTAGGGCCTGGATTTGGAGTATTAATATCCATTCCAATTCCAACCCAAGATGGACACTCTACATATCCTTGCGGTATTTCATCAACCACAATAACATTTGTAACAATATTTCCGTTTAAGGTTGCGGCTAACATTATTTAAGCCCTTCTACAATAAAAATAATACCAGAATTACTGTTTGATGAAGTTCCAAAATTAGTCATAAGAGCATTTATTGAGTTTACAGAACTTGTATTTATAGAATCAAACGGAAGAGAAATTCCATCCATAAAGATACCTGCAGGCGCTTTATTACCATCATTATTAGAGCTTCCATTTCCACCAGCAGAAAACGTTTCAATTGGAAACCAAGGCAAAGATAAAGCACTTGCACTTGGTGATGACGCTGCTGCTCCTCCGCTTTGTCCTGAAGCATTATTGCCGCCAGTTCCGCCTGCACCACCACCTAATGTTGATGTAGCTGCTCCACCATTTCCACCAACTCCAGCACGTGTTCCAGGGCCTCCTGACCCAGCATATACTACAGCACTAACGCCCAACCCACCATTACCACCATTAGCATTAAAGTCTCCGCCTGAAGCAACACCACCTGCACCTCCTGTATAAGGACTTACAGATAGACCAGGGCTTGCACCAGTTACGGAAATAACATCAAAAGTTGTTATGCCACCTTGAGATAATGTACCAGCAGCTCCTATAGTATAGGAATAAGAGGAGCCTGGGGATGAATAATATTTTTCAGAATACCCAGTTCCGCCTGCACCACCACGAGAGTATGAATTTGTTGAGTTAGAGCCAAATACAAACACCCAAAATTGGTTAACATCACTAGCTGGAGTATATGTTCCACTTTTAGAAAAGTATCTAGTCCTAAATCCTCTTGCATAAGCAACAAAATCTTGAATGCCTCCAGCATTAAGCCTTAGTTCTACTTTATCTCCAGTAGAAAACGACATTGGATTTGTATTGTCTTGTCCACGTACAATTGTTAATGTATCTGTAGAGCGAGATGTACATTTAACAATTTCAATAATTGAACCAGCAGTATTTTGTAGTGTTAGATAAAAATAATTTCCATTAGTTGGCGATGGAAACAAGTATCCAGTTCCAGTTGCAACTGTTATAGATGTTGCTGTGCTATTTATTCCACTTGCCAGTGTTGTAGCAGCATTGTTTGTATATAAAGGTGTCATAGCTATCCTAATGTATTTACATCTATTGGCGAACCATTAATCGCCTTTGCGCTTTGCTGAGGTTTTGGTCTATATATTACCAATAAAGTTGGTGTTATTATACTAGATACAGCATTATTTATATAATTATTAATTCTATGAACTAACAATGTTGCTGTAGATAAAACTGAAAAATTAATTAAATATTTAGTGACAATATAATGTATGTACATTGATAAAGTCACATTTGGCGTTTGTTTAACAATAATTTCGTCTAAAAATACATTTGGTTGGTCAGGACGAGAAACTGGCACCGCCATGTCATCTCTAACACCCTTTACATAATCCTGTGGTTGGCGGTTTTCAAAACACCCGTTGGCTGTGCATACATACAGACCATCCCACTCTAGTTTTAACTGAGAAAACTTAAATTTGGAACCACAACGGTCACAAATTGCATTCCAATCGCCATTACGCAGGTAATCGGCATGACCCACTTTTATAGCTCCTCAGAAGGGTCATAAACTGGTATATCGCCAGTACAGGTAAATATATTTGATAGGCTAGTAGTTACCGTCATTATTAATCGATATGTATTATCTGCCACGCCTCCAGTTACCATTTGAGTTGCTTTACCAAGGCTTATTACAGGAGTCCCTGATAGTATTGAAGATGGCGACGGGTCGGTTCCTTGAAGAGTTATTGCAGTGCAAGATGCAGTGCTTAAAGTCTCACCAGTTGATAATACTGGGTTGAAATCGAACGAAAATAGCTCACTTTCGGTAGTATATTTGTAGCTAAATTGTGACATTATTTTTTTGCCTTGTTGTACTTTTTGTTTGATAACACACTGCGAATTTTATAAAGTCCAATCAATCTGCTTCTAAAATCTGCCGTAAAAGTATATCTTACTACTGCACCAAGCCTTTGGAATACAGAGGATAATATTGATACTATTGTAACTGAAATAACATTAAAAGTAACAGATATTGCTTTATTTATTTGAACTATTGTGTTAGAAGCAATTAATATTGTTTTACCAAACAAGTTGTTGATTTTTACAGAGCTAGAGACCGCCAAAGAAATGATTTTTGCTCTATAAATTGATATTGATGATGTTGAGCTTGATAAATAAGATATTGTTTTGTTGACTGCTTTTATTATGCTAATTACCGCAGAAGATACTGTCAGTAAGCTCTTTTGTATGTTTTTTACAACACTTATATTGCTTATAGACAAATAAGACAAAGATTTTAATAGCGCTCTTGCAATTGTAGGGGAGCCTGTAACAACCTTAGATAAAGCTACTAGATGCAGTGCAATATCACTTAAAACTACAATAGCTGTCTCAGTGATGGTAGAAATTATCTTATTAATAGCCTTTAAAACGTTTACAGTGCTGTTAACGGAGACAGAAATTAACTTACCCCTTATCTCTGTAATTGATGTTGTAATAGAACTTAAAGCAGACAATACAAATAGTTTTACTTTTATTTGAGATTCTGAAACTGTAGATGTTACAGACTGAGATATAGTTTTGCTAATTGCCCTGATATATGAAACTGTAGATGTTACAGAATCAGTTAAAGTTCTAAAGTAGTTTGCTAATCTAGTAAATGTTGGTGTGCCAGTAACTGAAACGCTATATGTTCTGCTTAATGTTAAAGCAAACAGCAAAAATAAGGTAGCAGTTACAGAAGCTGTCACATTTTGAAAGTAAGCCACAGTACCAGCGGCAAAGATATAACCCAAACTACCACCATTGGTAGAGTGATTTCCAGCATACCAAGTTGATGATAAAGGGTAAGCCCTTACATAAGTAGGCACAATATAGTCTTGGCTTACCGTACCACCACCAGAGTAAATCAATGTTGCTGGAGAAGCCGCAGAAGTGCCTGTAATGGTCAGTAAGTTACCGCTTGTGCCAGAGGCAGTAAAGTTGCCTACAGTTTGGGTGGTTGCGCCTAAAGCGATTGAGGTAGCACCTGTTGAACCGTAGGTATTGGTAATGTTGGCAAAAGTGTTATTACCAGAAATGGTAAGTGCGCCAGCACCACCTTGGTTTATGGTTATACCTGAGTAAGATACACCACCGCCAGTAAATGTTTTAGCTGAAGCATTAGTTGCACTAATAGTTCCTGTGCCTGTTACAGTTAAATTGGTTGATAGTGCGTTCCAAATAGTTGTTGAACCCCCAAGAGTCCAAGTTGCGCTACCAATAGCAAGAGTTCGTGTGTTAGTAATAGCAGTAGAAAAACCACCACCTATAGTGACTGCATACCCGTTTGCATTAAATGTGCCAAATAAAAGCGTTAATATAGTAGTGCTTGTTCCGCTTAAATTTAATGCGTCTTGTAAAGTAACTGAACCACTTGGGCTATTGATAGCAACTGGTTGAGTAAAAGTAACTCCAGCATTTGTAATTGTCTGACTGCCACGCCCAGCAAAAGTTAAAGCGCCTGTACCGCTTAATGTCGTACCTGTGCCGTTTATCCAATTTCCGTAAACAAACGGTGCGGTTGTACCTGTTGCCAATGTCATCGTATTGGATGTCCTTGCAGACATATCAAATGTGCCAATGTTATAGTTGGCGTTCATTGTTATGGTTTGAAGGTTATTGGGTGTTGTAGCTGGAATAATCGCAGTATCTTGCGCTAACGGGAAATAAGTTGCAGAGCCAGTACCGCTTGATGTATTTAACCAAGATGCAGAACCCCAGTTGCCGCCAAAAGAAGATACCCAATAAACAGTTTTAGGCGCAGAAAATGTAATACCTGTATTGCCCTTACAGTCACCTAGTCTTGTACCTGAAGCTGGTGTGGCAGTACCAGCAATTGTAATATCCCTAAAATCAGTATCGGTTAAAGATACAGCGTTACAGGTTAAAGTTACTGTTGTTCCTAATGTGCTTGATTGCACCATTGTGCGACAAGTAGCGTCTGTACCAGCTGATACGGTAAATGTATTGTTAATAGTTTGATTTGCCGCAACAGAAAGAACAGCAATTCCAGAAGAAGCAAGACCAGCAACAGATAAATTATTAAATGTATTTACACCAATAATGCTTGATGTAGTTAAAGTTGTTGCAGTAAATGAAACATTATAAAAAGTTAACCCTCCACCTACAGATGTTGGTGTAGAACCGCTAATATTTATTTGTGAAGTTCCAGCATTAAAAGTTAAATTTATATTTGTTGTAAATAAAAGCGGAGTACCTGAAGCTACAGTGCAAGTTACCGTACTTGAATTTAAGTTTATTGTTCTTTGGTTAGTATTAGATGAAGAAATGCTACCCACTTTAAATGAGTAGCTTCCTGTATCAAAAGTTCCATTGGCAACAGTAAATGTTTGTGCTACTGCTGTTCCATCATCTAATGCACTTCCCAATGTCCAAGTTGAACCAACACCATTAACAATCATAGGTGAAGATAAAGCTACGCCATTAGTAGTAAAGGTATAGCTACTTGAACCTGATAAAGTAATTGTTCCAGTAAATGTTCTAGTGACATTGCTTGCGGCAATAGAAGTATTACCAGCAATTGCCAATCCACCAGTACCAGCAAATGTCAAAGCACCTGTTAATGGCGCTCCAATAGTAAGAGCCGCACAACGAGCCTGTGTTGGGTCAACTGTGGCTGTATAAGCTGTAGCATTAGATAATGTGTTAAATATGACAGAATCTAAGGAAGTCGGAATAGCTGCACCGCTAGTACCGCCAGATGTTGTTGACCAGCTAGTAGTCGATGACCAGTTACCTGTACCACCTACCCAGTAAAGAGTACGAGCTGATGGAGTAGCTGTAAATGTTAATCCTGTATTTCCTGTGCCGTTTGTAGAGTTTGCGCCCGCAAAGAACTCGGCAGGGCTTGTTGCTAATAATGTGCAATAAGTAATTGATAAATAATCAATACCGCTAGGTGCTGCGCCAGCGATGGAGATTGTATAAGTTGTTGCAGCGGTAGATGGGCCAATAGTAACCACATTTCCTACTGTGCCTGTTACAGACCATTTGCCGATTACGGTTGTAACGGATGAAGGGAATATAATGGTATGGGCTACAGTTTTAGTAGAAGCTAATTCACTAAATTGGTTTCCGCTACCTGTAATGGTGGTAGTAGAAGTTCCTGTCGTGCCACCTATAGTCAGTTTATTGTATGTACCACCTGAAGCAGAAGAAAATGTCCTAGCTGATGTGCTTGTATTTGATAAGACAATGTTAGCTGTACCGCAGTTAAATGTGTTATCTGAAACGCTCCATACTGTACCTACACCTGTTAAAGTCCAAGTGCCTGAACCCATAAATAAAGGCCCACCAGCCCTACTAAACAATCCTACAGTTACATTGTAAGTTAAAGCGTTAAAAGTACCTGTTGTAGATGTTTGTGAAAGAGTTGCAGTAGATGACATCAATAAAGCATCACCTAATTGAACAGTTCCTGAAGGGCAAGAAACAGTAATACCTTGAGTAAATGTAATGCCAGCAGTAGTAATTGTTTGTGTGCTTCTTCCTAAGAATGTAAGCGCACCAGTACCAGTTAAAGTTAAACCAGTACCATTAGTCCAGTTTCCATAAATACTTGGAGCTACTGCACCTGTTGCAAATGTCATTGCATTTGTTCGTGCAGAAGCGTTAAAAGTGCCTATGTTCCATGCTTGGTCTAATGTAATCGTTCCCGTTACAGAACCAGTATTATCAAATACCGCAGTATCTTGAGCTAATGGAAAGTTAGCTAAAGCAGGTGTTCCACCACTACTCGTTGCCCAACCTGTAGCACTCCAGTTTTGCGCTCCTGCTAAATTCCAATATACCGTCTTAGGCGCAGGGAAAGTAATTCCTGAATTACCACCACAATTACCCGCTCCAGTTGGGGATGAACCACTAGCAGTACCAGCAATCGCTATATCTCTAAAGTCGCAATAGTTAGCAGATAGGCTATTTACTGTTAAAGTGCGTTGAGTACCGTTTGAAGATGAATATAAGAATATGCGGTGAACAGCGTCAGAGCCAGCACAAGTCAATGTGCCGTTGATGGTGTTGTTTCCAGAAAAAGAAAATGGAAGTAAACCAACAGAAGAAGGCGCTGTAATTGAAAAATTATTAAATGTGTTTGAGCCAACTATATTAATTAATGGACTTGCAGCTCCAGTAAACGAAACATTATAATAATTTAAACCATAACCAAAAGAAGCGCCGCTGGTGACTGTTGTGCAATTTATTTGCGAAGTGCCAGCATTAAATTTCAGGTTTGTATTTGTCAATGCGTTAAATGGCGCAAGAGATACTAATGTAAGTGTGCTAGCGCCTAAATTAATTGTTCTGACATTGGAATTGCTGGATGAAATACCACCAGAATTTACTGAATATCCGTTAGTTGTAAGTGTTCCGTTGGTTACTATTATTATATTTGAGCCATTATTAAACGCATCCGCAAACTGAACAGTTCCGCCATAGGAATCAATGGTAATTGAACTGTTCCAAGTTATACCAGCGGAGGTAATTGTCTGAGTATTTCTCCCGCTAAATGTTGTTGCTGTTCCACCACTTAAAGTCGTTCCAGAACCATTTTTCCAATCGCCATAAACAGTAATAGCGTTTGTTCCGTTAGCTAATGTCATCGCATTTGTACGAGCAGACATATCTACCGTACCTGTGTACGGAATAGCGGTGTCCATCGTAATCGTACCTGTAACACTTCCTGTGTTATCAAATACTGCGGTGTCTTGGGCTAGTGGGAAGTTGCTTGTTGCTGGTGTACCACCTGAGCTAGAAGCCCATCCGTTAGCTGACCAGTTTTGTGCGCCAGATAAGTTCCAATAAACAGTCTTAGGTGTACTAAATGTAATGCCTGAGCAACCACGCAAATTACCAATACGAGTGCCTGAAATAGGCGCTGCTGTGCCTGTGACGATAATATCTCTAAAGTCTAAGTCAGCAAGGCTTGAAACAGCATTAACAATAAGGTTTTGCTGTAATCCATAGGTTGTGCCTTGAATACGCATACGCTGGTTTCCAGCCGTACCTGAACAAGACATTGTGCCATTGACTGTCAAAGAAACAGTAATAGCGATAATTGCAGAGCCTACTGTCGCATTGGGTGTAATCGTTAAATTATTACAAGTTTGTGCAGTATCTACTGTTGCAATTAAACCAGCAGTTAGACCTGAGTTAGCATCAAAAACAACATCATCTGTAGCAATAGGTACAGAAGCACCTGAAGTGCCTCCTGAAGTTGTTGACCATTTAGTTGTGCTTGACCAGTTACCTGCGCCACCTACCCAATAGCGTGTTGCCATTTATTAAGCCTGTACGGGAGTATAAACACCATTAGCTAAAGAATACATTACATTATCTGAGCCAAGATAAAAATTGCTAGTTACTAATGTATAAGTGACTTCTGCGGGAGGAGCAGTAACAACAGCAATCCAAGCATTTAAACGAGCTTGTTTCATTGCATCAATCTCAGCTTGAGTAAGAGTGTTGTTATCGTCTAAATGCAAAGCATCACGAAAGACACCGTATTGAGTATCAAATTCAAAGTCAATTTTCATATTTACCCTTTTAAATTTATTTAAAGTAAAGCAGGGATTTTACACCCTGCTCTAGATTAACTAAACTTTGTCCTTAAGATATTTTGCACCAGCAAATAATGTTTCAATTTTATCCTTTGCATATCCAAGCATTAAGTTACAGTTACGACAAATTAACCCTCGAAACTTGACTTTTTCGTGGCAATGGTCTACTGCTAATTTTCCCATAGTACCACATATTTCACAAGTTCCAGTATTATCTTTGGCTAATTTCTTTGCTAATTCAGGCTCCAAACCATATCTTGTTTGAAACTGATATTCTTTAGATATTATTCTATATTTTTCTGGATTACTGTGATAAAGAAGTTTTTGATACTGTCTTTCACAAACTTTGCATTTACTTTTTAATCCATCCCTTTTGCCGTTTGCACGGCCAAATTCACTTGATGGTTTTGTTGTTTTGCAAGTGTTGCAATGTTTAGTTTCAGGAGTTATTTTAGGTTGTTTTTTAATTTTTTCAACATAAGCCTTATGCTCATTATGTTCACATTCCTTACAGAATGTTCTTGGGCGTTTATCTACCCAACCAGACTTATTGAATTCTGATATGTCTTTTTCTATTCCACACTTGCTACAAATACGGTTCATGTTAGTTCTCCAAGTTTGGGAGCCGAAGCCCCCTTACCTGAATTATAACACTAAATTGATACTATGAAAACTGCACCTTAAAAGTAAATTGAATTGAATCTCCAGTATTCAATGCAATACCTGTAAAGTCGCCTTTAACAAACAAGTTACCAGAAGTAGAAGCATCAAACAAACCAGCGTTGGTAATTGTCTCACCAGTAGCAGCAGTTTGAGTTCCTACAACTTGGAATGTATCGTTTGTTGTTGAAGTTGTTACTTGAGACACTGTACCTGAAACACGAGGAGTTACTTCGGTAAACAAGGTTGTATCTGTTGCGCTAGTAGTACCTGCACCTGTTCCCCATGCTACATAGGAAGGAACTGTGCCACCACTGTTTAGGCGGTTAGTAATAATAGCACGACCAGTATTAACCAGTAATGTTGCCATTTTATTTCCTTTCTAGAAACTGTTTAAGTTTCCAAACAAATAATTTAATAGGGTTTTTATGCCAATAGTCTATAACGCCCAATTGCTCTACAGTACCGTCTGCACGAGTAATAGTAGCTATTAATTGTATTTCCTTTGCGTTACTTTGAGCTATTTCCATATTAATCTTTAATAATTTCTAAAATAATGGTAAATGAAGTATTGGAAGAAGTTGTTGCTCCACCAATAGTACTTAACAGAATTTTACCAGTAGGTGTTACTGCATTATCGGTAATACCGCCAAATGGGCCAGCTTTAATCTCACCACGACCAGTTAACCGCCACAAACTTGTAGGTGTTGCACCATCCCAAATTAAATCAACTTGAATACCATCTTGAATATCAAAGTTAATACGCTTAATACGTACTTTACTTGGAATTGTTCCTTGTGCATCAATTTGACTCAATGTACTTGGGTCAAGAACTGTATAGTTTGTGTAATCAACGGCATTAACATAGCCATCAATTTTTAAAGTGGCATTACGGTAACCGTCATTTAGAATCTGTAACGGAGTAATGGATTGAGGCATGATTAGTACCCGCCTTTAGGTTGTTTAGCCTTAGTTGGTTGTGTTGGGTTTGTTACTTTGCCCTTGAGAGCTTTTTTCTCAGCACCCATAGGAGCTTTGATACCCATTCCAATTGGTTGGCCTTCACGTAATTTTTTGTTAGGCATAATTTTTCCTTTAAGTTTAGAGAAAAAACCCCCTAGAAACCTTTTGGGAAGCTAGGGGGAATCGCTCACGTGCGAGTTAATTAAACTCCAGGAGTACCCCACAATGCACGTGGGTCACCCCAACCGAAGGCATAACGCTCATACGATTTAGCCTTAGCATTCATCGTATCAAAGTCATTGTCTTGGTCGAAAGTAATAGCTTGACGCTCTTGGTGAATCATACCTGTATTCATAGGTACGTTTGCACGGATAAACCATGCTTTAGTACTTGTGAGGTAATGGTTCATCTTGATACCTTCAGGCAATGCGTTAGTAGCGTGTAATACGTTTACAGCGTTACTTGCAGTACCAGGAGGGTTAGCACCAGTGTTGTATGAATATACAGACTTGAGGATGCGATTAGCTTCAAACCAGTTGCTTGGGTGAACAATGATTGAGCGAGGCATCAAATTGATACGCAAGCCACGGTCATTGGTTGCCAACATCTGTTGAATAATCAAGTTCTCAATAGCTGCTTCAGACAAGTTAGCCGCAGTAGATAACAAGTTGCTGAATGTGCCACCAGATGTATTTGGATGAGAAGGATTCAAGAGTGATACACCGTCACCACCAGTATAGCTGGAAGAGAAAGCGTTGTTGTATACGTTAGCAGCAACGTTCTCTTTGGTTTGACGCATAGAGAAAGCGTTAGCAGCAGCACGACGCTTGGAAACAACTTCATAAAGGTTGTCAGCAAGTTCTTCTTGGGTAACGATGTAGCCCAAGCCGTATGCAACGTTAGTTAAACGAGTTACGAAACCTTGAGTCTCAGAGTCGTAAACAACGCCTTGACCTTGTGGTTTTTGTGGAGCAAGACCGAAGCCAGTAGCTTGGACGTACTCTTCGTAGTTTTTGTCAGATGTGGTTGTGTCAAACAAGTCTGTGTATTCGACAGGATGTTCATTGTATGAACGACCCCACCAAGCCTTAATACCAGGCCACAGTGCTTTTGGAAACGAACCAGTTGTAATAATACCAGCCATTTTTTATTCTCCTAATTAGATACCAGCAGATGGACGTAACATTTCGTGCTCGTTGAAGAGAACGAAGAAACGTACATAAGGCCCCAAGTTGTTGCCTGGGATTGGTTCAATGCCAACAATCTTCAATGCTGCTGTAGAAGAAGTAGTGGTACCAGTTAATACGGTTGCAGACATCTGATTTGAAATAGAAGGAGCAGCTACAGTGTAGGTTGCGTTCTTGTTTACGTCAGTTGTTGCAAAAGTTGTGCTATCACCTTGGATGCAATATACCTGGTCTGGGTCATCATTGATGAGCAGGTAGTAGGCTTGAGACTTAGAAGCAGGAACGCTTGTAGTAGTCAAGTCAATGTTTGTACCTTGGATAGAAGGGTTGTTAGGGTTAGCAATCAATACGCCAGTTACAACACCACGAGGTGTTTGACCAGAAGTACATTTTGCTACCGCAGGAGTACCTGCAGCGTCGCCACCGTCAACTGTGTAAACTGTGTCACCAATGTAATACGCAGAGGTATCAGTTGATGGAACATAGTAAACACGTTGTTGTTGGTTATTGACGCCGCTTGTACCATAAATCACGGCTGAAAAGCCGAATGGTGCATTTAAGTTCGCCATTGTGATAAAGCTCCAATAAAATTAAGTTTAAGTCCGCTTAATCGAGATGCCAGCGTTGTAACGCCCATCTTGACCAACGGAGCCATTAATATTTCCACTAGCAATCGCATCTTCTACTTGTTTGTTTTGAAGTTCAATAGCAGCCATATCTTCCTCGTGCCACTCATTTTTAATCTTCATCAAATAAGCATATAGAACATCGCCTTGCTGTGTAGTACCTACCTTTTGTTTGATTTTGTCACTCATATCCGTATTTTGAGGTGTGACTCCATTTGCTAACTCTGTCTCACCACGGGTGACAAACTCATATCCGCTATCTAGTGCATTCTGAACGTTTCCATCATCATTCATCCAGCAAAGATGGTGACCTGGAATTTCGTCAGTTACTGCCAAAGTTAATCTTGGAACACCAATTGAATTACGTCTTGGGCGTTGTGCCTGTGAACGAACTGTCTCGGTCTCTCGGTCAGCTACAGACCGAACTTGTGTTTCAGGATTACTTTGTGTTTTGCTTACTCTTGGCATTATATTACTCCTAACTTATTTTAAGTGATTTTACTATAAATACAATGGTTATTCACCAAAATATTCTTTTAAATAGGCTTCACGGGTAATGAGACCTTGCTTTTCAAACTTTTGGCAAGCTGCTTTAGCTTCAGGAGGAAGGTCATTAAATCCTTTACCAGCTTTCTGAGATGCTTTAGGAGCAGTTGTACCTTCTACAGGAGATGGACGATTACGGTTAGCATTAGTAAACTTTTCAGGGTACATACGCTTAACACGGGTTGTAACCTCATTTAGGAATGCTTCTCCAATCAATGTAGGGTTCTGACGCTTAATAACTTCACCTATCATGTCGGCTTCGGTTTTAAGTTGTGCGTCAGAGGTATACCATTTGTTCTCTTCGCTCCATTGAATAAAGGTAGAATCAGGCTGATTTACAGGATGTGCTACTTTTTCTGTTTGACGAGATTGTTTTAATTCATCAATAGCATCATCAATCTGAAGAACTTTGTCACCGTCACCAGTAGAGATGGCTTCTTTCTTTTGCTCACGCAAATCTGCCATAGCACGTTCATAAGCACGTTTTTCAGTCTCTGCATGGAACTTTTTGAATTCCATCATAGTAGACTTCATTTCCGCTACTTCACGCTTCAAGAAATCGTTGTCTTTACGCAACAGAGCATTAATCTCTTTACCCTTCTTTACAAAGGTTTCTGCGTCAACCCATTTGTCTTCTGGGCCGTTATATTCTTCTTGGGGAACCCAACCTTGTCGTTTAGCCTCGGCTAGTGTCTCTTTATCAATACCAGACTCTTCAATCTGCGTGCCTTCTGTTTGTGCTTCTTGTGATGCTGAACCATCTAATGATTCGGCTGATACTTGTGCCAGCTCTTCACTCATTTACTATCTCCTTGTTTTACTAAAACTATATCTAAATCGTTTAATACACGATATTCAATGCCATCTAAGGCTTCTTTTGGTCGGATAAGTTGTCCTGCGTACTTTCCGAACTTAACGTAGTCTCCTGGTTTGCACCACGCCTCCGATTGGTCGGAATAAGCAGTATTGCCAAGCTCGACGACGACTCCACCATCTTGACCAAGTTGTTCCTTGTCTGCGGTGATGTCAGCGATAATAATGCCGCTTTCTGTTGTGCGCTCAACTTGCTCTACCCGAACGAGTACACGGTGACCCGTAGGTTTCCATCCTGATGTATTCATTAAACCCCCGTAATATCTTCATAAGTCAAATCAAGAATTTGATTGATGGAATAGACTCCACCTAATGCAAATTGATTTTCCCCTTCAGTTACAAACTGGCGATTAGCCCATGCTTCTTGCGTTTCAGCTTTAGCCTTCTTTAAAAAATTAAAGAATTCTTCAGTTACGTGGTGGTGAAGCCACTCCTGCCATTCCTGCTGTGTCATTACTTGCCTCTCTCTCTAGGTTTGTCATCATTTCTATAGACTTCAAAATGCCATCTACGTGCGCTCTCTTAGCACCTATTTGGGCTTCCAACATCGCAATCGCATGACCAGACTTGACTCCATCTGCTTGTTCGAGTTCAAGTACAGCCTTCGCTTGCAATTCTGTAATCTTGGCTTGCTGTAGCTCTGCTTCTTGCATGAGTTTGGCAATACCAAGTTTAAATTTGAGTTGATGATTCATCTGACGCTCTTGGTTCTTCATCTGCTCTATCTGCATCTTCTCAGATGGGCCTGGCTTAATAGCGTTAGGGCCTTTAGGGTCAGGAAGAACTTGGTCAATAGCGTAAACTTTGAGTGAATCTAAGTAACGTTTTTGGACTTCATACATATTGAAGCCAGGTGTTGTTTGGGCTAACTGTAATACGGCTTGTGCTTGCATCTGACGTTGACTATCTGAAACAACGTTAGGGTCAGCAGCAGGTTTAACTAACTTCATATCCATAGAATAGTCGTCAGGCAATACGAATGATAGTTCGTTATTGTATTCAAACTCTACTGGCTCACTTGGCAAATAAAGTTGATTGAGACGATATAGCTTTTGGAATTCTTCTTTCATGGCTCTCCAAGTGCGCTTGTAGATACCATTAAATACTTTCATACCTTGCTCTACAGTGTTACGACTTGTCTCTGCAGGAGTATTTTGACCAGGGCTTACACCTGTCATAATGTCTGTTGCACCTGCAATACGCTCACCATAGTTAATGAGGAGTTGCAAGAGTTGGAATGATACGGCATTAGGTTCACGAACTGGCAATGGGAAGATGTTGGCACGAAGGTCATCACCTGTGCTGTCTACACGCTTCCACTCGTGTGGCTTGAATGAATAGTCGCCACCTTTAATTTTAACTCCACGCCCTAAAAATCCACCACCAGTAACACTCATCGTACCAGCGTCAATCAACTGGTTAACAATGGTATTTACCGAGTCATTAGTAGGCCCAAGCAATACGCCAAAACCAAGGTCATAGAATCCACCGTCTGGGCTAGGTACAAAGCCATATTTTGTGAAGTACTGTTCAGGCTTAATGCGGATAATTTCACCGTTGTGGTACTCAATCGAGTCTTCAAAGTAACGGGCGACAATACGGTAGATTTTACCAGTGTCTCTACGGATGTAGGCAATGTACGGCTCTTTGTAACCATCTTCATCAAAGTCATGCCAAAAGTGAGTTTCGAAAAATTCGTATGGGGTGTCAGGGTCACCTGTAGGCATACGAACGCCTTGTGCATCTTCCATCGCATTTGTCAGCATAGACTGCTGTGGAGTGCTAGGAGGTGGTTGGTCGTCTAGTTTAAGGAACAATCCACGAACTTGACGCTCATGCAAATCATTTGAGGTAAACAGAATGCGATGAGATACTCGTGGGGACTCTGCAATAGACTTTGTATAGTAGTTAACAATAAAGTCATTTGGTAATACTAATTCTGATACGTTATGACCTTTTACTGGGTCAAAGTAAGATTTCTTGATTGCTGTACCAGAGATAGCCTGAACCAATAATGTTTTATCAGTGTTCTCTTCCCAACCTTCATCTTCTTCCATAACTTGGTAAGTCATGTGACGTGACACACGGTCTGCACGTTTGTGCATTTCACCGTCATCATCTTTACCATAAACTTTACACTTGACTACTTCATTATTAGAAATAAGGGCTGGGTATGCACGACTATGGTATTGCATTGCAGCAATGGTAATCAATGGGAACTTTACATTCGAAGCACCAGGCCAAGGGAATGTTTTACGTTCAACTACTTGAAGGGCTAGTTTGTTAGCCTTCTCATTACGCTCTTCCCATTCAAGACGTGAAGTTAAGTCTAGATTGATGTCATTCATCAATGTAAAGCCTAATGATGACAAAGCATCGTCATCCATCATTTCAGCAATATTAGGGGAACGTAAGAGTTCTTCGATTTTCATTGTTTGCCTTGTGTTTTAAGGAAAATACTACAGTATTGTAACAGAGTCAATACCCAGTGTAGATAGATTGTCCTTCAAATAATTGACTACCAAATTCTCTTTCGTACTCCTCGTCTTCAAGCTCTTCTTTAGTGGGCGCCAAAGTAACCTTATCTAACGCCAAGCCAACATAGGCTAGTGCGTCTACTTGGTCATCGTGTTGCCCTCTAGGAAATACCAGCATCTCATCTACTAGACCAGGGTACCAGTTCTTTTCTTTGTCAAACCGTACCCCACCAGCCCTCATACGGGCTTGCAATGGTTTGGCACGTTGTTCTTTATCTACTTTAGGGGTTACTGCGTGTAGGTTGATGTATTGACCACGCTTTACCATTTCCGCATTTAAGAAGGCATCGAGGGTATGTTTAATTTGCCCTTTCTCAGCGATGAACAGATTAGGAGAGTATTTTTCTTGTACCCAGAACATATTTTCGATAATCTCAAAGCCATCCCATCTGCCACGTCTAATGTCCACGATGTGGAGCACACCCTCATCATCCATCCCTGCAATCGCAATAACGGTATAGTCGGACTTAGTTTTCTTGGTAATAGCAAAGTCAATAGCAGCGTAATACTCCAAATTATCAGGAGTATCGGCATGAATAAAGTCGTCTTTATGAAAGTAAGCATTTTCTGCGTCAATAGGCTTATTAAGGTATTCTTGGCTATAGCCATCAGGATTTCCTTGGTTAATATAGGATTGTCGTATTTCTAGTAGTTTTTGCTTTGGGAGTTTTTCAGGCCACAGTAATTCAGTAAAGTCTTCATTGTGCGCTGCAAAACGTTCTGAGTCCCATAGATTGTCTTTCAATAGGCGCTCTAGGGCAGAATCCATGTGTAATACTGTTCCTACCATCCTTATCTTGCAATATTCTGAGCCACAAGGGAATAAGTCGTTAAATAGCCAGTTACGGAACTTCTCCCGTCGTTGTGGGTTCATTACCTGCTCGGCACCCTCAGCATCGTCAATAATAATGAGGTTAGGACGTTTACCATTCCATTGAAGACCACGCACCTCTTGCTCGGAACCTTTGGCTATTATACAAAACTGGTGTCCGTCTAATAACTCAACTACAACTTCAGTCTCAGTGTCCTTTACGAACCGCTTTATGCCAAATTGAGCTTTCAGCTCCTCATTGACCAGAAGCTCTGCCTTGATATTGGCTAAGAACCTGACTACCTGCCCTTCTGTCTTAGATACTAAAAGGATAAAGTCACGGTCACGAAATAGTGCAGAGGCTAGGGTTCCTGAGAAGGTAACTGCTGTTGTTTTGGCAGTTCCACGTGGGGCAGCGACTACAACACGAGAATTATCTGAGCAGAACTTCCCCCATAGAGTACGGTGAAACTGAGGGATTGCTTTTACTGCGTCCATACGTGGCGCAAGAAACACTCGTACGAATCCTTCAATTAATTGGCTATCTAGCTTCATGTGTCACCTTTTCCTATAGAGAGAATGATAACACTTAAATTTCAAAATTTATATATACCGAGAAATGCAGGTTGGTTTTTCATTGGAAGGAACCATAGGTTCTATTTCATGTTAGCGAGCATTAACATTTACTAGATTTGAAATCTATAAAAATCGTCGGATGGTGGGTTATAACTATATTACCCCACAACATTTTCCCCCTCCCCACCCAATGACATAAGGGTTTACCCTAACCCTGGGCATGGGGGTCATATTTTCCTATAGAGAGGAGATAACACTAGGGGGTGTGTCATATCTATATAGATAAGTATTAAATGATTCCCATGCATGGGGAATAGGCATGGGGGATTGGTCTTTCCCTTATGGGAATTCCCTGGTGATGGAAGAGACTGTTACTAATACCCAAACACAATAAATGATGCTCTATCCTTCC
>Ga0209698_10000529_pt1 | contig 43572 bp, 43 predicted proteins | sample LitLauG_LLR_2012_FD_187203 | JGI IMG/M metagenome (GOLD analysis project Ga0209698, IMG submission 187203) | Freshwater sediment microbial communities from Pennsylvania, USA - Little Laurel Run_MetaG_LLR_2012 (SPAdes) (version 2) | ecosystem: Environmental > Aquatic > Freshwater > Creek >... | reverse complement strand
CACCACCAAGGGCCGGTTCAACGTCGTGTGAGGCATCGCCGTCGATGCGAGCAGCAATGTCTGGGTGACTGACCAGCAGGGCAACCGCGTGCAGGAGTTCAACTCCAGCGGCACTTACTTGGGCCAGATTGGGTGCGCCGGCACCAACGCCTGCTCCTCCAGCGCCGCCAACGGCCAGTTCAACGGCCAGTTCAACGGCCCTAACTACGTCGGCTTCGGGCCGTGATTTCTCCGTGCGGGGGTACCCGGTCCGGTTGGGTGCTCTTGCACGAACTGCGGTAACACCCTCACCCTGAGGTAAGTTTCTGTCCCCGGTGCAGCTTCACAGGTAGAAACGTTGATGTCTGTGTTGGACAAGAAAGTTGATACCGCGTTGAAGGGTGGAGTTGGGGCAGACTTCGGAGTGATTTGAGCGTTCAAATGAAAAGCCCGCCGATCCTCCCCCGAAAGTCGGCGGGCCCAAGTCTTACACTGTTTACCTTGCGAGGCAAATCTTAGGCGCGAATCATAGATGTTGTCTGTGTTTACGATCACGTTGAAGTTGATTTTTCAACCAACCTCTTTTCAATACACCCCAGAGCAGTTGATGGGGATTCACCAAGCCTTCATGAGTGGTGCAGATTGCGAGGTGGGTTGAAAATGAAAAGCCCGCCGATCCTCCCTCTCCGAAAGTCGGCGGGCCGAAGTCTTACACTGTTAGCTTGCGGGGCGAATCTTAGGCGCGAATCATGGATGTTGTCAACCTTGATGGGGTGTTTGGTGACCTGCATCCCATCAAGGCTTACCAGAAACTGACGCGGGGCCGTTTACACGGGCTCGATCTCGGCGATTCTTCTGAGGCCGTGGAGATAATCCACGGCCTTCTGTGCGTGCGCTGCTGCGCTGAAGATGGCGCGCTTATCATTCTTCAGGACGGTCAGCCAATTCGCGATATAGGATGCATGGTCGTCGCGTACTTGCGGCGTGATGCCTAGATCGGCGCAAAGAAAAGCGCTGGCAAGTTCTGCAACGAGTTCCTCGCGTGCATAGCCTTCGTCGCCCCACTGCTTGCGCCCAAAGTCGCGGTCGAGCCGTGAGGAGTGCTTCGTCCAGTGCGCGGATTCATGCGCGAGGGTTGCATAGAAGCTCTCGGCATCGCGGAATGCCTCGATGACCGGCATCTGGATGTAGTCGGCCTCGACGGCATAATAGGCTCGGTCGCCACGGTAGCGCACATCGGCCTTGGTCACCTTGAAGAATTCCTCGGCGTGACCGATGCGCTCGACAGGCGTCGTCTTCACTTCAGGCTTTGCGTAATAGAGTTCGGGCAGGCCTTCAATCTGCTCGATATTAAAAACTGTATAGCCCTTCATGAAGTGGATCTCGCGCTCGCTATCCTCGCCATTGCCATCCTGCTCGGTGCGGGTGATGGAGTTCGCATAGACAACCAGAGAGCCTTTCTCACCCTTCCTGACATGGGCATTGAGTTCAGACGCCTGCCTGAACGTCATCCAGATGGGAGCATTGAAGCCTTGCGAAACTGACTCGGCCCAGAGCATCAGGATATTGATACCTGAATACGGCGTGCCGTTGTGACGCAGTGGCCTCGTGATTCGCCCCGCCGTGTTGCCCGCATTCCAGGGTTTCATCCAGGTGCGGACGCCTTGCTCAAGGTCGGCGATGATTTTGTCGGTGATGCGCGTGTAAACGTCCTGTCTCTCGTTGTTCATGGTCCTGTTCTCCTTTAGTGGGTCCGGTTATCCGAACCGCCGGGGACCAGAAGGCCGGGCGCACTAAGGCGTCCTGTCACCGAAGGGAAACGGCCAACACGGGAGCGAAGCGAATGGAGCGGGCAGAGCCGTTGACGGGACGCCGCGCACGGCTATGGTCTCGGCAAACGGTTCGGCATGACCGGCCACGAGGAACAGGGCGGCATTGAAGAGAGAAAAGGGGACGACAACGCAGAGAAGAAATCACATGCGAGATTGGACGGACTTTGAATCAGGTGGAGGAAAAAGAGTCGGGGGGGGAAGCACGGCGGGGGCGCTTCATTTGCGGCAGAGCCGACGCGCGAGCGGCGCACGCCATCGTCGCCGTTTTAAGCGAGGGAGCGGGGGGATGTTAAAGGAAGAGAAGCACGGCCGGGCATCGGGTGATTTAGAGGACTGTCCGCGCGGGAGATGGGCAGAAGATATTGTCACGGCACGGATGGGCCGGCAATGTCACTCTTGCGTCCTGGGCTGCGATTCTTTGTACACCGTTATTGCCACGAGAAAGAGGGCCACAGTGAGGACAGCGAGGCCGGCAGTCCAGATGGCAAGCAAGGAACCGCAGACGGTAATCACCGTGATTGACAATTTCAAGTGAGGCTTCATTCGAGACTCCCTGCGAAACGCCGGTGAAAGAGCACGCCATCGTTTGTGCGTCCGCTCGGATAATTATGCGCCTAAAGTGTTTAAGAAAGAGTTAACAGGAGGCTAACTTTACTTGTCGCCGAAGGTACAAACCCAGGCCAGTTCGAGGCTCCAAGGGGCATCGCCATTTCAAGGTGAGTGACTCCGGAAACTCTGCCACTGTGCTGTTCGCAGGGACACAGAGATTAAAAGAGGAGACGGGCATCTAAATCGCCCCACGGCAGGTGATCGGTAACCCAGGGGTCTAAAGATGTGGGTTCTTAAGCAGCCTCAGGTATTCGGAATAAACTCTGGGGAACTCATCGAGCGGGATAATCTTCTCCGTCCTTGCTCCGCTTTCACGCCGGTTCAAACGGATTGTGAGTTGTTTTCCAGTGAGGAGCTCCGTGAAGAGCTTCCCGGAAAGAGCGGGCGGAAAAACCACGCCATCCTCTTCAGCTGTAACCGTTTCTTCAAACGGTAAATTGTCAACGCGAAGGGAACCAACGCTGTACCTGCTGATCGGTGCAGTGATGGTGATGAGATGGCGGGTCACATCGACTATAACCCAGTCGTCACCGTCGGAAGGGCCATTCATGAGATAAGAGAAGATGATGCCGCAGTGCAGTGTAGGCGTTCTTGCTGGAATCCAGCAGTGCGGGGCCCAATGGTTCCGATCCGAAAATAGGGACTCGGTCATAGGTGTGATCCCATGAAGTGCGGGACTGCGATTCCATAAAGCATAGGCGCCCGCAAAAACGAGGGATACAAAGCAAACTAGAAAAAGTCCAACTACAGTGCGCCGGACGATCCACTGTTTTTGGGATATTGCCTGATATGAACGTTTGAACATACGCGAGATATAGTGGCTGTTGGAGTGGGGCGCAAGCCGCGGACAAATTGTCAATCACGCGCGAGCGCCGCACGCCAGTGTAGCCGTCAGAAAGCGAGGGGGCAGGGGTGCAGAAGGTCAGCCAACAGTGGAGTGACAATTTGTGTCAGTCTAAGGCTTTGAATTACTCGCGGAATTGAAAAATAAATGTGGCTGAGATCAGGCAGTCCGATCTAAACTCTTCGATCCGATTTTTGTCCCGCAGGTTCCTCCGCTAGAAAAACCCAGGGCCCGGAACAAATCCATGAAGAGGTTGCCATGTCCAAACTGATTCTCGGGCGCAGTGTCGCTGCGGCCCGCGCCATTGGTTTTGCTGCGAGAGGTAACGATAAAGCGGGAGAGCTGGTGACCTATTCGGGCGACGGTCACCTTGTCACGTTCGCGCCGACCGGGGCTGGAAAGACCGCCGGTCCTGTTATCACGAATGCGCTCAGGCATCCGGGACAACTTATCGTCCTTGATATGAAAGGCGAGGTCTTCGCCGCGACAGCGCAGGCACGGCGCGCGATGGGCCAGGATGTACATGTGATTGACCTCCGGGACGGCAGCGACAGCGGTTCACTTAATCCCCTTGATCTGGCTGCCCGCTGCGGGACCGACCCCGCTGCAACGGGACGCAGCTTTGCAGCGGAGCTCATCGAGCGTGGTTCGGATGAGCGGGACAGGTTCTGGAATGACTGGGCGGAGACGATGATAGGAGCCGCAACCGCATGGCTGCTCGCTGACCGCCCGGCGGAGGAGCGGCGCATGAGCAGCCTGTTCGACCTGTTTACGGATGATGATGTCACGTACCGGCTGGCCGTGATGCTGGACAAGAAGGAAGTGCCGAACCGCGCCGCGCGGGCCGCGTTCGCCTCTTTCCTCCAGCTCCCCGACCAGAACACGCGTCCGAGCGTTCTGGGCTCGGTGCAATCGCATTTAAGGTTGTTCGACAGCGATCTGACTCGCAGGCTTACGGACACTACCACGATGGATATTGACGGCTTCCTTGCGGGAAAGCCGATGTCGCTGTACATTATCGTGCCGCCTTTTCGGCTCAATGCCTATCGTCCGCTCTTACGGCTATGGCTTTCCGGGTTGATCCTGCTGCTTACGCAGCGCAGGCATCCGCCGAAGGAGCGCACGCTGATGCTCTGCGACGAAATCGGAAATCTCGGGCGGCTGGAAGCGCTGCTGATGGCGACAACGCTTCTGCGGGCAGGGGGGCTTACCGTGTGGACATTCTGGCAGAACGCTGCCCAGCTCCAGATCTATGGCTCACAGGCGAATACGCTCCTGGACAATGCGGGCGTAATCCAGATCTTCGGAATCCGGAATTACCGGATGGCGCAGGATCTTGCGAATGTTGTAGGGGGGATTTCCGCCGATGAATTACTAGGCTTGCCGCGGAATGAACAAATACTGCTGATTGAGGGCAAGCTGCAACGCTGCAGGCAGGTGCGCCACTATGAAGACCGCGAGTTTCTTAAGGGTGCGTGAGCGTCGCCCCTTAAGCGGCTGCGCAAACCCTACGGCGCTCTCTTGTTGGTGCGGGTTTGCTTCGCCGGGAAGTATTTTAAGGCAAGAAAGCGTTCTTCTCGAAAAGCCCTTGCATCTCGCCCGGTTTGGGCCGCTCATTGGAGGCGCCTCTACGCACCCACACTTCGTTGCTGCCGCGTTCATAGTGTGTCGTGCTCCCCGACTCAATTGTGATCGTGACCATCGGGTGATCAAATGCACGAATCTCCTCAACGCTAAATCGTGGTGTCGGTACGATCCGGTTCGTAATTAACCAGCGAAGCCGCTCAGCTTGCGCTGCGAGGGCCTTATTGCCAGCGCCCCTGAGAGCCTTCCAGAGTTCTTTCATGCCTTGCGGACTCGCGTCGCGGTCATTAACTCCGACATAGATGCGGCCGCCCGAAGTGTTCGCAAAAGCGATGACGGTATCGACGATCTCGGTCTCTTTGGGATCATTCGGTGAGATGAATGGCTTGAACTCGATCTGATCGCCTTCGCCTTTACCCAGATCGCTTTCTGCCCTGTTCTTTGCAATCAAGTCCTCAGGAACGCGACCGAATGACTCGTACACTGAGCGCAGTTGTACTTGCATAGTGCAGTCGCCCGATTTGTGCATTAGGTAGAGCAGCAGTTCGCGTGCGTCATCGGGGACTTTCACCTCGGAGGCACCGCCGTTTACTTGCGTTGTTTGAGGAAGCCGCGCGCTTTGTGCATGAATGATTTGAAGCTCGATGTGTTCCGAAGGAACATTGATCTCCGTGCTGAGACTCAGCTTGCCTGGTGTCCAAAGCGCACTGACGATCCGAGCACGCGTGTCCGGCAAGAATGTGACAAGCTCATTGCGGCTCGGCACGCCGTTCGAATTGTTATCCGTGGCCGTGTCGAAAATCCAATCATTGATCGCCTGTTCTGCCCCAAGATATGGTCTGAGCCCAAAACCAACAATCGCGCCGTAGTTGAGAGGTTGCTCATGGTCCGTAGGCCTCGTCTCACAACGGCTTCGCATCTCCCACCCGGACCAACCCCGATTCCCATAAGCGAATGGGCGGTGATCGAAACTCGAATAAGTGAATCCCGGGCGTACCTTCTGTTCGGCAATTTCACCTTGCCCTGACAACAGTTCCGATAGCAGATCGAGGGCCTCAGTCTGATCGCTCTGCCACTGTTCGACGAATAGCAGCGTTCCGTAAGTGGCGCTTGGCCGTGAGGGAACCTCCTCCGGACAGAACATTACGGACCCCGTGAGGAAGGTTGGAGAATATTCTGTCAAAATAGCGGCTCTAAACCGCGCGCCAGCGTAAAGTTTGTGGACCTTCCGCGATTGTTCTGCGATGGCGTTGATTGCGTCGGCTGTGTTTCTGAATCCGCTCATCGAACTCCCATCCTCTCCTTTTTCCGTTCCAACTTCCGATCTCCGAAGCATAAGCCGTTTGAAGGCGCGAGACCACGTGTTACCATTCCGCCTCGCGATGCGTGCCTACAAATTCCTCGACACACACTTCGGTCTCAAGAGCCTTTATGAGCGCCGTCTGAAGCAATCACGGATCAGCGACTTAAACGATCCGTTTGAGTTGACCCCCTACGACCTCACGGACTTTGTGATTCGGCAGGTGTTTCTCAAGACTAAAGACGATCTCGCCGCCGACAGGGGCATGCTGTGTTTCAGTGCTGCCTGGTGCGATCCGGTCATCTGGGCGCAATACAGCGACAAGCATAGAGGGTTGTGCGTTGGCTTTGAGATTCCTAATATCAAGGGAGACCCGGAAAACGACGAAAGTCATCACGTCACCTATGTCGCAAAACCTCTTCGATTTCCTCCGGATTTTGAGGATCGCCCGGATGCTGAGCGGTTCGCAATCGTGCAGCAAGTTCTTTTTACCAAGTACGAGCATTGGGCTTACGAACAGGAGATACGCGTCTGGGCTCCGTTGGAGAACGAAGAAAACGGCCTGCACTACTTGGAGTTCGACGAGAAGCTTCGGCACGTGGAGATCATCATCGGAGCGAGATCGGCAGTTGCTGAATCCTCTATCACACGAGCGCTCGGATCGCTGGCAGGACAGGTCAAGATCATTCGAGCAAGAGCGGCTTACGACAGATTCGAGATGGTCAAGGGATGATATTTCAGCGTATTCACACGTGCAGACGGTCTGTGTCGCACCCTTCCTTCACCGCGAGCCCGGAAAGATATTCTCCGCCGGCGTCCGGCGTCATTGCCGCGATTGCCGGGGGCGGTTTCGCGGTTACTGCCGAGTCCCTCTTCTGAATGCGTTTGCTGGTACCTCGGAGGCGACAACCACCGCACAGGGGGCCACGGCCCGGGCGGATTTTGAGTCCAGCCCATTCACTTTTCAAAGCTCCCATTTTGTAGTGTTTACAAAGACTTCAGCAATTTTAAGCGTTTGATCTGTGCGGTCCTGTGACGGTCTGTTGAGAGCCAATGGGCAGAGCTTGGGCAGAAAAATTTCAGGCCTTCAAACTCCAAGCGACCTTCGCGAGATAGTGACAACTCAGTTCGCAAAAACCTCGGCCGTTTCTGAGCAAGACATAATGGGTTAGCTGGAAGCGGCGACCTTGCCTTAGGAATGCAGCATTTGCTTCGACCGCCTCATGTGGATCGGCGAAGGCGGCCGCGTCGGCATTCGCTTCGCCGTGATCGAGCCCGCCCTGTTCGAGGAACTCCAGCACTGGACCAACCGCAGGATGAAGGAAGAAGGCTGGGACTTCCCTGTCTGAGCGACCTGCTCGCCTCCACTTTTCGCGGGGAATGCGAAGATCGAGGACCCCGTTGTAGCCGAACCACCGTTTTGAAAATCGGGGACTCCCCGCTGTCCCCACGTTCCAATAGAACAAAACGTGGGCTCAGACTAGGAGGGCCTCGCACCCGCTTTAACCAATCGCATTTGGAGACCGAGACTGAGAAGGTACGCTCCAATAATGAGAAACATCAGGTTTTTGTTGCCGATTACCATGCTGAGGTACTCACAGAATCCGCCGATCATCGCTCCGATCAGGTTTGCACCGAAGAAAGAGGATGGGTTTGATGCTTGGCGGAAGGTCGTGGAGAAGATCAGGCCGGCAAAAAAGATGGGCAGGGGTACAGCGAGAAGCGACCACAGCAATCGTTCGTCGAAACTGAGCGCCAGAATAGAGTCGCGCTTAACGAAGTAGAGCAGCAGCAGAGTTGCGATCAGCGGCGCGTACAGCCACGTCCGGAAACGGCTCATGCGCATCGCCAGCATGTTCGCAGCCAACACCATCAGCAGAACGCCCGCCACAACAACCATGGTTACAAACCAGGTGGTGCCAAAGTAGAGAGAACAGTCGGAAATGCTCTTCGTCTCCAGCAACAGAAAACCCAGCCCTAGAAAAAGAAAGTGACCGTCGTTCATGCCGAACCCTCGGCCTCGTAGCATGAACACCGCCGGTATCGTAATCGCCAGCAGAATTCCAATTACGATCAGGTAGTCCGCCGGGATGGTTTTGTGAGAAAGGTAAAGAAAGGGCCAATCGTCTGTAGGAGCGACAGCTTCAGATAAATCGTCACCTGCCGGGAAGGCCGTACGCACGAATCGGCCGTATTGAGTGGGCGGGTCTGGGTGCTGCCCGCGGAATGCGCAGATCACCACCTGTCCTTGACTCTCATACACCACCGGCATTTGGTTCGTGGCCAGTGCAACCATTCGCACCAACTTGCGGGCGAGCCACTGGTGCCCAGCCATGAAAGAAAGGGACAATACTCCATTGTCATTCAGCAATCGGAAGGCCGACTGCATACTCTGCACGGTGTAGATATAACCATCTAAGCGGATATTCGCCATCGAACTGAACAGTGTTTGTGAGTCTAGAAAGCCGAAGACCACCATGTCGTAGCCGCCGCTTGAACGCCGGAGAAAAGCTCGAGCATCCTCGACGTGGACACGAACCTTCGGATTCTCGTAAATTCCCGAGGCGTTAAACCGGTTAGATATCTTCACTAACATCGGGTCGATTTCCACCGCATCCACCTGTTCGGCTCCGTTCAGCACGGCAATCTGCGTGTCGGTGCCTCCTCCCGCGCCTAACATGAGCACTCGTCGGTGCGCCGGAGCCAGCGCATACGGCAGGTCGTACTGCAGTCTCGCGTCGAGAATCTGGGGTCTGTTCTGCGGAGAATACCGGGTTGGGTCGAAGGTGCCGTCGCTCTGAAGAAAATAGTGATTTACCCTCACATCGTAGATTGGCGGATCCTGCATCGTGCGCAGCCCCGGTTGTGGCTCTCGTATGGGAGTATTTCCATGCCTATCGCCTTGCAAGACCACGACGATGTAATAGTACGGCGACCATGCTGCACGCGGGCTGACCGAAAAATATACTCCCGCCAGCGACAGAACCAGGATAGGGATCGATCGCAACCACTGCCCGCGCGGAAGAAGCAAAATAATCGCCAAAGCCACGAATCCCATTCCAAGCATCGGCGAAAAGTGCTTCAACGAGAAAACCCCGAAACACAGCGTCCCCGCAAGGCTGCCACCCAAGTCCCAGGAGTAGGCTGTTAGAGGGGGCAGAGTTTCAAAAAGCAATCCGATCCGTTGACCCAACGGCACGAACACTATTGCGTTGCTGACGAAGATACCCACCAGGCTTACATAACGCACAAGTTGAGGCGTAGGTGTGTAGAATCTGCTCTCCGAGGCAGTAGTCGGCAGTGTGATGAAATGGGCAATTAACAGCCATACAACGTTGATCAGCAGCAAGGCTGGCAGCCATCCAAAGAGCGACTTTCTTGTCTTCCCAACGATCGCTCCCACACCCAGACCGAGGAAAGAACTAATCAATATCAGATTGGCGTAATAGGCGATCAGCCTTACGACCGCGGGGGCCCAGCGAATCACCATCAATTCGAGAAAGAGAGCGAGGAATGACAGACAGAACAACTCCAGCCCGCGCCGCCGTTTGACGGACAGATCGGTCACTTGAGACAACGGCAGAGCGGCGGATTCGGTCGAAACCATGCGAGCGTCTCCTTCTGGTGCCAGAACGCGACGGTAATTGAATGGCAGAGTGTTCATTATTATAAATCCCAAGACCGCCCATCGTGTTCCGCAGATCGTTGTCTTCGTCTGAGAATATCCCGAAGGCTGACTTGAAAGCCGCGAGGAAGGGCGTTGACGCACTTCGTCGATGGATGGGCGCATTCGACGACAATCGCCCGCCGGGCGGTCCTCACGCAGCTGGCGCTAGGGCTGAAAGAACTATCTGTTTGCCGAACCGGACGCCAAGGGGCCATCTTTCGAATTGCTCCCGGCGGATCGATTCGTTAGGCTCGACGCCGCAAGATTCTTGCTTTGAAAGACCCGTGTACTGTCGCGCATGGGCGACAGTACACGGGAGCGTAACCTCAACAGAGCATCATCGCGAATGGGGCATCATGGCGCAAAGGGCATAGCCAAGCCTCCTAGTGCGGCTAATGCGCTACCCATCGCCGCGGTCGCGCCCGCACCCGAAGCAACTGTTAGGTCCGTCTCCGAAGCTGCCCCTTCGCTTGGCCAATACAGCTCGTATACGTGAGAGTTGGTGGCAATGAAATAGAGCCGGACTCCCCCAGTCACAGTATCTTGAAAGCTGGCCAGGTGACTGCCAGACGCAGCCGGCACGCCACCGGACGCAGCAGTTGCATCGAAGTAGCCCCAAGCTGGCACCGAGTGGAGAGCATAAACGTGTTCATTCGTGCCCAAATACATCACGTGCATGCCCGTGTCGCCGCTGCCACTAGTATTGACAAAGCTAGTCAACGCGCTGCCAGGCGCATCCACGGGGGCCCCAGCCAGTGAGGTCGGATCGTCGGTGTGCCAAACACCGTTCCAATACAGTTCATGCACGTTCTGGCTACTCAAATAGAAAACGTGCATAACACCGCTCCCGACAAAGCTCGTCAATGAGCCTACAGACCCAGCTGCGGGAGCCCCAGCCAGCGAGGTCGGATCGTCGCTGTGCCAAGCAGTTCCACCGGTCCAATACAATTCATACACGTTGTTGTTAGTTCCCAAATAGAACACGTGCATAACGCCACCGTCGATAAAGCTCGTCAACGCACTGCCGGACGCAGCTACGGGCGCCCCCCGGGCCAAGGACGTTGGATCGTCGAAGTGCCAAACCTGCTGTGAATCCCCGTACAATTCGTAAAGGTGCCCGTTTGTGCCCTCGTAGAACACGTGGGTAAAGACACCGCTCGCGTCGAAGAAACCGGTCAATGCACTCCCAGCCACCGCTGCAGGAGCACCCGTTGCTCCTGAAACATTTTTAGTGATCCAAGAACTCGGTTCCACTTCTAAGATCTCCCAAATTTGGTGGTTCGCGTCGATATAAAAGAGTTGAACGCCGCCGCCATGGTTAACCATTGTCAACGCGCTGCCGGACGCAGGGTAAGCAGAGTTCCCCTCGTTCTGATCCTTCCAGCAACATCCGCCCACAGGCGCGTAGAGCATGTGCAGTTTGGGAACGGAATCGAGGTAAAAGACGTAACGGTAGTAGGTATTCTGGCCATAGAGCGACACGCTGGCAAACAAGATCAACAAAACCGTAAGCCCCAGAATAGACAATCGTTTCTGTGTTCTATTCATATAGACCTTCCTTCGTTCAGCAGTTGTATGTTGAGTTGGCGGCAGGCGTGCGGCGCGAATCGCCCCGCTCCTGTATTTTTTCCGAGTGTTCTAGTCGTTGCCTGCCGAAGCCCAAGACGCACCCATCTCGATCCGGCTCGACACCGCAAGATTCTTGCCTTGAAGGCCCGTGCTCTACCGCACTCCGGCGGCAGAGCACGGGAGTCTGGCATTTATGGTCCAACCACGCCTGTAAGTGCGCTGCCACTAGCTGCTACAGTGCCACCCGAGGCAAGTGTTATGTCCGTCTCGGACGCCGCTCCTTCGTTTTGCCAAGTCAACTCGTACACGTGAGAGTTGGTGCCGAGAAAATAGAGCCGGGCTCCCCCTGCGAGATCCTGAAAGCTACTCAGCGCGCTGCCAGACGCAGCAGTCACGCCGTGAGACGCAGCAGTTGCATCGAAGTAGCTCCAATTAGGCCCGCTCACCCAGCGCAGCGCGTAAACGTGGTGATTCGTGCCCAGATACATCACGTGCATGCCGGTGTCGCCGATGCTAATATCTATAAAGCTCGTCAGTGCGCTACCGGCCACAGCGATGGGAGCGCCCGCCAGAGACGTCGGATCGTCGCTGTGCCATGACGTGATATCGTACAATTCGTAAACGTTCTCGTTCGTGCCCAGATAGAACACGTGCCTGATAGGTGGGTTAGTGCTACTTTCGTCGACAAAGCTAGTCAAAGCGCTGCCGGTCACAGGTACGGGAGCGTGTGCCAAGACGGTTGGGACCTCGAAGCTCCAATTCCCCGGCCAGACCAATTCATAAACCTGTTGGTTTGCCTCGTAAAAGACATCAAGACCCGCAAAGAGAAGGTTGTTGATCTGGTACAAGAACAGGAAACTGGTCAACGCGCTGCCGGAAGCCGCGATGGGAGCGCCCGCCACGGATGTCGGATCGTCGCTGTGCCAACCTGTCGTAAAGTACAATTCATAGACATTCTGGTTCGTGCCCAGATAGAACACGTGCGAAACGTTGCTAGTATTATCGATGAAGCTCGTCACTGCGCTGCCGGACACTGCTACCGGCGCACCTGCCAAGGAGGTCGCATCGTCACTGATCCAACTCGTCCCAGTCCCAAACAGCTCATAAACGTGATGGTTTGTACCCAAATAGTAGACGTGAGCATAGTTAGTTGTGTGGTCGAAAAAACTCGTTAACGCGCTGCCGGATGCGGCAACAGGAGCGTTGCTCAGGGCTGTCACGTCCACATCGCTCCAGCCACTAGCAGTCGAATAGAGTTGGTGCACGTGGCCACCGGAATTCAGGTAAAAGACGTGACGTGTGCCAGGAGCTCCGTAGAGCGGCACGCAGGCGAACAAAATCAACACAACCGAAATCCCTACAACAGACAATCGCTTCCAAACCGCATTCATAAAAATTCTCCTTGTCGTTCAGGGCCGCTTTCTCAGTTAGGGCCGAGGTAAACTCCAATCGCCCAACCTATTTCTTTCCTTTTCCAAAGTTTTTGTCGTGGCTCCTCAAGACCTGGCAGACGTAACCCTGAGGGCCGCTAAAAAGGTCCTTTGCTTCGCGTGCCGCAAACCGATGCTCGAACTCTGCGCGTCCTGTTCGCTGGTAGAACTGCGTACCGTACCATGTGGAGACGCTGTGGAAGTCACAGAAGCTATCTCCATTTACGAAATCCGGAACTCGGTAGATAGGCGACCGACTGGCGGCGCAAGTCATTTATCCTGGGTGGCTCGGCGCACGCCGAGTACGTGCAGTCTCCTCGGGACCGGGCGAACAAGTCGCCATCGATTGTTGAAACTCCGTTTTTCGTAACACCGGAGGGATTGTTATTCGGCTGACAAAGCCTGCACCGGGATCCCGCAGCTAGCGTCCTCTCGGGAAAACCGGGGACGGACGTTTCCCTCACCGTTTCAGCAGGTTTTCGAAGTAGCGGTTGTTGTAGAACGCAGAGGTTTTCTGCACGAACTCCAGAATCCTGAACATGCGCGGCCGTCGCGGTTCATCTCGCGGAACTGCACGGCAACGCCTGAGCCCGGATCGAGTCTGGCCACTACGCCCTCGGCCGACAAGCTGGGATCATCCATGGAAAACCCAAAATTAATTTTGCTCCCCGGCGACAGGATAGTGCTGGTCTCGATGTAGCAGTCGCCCATGCTGATGTCGGTCAGATTGGCAAACTCGGGCGCCTCTCCGGCTTCAGTCCTCAACTCGATCGTGACCCGGCATTTCAGCCGCGGATGCAGCCGGCGATCCTTGTAGGAAAGCTGTTTTTGTTTTTCCAGATACATGCGGCGGTCGGCTTCAGATCGGAGTTGTTCTGCATCCTTGCCGTCCTCCGGGTAGAGGGAGCGTCCCACGCTGAGCGAGAGGATTTCTTCACCGCAAACTTCCGCGCCCGCCTGGCGGGCCAGGGCGCGCATCTGCTCCGCTTTCTTGGAGTGGGACAAGACGAGCGGAAATCGCGGCGACGCGAGAGTGGCTTCTTTCGCAGCCAAGTCTCTGCAACTCAATAGAGAACCACTTTTGACGCGTTGGACTGCATATCCGCCATGCTTCTAGATGTGAGTAGAAGTCCTTCCGACTCAAAAGCCTAGAGATTGCCAGATAACACTCTGCCCATACTCGACGATCAGTGTGGCAGCCCGCGATACGAGCGCATTGTCGCCGCGATTTACCGGGCATTTTCGCGGCTGCCCTCAATGCCCGATTTCTGTGGGGCGCAGCGGTTGTGCAAGGGTGAACCGACTGCGCACCTGGGGTCGAGGAATGTCAACGACAATCCTTTTTCAGGGCGGCCCCAACTCCATCCAACTCTATGGCTTTCATTGACTTGCCCATCTCTCACACGTAAGATTCGCGCCAGTGATCGGCCAAACTATCTCGCACTACCGCGTCGTGGACAAGCTTGGTGGCGGCGGCATGGGAGTGGTCTATAAAGCTGAGGACACCGAACTCGGCCGCTTCGTCGCGCTAAAGTTCCTTCCTGAAGACCTCGCCCAAGACCCACTGGCATTGGAACGCTTTCGGCGTGAGGCACGTGCGGCATCAGCCCTCAACGATACAAACATCTGCAGCGGTGATAAGTAGCGAACAAAAAAGACGACATTTACCGATACAAATTACGACTTAACGCTCAGAAATGTGCAGTGTTGCCTTTCCCGGACGGCTCAGGTGGGCAACGCCTCCCGCACTGTAGAAATGACGAGCGGTGCATTGGCCAGCACCAACAACACCCATCCCACCCAGCGGTGACGGTTACGACGAACGGACGCCAGCCAAAGCATATCACCCGAGAGGGCGATAGCTACAAGCGTGAAGAAGTTCGTGTTTACAGACGGACGGTACAGCTGGAGGGTCACGCCAATTATTGCTAGTGTTAGCGCAACCCCTCCAATCAATGCCGATCCATACTTTGACGCCACCTATTCCTGCCCTTCTTGCCTCACTTGCCGGTGTTCACGAACTGAATACAGTCGCCCTGATTCTTGAACGCACCCGGTACATTAAACGCTTGCCAGCCCCCATTCTTGCACTGATCTTTGCTCGTGGGTGGCCCAACCATAAGCCCATTAAGTAACGTCGTCAACGCGGGTGAGGACAACAGATTGGTGACGTTGCCTGCGACGGCATTGATATCCTGGACAAACAACAGATTGCGGGCGGTAGCAAGGAACGCCGGGTCCGAGTCGAGCGATTCCAACGCCGACAGTTCCGCAGGAGGAATACCGCTGGAAACCACTTGCTGTTCGAACGCAAGAACTTCGCTCGCGGTCAGGGGCACATCAATTCCTGCCGCCCGCATCGCCGCCTGCAGCGTTGTGAGATCGCTTGCGAGGACCGGCAAGTGACGAGCCAATTGCCCTTCCAAGATGGTCGCTTCGTTCAACTGCTGCGTCAACCAGAAGGCATTGCCGGCGTCCCTCGCACCAGCCGCCCGGTTGAGGGTTGTATAAAGCGCGATCTCATACCCGATGACTTGTGCCTGATCCCCAAGAACGACGTTCCACGCGTCAATGACAGTTTGCGGCACACCTGGTGCTGGGCCGGCTGGCGGGATGGCCGGAATGACCACGACAACTATCTGCATGAAGTTAGGATCGGATGGATCCGCCGCAATGAGCGCGGAGAGAGCAGCGCCGCCGGTAAATACGCCGCCAAGGATCAAGCCTGGTAGCCCACAAATTGGTCCAGTGATGATCCCTAACGTACAGAGCCCTCCTACCGTACTGAACCCCGCGGCTGGTACGCCTAATCCAGCGGCAAGGCCCGCGAAAAACGTCTTCTGGCCGGGCGTCAGCAGATGAGATTTGCTGATGGTTGCTGTTACTGAGCAAGATTCGTCGCCATCGAAGCCCACGTTCGTACCAGTGATGACCTCGTTAGCCGCAGTTGCCGTGTAGACAAACGTCGTAGTAATGAAGTAATTGTTGATGACCCCCGCAAGCTCTCCCCCCGAGCTAGAGAGAAGCAGCGGTTCGCCCTCACCATTTTCATTTGGGTCTACAGTTGACAGAGAGCCCGAGACGGTGATCTCATCGCCGATCTTGTTCGCGACGCTGGCGGTGCAGGTTTGCGCGTGGCTGACCGTTGTTGCCCCGCAAAACAACCCTACTATGACTCCGAGGTTCACAAGTCGTTTGATCCACATCTTATTGTCTCCTTTGACCCCGCTAATACGGGGTGTGAGATTAGCGGGCCAACGTTGCCGCTTTGCAGTAGACATATAATTGTCCGCACTACATCTCTTCCTGGACAATCGCTGAACATCTTAGGCTTGCTGGAGCAACCTTGGGAAAACTTCCGAGGAACCCATGTGCAAAAGGAACAGGGCACTTAAAGTGCAACTGTGGGGAAGGACACTAGCACCGTGGGAGCTTACCCGCATTCGAGCCCGGAGAACAATGTCAGTTGTTCCGTTCCAAAATACGGATTCCTAAGCGGAAGGGATGGATCACATCATGGTGTCCATCCGCACACAAGGAAACAACTTGAGAGACGTACGACTCCTTGGAAATAAATGTTACTCCCTTGTTACATCTTCGCTGAAAACCATTCTTCTGTTCGGAATTCGGAACATGTTGTAATCTTCGTGGTTGTAATCTTCAGAATTATTTTGCCCCAAATCTTCAGAGATAAATTGCCCCGTGACGGTCTCGGCGCTACCAGCACGGCCACGAAAGATTTCTGGCGGTGCAAAATAAATCAGAAGAAACGGTGCAAGATATTTATGAAGGTCACACGTCTGCGGTTGTGGTGCGGAATCGCGCTTCATCTATCATTGAACCATGGCCGCTTTGGCGTTGAGCATCGCTTTTCGCTAGCCGGTCGAGCGAATGGATCGGGATCACAAATATGCGCTCAATCGCAATAGAACACGATCTTGCAGTGCCGATGCGTGACGGCGTGCGTCTGTTTGTGAACCTATTCAAGCCGGAGGCTGGCGGGTCGTATCCCGTGATCATGTCCGTCACGCCATACGGCAAGGACAAGCTTCCGGATCGTCTAACGACTTTTTTCATGCGGCTCTCCGGCGTCAAGTTCGGCAAACTCAATTGTTCACGGCTGACGGGTTTCGAATCACCTGATCCGGTCTATTGGGTGCAGGATGACGCAAGGCTACCTCCTACCCAACATCGTCAGCAAATATGGGCCGGAGACGGGCATCAACTTCGAGGTGAATGGACTGTGTGTGCATTCGCTGCGCGCTGCGGCAGCGACAAACGCGCTATCCAGTGAGGCTGACATCGCGAGGTACCAGCAATGGGTCGGCCATACCAATGTTTTAACCACCCGCCTCTACGACCGGCGCAAGACCAGGCCGGAGGATAACCCCACGTTTCATGTGAAGTATTAACGGCCTTAGCGCCTTAGCGGGAGTCGGTCATGTACTGACGTCAGACTTTCGACTGCTCTACGAAAACTCCTTTTGTCGGAGATCCCGGCGGTGGCGATGAATTGCGGAGTCCGGTGGAAGCCGGACCCCGCTGAGGTGCTTTCGTGTAAGACCCTTCGGCTCTTCTTCCATCTCACTTGTATGTTGCTTTGCCGGAGGTCTCCCACCAGATTTTCCAGTTATTCAAGTATTTGCTCGGGTTCTTGTCGAATACCTCTCTGGCGGGCGCGTTATCGGGAGAAGCGCCGGCCAGCTCGGCCAAAGCCATTACTGCGTCGTATTGAACGTCGCGGTCGCCATCGTCGAGCGCCGCCACCAACGCACGAGCGCTCGATGGATCGCCAATGTGTCGAAGGGCTCTCGCCGCTGCGCGGCGCAAGCTCAGATTCGGCGATGCCAACAACGAGTTAAGCGTAGGCAGCACTCTCCTGTCGGTTGTGTCACCAATCGCTTCGGAAACCCCGGACTGCAGACGCTGCAGATCCAGGTCTTGAACCTGCTGTTCGACAAATCGAATCGACTCACTCAGCAGCGAGTAGTCGCCCAGTTTCAGCAAGGCTACATATGCCAGCCCCTGCAAGTCGGCCGGGCCGGACATTGCGATCTCTCTGATAGCTAGAGTGGATTGCACTTTACGAAGGCTACCCACTTGCTCCAGTGCAGTCCTCGCTACTTCCGGATCGGGATCGGACAGGGATGCGAAAATCACTGCTTCCAGCTTCCCGGCCGTCGTCTGAGCTACCTCTGCCGAGGGAACATCCTTGCTGGTGATTGCCATCTTGCCTACCTGGGGATCGGCAAATGCGTAGCTGCCGTTCTTCACGTTCTTGAGGAATAATAAGGCGTACTCGCCCGGCTCCAGGGCAACGCCCAGCGTCTCCGAAAACTCAACCGTGATAAGCCTGGTGGGCACTTTTCCTTTCAGCACGGCATCAGCTTCGAAAGACGCTGATTTCTTGCTCGTTCCTACTTGATTGACACTCAGCACTCGCCCTTTGACGATCACGGCGGATTGCTCCGCCAGATAGCGCACGTTCAGCACAGGTGCCGGCCTGCCGACGCCCGCATCGCCATCCCCATCGGCTTCTGTAGGATCGGCTGAGTCATCCGCGGACGGCGGGGATTTGATGTTTACGTGTCGTCCATGGTCGATATAGCGATTGATCGTGTCCGTTTGCACTTTGCATCCCTTGTTGGGAGGAGGTGTCGTGCTGCTACCGGCATACCACGTCTGCGGAATCTGGTCGACAAGGTCTGTAGTCAGCGGGTTTTGGGGTACCTTTGACTGGGGCGTCGCGGTGCCAGTATGGCATACATTGTCCTTGAATGTCCCACCAGTCGTGCCAGATCCTCCCGCTGCTCCTTGGCCCCAATGGTTCGGCTGTTTGTTAATCTTCGTTCCGAGAAATTCGTTGACGCCTGCATTAGCGTTGTCGGGTTTCGCGGTATTAGCGCTGAACTGATCATCTACTTCGTACCCGATCAGAGACTGCCATCCTAGCGTGCCGGTTACGGAGCAACTTTGGCCACGGGGATTATCCTTATCAAGGTCTGTCCTCCTCTTCAAGCGATTAGGCTCTCGCACGTCTGTGCGGAACAGATACGTCAGGCCTTGAACGACCACCTTCATGCTAACGTCATTCTGGCCCGTGCTCGCCGCCAGCGATTTAATTCCGGCCGTGTTCGCAGTCGTTGTAATCGTGGAGGTGTTATTTGAATAGTCCAAGGTCTTGGTACCTGCGGTAATCGTCCAGACGAAACTGGACGCCCCCGAAGGCGGGTTCGTTAGAGTCAGCGTTCCGGTCGTGGGAAGGGCCGAACCGGCAGCGTTGCATGTCCACCAGACCGATTTGGCTTGCGTGATCTTCGCGAGTTCAGCATTGAAGCTGTTGACATCGTTAAACATCCCATCGGGAGTTTTCCAGTCAAGGGTGAAAGGGTCCGCAAGCACGGTCTGCTTCGCATCGGTCCAGGTGTAGCGCGCGACGTTAAATGGAAAAGTTACGCCGGGGCAGTCACCGTTCCCGAGTGTGCCGTTTTCTATATCGAAGAAAAGTGTGCCGTGGGTGGGCTTTGTCGTGATGGTATAGCTTCCGGTGCTGATATCGGTACAGGTGCTGGGGTTATATTCTGTCCAGCCTTCAATGAGGATCTTGAGAATAGTGTCCACCCATACCGGCGTTGCTTGCGGAGTGCTCGGCAATGGCGATCCATTCGGCCCGATGCCGAAAACCGCAATCCTTCTTTCCGGTGTTTGTCCCAGCGCTGCTCCTGAGAAAAGGCAAACAAACAAGGCAAGCACCGAGGTGATAAACCTGAGTCCGTGCAAGCGTTCGGAACCGGAACCTGTTATCCGGCGCCCGTCCCTCATCGCACCGACTAATCTGGATCTGAATGCAACTGTGTAATCCATACTGATTCTCCTCGCAGGGTTTCGTTTCTGCGTCCTGTTGAACATTGAAGTTTTGTGCGCATTGCGCGCATATAGTCAATTCGAGATCGGCGGGAATGCCGATTGGACGTAGCTCGTTCCAGTTATTTTATTGAACCAGTGGAGAAGACCGGATAAATGCATAAGCCACAGAGGGACGATTAGGCTTAGCACCGGTTAATTGCGTTGGGCCCTCTAACCCGCCGTGCGGTAGAACCCAATCTTTGCAGCGAGGTCAGAATTTCCGAAGTATCCCTCTCCCATGCTGACTTGTCAAGAGCGTCAGGCAGATATTTTCTGGGGAACGAGTGGCATTCGTAAGGTTGCGCGATCTGCTGCCCACGAATGAAGAATTGGCTCGCAAAGTAGCACAGCATGGATCGGAAAATTGGGTGTTGTCCGATCATGTGCGGAGGATGCTTGCGTCGGTGCCAGTGAAAAAGAATCCCATTGGGTTCATCCATCACAAGGATTGATAGCTGATGAGGGAATCTTCCCATCTTGCGCATGTGACATATTACGACCCTAAAAGAGGTTATGGGCGCTTTGGTGTTGCGCAATCCGCTTCTTTCGGATACCAGATGGCAAGAGGACGTTCGTGTCAACGGGAGCGTAGATGCGTGATAAATTTACGGGCAGTTAACTTGACAGCGGTACGTATTCGATTTAACATCGCGGCGCTCGTCGAGGGGGATAAACCAGCGTACGTTGGAGGAGCCGAATGCTCCTTTTCGTTGTCCGCTCCCAGCCCCGCCTTGCACCCCCGAAACCGAAAGCTCAAGTTCGCCAGAGCTTTCTCTCGCAAGGGCAGACACAGCATCGGAGACACAATCCCTCAAAACAGGTGACAATGCGCCTGACCCAATGGTGGGTTCTCCACTCGCGCACATCTACAACTCGAAGTGAGTCGAGAAAGCACGGGCGACCACGAAATGAAAGGACTGGCGAAAGTGATGGAAACGTTCCGCAATAGAGGAACTCGATAGATATAGTCATGTGCGGAGAGAGGATGACACAGTCAGGAAAGAATACCGCAAAGCAAGTTGCTAAGGTTGCGCTGTTGCTCGCTGTTGCTGCAGTGCTGACTCTAACGGGCTGGTACTTCAGTTGGACCCAAGTACACTTACGAGACTGGAAGGGAGATGTTGGGATCGCTCTACTGCTTCCGTATGCCGCAGTGAATCGTGCGTTTCAGTGGTTCACCCACTCGGAGCAGTTGTCCGTGTCGATGTACCATCTGGCTTTCTTGCTGGGATCTGTAGGGCAAGTGCTCTATTACTACGCCCTCTACATCCTGATGAGACGCCTAGTCAGAATAGTGCGGGGGCACTAAATCGAGATTAAGGAGAGAAGGCAATGATTCGGTCACACAGATTGTTGTTACCGCCAGCGATTATGCTGTCAATTTCGCTACCACTCCTCGCGTTCAAGGTGCCGATTCATCTTGAGATTACCAAGACGGTGCTGGGCGGCATCTCCAAGACTGTCGGAAGTCAGACCTACAAGTTCACCGACAAGGCTATTCAAGAAGTCATGAAAGCCAATCAGGACACCGACCAGTGCATCTCCTGCCAACTTCACTCCGAGTACCATTTTGACGACCAGAACTTCGCGGGTGGGTCGCAGCGCCTTGTGGATTTGAAAAACCAGATACTTAGCGACCTCTCCGGTTCATCTCCGAACGGACCCAAAGCGCGAGAACATCTTGGACAGGCTTTGCACACGCTGCAGGATTTCTACGCTCATAGCACACGCGTCGAGCTGGGCCAAAGCAGCTATGACAGCATGGTTGGCGTGAGCATGTTTAATGGACCGGGCACCGTGCAGACCTGCCCCAGCGATCCTGCGGTCCTGGGTGGCGCGGGCTTAAGTTCCGTTACCTCTGGGTATTTCCCGCTGCCACAACCGTGCACAAGTTCTATTCCCACTGGCAAGTGCCGTCACGGAAACGATGAGTCTCTGGGCGGCATTCTCTCCACTTGCAACGGCATTAACAAGGATGCTCCCAGCAGGCCCAATTACCAGGCCGCCCACGACCTAGCCGTGACGGCCACTAATCGCTTCGTCACTGATTTGATTCTAAATGACACGTCGATCACGAACAATGCTAAAGCGGTAAAAGCATTGATGGGCATCGCCAACACACTCGGCATGGTCGTGGACACTACGGGCAGCATGGGGGATGTAATCGGCTCCGTTCAGTCGAACATAGGCAGTATCGTAAACAGCGTCGTGGGCACGCCCGATGAGCCCAACGAATATCTGCTGGAACCATTCAATGACCCGTTCTGGGGACCACCCACCCTAACCGCTGATGCCCCGACCTATCTGGCACAAGTTAACAGCCTTTTCGCCTCGGGCGGCGGGGACTGTCCCGAGTTGGCGATGGACGGCTTGCTAGAGGCTGTTAACACGGCCGATGACGATTCCACACTTTACCTCTTCACAGATGCGAGTGCGAAAGACTCGGGCTTGTACCCCAGCGTAAATGCTGTGGCAGGCAACAAGAACATCAACGTCAACTTCATCCTGTTTGGAAGCTGTTCGCCAATAGACCCAGGCTTCCAGGCCGTTGCTGCTGCCACCGGAGGGCAGGTATTCCTCCTAAACCGTGCCACAGAAACAGGCTCGATCTTCCCCTTGGTGAGGTCCCAGGTTGGCCCTCCTCAAGTCACTCTCACCCACGTTGCCGGGACGATCTCCGGCAGCCGTGACGTCCAATTCCCGGTTGACTCCAGCGCAACTCTTTTGAGCATCTCCATTAGCCTGGACACCGTCAGCTCAATCACGGTGAAACGTCCGGACGGCTCCGTGGTGACTGCTTCCGATCCCGGAGTTACTCTCACTGGGCTCTCCACTGGCGCCATCTACCTGATTACTTCGCCTCAGTCCGGGACTTGGGACGTTAACCTGCAAGGCAGCGGAGCATATTCGGCTGATGTCCGGGGTAAGACCACGCGCGATCTGCTCAGCCAGTTTCCTAATTTTAGTTCCTTCGATTTCGTTACCCTCACCGGACGGGTCGCTCACGAGGGGTACTTTCCAATCCCCGGCCAACCGGTCGTGGGGGGTGCCCAGACGGTTGTGGCGCGTGTTAGCGGCACGACTAGCAATGTCGCGTTCAGTGCCGTGACCGAAGCTGGTGACCTGCTGCAGACCTTGACCCTCGCGCAGGGCGACCCCAATGCGGCACCGGATGATTTCGTGGGTACCGTCGCACTTCCAGCGCAGCCGTTTCGCCTGGTAGCCACAGGCAAAGACGCGTCCGGCGTAGCCTTCCAAAGAACAATTCCAACTCTTTTCCGCCCAGCGAGTGTAAAAGTCACGCCGACCAACCAGCTGGACGGTCTGCCTCAGGGGCAGAGCGTATCACTAACTTACACTGTGCAGAATCTTGGCACAGCGGGCACCTTCTCCCTGACGGGCAGAGACGGCAAATCGTTCGTAACTTCATTCACGCCTACCTCGCTCTCACTTGCCGCCAGCGGTTCGGGGAACGTCACAGTCACTCTCTTAGCTCCGCAGTCGGCAGCGATCGGCACTGTGGATTCAATCACGCTCATCGCCACGAGCACGACGAATTCCAACGTGACCAATAGCTCCGTGAGTACGCTTGAAGTGATTTCGGGTGACACCACGCCACCAACTATCACGGCGGCGGCGAACCCGTCTTCGCTTTGGCCACCGAACGGAAAAATGATAACGGTCACCGTATCCGGTACGGTGACGGATAGTCAGTCAGGCGTGAACCTGGGCAGCGGCATATTTGCAGTAACAGACGAGTATGGTAGTGTGCAGCCCTCAGGCGTGTTCAACGTTAACTCCGACGGCACTTACTCCTTTTCGATTTCATTGGAGGCCTCGCGAAATGGAAACGACAAGGATGGGCGACAGTACACTATTGCGGTTTCAGCCAAAGACCAGGCCGGGAACGTCGGCTCGGCGTCGGCTGGAGTCGTGGTGCCTCACGATCAAGGTCACTAATGAGGGAGAATTTCGTTCCCGATTCCGGTTGAATAGCGACGTGCCTGGCCGAGCCAGGCGCGTCGCCGTGCTTTCCGGACAAGGTCCCGCCGCAAAGGGGCTCCTGGTATCCCGAAGGTTCGGGCGCAATCGCTGTTTACCGTTCGTCAGCAATTCTGCGATTCAGTACACAATCTTTTGCTTGAATTCTCATCGAGGTTGCCAGTGCACTCTCAGTAGGTCGCAAAATAACTTGCTGACTTCTCCGGATTATAGCCGCGCCGGTCGTAGAGCTTGGTCGTGCTCGGCTCCCGGTGGCCGGCGGCGCGCTGCACGTCTTCGAGGGAGCAGCCGTTCTCCAGCGCCGTAGTAATGAAGGTGGCGCGCATCGAGTGCGCGGAATATCCCCTATCCAACCCTATCGCCTTTGCATATTTACGCAACACGCGGTCGATGGCGTCAGGGTGCATGTGCCGCCGCGTCTCCTGCATCTTGCGGTTATGGCTTAAGGGCCGAAACAGCGGCCCGTCAAGGTCGTCGGCATGGCCTGCGGTTTCCAGATAATCCTTTAGTCTCTTCACCGTATTCGGGTGGATAGCGAGGGCATCGTGCCGTCCGCCCTTGCGGATGACGCGCAGCGAGTCATACCCGCGATTCTGGTGCAGGTCTTCCACGCTCAGCGAGGCAATTTCGGCGCGGCGAAGTCCTACCTGCAGCCCTACCGCCAGGATGGCGCGGTCCCTTAAGCCCTCCAAGGTTTTGTCGTCGGGCAAGTCGAGCAACTTCCTCGCATCCGTTTTGGAGAACGCGAGCGTGGTGCCTTGTTCGCGGTTGATGGCGGGGCGTTCGACTTCCGAGACGGGATTCTTTTCGGCATAGCCGTAGCGGACTAGGTGCTTGAACAAGCTGGAAAGCGCCGCGAGGCGGCGGCGGACAGTTGAAGGCATGGCCTCTTCGTTTTCGCGCATGATGCGCTCCCAAGCGATGACGGCACGGTGGTCCACCTGGCGCAGTTCCTCATAAGAGCGGATCGACAGCGTGCGCATGAAATGCTGTACGTCCTGTTTGTAGGCGCGACGGGTGCGTTCGCTTTTCTGCTTGGCGAGCCAGATCTCCTCTTCAGGGATATCGGCGAGGGCCGCGACGGTGGAGACTGCGGTTGCATTCTCGATGGCAGCAGGCAGAAGCACGGTGGGGGCGGGTTCGTGTTCCGTCTTGCCCGCGCCGTGTTTCTGCTTCTTAGTGGGCATTGCGGATCAGTTTCACAGTGATGGGCAGAGTCTTGATGCGCATCCTTTTCTCGGCGGTGGCCACCATGACTTTTCGCTGAATGCCCAAAGCGAGGCAGGCGCGGTCCGCGAAGGACATGCCGTGTGCTTTGGTTACGGGAAAGAGTTCAGCGCTGGCTTCGGCAAGCGACGTATCGAAGGGAACGATGTCGAGGGATGCGCTTTTCACCAGCGCATGAAGCGTGTCAACTGCGACGCTCCGCTCAATCGTCTTTTTCATGACCTCGGAATAATTGACTGCCGACATCAATGCGCCGACCAGCGATGCGCGGACGATGTCGGCTCCCGGCTCCGAGTTCATGACGGCCAGCAAGGCCGAGGCATCGAGGACAACACTAGTCACGCTCAATCTCGGAGCGTCGGTCGGCGTTTATCTCATCGGACAGCAGCACGCCGCGCGGGACATGTTTGGCAAACTCCGCCTGCACCTCAGAAATGACCTGGTCCAGCGTCTTGATATGCAGACCGTGCTTGTCGTCTACGATCACGACGGTATCGCCCTGGGCGATATGGTGGCGGTCGCGGGCATCGGCGGGAAGTGCGACGCGCCCCGAGGAATCCACCTTTAGGCGGTAGATCTGTTGTTGCTCTTGCATGGGGACGAAACCCGTGTGAGGTTGAAGGGAAGTTAGTCCGCACACTATGGCAGACTCATCTGCTTCGGGCAAGCGGAATGTCAACCGCCGTCAACGGGCATTGATGGGGCTTGATGCCTTCTGCCCCCAATGTGCGTTTTCCCCTACGTGAGAAACCGGATTATCGCGCGCTGGGGATATTGCCAAGCGGATCAGATAGAGGATGTTTTCGGCGAGCCCGCAGGCCGCAACGCAGAGCGAGTTGTCGGCGTTCGCTAAAATTCTGGCTGTCATAGATATTAGGGCCCCACAGGATAAAGCCAGTGAAGCACCGCAAGCATTATTACCAGAACTGCGATTCCGCCCGTGGCACTAAAAGCCAGTGGATGCTTTCCTACCAAGGGTATATTGCCTGAAGCAGCTGCTTCGCCGCCCAAAGCAGCGACACAAAGCGCGCTGGCGAGGGAGAACGCGAAATGAACCAGGAATCTGGATTCAGGGGGCACGCTGTGTCCCCACATGCTCGCGAATACGAGAACCATCAAAAAGACAAGCGTCACCCCTCCCAGGGCAAACCCGACCACCTTAAACCATGACGGTACGCCATGGATACTCTCCTCGCGCGCGGCCATCATCGAATTCATTAGCAACGCGAAATCGGCTTCTTCAGTCTCACCCTTCTCAACTTTTTCTACGTAAAATGTCTGGCTGGTTTTGAGGCTCTTGCGAGGGTTTTCCTGAATGCGCTTGTTCAACTCGTGCGCTGCTTGGATCAGCCGCCCTCGTGGTTTTCCCGTCACGCGACTAACCGAAAGACCGGAACGATCTCCGCGTCAGACGTATCGAAATACCGCTCGAACCTGTCAGGTAACTTCTCAGGAATAACTGTGGGACTGTCGAATTCGCCATCGGCGAGAACGCCGGCCGGTGTCAGTACCTTGTAAACCCTCTTCAAGAGTCCAGCCTTGTGCAGCAACGTGAAAGCCATTGCCAAGTCCGTCGTATCTACCTGACGAAGGTCCTTGGCGACCTTCATGGGATTTATGACACGTTCTTGCTCGTGAGCATCGATCCACGATTGCAACGCTCGCAGAGCGCGCGCGTAATCAGGATGCTGCTTTGCTAAAGCCTCTAAGTTGATCCGTGACATAATCCAAGTCTCCGGCAGTGCAGCGACCAGAAACAACCATTTCATTTGATTCCTTCGCGCCCAAAAGAACTCTTAATTCCTCTTGTGGCTCAGCATTTGGATTGGCCAGCCACCTCACTGCCAACCCCTTCAGATTCCCGCCTGCCTCCAAAAAGCTCTTTATCGAGGCAATGGTCTGCTGACTCTTGAAGAGGTTCCCCTGATCCGAGACTGTCTGAAAATTGGCGACGACATCCTCTCCTTTATCAAGAATGCCAGCGTCGCGAAACTCGTAAATCTTTGAGTGCTTGTCCGCTTCCAAAGAGATCCTTCTCATCGGCGCACTGAGTGGCCATTCCGCGAATTGCCCGCGCACAAGGGCGGGCGTCAGCATCGACCACACCTGTTGGTGCCATTCCTCGACCCGTCTTCGAGATTCGTTTCTCTGGACGCGAATCTCCAAAAGATCGGGATAGTTCCACCTTGCAGCCAGCACGATCCTTAGTGATTCTTCGACGAATTCGCGCCAAAAGACTCCTGGGGCTTCGGGCTTTGTCTTGCCCGTGGCCCTGACGATTGTTTTTTGGCCGTAGACCTTCAATATCCAGTCTTTCGGTTTGCGAGTGCTGACAGCGCGAAAGTCACTGTATTTGTAGTCGTCCGGCTTCAAGCGTATCGACGGAAAAGCTGCGACGGTCTTTTGCCAATGACCGCCCCAAAGCTGTGCAGCAGTGTGATCGAGCGTAAGAGTCTCGGCCAGCTTCGAGTTGGTCGGTCGCCAGTAAAAGATGTGTTGGTTCCCATTTTCTTCGGAAGATCGGATCAGATCGAATACTTCTTGGATATCGATCGCTTTGGCCTCGATCGCGGTCCGCAGATTGCGCCGCACGAGGTCTTCCTTGTTCTCAGCGGAAATCCGAACGCTTTCAGTCCCCTTACGCTTGCGGAGGAGGTTCGTGATCTGTTCGGTCGTACACAGGTTTTCAACGAGGCTCAGCGCCTCATCGAGGTCTTTGTAAACAGCCATAGTGGCGCGTGGTCGCTTTCTGGGGGAAAGGGACCCAGAATTGTAGCTCAAACTCCTACTGACAGCACAATTATCGGTCAGGGGACATTCACGAAGAGCAGTCCTTCGCATCGAAGCTACGAAAGCGTGGACATGTTAATAAGCGGTAACATCAATGGTAGGTTGGGCACATCCTTATCTAAAGGGGCCGCAGCGGATTTTCATATCGGCTCGCCGAGATTTGAAGTACGCTAAGCCGTTATGGCTGATCCTGCCTCCATCGCAATCTCGGTGCTGGCGCTCGCGGTTTCGTCGGTGACCGCCTGGCTAACCCTCTTCCGGCGTGGGCGCGTCAAGATGACGCAGCCGACTGTCATTTTCTTTGGGCCAGATTCTCCGCGCTCACGCACCGATGCGCCGCTCTCGAAGGTGTTTCTTCGTACACTTCTGTTCTCAACATCGAAGCGAGGCCGTGTTATTGAGAGCATGCATGTTGCGCTCTCGCGGAACGAGACACACCAAAATTTCAATATCTGGGTCTACGGCGATGACAAACTTGTCCGGGGCAGTGGTTTGTTCGTCGGGGAAACGGGTGTCGCCGCAAATCATCATTTTCTGATCCCGAGGGACGCAGACTCTTTTCGCTTCACTGCGGGGCGATATAGGCTGGAAGTGTTTGCGCATCTCCTGGGCGACAAAGATCCGACTCGTCTTTTCTCTCAAGTGCTTGAAATTTCGCGAGGGATCGCAACCTCGCTCACAGAGGCCGGCGCTGGACTTTACTTCGATTGGGGGCCGGACTCATCACATTATTTGCCGCATGTCGAGAAAAGGCCCCCCTCCCCTGATACAGAAGAGCTTCTAAAGGTGCTGGGCGGGTTGCGCGCCTAGGTACGAAATAGCGTGGTCCTCGAAGACAGTGTGGAACATGGGGTACGGGCAGTAACGGAACAGAAAACCGACATAAGCCCTAAACCGCACAGGGGGCCATCGCCGAGGATGTTCAAAATCCTGCGCTAAGGAGCTATATTACTATTTTGCCGTAAATTTGAAACTGGAGACGATAGCCTCGAAGGTCGGGTTCAATTCCCAACCGTCGGGCGCATCGATCGCTGAGATCGCGGCGCGGTTCTTACCTTCCTCGTTGAACACGATGAAATAAAACCGGCTTTGGTACTTGGTTTCGATTTTCTTGAAGATCACCCCGTTTGGGTAGTTCTCGTAGAGCTTCATCCTATAGATAATGAAGTAAGCCGGCTGACCATCCAAAGTTGTATCTCCCTGTTGCATCAAGACGTAGCGAGAGTCCCGAGGTGAAATCGTTTCGAGCAAAGCGTCCTTTGCGCTGAGGGCCGCCTGACGAGCATCCAGGGAACCCCAACCTGATCCGAGCTGCACGAATCCGCATTCCCGCCCTTCTTCGAGGCACTTCCCCGGCCCTGTCAAAATCGGCTGGAATTCTTCCTCGGCACTGTCCGCTTCCACGGCTGCAGCCTGCCACGAGGGAGGATATCGGACGCTCCACCCGTGCCTATTAGTCAGAGTTCTCCATTCAGTTATGTCCATGGGCTCCCTGCTGATGTTGTGGAAAGAGGCGTTTTCAGAAATTGGCGTTCCACCTGCATAAAAGCCAGGAGGCGATAAAACACATTTGCCATTTTCACAGGTTGCTACAGTGTTTGCGGGGTGAGATTCCAGCGGTTTATGACAAGGCATATCAGCTCGTGGGGGATTTTTACGAGTTTGCTCTGCTAAGTCTTTATTTACTGCCCATTCGACACCACAATTTCCCGCAACTATCACGCATTGAGCATCGCTCTGACACTTATACCATTCATCGTGCGCAGCTTGAGCCTGACCTGATGCAGTGAGCGCCTCACACATCTGCTTCGTTTCCGCACCAAGCTTAGGGTTGTATTTATTGTTCAGCGAAAACGATACCTTCCCGTGAAGTGGTATCTGCCTATCTCCGTACAATGCAAAAAACTGGAAACTCTGTGGTGGCGGAATTTTAACCCCTTGCAGGCGGTCATCTCTCGCTACCCATCCTGAGTTCATTGCCTTGCTGATCGCAGGCGTATCTAGCTGGGCATTCTCTTTATTAAGTTCGGTATTCATGTCACATCTCATCGGGTATTGCCCATCACAGTAATACCCCTCGCCAGATACCAGCTTCAGAATCAGTGGCCGCGGATAGGCCCCCTGATACGTTTTCTTGGGATCAGGCAATGGAATTGTCGTTGAGTCTTTGAGGTAGGCGGGCGGATTAATGACTAAAGGAATATTCGTTGAGTTCGTGAGGTAAATCCCGGTTCCGTAGTATTCGCCGGCGCTCTCGGCTGTAACTCCAGCGGGCAATGATTCCGCGTCGATTGTGACAGTGACATTAAACCAATGATCGGGGCTGTTCGGACAGCCAACCGCCAAGGATTTGATCGGAGAAAGCGCAAGGCAAGTAGCGAGGATTAGCACGACGGCATGGAAACAGGTTCTGCGACCACTCCCACGAGAATATTCAACCCATGCTTTAAGGAGAACATTCCTGTCAGAGTTTGCCATTGACGCCCCTATAGAGTGTAGCGCGGTGAATGCCGAAAGTTTTGGCGACCTCTTTGACCGAGCGGCCCTCGGCAATCAGCCGTGCGGCTAGTGCCACTTTCTCGGTATCGAGCTTTGCGGGCCTGCCGAACCTGACGCCGCGCTTCATAGCTGCGGTTCTGCCAGTGCTGGTTCGTTCGCGGATCAGCTCCCGCTCGAACTCCGCCAGGCCCGCGAATACGGTGAGCACCATGCGCCCTGCGGGCGTGGTGGTGTCTGCCCAGGGTTCTGATAGCGATTTAAGTCCTGCTCCTGTCTGAGCGATTACATCGGATATTTCGAGCAGGTCGCGCGTCGAGCGTGCCAGGCGGTCGAGCTTCCAGACAATGACCGTGTCGCTGTCACGGAGTTGCTCCAGCATCCTGGCAAGCTCGGGGCGCCGCCGGTGCGCTCCTGATACCTTCTCCTGAAAGATGCGCTTGCATCCCGCCTGCTTCAGCTTCAGTTGCTGGATTTCGAGTTTCTGGTCTTCGGTGGATACGCGGGCATAGCCAACATGCATGGGGATACTAAAAGTAGTTGCAAATATCGTCGCGGAACATTAGCGTTTCGCGCCTATGATTTGCAACAAGAAAAAGCGAGAGATTGTGCGGAGCCGTCTTTTTTCGCAAAACTTACAACTTTTGCGACGCGGTAGACCGCATGCCGGTTAGTTTCCTCAGTGAAGACCAGGACAAGAGATACGGGCGGTATGCGGAGGAACCATCTCCCGAGCAGTTAGCCCGCTTCTTCCATCTGGATGATGCCGACCGGGACCTCATCAAAAAGCGCCGGGGCGATCACATGCGGCTTGGTTTTGCCGTGCAGTTGGTCAATACGCGGTTCCTTGGCACTTTCTTGGACGATCTCACGGATGTACCGGCTGTCGTGATGCGGTACCTGGCAAGGCAGCTTGATATTGCCGATCCCACATGCCTCTCTAACTACCTTAAAAGCGAACGCCGCTGGCAGCATGCCAATGAGATTCGCGAGCATTACGGATACCGGGTGTTCAGCGAGCCTGGTATCCAGTGGCGACTCGCACGGTGGCTGTACGCCTTATGCTGGACGGGAACAGACCGGCCAGGCGTGTTATTCGACCGCGCGGCGGCGTGGCTGGTTGCTGGCAAGGTACTTCTGCCGGGCGTTTCGGTACTCGAACGGCTCGTCGCCCAGGTGCGGACGCGGGCTAATCAGCAGTTATGGCGACGGCTTATGGCTGGCACCACGCCGGAGCAACGGAGCCGACTTGAGTCCCTGCTAGTGGTGCCGGAGGGCGGTCGGCAAAGTACGTTCGACCGGCTCCGACATGGCCCTACGCTGCAGAGCGTCCCGGAATTGGCGCGATCACTCGCGCGCCTCAAGGAAGTTCAGGAGCTGGCTCGCGGGCTACCACGGATCGAAAGGCTGCCCAGAACGCGCGTGCAGCAACTCGCCCGATATGCCAACACCGTGGATGCACAGACAATCACCCGTCTGACTGATGAACGCCGATGTGCGGCACTGCTTGCCTTCATTACTACCCTGGAGGCAACCGCAACCGACGATGTGCTCGACCTGTTTGATATCGTGATGACGAGAATGGTCAATGAGGCCCAGAAACTGCGGAAAGAGATGCGCCTACGCGGTGTTCGCGACCTTGATGCTGCCGCTCTTACCTTACGCAGAGCATGGACTGTCGCCATGACAACGCACGCGCAAGGCAAGGATGGCATTGCCGCAGCGTTCGCCGCTGTGACGCCGACGGCGATTGAAGAGGCCATCACATGCATCGATGATCTTACGAGAAATCCCGATGATCCCTATTTTGAGGAAATCATTGCACTGCACCGGCGTGTGCAAAGATTCTTGCCCTTGCTGGTAAAGACGGTGCCATTCGGCGCGAATCCATCCGCCCAGCCTCTGTTAGCAGCCGTCCAGCATCTGCAGACACTGGGCGCTCACGGAAACCCTCGTGCGTCGTTGCCCGTCGAATTCGTCCCCAAGGCATGGCGTAGCCGGGTGCAGAAAGAAGGAACCATCGATCAGCAAGCATGGGCCGTATGCCTCGCGGATTGCATGCGCTCCACGCTGCGTAAGCGTAGCCTCTTTGCGGCACCAAGCCAGCGCTATGGCGACCCACGGATCGGGCTCCTTGATGGTGCCGCATGGGACGCGGCGCGGCCGGCAGTATGCCGGAGCCTCGGCCTGTCATCGTCGGCGGAGGAGGAAATTGCCAAGTTAAGCGCGCAACTCGATGCATCGTACCGCCAAGTTGCAGCCAACCTGCCCCATAACCGACATGTTCGCTTCGAGCCGGACGGCAAAATGGTGCTGAGCGGCCTCGACGCCATTGAGGACCCGCAGAGCCTGAAAGATTTACGCGAGGCAGTGGCGGCTCGTCTTCCCCGAATCGATCTGCCGGAGATTCTGTTGGAGATTCATGCCCGCACCGGGTTTGCCGACGTATTCACGCATGTCAGCGAAGCCGAGGCACGCGCCGATGACCTTGCCCTCAGCGTGTGCGCCGTCCTTCTGGCGGAAGCTAACAATACGGGTCTCGAACCGTTGGTCCGTCCGGACGTGCCCGCATTGCGCCGCTCGCGCCTGAACTGGGTGTGGCTGAACTATATTCGCGCCGACACGCTCACCAAGGCCAATGCAAAGCTTGTCGCGGCCCAGGGTGGCATCGATCTCGCCAAACGCTGGGGCGGCGGCGATGTGGCGACGGCAGATGGGCTTCGTTTCGTCGTACCCGTCAGGTCAATCCATGCCGGTCCCAACCCCAAGTATTACGGCATGGAGCGCGGCGTTACCTGGTACAACCTCAGATCCAACCAAGACATGGGTCTCAATGGCATCGTTGTGGCGGGCACGCTGCGCGACAGCCTTCAGTTGCTATGTGTCGTGCTGGAGCAGGAAACAAACGCGGAGCTTACGGAGATCATTACCGACCACGGCGCTTATACGGATGTCATCTTCGGGATTTTCTGGCTCTTGGGCCTACAATTCAGCCCTAGGATTGCCGACATTGGCGGCGCACGTTTCTGGCGGATCGATCCGCAAGCGGATTACGGTCCTCTCAACCAGATCGCGACGCACAAGGCAAACACCAAACCCATCGCGCAAAACTGGGAAGATTTGCTCCGAGTGGCCGGCTCGCTAAAGCTTGGCTTCGTGCATCCCCATAGTATGATGCGAATGCTCCAGACAAACGATCAGCCGACGCCTTTGGCGCGCGGACTCCAGCAACTGGGGCGCATCGTCAAAACCAATTACCTTCTGCCGTACATTGGCGATGAAAACGAACGCCGGCGCGTCCTGATACAACTCAACCGTCACGAAGGACGGCATGATCTCGCTCGCGATGTATTCCATGGCGGGCGAGGAGAGTTGCATCAGCGCTATCGGGAAGGGCAGGAGGATCAGCTTGGGGCGCTTGGCTTGGTCGTCAACGCCATCATCCTATGGAACACGATTTATATGGATGCCGCCCTGCGCCAGCTCAGGAACGAGGGCTATCCAGTCCTCGACGAAGATGTCGCACGCCTGTCGCCAACCATGAGGCCCCACATCAACATGCTTGGCCGCCACAGTTTCATCCTGCCGGAAGCGGTGGCCCGTGGCGAACTCAGGCCTTTACGTGACCCGAGGCAGACGCTGGAGGAGGCAGCCTGAATTCTCTTATGTCGGTTTTCTGTTCCATTACTGCCCGTACCCCAACATATGGACAAATGCGGGTATACCATGGACGTGCTCATGAACCCGACTTGGGAGCAAACAGTAGAGCGGGACCCGATTATTGCATTTTCCTTCTATCTGTCCGGCCGAAAGAACGTGCTACTCGCTATCGCCGACGAGATCACCGAGAACCTTGACCAGGCGTTTTCGGGAACGGTCTTAGATGGCAGCCGACTTGAGCGCGCAGAGTCCTTGATGTGGCTCTGGACACTGGGAGCGTACGAAGTCGTGCGAACAATGTGTCAAGCCAAAGGCTGCTTTTCTCAGAGAGCGCTGGATGGGCTCACTCAGCTCAAGAAAACTCTGGCTACGGTGCGTATGCCCGCGGCCAAGATGGAGAAGCCTGGGAGGAAGGCTCCCGTAACCTCCAATCGGAGTCCGTCAGGATTGGATGTTCCCAACAGAGATCTTCTCGTCAGCGATCCTTTGGCGGTAGAGGTCTCTGCCCGCTTCGTTCTCAAGGAATTTGGGCAGGTGTTCTCGTCCATCACGAAGGATGACGTGCTAGGCAGCCATGAAGCCTCATATTCTTGAAGACCTGATGACGGCAGGCACCGCGCGGCTTGCTTAAGGGTTATTTGCGGTTTCGTTTCTTCCCGGACCCCTCATCGGCATCATCTTTCTTGCCGAGCTTGCGAAGTGCCTTATCAAGCTGCTTTTCGATGACCTTCGCATCAGCTGGTTCGTTGTGCCCGATACGTAAGACGATTTCCTCGCGGAATACATGACCCTTGTCAACGCGACGAACGATCAACTCTAACGGTTCGGCCGGTTTATCGCCTTTCTTTACTCCGTCTGCTCTTGCCTTAATGATAGCGGTGATTAGGTCAATGACACTTTTCGCAAGAGTGATGCCCGCAGTGGCCACGGCCAAATAAACCAATAGCTCGGGGCCACTCTCGTGCTCCTCGAATGCCAGCTCCGAATCAGGGGACAATTTAACCAGCTGGGAATCAATCAATTCGTAAGCGCGAGGAGAGTGCTCGCGATGAAAACATCCAGACGCAACTCGGACCTTGATTGAGACCGCTACATCCCCCGGATGTGCTGGTGGCCGAGCTTCGAAGCGGCGCATGCGTTCTCGAAATGTTTTTTGCCACTCAGCGTCCATCGCGGCCTCCGTGGATGTGATCTTGAATTGGGCATGTGATTGAGCAACTATATCTTTCTTGGGGGAACTGGCAAGTGTTCCGCAAAACGATTCGCTACGCGGGACTATCAATATGGGGAAGCGCGCCGTTGTCCGTAGCACGCCCCCCCTTAGGATGATTTCGAGCCTCGGTTTCCTGGGGGCGACTTTCTTTTGCGGGGACCGTCGGGCTCTCTTTCGTTCAGGGTGAGCTTGAGGCGGTCATACTGGTGCAAAGCTGCAAGACTCTTTTCTAATTCTCGGACGGTGGCAACTTTAATCTTGAGGTCCGGTCGCTGAACCTCGATGCGTCGTCCCTTTCGCTGTTTAATCCACAGGCCCAGCAACCCAGCGAGCCCGGCACCCATTGCCGTAGCGTGGTCGCGCAAGAAGTCGCTCACCAGAACCCAGTCATAAGTGACCGGATTCTTCTGCCGAAGGGGAGTTCTAAAGCCAAGTGCGCGCAACTGCCCGTACAATTCGTCCATGCGACTCTTTTCCCCCGATGTTGAGTAAATAAGGACGTTCAGCTCGGAGTCAGCGCTCTCCAGGGCTGAGACACTTGTCACGCGGAGGCTTCGGACGGTCGGCATGGGAAGTTGAACAACATTACCACAGTCGTTCCAGAGCCCTTCGTGCCTGGCGGCGACCGGATTTCCGACGAAAACGATCACTCCTGACGTGGCTCTTCCTGGCCTTCAGCCACGGCATCAAGAAACTGACGGGCCGTTACGATCTGAGTGTCGGCCCATTTCGTGGGAAAGTCCTTCAGATTGCCGGTCACAACGTAATGGGCGCGCGCGGCCAGGGCACATTCGAGAAAGATGTCGTCATCAGGGTCGGAACAGGCGCGCACCTTCTCGGAAGGCTTGACCCAGAAGCCCCTTTCCCTAATCGCACGGAGCGCGTGTTCAATTACATTGTGGCTGCGGGCAAATTTGGGACGGCGAATGACTTCTTCGTATTCCGCATAGACATCACCGCTTACGCAGAGCTGCGCCGTGGTCCCGGCGAGGATAATTAGAAAGGTTCGAGCGGGCAAACCCTTGGGTTGCAGCAACGCGGAAACCAAAATGTTCGTGTCGAGGACGACCCGAATCATTGCTCCGATGGCCGACGTTCACGGCGCGCCTTACGCGCCGCCGCTATCTCCGCATCAATCTCTTCCACGGAGAGACGATCCAGACCCTGCTCTTGCGCGCTCTTCCAAGACGCCTGGAGCCATTCCGGTGCAGAAGGCGAGGTCGTTGTGCGGATAGTGATCTCCTCGTTCTCGGCAATGGAGCGTCCCAGCAGGCTTTCGATAGCCATCTTCTGGTCGGGCGACAGGTCTTTGGCCTTGTGAGTCATGCGTACAATTGATCCTTAAAGCTGCTTCAAAGCTAGTTTAGGGCGTCTTATTGGCATTGTCACGTGGAATTGCGCGCTGGTGTGAGTGATTCTACCCCCTGCCCCGCTTGCGTCCTCGCTCTGCAGCGGCTGCGGCGTTCTCCGCTGTAACGCGGGCATAGCCCTCATCGCGACGGCGCGCGTTCTCCTGAGCCTTCGCGCTGACCTCAAGCAGCTTGTCTGCGATGTCTTCAATGCTGTGCCCGCGCTGCGCGGCCATCATGCACCAGAAAAAGTCCGCCATACTGCGATCCGGGTGGCCATCCTTGAGCGGCGCACCTTTGACGCACTGCTCGTAATCCGGCCAGCTGCGATCACTTCCTGAGCGGCTGTGATTGCGGGAGGTTTTGAGGCGAAACACGTTGGGGGCGGCATCTTCCGGGGAGACAAGGCCGAGAGATTCGAGGGCTTCTGGCGTCATCATGCGTCCTGGGACCGCATCGATGATTGAGACTTGTGGATAGTTCCCGATGTATTTGGGTTTGAAATTGGACGTGCCGGCAAGACGCACCGAGCCGGTCGCCGATGAATCTGCGGTTACCTGTTTCTTGACGCGGCGTGTGAAGTCCTTCCGGTCCTGGTCACTCTCAAACTTGGGGACAGCAATCCACGCCTGATGGTTGCCGGGGCTGGTGCGAACCGTAAGGAACGCGACAGGACGCACACGGTCGAGTTTGGCCTCCGTGAGGTCGTCTAGCTGTATGAACGCTGACGTATCACTCATAGGCCGGACCATGAGGTTGCCCCCTGCCCTCGCCTTGCCGATCACGTTTCCGGTTTTCTTCTCCAGGATGTTGCAATCCTCCAGTTTGCCGGCGACTCGCACCATCGCTGGCAATACCTTGCGAAGATTCTCCGGGGAATAGGCCTTGCCCCATGCCACATCGTTGTTGATGTCCGTCTTGGTGACGTGAATCCTGTTCGCCCCGACGCTTGCGAACGTATCAATCATGCGTAGCGCTTCGTTTACTGCTTCTGTCACCGCCCCTCCCCTTGCAAGGTCGGCCTTGTTTCCCAATGCCGATCATGAAAGGAGTGCGCAGACGATAGCGGCATGTTTTTTGACATGCAAGCAGTCATGCAAATAACGCATATTCCAAAACCACTAATAGACCTCAACACACCCACCGTGTTTCATGGGCTAGTCAAGGAAGGGTTTCCCTTCCTTGGGAAGCGAGAGCCCTCGATGGGCTTGAGCTTCCAGGCCTGACGTTTGGGTAGAAGTTATCCTCTGTCTAAAATTCAATTTCTCTTTAAGTTCAATTTCATGAGAGAAAAAAATCGGCAAAACAGTCGGTTAATGTGAACAAATGCGACTAAACGGGCAGTTATCGACGACGAAACGGGCGGAATACTGCGACGAAGTGGGCGAGGAAATGCGACCGAACGGGCGGGAGAGCGGGCAAGCAGAGGGCAGATTCGACCAAACGGGCGGCCAGCCTTTATGTTGTCTCGGGAGTCGCGGTCTGAGTGGCTGTGACCGTCTCCAGCGGCGTTGAGAGGACAATCATAGACTCACAAAATCTGTTAAATACGACCAACCGGGCGAGCCGTGATAAGCCGTGGCGCCCTTTATTCAGCGGGATTGCGGGTAATGCGACCAATCGGGCGGCAGAATAAGGGATCATTATTCTTGGAAGCGCCGGTCTATGAAATGCGACTAAACGGGCGCATAGCTTTCGGTCACACCGTGGTGGCGAATGCGACCAAATGGGCGGTATCAGTGTGAGGCTCGCGCACGCCGTGCTGTTCGCAGATGCGACTAAACGGGCGTGCTCATTTCAATAACATCGTGACAACGAATGCGACCAAACGGGCGGGGCCGGATTGAGGCTCCTCCTCGGCGCACTCTTTCGCAGATGCGACTAAACGGGCGGCGGAATCCATGACATTGACGAAACGACTTGCCTATTAGGTGTGGTCGCATTATAGGTCAGCGTCATGAGTCTGACAGTCAATCAATACACTAATTCGAGCGGTTTTCCCAAAGCCGCTGAACTGATTGAGATCACGGGCGCGCACGCGCTTGAGGCATCCGACCGGGCTGTATTCAATCAACTGCTTCAGATTGCGCACGATAGCGACAGGCTCGTGGAACCTGTCGCGGAGTGGGAAATCACGCTGGCTTCGCTTCGTCGCGCTTCCTCGAAGCACGAAAGCAATGACCGTGTGAGAGAAAGCCTTCGGCGTTTGCGGCGAACGGAAGTTAAGGTGACATATATCTCGGAACGTATGGGCAAGCCACGCATCTTGGAAACCAATTTATTGAATTTCACCGATACCGATGTGGAGGATTCCAAGGATTCAACTGTCCAATTCGGGTTTCCAAGCCGACTCCGCAATGTGCTTGCACGTTCGAATCGGTGGGGGCGCATCCGGTGTGAGATTTCCTATGCGATGACCAGCAAGTACGCCATTGCCCTTTACGAACTGGTCTGCCTTCGGGCTAACAGGCAACACTGCGTTGAGATTTTGTCCTATGAGGAGTTTCGGGATTTGCTCGGCGTTCCGCCTGGCACGTACGAACGGGGTCTGGATTTCACGCGTAAGGTCGTGGACCCTGCCCTTCTTGAGGTGAACGGCCTCTCTGACATGGGAGTGGAAATCGATCTGCGCCGGCGGCATACGCGAGCGCCGATTCATGAGGTCGCCATTTCCTGGTGGAACAAGTCCGGAGACGAATTCCGCGCGGCGATGCAGGAGAGAAACCGGAGCAAGGTGGGACGCATGGCCCGGCTTCGAGGCCAAGTCGAGAAGTCTGAGCCACTACAGGCAGTCCCTTCCCCGTCCGTTCAGGAGAAAGTCCGGGCTACCGTTGATGCTATGCGTAAAGCGGGGGCACCAGAAGGCGACATTGATGCTTTCCTAAAGGAACAGACCGCGTAAAGCAGGGTTACCCAAAGGCGCGTGACGCCTCATTCTTCGCGACAAAATCCCGAATCGCCTCCATTAGCATTTCTTGTTGGGTAGAGCGCAAATCAATACCTAGCTTCTGAAACGCGATGATGGTGGGGTCATCCGGACTGTAGTACCCCCCGATGTGAAGCTTTGCACGACGGCTGGGTTTGACCTTAGACGCTGGTTTCAACGCGGGTTCTTGTGCGGGTGTCGGTGCGGCGGCCTCCGGTTTAGCTGTCTGTTCCTCGCGGGCGGATGACAATATTGAGCGTCTAGCCATTCGAAGCCGTCATTAGATTTTGCGATGTTGAAGGTGTGCACACTTGAAGTTGCGCAAGGACCCAGTCTTTTAATTCGAGTATCTCTAGAGCGGCTTTGCTGCCGGGTTCTGTTTCGACGACTGCCTTGCCTAGCGGCCATGAGGCCCGGTGCGCGCTACGCTCGCGAAGCACGGTCGGCGCGGTCAAAAGACCCGCCTCTTCGGCGATGGCGCGGGCATCCTCCAATAGCGTTGTGGCACTGTGCGGGGCCGCGTTAAAAACGACAAAGGCCGGCACTGAAGCCGTTTTGATGAGTTGGGCCGTTCGACGGATCGCGTCTAGATCCACAAGACTCGGACGGCACGGAATAAGGATGAGGTCGGCCGATTGCGCGGCTGCGAAGGCTTGGGGTCCTGCTGCGGGCGGTGTGTCGATGATTGACAACTCGTAGCCTCCCCGTTCGGCTGCCTTTAGGCCTTCCGGCAGGCGACGCTCAGTCAGGAATTCCACGTGGGGCATGTCGCTCTTCCGACGGTCTGCCCAGATCGCTGCGCTTTCCTGCTGATCTAGGTCAAAGATGGCCGTGCGTAAGCCGCTGGCTACCGCTAAATTCACGGCGAGCGTAGTCTTCCCCACCCCACCCTTCTGCGCAATCAAAGCTATCGTTTTCACAACTGCAATCCTTCACAAGTGCATCGCCGCAGGTGTGCACACGTGAAGCAATGAAGGTTTAGCGCCGGGATGTCAAGGCCAGCGAAATGACAACTGAGAAATACCGTCACTCCTGATGCATCACCGCAACAATTCACATCTGCAAGAGTGCACACCTGAACTTATGCATGGGCAGTAATTTGGGATCATCACAACTTCAAACATTCAGGTGTGCGTATTTGATGGAGTGCACCTCTGCGATTGTGGTGAAAACAGATTCTGATGAATCGCAGAACGTCAGAACGTCATAAGTGCAAATCTGTTGTTTTGCATATTTGCATGTGTGCACCCTTGAGGAGTGGGATTTTGAAGAATCAAAAAAGAGAAGCGAAAGGATCTGTCCACACGTCGTAATCAGGAATTTATATTAGATCTGCGAGAAAAGCGGGCCTTAGTTAGTTTTTTCTCTCATCCTGCAAAGGTGCAGGTGTGCACACCTTCAAGAACGAATGTATGAAGTTCTGCAGAAGGGCAGGGGGCTGAAACCCGCTCCCTAATCAGCGGATGTGGTGGAACTTTCCTTTTCATCGTAGGTGAAGAGCGGATTGACCCGCTACTTTGTGGAAGTTTGTTGCGTTGCCCCGCTTAAGTCACCATACGACCACGAAATTTCTGGAAGGAAGCGCACCAGAACGGCGGGACTTTAGAGGATTGGACATCCAGGCGCGGCGCACGTTGCCTGCGCTGGAAAAACGGGTTTGCTCCCGTTGCGGGAATGCAGCGAGCCAGCTTGACCGTCGGCGGCGTGAGCGCACTGACCTGAATTACCAGACGGTCGTGCGGCAGAAGGTTTTCAAGCGCCACCGGGGAAGGCGTGTAGGTATAGATCACGAGCGAAGCGGACACGTTGCCGACAGGCCCGCCACTGGCGAGTAGGTTATTGGTCGTCGAGGGAACGATATACTGCGCGTGCGGATGAGCGTCGCCCTGAACTTCGCCATATACGAGCGTCCCGAGCACTCCCAATACGAGTGAGCTTTTGAGGTAGTAGTTCATGCCGATTTTCCTGGGGCGGAATTAGGCCGTCGCCTGTTCAATTCTAGCGCAAACCGCCACAGAAAAACTTGGGTCCAACTTGGGTCCAACTACTGACAAATCAGGTCCAAAACCGTGTACTACGACATAGAGAAAAGCCAGACGGGCCAATAAGATATACTTTCGTTCACTGCCTTGGGCGCAGGGGGTCGTAGGTTCAAATCCTATCGCCCCGACCATCTAATTCAACAGCAACGAGATACGGGGTTCAGGCTCCAAATCACATTTGGAGAATTACCCCATGTCCATTTCTGCATCTCCTGCCACTCTTCACCCCAAATTTGAATCGTTCCTGAACGAGCGCCGATTCGTCGTCAGTGGTTATCGCCAGTCGACGGTAACAGCGGCTTCGCTTTCGACAATGCCGCAACCGGGACGCTTGTTGTATTGAGTCTCTCGAATTGAAGTCAGCGCCAAGTCGTCCAATTCAGCGATTCCCGAACTCCGTTTGACGAAGGCATGGACAACTTTGCCGGACTCTAGAATCTTGAAGGCCACAATAGGGTCGTAGCCCGAGGACTTCTCGCCATTGCGAACTCGGAAGTGGAGAGGCTTGCGTTGAGGTGAATGACCCACCGCCTTGGGCGTGCATTCTTGGAGGAGATATCTGCTGTCGGGCTGCTTCTCTTGTGTAGCGGCTTTACCTAAGAAAACAGGGCTGGAAACAGGTTCGGTGCAACGATTCACCGTCTGGGGAGTTAGCAACTCCACGGCAATTCTTCGTCTGCCTGCTCGTGCCAAGGTGACAGAGGCGCTCTCCACCATTTCGAGAGCGTTGGCTACTGTTTGGACGGGCACACTATCTTCGGCAAAGAAGTAGAGCGTACGGTTCACTCTCGCGGTGTAAATCTCCGCCAATCGAACTGCGAGATTCTGGCCGTCTTCTTGCTCGGAATTAAGGAAGATTTTGCCTGACTCCGTTATCCGAAGCGTGATGAGCCTTTCACCATCCGTATATTCGCAGTGGTCTGGGGCGATACCTACACGGAGGCCCCTTGGGACGGGGAAGAACCCGAAAGTCATGCACGCTGCGACATAGAAAATCATCAGCGGTGCTGCTATCACTGGAAAGGGAATCTTCGAGAATCGGGCTCTCAGCGGGAGCTTCTGGGCGAATTGAGAGTGTGTGCCGATATGCAGCACTGCATCTTTCGAGACTTCACTTTCAAGCGCCTCAATGCGTATGTGGAGATAGTCGTGCGTCACGACCGCCGGAATAGCCACCAGTAGTCCCGCAGCCGTAGAGAGAAATGCTGAGTCCGTTGCGGAGGCCACCCATCTCAGGAAGAAGTATCGTGACCCGCTATAGCCGACGCTGAAGTTGTCAAGTATGCCTAAGCAGGTTCCGGCTAGTCCGAGGTACGGTGAGGCAAAAGCAACTGACTTAAGAGTTCCTACCCAGAGGCTTGTTTCTGCAACTAACCTCTTCCGACTACGCTGAAATTCTTGAGTGGAGGTATCAATCCCTTGTATACGTTGAGCCAAATAGCATCGGTAGGAAACACGGATGACAACGACGGCGATATGAACGAGCATGAGCGCAAACAACGTAAGAACAATGCGCTCCATCAAGTACGTCCGATACAACAGATACCAAACGCCCCACTCGTCCATACGTTTGCCGAGTCAGAAGGACTCCGGGGACACGAATCATCATCAGTATAGACACCACACCTGAGAGTGCGGTTCCGTTTGTTCTTGAGCACTGCCGTTACACACAAGGCTCCGGCTTAGATGAGCGAGGCATTTTCGAGGACGGTCTTCTGCTTTTGAAAAGACCCCGTGTGTGGTACTCTGCCTAACTCGTTGTAAACTGATGATTCCGGGCGCGTTAGGTTCGAACTTTCTCTTCTTCATCAACTTTTCACACTCCTGCAACCTGCCGTTCAAATAGCACGCCTAGATTCAGTTGCTATGGAGACTTGGGTAAGAAAGGCCTCGCACTGAGGTCCCTGCAATTTGGGATGAATTGAAGTGGGGGCAGCGCCGAGTCTTTTCCAATGCCATTTCATTGAGTGCATCTTTCACACCGAGACTTGACCTCCGCTCCAAGAGCAAACCTACTATTCCTCCCGGCATCACTCGGGGTAGAAGCCGGGGTTGTTACCTCGTTGCACGCGAGCAGTATTCCGCACCAACCGAAGGTGGAGTTAATCCTGATGAAACAATTCTTCTCTCTCACCAAAAGTGCTTCG
>Ga0209698_10000528_pt1 | contig 43590 bp, 37 predicted proteins | sample LitLauG_LLR_2012_FD_187203 | JGI IMG/M metagenome (GOLD analysis project Ga0209698, IMG submission 187203) | Freshwater sediment microbial communities from Pennsylvania, USA - Little Laurel Run_MetaG_LLR_2012 (SPAdes) (version 2) | ecosystem: Environmental > Aquatic > Freshwater > Creek >... | reverse complement strand
GCGTCACGTCCGCTCTCCTTAGTTGACCTGGATCTCGGTCATCATGCCGCCGAAGTTTTCAGCGTCATTCGACAGACGATCGAGACTGGGGGTGTAGAGAAAATAGGTGCCAGGGGAAACATTGCTGGCGTCGACGATCACGTCGACGTTGTCGCCAGGCCCAACCTCCAGGCTGTTTGTGCCGTAGAACTCGTTGTTTCCGGCCAGATCACGCAGCATCCGGCCGGCATGAGCGATCACCGTCATCGGGATGCCGGCCGTGGCTATGTAATGGAACTCGGTCACGCTGAGGTTCGATACGCGCAGCAGGGCACGGGTCTGACCCAGGCCCGTCTTGTTCAACACGATCTTGGTGGGGATCACCTGGGAGTAGCGGGAGACACCATCGGAGCTTTCGGTCGCCATCGGGCCGGGATCGATGCCCTGCGGAAGCGCGGTATTGACCACGCCGCCGCCGACCGTGTCGGGATACCCGCGACCACTGAGCAAGTAATACTTGTCCTTCATGTCGACGAAGGGCTCCTGGTTGAAGGTCATGCCGATGAAGTGGAACGTCGGATCGAAACCCATCAACTGGATTGGCACTTCCACGTCATAGGCTGTGGAGCCATCGCCGTCGTTGTATGCATACTTCATGTTGCCGTTGCCGTCCTTGGCCGCAACCTGCACCACGGTATTGGTGGGCGGGATCGGGGTGGTGCAAAGCGCGTCGTACAGGCAGTTTTCCGGCGGGAAGGCGATAGTTGTCGTGCCATACACACCGGCGGCATTCGCCGCGGCAATGCCCTGGGTCTCAAAGGTATCGAGGGCAGTCCAAAGGCTGCCGCCGAGCGGCACGCGGTTCTGCCGAGGCCGCACCCACAACTGTCCTTCCATGCCCATCTGCAAGTGCTCGGGCGGCGTGATGTGGCAGTGCCAGAAATAGGTGCCGGCATCCGGCGCGATGTAGTAGTAGGTGAAGCTGCCGGCTATGTTGATGGCCACCGAGGCGTCGGGCACGCCGTCGAAGTACGAAGATGCGTTCGGGTAACCGTGCCAGTGCACCGTGTGCTGCTCGAACAGGTCGGGACGCATGATCATGCCGACGTTGGTCAGCGTGAGGTAGAGCTCGTCGTCCTCATCCACGGCAATGCTCGGAGCGGGTGTCTGCCCCGAAAGCACGCCAAGGTTCATGATCAATGAGGGCTCGGTCGCACCGGCGTTGGTGCCCGAAAGCGTTGAGAGGTCGGCCGGGAGCAAGGGGCCATGGGCATACGGCGCGTTGAACTCGGCGGCAGTTACGGTGCCTTCAATACCGGACTGGAGGTTTTTGAGGCCTGACAGCGGCCCGAATGCAAAGAGGTAGATCTGGTGTCCATCCGCCATGGTGGCGTAACCATCGCCTCCGGAGATCTCCTGGCACTTGATCTGCGGGTTGGCATTGACGATGGACGGACGGCTCAGGTCGGTGGGGATCATCGAGTCGACCTTGCCGTCGAGCGACTTGTGCGTTGCCGTCCCGAAGGGGCACTGGGTCCGGAACGACTGCGCCGAAGCCGGAAGCACCCCCGCCAGCGCCAACAGCCCGGCAAGCACCGGAAGGACGCGGATCAGCCGATTGCGTACATTTGAAGCCATTTGAGCACTCTCCCCTTCGGCAGCCGCGGCACCTAGCCCGGTCACGCCTTGAACGACCCAGATCCAAGACCCCGCTCGCGCGGGATATCCGCTCTCGATCTACTATCCGAATTTCCGCCAAGTTGCACCAATATGGTGCGCACAACTTTTTGCTTTTTCAGAAACGCAGAGCGCAACCAACCACCGCACGGCGGATCTTTGAAGTCAATTACGCAAACCAAAGATTCGTTCGTTCAGCTTCGGTTAACGGGACCCATTCTTCCGATATACCGGCGTCGCGTCTTTAGGTTATTACCCGCAGCCTAGGTGGGGGGAACCCCCCCATTTTTGAGAAATGTCCTGCGGGTTTTCCCGCAATCCATAGGGCTGATGCCGAATAGCGGCTAATGGGCCAGACGCAAAATAGCGCGGAGCATGGCAATCGCTTTGCCGGAATTCCCATGAAAACATGAGACTTTTCCGGTTAACGAATCTGAGTCAACTCGGGAGGGCGGGGGTGTTCCCGACCTGGCGAAACTACAAGATCAACCGTTGCCGACCGGATGGTTGATGTGCCAGAGAACCTTGGGCACGTAGTCGCGTGTTTCCGCAATGGGCGGTATTCGATACCCCGCCTTTACGACTGCCGCCTCTCCGGCGTTATAGGCCGCGAGCGCCAGGCGCAGGTCGCCGCGGAAATACTCCAGCAGCCACTTGAGGTACAGGGCGCCGCCACGGATATTCTGTTGCGGATCGAAGGCATCGCGCACGCCGAAGCGCTCGGCCGTGGCCGGCATCAACTGCATCAGCCCCTGCGCACCCTTGGGTGAACGGGCATTGGGCTGGTATCCGGATTCCACCTGAATCACGGCATGCAGCAGCTGGGGCGACATCGCGACCTCACGGGCCACCTGCTCGATGATGTTCCGGTATGCCGCGCCCGGGTTGCGCGGATCGGATATCACGGGCAGGACCGCTGAGCTGGCGGGCGCAGCCGCCAGGGCTTCCACGGGCGGAAGGGCAACCACCAACTGGGGCGTTTCGTCTGTGGCGAAATTGGACAGGACAACCGCGCCGCTGCTGCTAGCGCCGGCATAAATCTGCCCAGCGGCGGCGCCGGTCGCCAGGGCCAGAAGCGCCGCTGCGGCGGCACGCAAGAGGTAATTCAATTGCATGAGTTGAAATCATCACTTGTATAGAGGTCTTGTAGCATCGGCGATGCCCTTCGGGCTAGTGGGGCATCTCCCCGTTTTCCCCGACATAGAGGAGTCGCCCGAAAAAGCCATGTTTTTCAGAGATTTGCATGGACATCTTGTGACCGCAGGGCGAACCGGGCTGGACCGCCCGCCGCTGGCCGGGGCCGCCGGAAGCGTTGCGGCACGCGCCCGAGAGCGCCTTTTACTTACAAATTCCCGAGCAGGCCGGCAACCATCGCGGCGGCGGCTCGTCTAAGGTATTAATCCCAACCCACCGCAAGGATCCCGATGAACCCCGTCCATATTTCCAGCAAGCGCGCGGTGCTGCGCGCACTCGGTGGCGCCGCCGTTTCGGCCTGCCTCGTCGCGAGCATAGGTCTGGTGTCGAGTTCCGCTGCGGAACCGCCGCGGGCCGATGCGGCCGCGCGAGACGCTGGCGCAATGAATGGCACGCACGAGGGCATGGGGCAGCGTTGGGCCCAGCACGTGCAGGCGCACCTCGACAAGCTCGCCGAACGGCTGGAAATCAAGGCGTCGCAGGAGGCGGCTTGGCAGAAATTCTCCGCGGCCTTTCGCAACAATATGAGCCTGCACGCCATGATGGGCCACGCCGACGGGCACGAGCCTGCCGACGCGGACGCGGCAGCGCTGGCGCGCCAGCAGGCCGACCGCGCCTGGGACCATGCGCAAAAGCTCACGCAGCTGGCCGACGCAACGGCAGCCCTGCAGCAGGCGCTGGCTCCGGAACAACGCCTGGTATTTGACGAGGCGGCACGCCGTTTCGCCCGCGAACACGGCGGCCACGGCAGCATCGGCCCCATGGCCGGTGGCGGCCACTACGGCGCCCGGGAAGAGCATTGCGAACGCGACGCCGATGGCGAAGGCGAAGGCCATGGGGGATACGCGCACCCGCACGGCCACGGTGAGCAGGACGATGATCCGCACGGCTCCATGATGGAATCGCCGCACCATGCCCACGGCACGCAGGGCGAATCGGCACATTGATGGGGGCGGCGCCGCGTGCCGGGGATGAAAGTGCCGGGCCCCCGGCCGGTGTCACTTACAACACCGCGGGCGGCAGTGCCGGGCCTGCGCCGGGGCGCGCAGTTGCCGCGGCGGGCATATTTGGCATGTCCGGCGTTGCGGCGGGCGCCTTCGGCGCGCACGCACTCAAGGCACGACTCGACCCTGAAGCGCTGGCGATCTTCGATACCGCGGCGCGCTACCAGCTGCTGCACGCGCTGGCCCTGCTGGGCAGCGCGTGGGTTGCCCAGCAATGGCCCGGCCGCGCGGCCCGCGCCAGTGGGATCCTCTTCTCGGCAGGCATCCTGCTCTTCAGCGGCAGCCTGTACGCGCTCAGCCTCACGGGCATCCGGGGCCTGGGCGCCATTACGCCCATTGGCGGCCTGCTGCTGATCCTGGGTTGGCTCGCACTGATCCTGTCCGGCTTGCGCGCACGAGGGTCGTAAGCGCTGCATCGTCGTGCCGCGATGGCGACACGGCAATCGTAGAATCGCCCCCATGCCCCTGCAAAACCTGCTGACACTGCCGCGAGCGCCGTTGCCACGAGCGGTCCTGGCGCCGCGTTGCTCTGCGCTTGGCCGGCCACGCGCCCGCTGGCGTGCGCTCGTCGCCGCGGCAATCTGCCTGATCGGCGCCACAGGCGGAGCTGATGCGGCGACGCCCTCAACGGTCTACCTCGAAGACCTCACGTGGACCGAGCTGCGTGACGCCGTCGCGCAGGGCAGGACAACGGCGATCGTGCCCATCGGCGGCACGGAGCAAAGCGGGCCGGCGCTGGCACTGGGCAAGCACAACGCCCGCGTGCGATTGCTGGGGGGACGCATCGCTGGCGAATTGGGCAATGCCCTGGTGGCGCCGGTGGTGGCGTATGTCCCGGAGGGGTCGGTCGAACCGCCCACGTCGCACATGCGCTTTCCCGGCACGATTACGCTGCCGCCCGCGGTGTTCTCGGCCAGCCTTCAGTCGATTGCCCGCAGCCTGCGTTCCGCTGGTTTTCGCGACATCGTCTTCATTGGCGACCACGGCGGCTACCAGAATCAACTCGCCCAGGTGGCGGCGCACCTGAACCAAGAATGGACCGACGGCCGCGCCCGGGCCTACGCGCCGGCCGCCTATTACCGCGCCGCGTCCGAAGGATTTGCCCGCATACTGCACGAGCGGGGCTATCGCGACGACGAGATCGGCACCCATGCCGCGCTTGCCGACACCTCGCTGCAACTGGCTGTCGATCCGGCCATGGTGCGGCAGGATGTGCTTGCGGCAGGGCATCACCTGGGCGCAGCCGACGGTGTCTACGGCGGCGACCCGGCGCGCGCCAGCGCGGCGCTGGGCCAGCTGGGCCTGGACGATATTGTGCGGGAGAGCGTTGCCGGAATCCGCGCCGACATCCAGGCCGCACGGCAGGGTCGCCCGCGGGATCATTAGCGCGATTTTTTGGCACAATTTTTCAAGGACTTTCCATGACCGGATGCACGACGCTCGACGCGCGCCCATTGCGCGAGCATGGTGGGGCCGCCCACCGGCGTCGCGCCACCGGCGCAGGCGCCCTGGCAGCGCTGCTGCTCACCGGGCTGCCGGGTGCAGCCGGCGCGGACCCGGCCAGCGGCGCTGCGGCGCCGGCAGCTGCGACTGCGGCGCCATCGGCTGCCGGCTACCCGGGTATGCCTCCGGTGCTGACGCCGGGCAACCTCTACGGGTCGGCCGGGGCCAACGCCCTGAGCCCCGCCACCGCAGGCGCGCTCGCCCGGGTATACGTTCCGGAGCTGCGCTCCAATGCGGTGGCGGTCATCGATCCGGCCACACGTAAGGTGGTGGGCCATTTCCCCGTCGGCATCAACCCGCAGCACATCGTGCCGTCGTGGGACCTGCAGACCCTTTGGGTGACCAACAATTCGGAGCGCCGCAAGGACGGCACCCTTACCCCCATCGACCCCAAGACGGGGCTGCCCGGCAAGTCGGTGGAAGTGGACGACCCCTACAACATGTACTTCATGCCCGATGGCAGCGAAGCCATCGTGGTGGCCGAAGCGCACCAGCGCTTGGATTTCCGCGACCCCCACACCATGGCCCTGCATTCCTCGCTCGCGGTTCCGGGCTGCAAGGGAATCAACCACGCCGATTTCGCCATCGACGGCAGCTACGCGATATTCACCTGTGAATTCACCGCGGCTATTGCCAAGATCGATCTCGTCCACCGCAAGGTGGCCGGCATGCTCACGCTCGACGGCGGCGGCATGCCGCAGGACATCCGCGTTTCTCCCGACGGCGCCGTATTCTTCGTTGCGGACATGATGGCCGACGGTGTATTCGTCATTGATGGCGAACACTTCACGCAGGTCGGCAGGATTCCCACCGGCGTCGGCGCGCACGGGCTGTATCCCAGTCGGGACGGCACGCACCTCTACGTATCCAACCGCGGCTCCAACAAGGTGCACGGCGGACACCACGGAAAAGGCGGGGTGTCGGTTATCGATTTCTCCAGCCGCAAGGTCGTTGCGACCTGGCCCATCCCCGGCGGCGGAAGCCCCGACATGGGCAACGTCAGCGCGGACGGCAGGCAGCTATGGCTGTCGGGCCGCTTCGATGACGAGGTCTATGTCTTCGACACCGCGACCGGCGCGGTGCAGCGCATCCCCGTCGGCCGGGAGCCGCACGGTTTGACGGTGTGGCCGCAGCCAGGTCGTTATTCGTTGGGGCACACGGGCAATATGCGCTGATCTCCCAAACGGCCTTAGCTGCAAAAATTTACGCGCCGTAAAGGCTCTGGCTGCCGCTCCCCGGCGTTCCCACGCGCCACCGGCCCCAGCCGCCCGCACGCAGCGCACAGGCCGGGCAACTGCCGCAGCCATATCCCCATTCATGACGTGAGTCGCGCCGGCCCAGGTAACAGGTATGGGTGTGCTCGACCACCAGCGACACCAGCGCCAGGCCGCCCAGTTCCTGGGCCAGGGCCCAGATCTGTGCCTTGTCGCGCCACATCAGGGGGGTCTGGATCTGTACGTCTTCGGCAAGACCGAGGGCCAGCGCGCGCTGCTGCGCCTGCAGGGTCTCGTCGCGGCAGTCGGGGTACCCGGAAAAGTCGGTCTCGCACATGCCACCCACGAGCAGCCGTATCGAACGCCGGTACCCCAGCGCCGCCGCCAGCGTGAGGAACACGAGGTTGCGCCCCGGAACGAAGGTGTTGGGCAGGCCGTTGGATTGCAGGGCGATGGCCCGGTCCTGGGTGAGCGCCGACTCGCTGATGCTGCCCAATACCGTCAGGTCGAGAAGATGATCGGGGCCCAGGCGCGGAGCCCAGTCGGGGAACTGCTGCGCGATCTGCTCCCGAATGACGCGGCGCTGCGTCAGTTCCACGCGGTGGCGCTGGCCATAGTCGAAACCCACGGTCTCGACACGCGCATGGCGGCTCAGCGCCCACGCCAGGCAGGTGGTGGAGTCCTGCCCGCCGGAGAACAGCACCAGCGCGGGACGCGGATCAATGTCGGGGCGTACGTCGCTCATCGCGCACGAGCAGCATCATGGCAGGCCCCCCGTCCCTGCCGCCGGCGCGCGGGATCCGGGTCGAGCGCGGACCGCTGCCCGGGCCGTTGCGGCTCAGGAACCGCCAAACCAGTTGTACCCCTGGTCTTCCCAGTATCCGCCCGGATAGTCATTGGTGACGAAGATCTCGACGATGTGCTTGGGATTCTTGTAGCCCAGCTTGGTTGGCATGCGCAGCTTCATGGGGAAGCCGTACTTGGGGGGCAGGGTTGCGCCATCATAGGTCAGCGCCAGCAGGGTCTGCGGATGCAGGGCCGTGGGCATGTCGATGCTGGTGAAATAGTCGTCTGCACATTTGAAACCGACGTAGCGGGCGGTGGTGTCGGCGCCGATGCGCTGCAAAAAGGTGGCAAAGCGCACGCCGCCCCACCGGCCGATGGCGCTCCAGCCCTCAACGCAGATATGGCGGGTGATCTGCTCCTCCTGGGGCAGCGCGCCCAGCTGCTCCAGCGACCAGATGTCGCGCTGGGCGACCAGCCCGCTCACCTGCAGGAAGAACCCGGCGCCATCGATCGTGCGCACCTCGTCTTCGCCATAGTAGGCGTTGAAGGGAAACGGCCGCGTGATCATGGAGGCCGGGTAGGTGGGCGCCAGCGCATTGGGATTGAAGAGCCAGCCCTGCACCCGGTCGTTGAAGCGCGAGATCTTCATCAGCGCCTGCTCGGCTTCGTCGGAATTGGTGATGCTGCATCCGGTGAGCATGGCGAGCCCGCCGACGGTGAGGCCGCGGCGCAGGAACAGGCGCCGCGCCGGCGGCGAGAGCAGGGCGCGCGCATCCTTGAGCAGTTCGTGCTGGTCGCCCCGACTGAGAGCGGGAGCTGGCGGCGCGAGGCTGGAGCGGGAGGGAGTATTCATTCCGGAATCCTTGCGGAAACTAATGGTTGTCGTGAATTCAATTCAGCGCCCACGGATCATCAGCAAAAAGGTCTTGGGCACCAGCGCCACCATGACGACATGCACGGCAACGAAAGCGACGATGCCGCTCATGGCAAAGAAGTGGACCACCCGTGCGTTGTCAAAGCCGCCCATGAGCTCGCGCAGCAGCGGGAACTGGACCGACTTCCACACGGCAAGGCCGGAGAGCACCACCAGCACCAGCAGCGCGATGGCGCCCAGGTAGGCAAGCTTTTGCACTGCGTTGTAATGGCTGAGGTCGTCGTGCCCGAGCTTGCCCCGCAGCGCGGCCACGAAATCGGCCAGCACGTCTTGCGGCCGCAACGGCCAGAAGCGCCGCAGGAGCCGTCCCGAGGCGATGTTGCCGGTGAGGTACAGAAGGCCATTGACCGCGAGCAGCCACATGGCCGCAAAATGCCAGAGCAGCGCCCCACCCAGCCAGCCGCCCAGCGTCAGTTCCTTGGGAAACTTGAAGTCAAAAATTGGGGACGCGTTGTAGATTCGCCAGCCGCTGGCAACGAGGATAAGAACCGCCAGCACGTTAAGCCAGTGGGCCAGGCGCACCCAGGCAGGCTGGATGGTGGCGCCAGGCAGCGATACTGCGCCTGCTGCGCCCGCGGATGACGGCGCGAGTTGTGCCATGGTCGATGCTCCTGCAAAGGGTTCAATACGCGGCATCCGGTGCGCCGCAAAGGCATTGTCGGGGGCGGGACGGATTTCTTACACGCCCGCCTTTGCAAGCTTATAGGACAAAGCCACCACTTCGCCCACAATGATGAGAGTGGGGGCTTGCAACCCCGCGCTGCCCACCAGCGCGGGGAGGGTGGCAAGTGTTCCCACGAGGACCCGCTGACGCGGCGTGGTGCCCTGCTGGATGATCGCGGCGGGCGTCTCGGCGCCCCGGCCGTGTTCGACCAGGCGGGCGCAGAGGGTCGGCAGGCCCAGCAGGCCCATATATACGACCACGGTCTGCCCAGGGCGCGCCAGCATCGGCCAGTCGAGCGCCATGCTGCCGTCCTGCAGATGCCCGGTCACGAACGTGCAGGACTGCGCGTAATCGCGGTGCGTGAGCGGTATGCCCGCCGCGGCCGACACGCCCACGGCTGCCGTTATGCCCGGCACGAGGCGATACTGCACGCCGGCGGCGGCAAGGTACTCGAGTTCTTCCCCGCCGCGGCCAAAAATGAAAGGATCCCCGCCCTTGAGGCGCAGTACCTGGCGCCCCTGGCGCGCCAGATCGACCATGCGGCGGTTGATTTCTTCCTGGGCCAGCGCATGGCGCTTGCGCTGCTTGCCAACGTAGATGCATTCGGCCGACGGAGGCAGCAGCGCCAGGATTTCGGCTGAAACCAGGTTGTCATAAAGCACCACGTCGGCGGCCTGCAGAAGGCGGGCCGCACGCACGGTCAGCAGTTCGGGATCGCCCGGGCCGGTGCCGACCAGCACCACCTCGCCCGCCGCTAGCGTCGGCGTGGCCTGGTCGGCTGCCTTCGCCGGCACGGCCTCACCCGCCGGCACGGCCCGGTGTTCCTGGCCTGCCGCGTTCACGGCGGGTATCGGTGTTGCGCGCGGCGGGGACGGCGGGCATCAGGGCGCCCCCACGCCATCGACGCTTCGTTCGGTCGCCAATACCGACAGCTCGTCCACGCGATCGTGCTTGTTCGCCGCTGCCGGCGCCACGCCCTGCACGTCCTGGTCGATGGCCGATGTCGACTTCGTATCGCGCGTGAACAGCGCCACCACCAGCGAGCAGGCGATGACTGCGGTGGCATACCAGTAAAAGCCCGACTCATTGCCTGCCTGCTTGAACCAGAGGGCAAGGTACTCGGCCGACCCGCCGAACAGCGAAACCGCAATGGCGTAGGGCAATCCGACGCCGGTGGCGCGTATGGCGGCCGGAAACAGTTCGGCCTTCACGACGGCATTGATCGACGTATATCCCGAAACGATGAGCCAGGCCGCCGCAATGAGGAAAAAGGCCTCCCAGGGGCCGCCCGCGTGGGAGATGGCCGTGAGCAGCGGCACGGTGAACAGCGTGCCCAGCACGCCAAAACCGACCAGCAGGGGCTTGCGGCCGATGCGGTCGGACAGCGCGCCATAGACGGGCTGGAGCAGCATGGCGAAGATGAGCGAGGCCGCCGAGACCGCCGTGGTCTGGGCATCGTTGAGCCCCACGGAAAGCTTGAGGAACTTCTGCATGTACGTGGTGAAGACGTAAAAGGCCAGGGTGCCGCCCATGGTGAGGCCGATCACGATGAGTGCCTCGCGCGGATGCTGCAGCAACTCGCGCAGCTTGCTGGCCTTGCCAGGACGCGGTCCGGGGTGCGCGGCATCGAGGCGCGCCTGGCGCCGGAAGCTGTCGGTTTCCTGCAGATTGCGGCGCATCACCAGCGCCATGAGGGCCAGGCCGGCGCCAATGACAAAAGGAATGCGCCACCCCCAGGCACGCAGCTCGTCCGGGCTCAGCACGAAGTTCTGCAGGATCAACAACACCAGCAATGCGGTCAGCTGTCCGCCGATGAGCGTGACGTACTGGAAGCTTGCCGTAAAGCCCCGGTGCGGCCCGCTGGCGATCTCCGACAGGTAGGTGGCGCTTGCGCCGTATTCGCCGCCCAGGCTCAGCCCCTGCAGCAGGCGCGCGATCATCAGGATGGCCGGCGCGGCCGCACCAATCACCGCATAGGTCGGCGTCATGGCGATCATCAGGGAACCCAGACACATGAGCAGCACGGACAGCATCAGCGATGTGCGGCGGCCCATGACATCGCCAATCCACCCAAAGAGCCAGCCGCCGATGGGCCGCACGAAGAATCCCAGCGCGAAAATCAGCGCCGTCGCCAGCATCTGCGCGGTTGGGTCCTTCGACGGAAAGAAGCTGCCGGCAAAATACAGCGCGAATGCCGAATAGCAATAGAAGTCGTACCACTCGACGAGATTGCCGGCCGAACCCACGACGACGGCGCGCACCCGGGACGCCGCAGCGGCGGAAGCGGGGACGTTTGCGGCGGCAGACACGGTCGCGCTCGGCACGGAAGGTCCTTCGAAGACGCAGCTTGGTCGGCCTCATGCAATGCGGGCAACGGCCCGAATGGCTGCGCAAACGCGGCCGGCGCGCAGCGGCTAGGATACCCGCTGGGAATTGTTACGGCGCGCCCGCCGCGTGGGCCGCAAAGGTGGCACGATTGCGGCTTCGGGCCTGGCTGCCGCAAACCGCGCGGGGCCCTTGCGCCGTGTACCAAGGAAAATCACATGAAAATACCCGCGAAATTCTCGATGGTTTTGTGCGCCCTTTTCCAACTGGCCGGCACGCTGGCGCTGGCGGCAATCACGGTTGGCGCGGTGCCGGCGCAGGCGGCTACCGGCCCGGACCTCAAGGCGATCGTTGCCGATCCGCTGCGGACCGACGAGGACCGCAAGGCCGATGAGCGCCGCAAGCCGTTGGAACTGCTGCAGTTTCTGCAGGTCAGCGCGGGGATGAACGTGCTCGACGTATCGTCCGGCGGCGGCTACACCACACAATTGCTGGCCCTTGCAGTAGGCCCGCAGGGTTCTGTCTGGGCCCAGGGAACCAAGGCCAACCCCGCCATGGACAAGCGACTCGCGGCCCATTCGCAACCGCACATTCACACACTGCTTCGGGCCTTCGACGATCCGTATCCCGCCGATGCGCCGCGCCTGGACCTCATCACCTTCGTACTCAATTACCACGACGTGGCCAATACCGGCACCGACCGCGCCTTGATGGACCGGCGCCTTTTCGAGGCGCTCAAGCCGGGCGGTCATCTGGTGGTGATCGACCACGCCGCGCAGGCCGGCTCGGCATTGCGCGACACAAAGACGCTGCACCGCATAGACGAGGCCGTGGTCCTTGGCGAACTGCAAAGTGCCGGTTTCGTGCTGGAAGAGCGTTCACCCTTCCTGCAGGATCCGTCCGACCCGCGCACCCAGCCATTCTGGGAGCGCAAGGAAGGCACGGACCGATTCGCGCTGCGCCTGGTGCGACCTGCCGCCGCACCCGTGGCCAAGTAAACCCCGGCCGGTGGCGCGGCGCCCATAGCAATCGTCGCGGGATTACCGGGCCACCTTCGGATTGGTCCGCCGCCCCATTGTTAACCGGCCACAGCTGAGCTGCGGCGCCGGCGCGTCGTCACTTGGCTGGCGCTGCCGCGGCCTCGCACTTCTTCATGAACGAGGCCTTGGCGGCGCCCGCCAGTTTCTTGCCGTTCTTGTCGATGGCCTTGTCCTCGCAGGCGGGCTTGGCGTCGGCCGCGCACTTCTTCATGAACGAGGTCTTGGCGGCACCCGCCAGTTTCTTACCGTCCTTGCCGACTGCCCGGTCCTCGCAGGAGCCCGGTGCCGCCGACGCGCCGGCGGCATCGGTCGCCTTGCCTTCGGCTGCAACGGCGATCGTCTGCAGGCAGGCGGCCGCCATTGCCAGTGTCATTGCGCAAACAAGTTTCTTCATGACTGCGTTCCCCTTTTGGCTGAATCCGCGTGAACAGGGCAGGCACGCCCGCTTGATAGTTTACGGCCTTGCGCGGTGCTTGACGCTGGGCCCCGACGATGGCAAGTTCACCGTCCCGAAGGGCAAAGTGAAGGCGCAATTTCATGATCCAGAGCTGTAGCACCCGGGCTTGGTCGCGCGCGCTGGCCGTGGCCGCGCTGGCCACGCTGTGGTTCGCAGCGGCGGGCGCCGCCGCGCAAATCCTCAAGCTGGACCGACTTACGGACGAGCAGCTGGGGCGTCTGCGCAAGGTCGCCCTGGAGAAGGGCAGCACAATCCCGATACCGGCCGTGCTGGCGGGGGTGCTGCACCTGACCCCGGCACAGATCGCGCCGGCGGTGCGGCAGGCGACTTTCCAGAGTGATGACGGCGTCAAGCACGGCTTTGCGCACCTCAACGACGACACCGGCTATTTCTTCTTCCGGCGTTCGGCCGAGGGTCTTTGGGCCTTTCATGCTGACAAGGCGCTCAAGCTGGAGCTTGGGGCGCGCAATTTCTCCGCCGGGCAGTTCATCGCCCTGCCGGCCAAGGATGGCGAGGAAGAGTTCGCCGCGGAAATGAACGCGTGGTCGCGGGTGCTGTCGCCGCGCGGGGTGTCCCTGCCCACGCCGGACCCGCGCCGGGCGCCGGGCACAGCCGTGCCCGCTCCCGCGCTACCGGCGCCACTACCAGGGGCGCCGGCGCCCGGCGCCGGACCCGCGGCTCCCGCCCGGTAGGTTGGTCCTGGCGCCAGCCCTGGATGGTCCGGCGGGCGGAGCCCGGTGGGGGTCACGCAAACGCTCGTTGCAATAATCTGCCGAGTCAGCCCAACAGCGTCCGGTGGATTGCGCCCACCATCGCGGCCCCGAGGCGGCGGCTGCGGGCGCCGTTCCATCCAACGGCAGCGTCTGGCAGGTTGGCGTTGTCCTTGAAGGGCATCTCCACCGTGAGCGAAAGGCACTGGAAGCGTTCGGCCACCCACTGCGAGGCCATTGCCAGCAGTTCAGGCCGAAACGGCGCCCGCGGATAACCGTGCTCGGTCTGGAAGTCCGGATTGAGTTCGCGCAGCACTTGCGTGAAGCGTTCCTGGCGCTCCCGATGGGCCGCAGTGAAGGACGGTTGCGCATCGCTGCCGGCGACGAAGACGTAGGGCAGGGCTTCGTCGCCGTGGACGTCGAGGAAGATCGCCGGTGCGCTTTCGCGCATGGCCTGGCGCACGACATAGACTTCCGGGCTGGCTTCTGCGCTGGCATTGACCCAGGCCCGATTCAGGTCGATGCCGCGCGCGTTGGTGCGCAGGTTTCCCAGCGCCGATCCGTCGGGGTTCATGTTGGGCACGATGTGCAAGCACGCGGCACGCAATAGCTCGGTAACGACGGGATCGGCGCCGTCGCCCAGGCGCTCGAGCATGCCATCGGCGAACCACTCGGCCATGGTCTCGCCCGGATGCTGGCGGCAGATCACCCAGACCTGGGGCGCCGCGGGATCCTGCAGCCCCAGTTCCACGACGTCGATGGGCCGGCCGGCGCAGGACAGGCCCAGGCTGCGCACGCGCGCTCCCGGTCGCAGTTGCGCCCGGGCCAGCAGCGCGGCGTGGCGCTCCATGGAAAAGGGTTCGAAATAGGCGAACCAGACAAGATCGGCGGCGCTGCGATGGCGCACCGTAAGGCGGGCGCCGTCGAAAGCGGTGTCGACGCGGAACCAGGCCTGCTGGTCGTAGGACACAACCGCACGATATCCGGGCCACCCGCCCGGGTAGGTGGACTTTCCTGCGTTGAGCAGGTGCACGGTAAGGTCGGTATCGCGCGCCCCGGCGACGCGAAAATAAAACCACTGCCAAAATTCCGCACTGGCGTCCGCGCGCAATCGAAGACGGATGTCGTCCGCGCGGGTGGCATCGACCACGGTGATGGCGCCGCCATCGAACGCGCTGCTGACCTGGATCATGCTGCCGCTTCCCCTGACCTGACATTGCCGTTGCCCAGCCCGGATACCCGCGCCGCACGCCGGCGGCCGCGCCGCCTATTGCGCCGCGCGGTCTACCTGCCGGTCCATTTCCTGCAGCCGCTCCTGCTGCGCCTTGTCCTGGGCCTTGAGCTGCTCCTGAAACCTAGCCTTATCCTGTTGCGCCTGCTGGACCTGCGCGGCGGCCGAGGCCGCGCCCCCGGCAGCCGCGCCGACCACATCCGGGCCGCAGGCCGTCAGGAGGGCGGCCGCGGCAAGCACCGCGGCGGCCGGCAAGGGGCGCAGGAACATGGTGGGGTACCGGTTCATCGCCGAGGGCTCCTGCAGTCTGGGTTGGGGGTCACCGGAATGCTCTTTCAGCGGGGCGGGGCCCGAAGATCGTCGACAACGACCCCCGCCCGGCAGATTTCGGCATCGTAGTGCGCATCGCGCCAGGACTCGCTGCGGGCCTCGTCATACCACTGCCGCATGGGACCCAGCTCCAGCAGGCGCGCAGCGTACGCGCGCGCCGCACCAGCGAGCACCAGCTCATAGGTCTGGATGCGAAACGCCACCGGGGCAAAAAACGCATCGACCGCCGTGAACGCGGCCCCCGCCAGGAAGCGGCCGCCAAAGCGCGCCAGGCCGTCGTTCCAGAGCTCCGCAAGGCGCTCCATGTCCTGCCGCAAATCGGCCGGCTGTTCGTGCAGGCGCACGCGGACGGCACAGCTCATCGAGCAATGCTGGCGCAGGGCTGTGAAGCCCGAATGCATCTCGGCGGCAGCGCAGCGGGCCCAGGCACGCGCCGCCGCGTCCGTGGGCCAGACACCGGCGTGGCGCTCCGCGAGGTATTCCACGATGGCCAGCGAATCCCATACGGCCACGCCGGCGTCATGCAGGCAGGGCACCTTGCCATTGGGCGAGAAGCGGCGGAAGCGCTCGCGGTTGCCGGCTGGTTCGAACGGCGAGACGGATTCGGCAAAACCAATGCCCAGGACGCGCATCAGCACCCACGGCCGCAGCGACCAGGACGAGTAATTCTTGTTGGCAATGTGCAGGGTGTACATGGCAGCTGCAACGATACTCCGGCGTGTCAGCGGGCGAGACGGTCGCGGCGGTCGCCGTGATAATCGAACACGATCTGTTCGTCGGGCGGCAGGATATCCCGGGAAGCGTCCGCTGCTTCGATGCGGCGCACGAGGTCGCGCACGAGGTTGATGCGCGCCAGCTTCTTGTCGTCGGCCTTGACGATGACCCAGGGCGCGTGCCGCGCGTGCGTGCGGCCAAGCATGCGGTCGCGCGCCTTGGTGTAGTCGTCCCAGCGTTCCAGCGCCGCGGCGTCAACCGGGCTCGATTTCCATTGCGTAAGCGGATCGCGCGCGCGTGCCTTGAGGCGGCGGCGCTGCTCGTCGCGGGAGATGTCCAGGTAGTACTTGACGATGCGTATTCCGGCCTGCACCAGCATGTGCTCGAAAGGCACGACTTCCCGCAAGAAGGCCGCGCTCTGCCTGGCCGAGCAAAATTGCATGACCGGCTCGACGCCCGCGCGGTTGTACCAGCTGCGGTTGAAAAGCACGAATTCGCCGGCGCTGGGCAGGTGCGCGGCGTAGCGCTGGAAATACCACTGTCCCAGCTCGCGGTCCGACGGTTTGCCCAGGGCCACCACGCGCGTCTCGCGCGGGCTCAGGTGCTCGACGATACGCTTGATCGAGCCGTCCTTGCCCGAACCGTCGCGCCCCTCGAAGATCAGCAGGACCCGCTGGCCGTGCGAAATGATGTGCCGGTGGGCCCGCACCAGCGCAATCTGCAGTTGGCGCAGCTCGGACTTGTAGGGCGGCGACCGGGCCGCGCTACGCTCCTTTGTGCCGGACTGTGCCATCAGGGAATTGCCGTGGGTCCTGGACCGCACACCATACACCCGTACGGGCTGCCCATGGGCCGGTGTCGCGCGGTCCCGGCTAGGCGACGCGGCGCAGGGCGCGCAGCACATCGGCCTGCGTGGCCATGCCGGCGATGCGCCGTTGCGCATCGACGATGGGCAGGTGGTGGTGGCCGGTCTGGTCAAATACCGCCATCAGCTCGGCGGCTGGCGCATCCTGCGTTACCGCGCGCACCGGACGGTGCATCACCTGGCCGACCACCTCCGGCTTATCCGAGTGCGAGCGTCCGCTGGGCGTCAGCAGCGCCCGCAGCCGGGCCCGAACGCCGTCGTGGCCGCCGACGCCTGCGGCGCGCAGAAAGTCGTTCAGCGTGACGATGCCGACAATGCGCCGCGCGCGGTCGACCACGGGCAGGGCCTTGATGCGCCGCGACTGCATCAGGTCCCAGGCCTGCTGCAATGGCGTGCCAAATTCCACCGTTACGACGGCAGCCGACATGATGTCGCTGCAATGCAGTTCGCCCAGGCGACGCCGGTACGCCTGCGCCTCGGCCGCGTCGAGCAGGCCGGCGAGTTCGTCACGGCTGACATCGAGCACTTGGTTGTAGCGGCTGAGCACGGCATCGAGGTCTTCGGCGGCGAACCGTGCGCGGTTGTCGGGGGTGGCGGCGACCCGCTGCGCGTGGGGATAGCGGCGCCCGGTAAGGGGGTTGTAGACGGCGCCCGCCACGATCAGCAGCAGCGACCCGGAGAGTGCGGCGCCCAACGCAAGCTCGTTATGCCCCGCGTGCATGAGCACGGCCAGCAGCGCCATTGCGCCGCCGGGCGGATGCAGGCAGCGCAGCGCCAGCATGACCGCGATCGCGAGCGCCACGGCCACCGGAGCCGCAATCACGGCGTTGGCTATCCCAATCGAGCAGGCAATGCCGATCGCCGCCGAGATGACGTTGCCGCCGAGCACCGCCCAGGGTTGCGCAAGTGGACTGGCCGGCGTGACGAAGATCAGCACCGCGCTTGCCCCCAGCGGGGCAAGCAGCCAGGTGCCGTCCGCGGACCTGTCGGCGAGCCAGCGGCTCACCACGGCCGTGAAAAGAAGCCCCAGCAGCACCCCAAGCACCGCACGGGCGCGCTCGCGCCCGTCGATGGCGAGCGGGGCCGGCACAAATGCGCCCAGCCAGGCCAGGATGGCGGTGCGCACGGACCCCGCAGCGGCGCGCACGGGTCAGTACCCCAGCGCTTGCCCGGTATTGCGCCGGGGATCGTTGGCGCCATAGAAGCGCTTGCCCGCAACCGGCGCACCGTCGAGAGACGGGGCGCCCACCAGAATGGCCTCGAGGTGGTTCTCGGGCGGCCCGGCCACCAGCTTGTGCCCCATGCCCGCAAGCAGGCGCAGCGTGTCGGGACTGAAGGCATAGGGCTCATACGAGGTGGTTTCCGGCAGCCACTGCTGGTGAAATCGCGGGGCATCCACGGCTTCCTGCACGTTCATGCCGTAGTCCACGACGTTGAGGATCGACTGGAGCACCGAGGTGATGATGCGGCTGCCGCCGGGCGTGCCCACGACCAGCAGCGGCTTTCCGCCGCGCATGACTATGGTGGGCGTCATCGACGAGAGCGGCCGCTTGCCCGGCGCGATGCCGTTGGCCGCGCCCTGCACCAGGCCGTAGAGGTTGGGTACGCCGGGCTTGGCGGTGAAGTCGTCCATCTCGTTGTTCAGCAGCACGCCGGTTCCGGGGACGACCAGCCGCGCGCCAAACCAGTCGTTGAGGGTATACGTGACAGCGACCGCATTGCCAAAGCGGTCCGTGATGGAATAGTGGGTGGTGTTGCGGCCTTCCTCGGGACCAAGGCCCGGCAGCAGGTCGCCTGATATTCCCGCCCGCGCCGGATCGATCCCGGCCCGCAGCGTCTCCGCGTAATGCTTGTCGGTCAGCCGGTCCACGGGGTTGTCGACGAAATCGGGGTCGCCCAGGTAGGCATTGCGATCACGGTAGGCGCGGCGCATGGCTTCGATCTGGAAGTGCACGGCCTGGGCCGAATGAAAGCCCAGGTCCCGCAGCGGATAGCCCTCGAGGATATTGAGCATTTCGCACAGCGTGGTTCCGCCCGAACTGGGCGGCGGCGCCGAAACGACGTGGTACCCGCGGTAATCGCACTCCACCGGCTTGCGCTCGTGTGCCTGGTACCGGGCAAGGTCGGCCGCCGCGAGCACGCCGCCGCCGGCGCCGCTGGCGGCAACCAAGGCCCGGGCGAAGGAGCCGGTGTAGAAGGCCGGCGCGCCGCCTGCGCTGACCCGCCGCAGCGTGGCGGCCAGATCGGCCTGCACCAGGCGCTGTCCGGCGCGGTACGGCTGGCCATGATCGAGAAAGATGGCGGCGGCGGCCGGGTTCTTGCGAAAATCGCCGGTGGCCGTGAGCAGCATGTTGACGTCGCCCTGCTCCAGGACGAATCCGCGCTCGGCCAGCCCGATGGCGGGCGCCACGAGCACCGCACGCGCCAGCGTGCCATAGCGCTCCCGCGCCATTTCCAGGCCGGCAACCGTTCCCGGTACCCCGACCGCCCGGTAACTGTCGGTGCTCAGTCCCGCCACCACGTTTCCATCCGGGCCGAGGAACATGTCGCGCGAGGCTGCCAGGGGCGCCGTTTCGCGAAAATCGATGAACGCGGTGCGGCCATCGGCCAGCTGCACGGTCATGAAGCCGCCGCCGCCCAGGTTGCCGGCCGCGGGATAGACCACGGCGAGCGCGTAGCCCACCGCCACGGCGGCGTCCACGGCGTTGCCGCCGCGGCGCAGGATGTCGACGCCGACCTCGCTGGCCAGACGCTGCGCCGTCACCACCATGCCGTGCTCGGCAGCAACCGGCGCGACCGAAGCCGCGCGCACGGCCCCGCCCGGCATGAGAGCAGTGGCGAACGGGAAAAGGACGCCGGCTACGGTCAGTGCGCGGCGCAGGTTCGGATTCATCAAGCTGGGGTTCCGCAATGTGCCGCGCGACCGGCGGCACCGCGCATATTACGTTGCGCAAGCCGTGGCGTTGCCCGACACGGTCCGGGCCGCCCGACCATGCCGGCCGGCGCCGTTTGGCTGTACAGTTTCCCCCGGCAACCCACACTGACCGAGGGCATCATTCCCAACACCCCTTCCGAACTCGAAACGCCTGACGAAATCATCGCGGGATTACCCAAGGACAGCCTGAAGCGCCGTGCGCTGGTTCTCTACGGACGGGTGCTCGACGGCATCGTCTCGGCATTGGTCGTGGTGATGCTGCTCACGCTCATGGGGGCGCTGGGGGGACTGGTGCTCGACTTCGTCGCGGCCGGCAGCGCCTTCAGCGGCGCGCTGTCCTCGCATACGCTGGTCCATGGCGTGGTCGATGGCATCGACCGGGAACTCGTCATCGACGTGCTGTCGGTGTTCGTGCTGATCGAACTGTTCCGGACCTTCACCGACTACCTGGAATTCCATCGCGTCCGCCTGCGCGTGCTGGCCGAAGTCGGCATAGCCTTCATCCTGCGCGAGGTCTTCATCGGGCTTTACGATCACTCGATGGCGTGGAACGTGATACTTGCCCTGTCCGCGCTGCTTGCGGTGCTGGTCACGGCGCGCATCGCCGCAGTCCAGTTCCAGCCGCCCGGCGTGCAGAAGGACTGAGGGGCCGGCAGACGTCTAGAGCTTTTCCAGCAGCCGACGGTCGCGCTTGGTGGGCCGGCCCTGCAGGGTGGCGGCGGGCTCGGCGCCATAGCGCCGCACTTGCGCCTGGCGTTCCCGCCGCTGCTGGCTCTCCGCGGTTTCGGCATACAGCAGGCGGGCCGCAGTGGCCGGTCCGCGCACCGCCGAGAGCGCCTGCACCACCACCACCGTGCGCGACTCGCCCTGGACGATCTCCACGCGATCGCCGATGCGCGCCTCGCGCGCCGGCTTGACGCGATCGCCGCCCACGCGGACCCGTCCCAGCGCTATGGCATCGAGCGCGAGCGCGCGCGTCTTGAAAAAACGCGCTGCCCACAGCCATTTGTCGATCCGCACGCGTAGGGTGGCGTCCATATCGCGCCGATTCTGCCCCAAACCGGACACTGCCTGCAGGGCCCGGGGCAGGGGGCTACGGCGCGCCGGATGCTCACGGCCGCGCGCCGCCCTCCTCGCGCGCCGCCTGCAGGCGCCGGATCAGCGGTGCGTTGAGTTCCCGGTTGTGCCGGTTCCACCGCTCCATGATCTGGTCGATATCGGCCTGCAGGCGCTGGGCCGTGGCCGGATCGCCATTGCGATACGCCCAGATTGCATATTCCGCCCGCGCCTCGAAGCTCCCGAACCGCCCATGCGCGGCCTCGAACTCGGTCCGGGCCTCCTCGTTGCGCCCGGCCCCGGCCAGGGCCCGCGCCAGCAGCAAATGCACCGGTTCGGCACGGAAGCCCGGATCCGCCGCGCGCACTTCCTGCAACAGGGCAGCGGACCGCGCGAAATCGCCCGACTGCAGATGGGCGTTCGCGGCGCAGTACTTGATTTCCAGGTCGGCGGCAAAGGGCCCCTTGAGACATGCCTCGTAGTTGGCGGCGGACTCCTGCGCCGCGCCGGTGGCCAGCAGTGCGGCGGCCAGCCGCATCTGGTTCTGCGCGGTCGGCGTGAAGTCGAACGCGGCACGCGCCTCGCGCAGTTCGCGCGTGGGGTCGAGCGCGCGGGCAGCGACCGCCACGGCCTTGCGCGCGCCCGTATGCAGGCGCGAGTTGGGCAGGTAAATGACGATGAAGTAGACGATGCTGCCCAGCAGAGGGAACGAGAACAGGATGAAGAGCCAGTAGATAGGCTGCCCCGACCGCACCACGTGCACGGCGAAGAAAAGCGCTATGAGAATGTGCAGGCCGATCCCGGCAAACGGCATTGCGACTCCCTGCATCAGAGCAAACGGGTGGGTGGCGGGCAGGCGGTGAACGACCGCCCGCCCGCTCGCAGCAGCAGCATTGTAATTACCCCCTGCCGCGCAACCGTGTTCAGCCACGGCGCGCAGCGGTCACGGTAGGATACGCAGCGCCGGCACGGGCGGGGACACGGGGGCGCGACAGCAAGCGCGCGACGGCGGACGAAAGCCACGCTGCCGAGGGCGGCGCGCACCGCAGGGCAGCAAGTCACTCGGAGGAAGACGATGATCGGCTACGTAACACTGGGCACCAACGATCTGCCGCGGGCCGCCACTTTCTACGACTCGCTGCTCGCGGAGATCGGCGCCGGCCGGCTTTGGGAATTCGAGCGCGGCATTGCCTGGGGGACCTCCGCGGACGCGCCCAGCCTGGGCATCATGCTGCCCTTCGACGGCAAGCCCGCCACCGTCGGCAATGGCACCATGGCCGGAATCCAGGTTGCCACGCGTGACGCGGTTTCGCGCCTGCATGCCAAGGCGCTGGAACTGGGCGGATTGAACGAGGGGCCCGTGGGCGAGCGCGGGCCGGATTTCTTCGCGGGGTATTTCCGCGACCTCGACGGCAATAAGCTGGCCGTGTTCTCGATGGCATGAGGCGCCACGGCCGGCAGTCGATCGGCGGCGCGGCGCGCGCCTCGCGCGGTGCGAGCACCGGACCAGCGCAGGTGGCGATCGCGGTCGCGCGGCGGGCGGCAATTGCCGTCGGCGCGGCCTTCGCCGCCGGCTGCGCGAGCCCGGTAGCGCCGCCCGCGGCGGCCGGTGCCGCGGGAACCCCGCCGGTGGTCGTGGCGCCGCCGGCACCGGCGGGCGTCATCCGCCTTTTGCCGGCGGTTCCGCCGCCAGCGGCGCAGGCCGCGGCCCCGATCGCGCCGCAGCCGGTGCCGCCCACGGCGGAACATCCCCACGCGCAGGAGATCGCCACCATCCGGCGGCACCACCTGCGGCGGCTCGACGACAAGCTCAACGTCGCGCCCCAGGTGCTGGCCGACGGTTGCCGGTACGAGTCGGACATCAGCACCCGGCCTCCCCGGCTGCGCGTGGCGCTCACGTTCGACGACGGACCCGAGCCGGGGCAGACCGAGCAGATCCTCGCAGTGCTGGAGAAGTACAACATCACCGCGGCGTTCTTCATGATCGGCGAAAAGATGCAGCGCCATCCGGACCTGGTTGCCCGCGTCCGCGACGCGCATCACCAGATCGTCGGCAACCACTCCTGGAACCACCCCAATTTCCACGAGATCAGCCCGGCGCTGCAGGCCGAGGAGGTGTTGCGCGAGGATGCGCTGCTGTCCGCCGGGGGCACCGACGCGCACAAGCTCTTCCGCTACCCATTTGGCAACGCCTCCTGCGAGACCAATGCCCTGGTCCGCGCGCGTGGCTACCGCATTGTCGGCTGGCACATCGATTCCTGCGACTGGGCATTTGAAAAAACCGGCGCGGTCGATTTCCAGGAGGCGACGTCGTGCGGGGTGCTGCCGCAGTACCGCGCCGATTACGTGGGCCACGTCGCTTCGGCCGTACGGGCGCGCAACGGCGGCATCGTGCTCATGCATGAGATCCACCCCAATACCGTGGCCAGGCTCGAGGACGTCGTGCGGCAGTTACTGGCCGAGGGCTACACCTTCGGCACCGTGCTCGACGCGGACTTCGAAACCTCGCTGCGCTGACAACGGCGTGCGTGGCGGCCAGCATCTACCGCGCGGCGCCGCGTAACCGGCAAGCAGCGCGCATTCAGCCCGAGGCGTCCGGCAGGGGGATGATCTCCACGCGCCCGCGCAGCACCGGGTCGCACAATATGCGGTAGCCGTCCGCGTCGAAGCCTTCGGCGAGGGTATCCAGGCGCAGCGCGCCCGCGAGGTCGGCAGCGCTTCCCAGGTAGCACCAGTTGCGCACCACGTGGATCTGGCATTGCTCGCCACAGCGCTCGACGAGCCCGATCCGCCCCGGATAGGGCCAGCAGGCCAGCCGCAGGGTATCGAGCCGGTCGAGCAGGCGGCGGTCGTGAGCGGCGCGGCTTTCGTCGCCGCGGCACACGCCGGCGCATTGCCCGACCATGGCGCGAAAACACGTCCTGCCGCGCGGCAGGCGCTCCAGGCCGAGCGCGCCAAAGCACAGATGCTGCGCGTCGGCCAGCTCGCGCAGCCATTGCAGAGCGGCATGCCGGCCGGTGAAAAGTCCGAAGAGATCGGACTGCGCGGAAAAGTCCACGTCCTTGGAGTAAACGACCTGCGGGACGCCGTTGCGCAGGTGCAGCGAGCAAAGCTGCCAGGTGCGGCGCAGCTTCTGGTTCATGAGCGGCTGTTGCTGCTTGATGAGGCGCGCCTCCAGCAGCAGCGCGCCGATCTCGCCGGCTGTGGCAATGTGGCTGATGCGGCGCGTCTGGCGCAGCATGCGCGCCTCGGACCGGTTGCGCAGGTGCGAGAGCACGCGAGCCCGAACGTTGACGCTCTTGCCGATATACAGGGGTGGGTCCGTCTCCTCGCCGTGGAAGAAATAGACGCCGGGCCCGGCCGGGAGCGCATCAGCCATGGTGCGCAGCAGATCCGGGTATTCATACGACCTGCCGCGGCCGGGGCCACGGCGCCTGGAAATGGCGCTCCGGGGAGCGGCGCGCTTGCGGGCGGTATGGGCGTCTCGCGGCATGATCGAACCAGGCGCCTTCAGTCCTTGTGTGGCTTCACTAGTGTGCCTTCTCTTGCATGCCCTCGTCGCGGCATTTCCCCAGCAGGGTTCCCCGGCGCGGCCGCACCGGCGCAATGTAGCCGATCATCGCCATCTGCGCGCGGTGCTGCCATGTTCAACCGTGCGATGGCTGCGCATGGATCGCGCCGGAAAATTTACGCGGGCGGCACACGGCGCGTCAGGCGCAGGGCGCTGATTCCCCCCACCGCGAGCACCAGTACCAGCCCGAAACCGATGATGGTCGGAACCACGGCGACACCGGCGGCGCTGGTTGCCGAGTACGCCCCGACGAACAGCAGCATCATCAGGTTCTCGGAGAAATTCTGCACCGCCAGGGCGCTGCCGGCGCCGACGCTGTGGTGGCCGCGTTCCTGCAGCAGCGCATTCAGCGGCACGACGAAGAGCCCCCCGCACAGCCCGATCCCGGCCATCACCAGTGCCGCCGAACCCAGGCTGGTGACAGGGGCCATCGCCAGGATCATCGGGCCCAGCAGCAGGCCGCCGGCCAGCGCGCGGTTGACCCGCGCAAGCGACACCCAGACACCGGCAATCACCGCGCCGATCACGATGCCCACCGACAGCACGCCCATGAGCTTGGCCGGTGTCTGGTTGTCGTTGATCAGCAGTGCAACGGGCACCCAGGCGAACAGCACCAGGCGCAGGGTCGTGCCGCTGCCCCAGAAGACACTGGTGCCCAGCAGGCTGAAGCGCGCATCGGCATCGGTGTAGAGCGTGCGCAGCGCCATCCAGAAGCGGCGCAGCATGCCCAGGAGGTTGACGTCAGGGACGCAATTTTCCGCGGGCAGGCGCGGGATAAGCAGGTTGGCCGCGGTGGCCACGGCGTAGCAGGCGATGACGCCGCCAAAGGCCCAGGACAGCGAGTGATCCGCCAGCCAGCCGCCCAGCAGCACGCCCAGCAGGATGGCGACGATGGTGGAGCCTTCGAGCATGCCGTTGGCGCGCACGAGACGGCCGGGCTCGAACATCTGCGCCAGGATGCCGTACTTGGCGGGCGAATACAGGGTGGCGCCGACGCCGATGAGACCGTAGGCGAGCAGCGGATTTGCGCCCAGCGCCATGCCCATGGCGCCGGCCAGCTTGACGAGATTGGCCGAGAGCATCACCCGGCTCTTGGCGAATCCGTCGGCGATGGGGCCGGCAAAGGGCGCGAGGGCGATGAACGGCACGACGAAGGCCTCCTGCAGCTTGGGCACGAGTCCCGCCATGCCTTCGCTCTTGGCCACGGCGATGGCCGCGATCAGGACCGCGTTGTCGGCCAGTGCGGAGAGAAACTGCGCCAGCATCAGCGCGCCCATGCCCACGGACAGCAGCGACAGGTTCATGGACGGGGGGTGGGTCGCGGCGCCAGTGGAAGGGATCTCGGTGCGGATCATGATTGCGGTTCCCGGATGGTTTGGGGAAATTGTGCCGCGGCGCCAATCCGCGCGGCGGCATCGCCGATGTTCGCACGCATAAGTGCGCGCATCGTGCATTGTTCGACGGCGTGCGCATTAATTCGCCGCAGCCGACGCGAATGACCGCCATTCGGCGTGCGGGCGTCGCGCGCAATCAACGCTGTGTTCAACATGCGCGAATTCCGCTGGTCAGGGCAAATTCAGGGGGATACGATGTTCGCGTCATCATGTGCACGTTACCCGCTGTCCGTTTGGTCGCGCACATTGCGCGTTTGGGCCCCTGCGCCCTGCTGAAGAATTGCGCTGGCGACCGGGCGCCGCTCTTGAACGCAGCGCCCGCCCATTGCGTCCCCGTCACGGCGGTTTCGCGGGGCTAAGCGATGGAAGAAAAGAGTCTCTGGCTGCCGCACGACGCCAACGGGCTGCTGGCCGCGATCATCGCATCTGCCGAAGATGCCATCGTGGGCAAGACGCTGGACGGCATCATCCGCGTCTGGAGTCCCGGCGCCGAGCGGCTGTTCGGTTACTCCGCCGACGAGATCATCGGCCAGCCGATCACCGTCCTGCTGCCCCCCGATCGCATCGACGAGGAGCGCCTCATCCTCGAACGCATCGAAGCGGGCAAGCGCGTGGAATGCTACGAATCGCAGCGTGTGCGCAAGGACGGTACGCGGGTCGACGTCTCGCTCACCATCTCCCCCATCCGCGCGCCCGACGGGGGCATCGTGGGCGCATCGAAGATCGCGCGCGACATAACCGCCCGCATTGCCGCGGACCGGCGGGAACGGCGTCTCGTGGCTTTTTACGCTGCGCTGTCCCAGACCAACGAGGCGATCATCCGCATCCGCGAACCGGCGCGGCTGTACGACGAGATCTGCCGTGCGTGCGTAGTGCTGGGCCATCTGTCCTCCGCCCTCGTGGCCCTGGTACGCGACGGCCATGCACAGCCGGTGGCCGTGGCCGGCGCGGACATCGGCCATGCCGCCGGCCTGCAAATGCCGTTGTCGCCGTCGACCCCTGAGGGGCGCGGACCGGTGGCGATGGCGGTCCGCGCGGATCGGCGTTACGTCACCAACGATCTGCTGGCCGATCCGGCCTTCGAGCCCTGGCGCGAGCGTGCCGGCGCACTCGGCCTGCAGTCCGGCGCCGTCGTGCCGTTCCACAGGGGCGGCGCCGTCGAGGGTTGCATCGCGCTGTATGCGGCAGAGCGGGACTTCTTCGACCCCGACGTGCTTCGCCTGCTCGACGAAATCGCTACCTGCCTGTCCTTCGCCCTCGACAACCTCGATAGCGATGCCGCGCGCCTCAGGGCCGAGGATGACCTGCGCAGCAGCCAGGCGCGGCTGCTGCGCGCACAGGCGAGGGCGCAACTGGGCAGCTGGGAGGAGGACTTGCGTACCCGGCAAATGCGCTGGTCGGAGCAGATGTTCCGACTCTTCGACTGCGATCCCGCCGATGGGACGCCGGTGCGCGCGGACCTGTGCGCCATGATCAACCAGGAGGACAGCGTGCGCTTTTCGGCGGCGTGCGACGAGGTCGCGGCGAGCGGCCGGCCGGCCGCGCTGGAGTTCCGCAGCCACCCGCTGCGCGGTCCGACGCGCTGGTTCGCGGCGTCGCTGGAGGCCGCGCGGGACGGGCAGGCATCGGTGGTGGCCGTGTCGGGCATCGTGCAGGACATCACCGAACGCAAGCGCAACGAATTGCGCATCGAGCACATGGGAACCCACGATGCCCTGACCGACCTGCCCAATGTCACGCTGATCCGCGACCGCATTTCACAGGCGATCGCGCGCGCACGGCGGGTCGGATGGCAGGCCGCTCTGATGTTCGTCGATTTGGACCGCTTCAAATTCATCAATGACAGCTACGGCCACCTCTTCGGCGACGCACTGCTGCGCGCCGCGGCCGCGCGCTTGCGCTCACTGCTGCGCGAATGCGATACGGTGGCGCGGCTGGGCGGCGACGAATTCCTGGTGCTGCTGGCCGACCTGAGCCGCAAGTCCAGCGCCTACGTGATCGCCCAAAAGGTGCTCGAGAGCTTCCGTGCGCCGTTCGTCCTTGGCGACCAGGAGGTCTTCTGCACCGCCAGCATCGGCGTGAGCCTCTACCCGCAGGACGGCGCCGATGTCGACTCGCTGATCGGCAACGCGGACATCGCCATGTTCCGCTCCAAGGAGTTCGGGCGCAATACCTACCACTTCTTCACCGCCGAGATGAGCGAGGAGACGCGCCAGCGCGTGCAACTGGAGGCGGAACTGCGGCACGCCCTGGCGCGCAACGAGCTGCACCTGGTCTACCAGCCCAAGGTAACCCTGGTTGACGGCAGCATCACCGGCTGCGAAGCGCTGCTGCGCTGGCAGCACCCCAGGCTGGGCGCGATACCGCCATCGCGCTTTATCCCCATTGCGGAAGAAACCGGCTTGATCATGGGTATCGGCGACTGGGTGCTGCGCACGGCATGCCGGCAGAACCGGGCCTGGCAGGAGGCCGGCCTGCCGCGCATTTGCGTATCGGTCAACATGTCGGCGCGCCAGTTCCGCCAGGACGACGTGGCGCGCTGGGTGCACGACGTCCTGCGGGAGACCGGGCTGGCGGCACAGGATCTGGAACTCGAGCTCACCGAGTCCATCATCGCCGAAAATACCGAGCACGTGGTGAGCGCAGTCAATGCGCTCAAGGCCCTGGACGTCAAGCTGTCGATCGACGATTTCGGCACCGGTTTCTCCAGCCTGTCGTACCTGCAGCGTTTCCGCTTCGATACCTTGAAGATCGACCAGTCCTTCATCCGCAACCTGACGAGCGAGTCCGACGACGCCTCGATCGCCATGCTCGTCATCTCGCTGGCGCACCGGCTGCGCATGTCGGCCATCGCCGAGGGGGTGGAAACAGCCGAGCACGCCCATATCCTGCGCGCCAACGGTTGCGACGCGATGCAGGGCTACTACTTCAGCCGCCCGGTGGCGCCGGAGGAGCTGGCCGCCATGCTGCAAGCCGGCAAGCGCCTGGAGCTTGGCTAGCAGCGCGCCGGGCACGCGCGCTGCGGTTGCCGGCCGGCACGTGGGCGGCTGAGGCCGTACCGCGGGCTGAACCATCGCCCGTGCGGCTTGCGGTTACCATGACGCCCGATACCGCACCGCTTCGGAGCCTTCCATGGCCGGCACGTCCCCGCTTCCGTTTCTCCCCGCGCATCGCCGCTGGCCGCTGCCGGCGTGCGTCTTCAGCAACCGCATGGCGGATGCCCGCAGCCTTACCAAGGAATTCGGGCCAGGGCCAACCCGAAGGCCGGCGTCATGATGAAATACCTCGCAGCGTATGGCGCCGCGGTACTCGCGTTGATCGTCATGGATGCCGTGTGGATCGGTTTCATCGCCAGCGGGTTCTACAGCCGCAACATCGGGCACCTGATGGCGGCCAGTCCGAATATCGCGGCCGCGCTGCTGTTCTATGCCGTGTACCCGCTGGGGCTGCTCGCCTTCGCCATCGCGCCGACCCGCGGCCAGGCCGGCTGGCGGGGTACGGCGGCCACGGGGGCGGCCTTCGGCTTTTTCGCGTACGGCACCTACGACCTGAGCAACCTCGCCACCCTGCGCGACTGGCCCGTCACGGTGTCCATCGTCGACGTCATCTGGGGCTGCTTTGTCAGCGCGGCGAGCGCCACGGCGGGCAAGATCGCGCTGGGCCGCGTGGCCGGGAGCTAGGCGCCGGCCGGCCGCGGTCAGCCGCGCCGCTTGGCGGCGATCCAGTCGTCGATGACCGACTCGAGCACGGCCATCGGCAGGGCGCCGGACATCAGCACCTGGGCGTGGAATTCGCGCAAGTCAAACCGCGCACCCAGCGCAGCTTCGGCTCTGGTGCGCAGCCGCCGTATGGTCAGCTGGCCGATCTTGTAGGCCAGCGCCTGGCCGGGGATCGCGATATAGCGCTCCACCTCGGCGATGGCGTCCGTGCGGCTCATCGCCGAATTGTCGAGCATGTAGGCAATGGCCTCGTCACGTCCCCAGCCCTGGGCATGCAGGCCGGTATCGACGACCAGGCGCATGGCGCGCAGGATCTCGTCGTTGAGGTGGCCATAGAGCTGGTACGGGTCGGTGAACAGGCCCAGCTCCTCGCCCAGGCTCTCGGCATAGAGCGCCCAGCCCTCGACATAGGCCGTATTGCCGCCGAAGCGCTGGAACTGCGGCAGGGATGCATTCTCCTGGGCCAGGCTGATCTGGTAGTGGTGCCCCGGGATGCCTTCATGCAGGAAGAGCGTCTCGAATTCCCACGTGTAGCGGGACGGCAGGTCATAGGTGTTGTAGTAGAAGACGCCGGGCCGCTGGCCGTCCGGCGTGCCGTTCAGATAGCTCCCGGCGGCATCGGTCTTCTCGCGGAAGGCAGGAACCGGGCGGATATCGAGGGCGGACCTGGGCACCAGGGAAAAATCGCGCGGCACCGTCGCGAGCACGCGCTGGTCGATGGCAAGAAAGGCCTCGCGCATGGCCTCGGCCGAGGCCGGCGCGAAGCGCGGCTCGGTGCGCAGGTAGGCGGCAAACTCCTTCAGGCTGCCCGTGAAGCCGGCTGCGGCCCTCGCCTTTTCCATCTCGGCATGGATGCGGCCCACCTCGGCAAGTCCGAGAGCGTGTATGGACTCGGGCGACATTCCGGTGGTGGTCTGCGTCGCGGCAAGATGGCGATAGAGCTCCGCGCCGCCCGGCATCTGCGACAGCCCGACCGACGCGCGGGCACGGGGCAGGTACTCGTTGCGCAGGAAATCGCGCAGCCGCACATGTGCGGGAATCATCCGGTCGCGCACGAAAGCCTCGTAGGCAGCGCTGAGACGGGCGCGGTCTGCCGCGGGAACGGCATCGGGAAAATTTCGCACGGGCCTGTAAAAGGTGGAGCCCTTCACCCCTTCGCCGATGAGCGCGTCGAGCTGGCCGGCAACATTTTCCATGACGAGCCGGGGGTTGGTGACGCCGGTGGCCAGGCCATGGCGCATGCGCTCGATCGCACGGTCAAGAAAGACGATGTAGCCGGCCAGCCGCTTCAGGTTGTTGTCGTAGTCTTCAACCGTTCGGAAAGGCGCCGCACCCTCACCGGAGGCCAGGTCGGGCACGACCACCTGCAGGCCGGAAAAGTGGTCGATGGGGCGATCGGCCAGGGCGGCCAGTATCTTCGGGTCGGTGCCGCGCAGGTCGGTGGTGCGCTGGTAGCCGAATACGTCGTAGCTGATGCGATCGGGCGCCGACAGTGCGTTGCGGTCAATGCGGGCCAGTGCGGCAAGATCGTCCTGCGCCGCCCGGCGTTCGGCCGCGAAATATTCGTCGGTGATGTAGTCGCCGAATTGGTCCGCGTAGCGCGGGTCTCCGCGGAAGAGCGCCTGGATGGGATTGCGCCGCAGATAGGCCTCGTCGCTGGCGGCGAGGAGCCCCTGCAGCTGATCGTGGGCGCTGGCAGCAACGGCGCGGGGCGCCTGCGCGCAGGCGGCAGTCGCCGCCGTCAGCAGGGCCACAAATAGAAATAAGGCGTGCTTGCGCATGGGTGCTCTCGAAGCGGCCGGAATCGGCGGGAGCCTGCGCAGGGCGCGTGGGCCGCCCCGACGGCGCCGCATTCTGCCGATGGCGTAGCCTACCCGAGCCCAGGCCGCATTTGGCGCTGCGCGCCGGGGGCGTGCATGTGAGTCGCCCGGGTGACCGCGCGGCAAATAGCGGCCTTTTTACCGGTGAGTCCGGATCGCAGCGCAAAAGCATAAGTCGCTACGATGGCAATCGCTGGGCAGCGGCACGAATCGCCGCCGCCCTGTGTAGGCGTTGCATGCCAATTCCATCGATCACGGAGGAGAACCCAGGTGTCCACGTCCGCAAACGTTCCGGGGCGCACGGCTGCAACCGGCCCTGTCGCGGACCCGGGTTCGCTCGCGCAGTTGCCCGATGCCGAATTGCTCGACGTGGTGGCCCGACAGACCTTCCGCTTCTTCTGGGAAGGAGCCCACGCGGGCAGCGGGCTTGCGCCGGACCGGCGCACGGGTCGCGCGGAAACCCGCACCGAGCCGGTCGACGACCTGGTAACGACCGGCGGATCCGGATTCGGCATGATGAGCATCCTGGTGGCGGTCGAACGCGGCTGGGTGACGCGGGCGGCGGCGCTCGAGCGCCTGGGCCGCATGGTCCGGGCCCTGGCGCGGGCACGGTGCTATCACGGCGCCTTCCCGCACTTCATGAACGGCGCCACCGGGGCGACGATTCCCTTCGGCCGCAAGGACGACGGCGGCGATCTCGTGGAAACCGCCTTCCTGTGCATGGGCATGCTGTGCGTGCGCCAGTATTTCCAGGGCGAGACGCCGGACGAAAGAGCGCTGCGCGGTTGCATCACCGACATCTGGGAAGGCGTCGAATGGGACTGGTACACGCAGGGCGGCCGCACGCTGCTCTACTGGCACTGGAGCCCGTACAACGGCTGGGCCATGGACCACGAAATCCATGGCTGGAACGAATGCCTGATGACCTACCTGCTGGCGGCCGCCGCGCCGCGCCACCGCGTGGACCCGTTGGTCTACCACCGGGGATTTGCCGCAGGGCGCGACTTCCTCAACGGCAGGCGCTACCACGGGATCGAGTTGCCGCTGGGCATGCCGTACGGCGGCCCGCTGTTTTTTGCGCACTACTCGTTCTGCGGGCTCGATCCGCGCGGACTGCAGGACCGCTACGCCGACTACTGGGAACTGAACCGGCGCCACGTGCAGATCAACCGCGCACACTGCATAGCCAATCCGCACGACCATGCGGGCTACGGCGCGTCGTGCTGGGGGCTTACCGCCAGCGACGATCCCGATGGCTACGCCGCGCATGCGCCCGACAACGACAACGGCACCATCTCCCCGACGGCCGCGCTCGCGAGCCTGCCCTATGCGCCCGACGAGGTGCTGCCGGTGCTGCGCCACTTTCTGGGAACGCTGGGCGGCCGGATCTGGGGCCGCTATGGCTTCGTCGACGCGTTCTGCGAACGCCGTGACTGGTTTGCCGATACCTATCTGGCCATTGACCAGGGGCCCATCGTGATCATGATCGAGAACCACCGGTCGGGCCTGCTGTGGAAGCTGTTCATGAGCGTCCCCGAGGTGCAGGCCGGCCTGCGGCGCCTGGATTTCCGCAGCCCCTGGCTGGCCGCGGCGGACCCCGCCTGATGGCGGCGCTGGACGCCTGGATCGACGGCCAGCAGGCCCGCGCGGTGGCCGGACTGCTGATGAGCATTTCCCCGGTGCATATCGTCAAGTCACGTCCCGGTTTCGGCCAAGCCGTGCGGCCGCGCCGGGGGGCGATCGTCGCCTCGCCCGTGCTTGCCGCCTATGATCCGGACCCGGACTATTTCTTCCACTGGTACCGTGACTCCGCGGTGGTCATGGACTGCCTGCGGTTGCTGCATGCCACGGGGCGGATGGACGACGCTGCCATCGGACACCTGGCCGACTTCGTCGATTTCAGCCGGTCGCTGCAGTCCCTCGACGGGCGCATGCTCGAGGCCGCGCCGCAGTGGCGCTCGAAAGTGGCGGAAAATTTCCGGCAGTACCTGCGCAGCGGCGCCGATCTGGCCGGTGCGCACGGTGCGGCCGTTGCCGCGGAAACCCGCGTCAATCCGGACGGCACACTGGACATCTCGCGCTGGTCGCGGCCGCAGCACGATGGGCCGCCGCTACGGGCACTGGCCCTGCTGCGCTGGCTGCGCCACGGCACGGTGCGTGGCGCCATCGGCGCGCCACTGGCAGCGCACATCACCGGCCTGCTGCAGTCGGACCTGGATTTCACGAGCGCGAACTGGAATGTGGCGTCGTTCGATATCTGGGAAGAGGAGTGCGGCCTGCACTACTACACCTTGCGCATGTCGGCAGCCGCGCTTGCCGAGGCGGCCGCCTGGCACGCCGGGCAGGGCGACGCCGCCAGGGCGGTTGCGTTGGGGACGCAGGCCCGGGAGATCCTGCGCACGCTCGATGGCTACTGGCTGCCGGCCGAAGGGCATTACCGCTCGCGCGTCCTGCCCGGTGGCGCGCGCTCGGCCAAGGAACTCGACATCGCCGTGATTCTCGCCGCCATCCATGCCGATGGCACCGCCAGCGCCGCGGATGCCGATGCGCATGCCGACGCGCGCCCGGCGCACGGCGTGCACGATCCTCGAATGCACGCCACGCTGTCGCGCCTGGAGGCCCTGTTCGACGCCGAGTATGCAATCAACCGCGGGCGGGCTGCGCACGCCGCGCCGGCAATGGGGCGCTATGCCGGTGACGTCTACTATTCGGGCGGGGCCTACTACTTTTCCACGCTGGGTGCTGCGGAGTTCTGCTTTCGCGCCGCCACCGGCGGGTCGGAGGCGGCGAACTGGCTGCGGCGCGGCGATGCATTCATGGAGACCGTGCGTGCCTACACGCCGGCCAGCGGCGACATGTCGGAGCAGTTTGACCGCAGCACCGGCGCGCAGACCTCGGCGCGGCATCTGGCGTGGAGTTACGCGGCCTTCCTGTCCTGCACTACGGCGCGCGCCACGGCGCTGCGGGTAACGGCAACGGCGCCCGGCGCCCGCTGACACGGGGAGCCGAGCAGTGGCCAGCCTGGAACCCTCACCGGCAGACGCGGGACGGCGCTGGTCGGATCGGCCGCATGCAGCGCCGGAGCCCGACGAGGAACTGCAGTCGGGCCTTGTCACGCAGGTGATGCTGCTGACGCGCGCCCTGATCGCGTCGCGCGTCGGCCGGACGCTGCTTACCCTGACGGCCGCCATCTTCGTGGTTATCGCCGCGACGGCATACTGGCAGATCCGCCTCAACAGCTGGAACAAGCCTTTCTACGACGCACTGTCGCGGCGCGACATGCCCGGCTTCCTGCTGCAGCTGGGCATGTTCTTCGTCATTGCCGGGACACTGCTCGTGCTCAATGTGGCACAGCGCTGGATCGTCGAGTCGCTGAAGATCCGGATGCGCGAGGGCCTGGTACAGGACCTGCTCGAGGGCTGGATGCAACCGCGCCGCGCGTTCTGGCTGGCCAACGCCGGATCGATAGGCGTCAACCCGGACCAGCGCATGCACGAGGACGCCCGCAAGTTGTGCGAGCTCTCGGCGGACCTGGGCACCGGGTTGCTGCAGGCCACCGTCCTGCTGGTCACGTTCGCGAGCGTGTTGTGGGTACTGTCGCAGGACTTCAGCGTCCGCATTGGCGACCAGGACCATCCCATACCGGGATTCATGCTTTGGGCGGCAATCGCCTACGCGGGGGTCGGATCGCTGCTCAGCTACTGGGTGGGGCACAGCCTGATCCGCCGCAATGCCGACCGCTATGCGCGCGAAGCCGACCTGCGGTTCTCGCTGGTGCGGATCAACGAGCATCTGGACGGAATATCACTGGCCGCCGGTGAAGCCGACGAACGGCGCCGCGTAGAAATCGACCTGGGCGACGTATTGCGGGCCACCGCCAAGCTGGTGGCCGGCCTGACCAATCTCACCTGGGTGACGGCGGGCTTTGGCTGGGTAACCACGGTCGCCCCGATCCTGGTAGCGGCCCCGCTCTATTTCACCGGCAAGATTTCCTTCGGCGGGCTGATGATGGCCGCTGCCGCGTTCACGCAGGCGCAGTCTTCGCTGCGCTGGTTCGTGGACAACTTCAGCGTGATCGCCGACTGGCGCGCGACCCTGCTGCGGGTGGCCAACTTCCGGCACGCCCTGACCACCGCGGCCGTGGTTCCGGAGTTCGACAGCCAGATCGACTACGAGGAGGGCGCGGCAGGGACGATCGTCATCGAAGGCCTGCAGATCCATTCGCGCACCGGCCTGGACGTACTGCAGCAGGCGAACGTGGTCGTCCGGGCGGGCGAGCGCATCCTCATCATCGGCGCGCCCGGAACGGGCAAGGCGCAACTGTTCCGCGCCATTGCCGGGCTGTGGCCCTGGGGGCGCGGCCGCATCGCCCGCGCGAGCGGTGAAACAATCGCCTTCCTGCCGCGCGGCACCCCGTATTTGCCGCGGGGGACCCTGCGCGAGGTGCTGGCCTACCCGCAGCCCGTGGACCGCTATGCGCCGACCGACTTTGCCCGCGCGCTGGTACGCCTGGGCATCGAGCGCCTGGTGCCGATGCTGGACATGAACCTGCGCTGGGATCGCGAGCTCACGTCGGACGAGCAGCTCAGCCTGGCGTTTGCCCGGATGGTGCTGCAGGCGCCGTCGTGGGCGCTGATCGACGACATCTTCGGCTCGCTCGACGACGAGGCGCTGGCGCGCGTGGTGGACATCTTCACGCATGAACTTGCGCACACCGGCGTGATCCTTATCGGCCGCGCCGCGCAGGCGCGCGACCCGCTGTTCTCGCGCGTACTGTATCTGGTGAAGGCCGACGCCGCACAGCCCGTGACGGTGGCGGCATGAGGCACCCGAATCCATCGTCAGCAGCTCAGCGGGTGCAGCGCCTGGCGGCGCCGCGCATCGCCGGGTTGCCGGCGCTGTTGTTCGCCGGGCTGTTCGCGATGCTCCTGGCAGCGCTGGCGCGGCCGGCGCTTGGGCAGGAAATCGATTTTCATGCACCGGCGTGGTGGCGCGACGCCCAGACGGCGATCGTCATGCGCGACCTGGCACAGCGCGTGCTGCCGGTCTACCAGGAGAAAAACCCGGAGCGCTACCTGGGGTACCTCTCGGCCCTGCAGCTGGTTGCCGGCGACTACGCGGCGGCCGACGCGACCCGCGCGTCGCTGGCCCGGCGGCGCAATGCGCCCGATGCGGGCCTGGGACCGCGCGGCGCAGCGCTCTACGACATCTACGTGCACGCCCGGGCGATCGAGGCGCGCGACCGGACCGGCTTTGACGCGGCATTCACCCAGGCCTACCGCGACGCGCTCGGGCGCCTCTCCGACAAGGACGCCTACGCGGTGACCGGCCTGCCGCCGGTCGCGCTGTCCTCGCTGGAGGCTGCGCTGCAGGGCGCCTTCGACGCCCACCGGAGCAAGACCAGCCTGATGCTGCCCGAGGCCGTGGAACTGGTCTGGACGTATTTTGCGTATGAGGCCTATCGGCGGATGGGCGCCCTGGCCGAGACGCTGGGCGCCGAAGACGATCGCCGCCGCTACCTGAGCGACGAGCGCGTGGTGATACGCGCGCCCGACGGCACGCGCCTTGCCGCCGTGGTCGTGCGGCCGCGCGCATCGGCGCAACCGCGCCCGACCCTTATGGAGTTCACCATCCATTCCGGCGGGCGCAACATCGCCCGCGAATGCGCCTCGCGCGGGTACGTGGGTGTCGTTGCGTACGCCCGCGGCGCGGGGCGCTCCAGCGGCAGCGCAGTGCCGTTCGAACACGATGGCGCCGATGCCGAAACCGTGATCGACTGGATTGCCCGCCAGCCCTGGAGCGACGGCCGCGTCGCCATGTATGGCGAAGGTTACAGCGGCTTTACGGCGTGGGCGGCCGCTCGGCGCGGGCCGCCGGCGCTCAAGGCCATCGCCGGCGCAGACGCCATGGCGCCCGGCATCAGCTTCCCGATGGTCGGCAACATCTTCCAGAACTCCGCGTTCGAGTGGCTTGCACAGGTCGCCCGTGCAGGCGCGCCGGGCAAGGCTGCAGTGAGCGACCCGGAGCGCTGGCAGGCCCTGTACCGCAATGGCTATACCAACGGCGACCCCAGCGGGGATCTGGATGGGCTGCTGGGTCAGCCGAGCCCGATACTGCACCGCTGGCTGGACCATCCGGAGTACGACGGCTACTGGCAGGGCATGATCCCGTACCGCGAGCAGTTCGCGAAGATCGACATACCGGTGCTGTCGAGCAGCGGCTATTACGCCGCCGCCCAGGTGGGCGCGATCTACTATTTTCGCGAGCACAACTTGTACCACCCCAATGCCGATCACACCTTGCTGCTGGGCCCCTACGGCGACGCGGCGCTGCAGGAGGAGCCGGTGCGCGGGCCGCCGGGAACGTACGCGGCGGACTCGCCGGCCAGGCCGCAGACCGCGTTCCCGTCGGACCCCGGCGCGGCCGTGGCATTGCGCGAGCTGCGCTACCAGTGGTTCGACTTCGTACTGCGCGGCGGTGCGCGCCCGGCGCTGCTGCGGGATCGGGTGAACTACGAAGTGGCAGGGGCCGATACCTGGCGGCATGTGCCGTCGATAGCGGCCATGGCCAATGGCACGCTGCGCCTTTACCTGGCTCGCGCGGGCAGCGGCGAGAACCACCGCCTGGATGAGAAGCCCGGCCCCGAAAACACCTACGTGCACCTGAGCGTCGATCTTGCCGATCGCCATGATGTCGATGCGCCGACGACGGGTGGCGCGCGCAACGCGGTGGTCTTCGCCAGCGAACCGCTGGCCCAAGCGCTGGAAATGGGCGGGGCTTTTCTTGCGCACCTGGAACTGCTCATCAACAAGCGCGATGTGGACCTGACGATCGCGCTCTACGAGCGCCGGGCCGGCGGCGAGACGGTGCGCCTGTTTGACCCGGCCTTTGAAGTGCGCGCCAGCAACGCCGGCGACCGCAGTCACCGTCATCTCCTGGCAGCCGGGGTGCGTCAGCCGCTGGACGTGAACGGTGAGCGCCTGGCCAGCCGCCTGCTGCAGGCGGGCAGCCGGCTTGTATTGGTGCTGGGGGTAAACAAGCGGCCGGACCAGGAAATCAACCTCGGAACGGGCCGCAATGTCCGCGACGAGTACGTCGAGTACGCCGGGCCGCCGCTCGACATCCGCTGGTATGGCAGCAGCTATATTGAGCTGCCGGTGCGGCGCTAGGTTTCATATCCCCTCCCGCTGGCGCAGGCGAGGGGACAATAGCGTGCAAACGCGCTGAAATCGAGGACGGGATCCGATGGGGCGAATCGAGAAACTGCTGGGCGAAATGACGCTGGCCGAGAAGCTGGGCCAGCTCACGATGACGGCATCGAGCTACACGGTCACGGGGCCGGTGATCGCCGGCGACTCCACGGAGGCGATCCGGGCCGGGACGATCGGCAACCTGCTCAACATGGTCGGCCCCGGGCCGGTGCACGAAATGCAGCGACTAGCCGTGGAGGAGTCGCGCCTGGGAATTCCCTTGCTGATCGGCCTGGACATCATCCACGGCCACAGCACCCTTTTTCCGATTCCGCTGGCCGAGGCGGCGGTGTTCGACCCCGAGACCTGGACCCTGACGGCCCGCGAGGCCGCGCGCGAGGGCGCCGCCGATGGGCTGGCCATGACCTTCGCGCCCATGTTGGACGTATCCCGCGATCCGCGTTGGGGCCGGACTGCGGAGGGCTCCGGCGAGGACCCCTGGCTGGCCACCCTGATCGCGCGCAGCAAGGTTCTGGGCTTCCAGGGACATGATCTTTCGGCGGCCGATGCCCTGGCCGCCTGCGCCAAGCATTTTTGTGCGTACGGCCCGGTTGCCGGGGGTCGCGAGTACGCCCCGGTCGACATCTCCGAGCGCACGCTGCGCGAGGTGCACCTGCCCGCCTTCGAGGCAGCCGTGCGCGCCGGCGTGGCCTCGGTGATGCCCGCCTTCACCGACCTGGCCGGGCTGCCCATGACCTGCCATACCGCCCTGCTGCGCGACTACCTGCGCAAACAGCTGGGCTTTGAAGGCGTCATCGTCAGCGACTACAACGCCATCGCCGAACTGATCAAGCATGGGGTGGCGGCCGACCTGCCCGATGCCGCGGCGCGCGCGCTCGCCGCCGGCGTCGACATCGACATGATGTCGGACGCCTACCGCCGCGGATTGCCGGTCGCGCTCGAGCGCGGCACGGCACGCATGGCGCAGATCGATACCGCCGTGCACCGGGTGCTCGCGCTCAAGGAGCGCTTGGGCCTGTTCGACGACCCTTACCGGCGCGGCGGCATACCCGAGGCGCCCGGCGCGGTCGCGCAACGGCGCCAGCTGGCGCGCAGCGTTGCGGCGCGCTCGATCGTGCTGCTGAAGAATGCGGGCGAAGCGCTGCCGCTGGCCGCTTCGCTGCGCAGCCTTGCGGTGCTCGGGCCGCTGGCAGCCGCCACCGGTGAAATGCGTGGGCCCTGGTGGGCGGCGGGCACCGAGGAAATGAACGTCAACGTGCTCGATGGCCTGCGCGCGGCACTGCCGGGCGTGGATATCCGCCATGCCGCAGGCGTTGCCATCGACGGCGCAGACCGCAGCGCAATTGCCGGCGCCGTGACCGCCTGCGAGGGCGCGGATGCCATCGTGCTGTGCCTGGGGGAAGCCGCGGTCATGAGCGGGGAGGCGGCCAGCCGCGCCGATCCGGGCCTGCCGGGGGAGCAGCAGGCGCTCGCGGAAGCCGTGGCCGCGCATGCCCGCGCACGCAATTTGCCACTGGTGGTGGTGCTGTTTTCGGGGCGGCCCCTGATCGTACCCGGGCTCGCGGAACAGGCCGATGCTCTGGTGGCTGCCTGGTTCCTGGGTTGTGAAGCCGGCAATGCGCTTGCCGACGTCCTGACGGGCAAGGTCTCGCCCAGCGGCCGCACGCCCATGTCCTGGCCGCGCTCGGCGGGACAGGTGCCGGTCTTTTTTGGTCAGCGGCCTACGGGACGGCCGGCCGATCCGAAGGACAAGTTCACGAGCAAGTACCTGGATGTGGCAAACGATCCGCTCTACCCCTTCGGGCACGGCCTCACGTATGGTCGATTCACCATCGATCAGCTGCGCGTGTCGGCGGCGGCATTAAAGTGGGGCCAGACCATTACCGTCGAAGTCGATGTCACGAACATGGGCGGGCGGATGGCGGAGGAAACCGTATTTCTCTTCACCCGCGACAAGCTTGCCAGCGTCGCCCGGCCGTTGCTCGAGTTGCGGGGCTTCGGCAAGATCGCTCTGGCGCCAGGCGCGAGCGCAACAGTCCGCCTGGCGCTTGCGGCCGCGGACCTGTGCTTCCTGGGCGAGGACCTGCAGCCGGTGTTCGAGCCCGGCGAGGTGGAGGTGCTCGTCGGACCCTGTGCCGACCGCGCACACCTGCTCGGCACCACCATCGTCCTCGAATAGCGGCCACGGCGGCCGCGCTCCGCGCCGCGTCGCAGTGCGTGCGTACGCGTTGCCGTTGATCCACGTCAAGCCCTGCGGCGCAGCAGTGCATCGCGATACGGACAGGCGCGAGTAGTGTTGCCGGTACCAACCCACGCGCAAGGACAATCCGCAATGAACCATGCCACGAGGGCCGCAGCCGCAGCCGGGTTTGCGCTGCTGTGCCAGTCCAGCAGCGCGGCGTCGGCGGAGGACACGATGTCCACCGTCACCCTGCTGATGTTCTATGGATCGATCGCCTTCGCCGTTGCGGTGTTTGCCGGCGTCTACTTCCTGCGGCCGCAGGACCGGCGGCAGGCGCCGTTGAGTGGAGTGTTCACCGCGGGCGAGGCGGTGTACACGGTTTCGCCCGACACGCCGGTCGCCGAATGCGCGCAGCGGATGGCCGCGCGCCGGATCGGCGCGCTGATTGTGACCGATGCAGGCGGCATCAGGGGCATCTTCACCGAACGCGATGCGCTGACACGCGTGCTGGCCGAGGGACTGGACCCCACGCAGGTGCGGGTCGACCAGGTGATGACGCCGGAACCGGTGACGGTTGCACCCGACACCACGGTCGATGCCGCCATGGCGCTGGTCACGCAACGGCGCTTCCGCCACCTGCCGGTGGTCGAGAATGGCAGGCTACTGGCCGTCGTCTCGAGCGGCGACCTCACGCGCTGGATGGTCGGCGACCGCAGCGGCGAGGTGCGCGACCTCGTCGGGCTGGCTGCCCAGGATTGACTGCCGCGGCGCCCGTGCCGCGACGGGCGCCCCAGGCCCGGCCGGCTCGGTGAATTTTCCCTGCGGCCACCTCCGCTACGGGCTTTGCAGCGGAATCTGTCGCCGTCGCCGGCCCGTTACCAGAGCGGCCGATAGGTGGAGACGACCAGCGGCGCATCGTATTCGCGGATGTGCTGTCCCAGCCACTGGTGCACGAAGCGCGCGGCGAGCGCGAGCCCCTGACGCGTGTCCGCATGCGCCAGCAGGCCAACGTTGCGCAGTACGCGCGCATGCTCCTTGCGATGGGCGTCGTTGGACGGCGCCGGATGTTCCCGCATGAGGGTTTCCTCGTAGCGGAAGTCCGCCACGAGGGCTTCGAGCATGGCGTCCATACCCGCCTGCAGGGCCGACAGGTCGGAGCCCGTGCCGATGACGTGCGACAGGTCGCGCAGTTCGTCGAGCACGCGGCTGTGCTGCGAATCGAGTTCGGCCATGCCGGCCTTGAGCTGCCCATCCCACGGCATGGGCTCCGGGCTCAGGCTGCGGTTGAGCGAGGTCTCGGCCAGCGAGTAGCGATTGGGGCCGCACTGGCGGGCGAACGCAAGCGCGGCATGGGCGTGGCTGAGCAACCCGCTCAGCTCCTGGTCATCGTCGGGAAATAGTGCAATGCCGATGTTCCATCCATGATCGGCGCCTTGCTCTGCGCCGTTCGGGGCCCGCGCGGCTTCCAGGAGCCGACCCGCCACGATGCCGGCGCTGCTCGCGCCGCTCAGGTTGGGAATGGCGATCAGCAGGCCGTCGTCGCCATTGCGGCCGATGATGTCGCCGTCGCGCAGGCAAGGACGCAGCTGATCCAGCAGCGCGGCCGTGGCGGCCGAGCGGCTTTGCGCCGACATGCCGGCTGCCGGCGCGTTCAGGCCCACCGCCAGCACCGCCAGCGATTCGGACTTGAGCCAGGCATCGACCAGCAACTCGCCGGCGCGGTCGAGGATTTCGTTGCGGGCGCGGGCAAAGGCGTGCCGCACCGGCTCGGGCAGCCTGGGCGCCGCGGGCGCGGTGCGGCTGGACACATCCACGTGGAGCAGAACGGTGAAGATGCCCGGGGACATCGCGCCCGCCGGATAGCCGGCCAGATGCACGCGCACAGCGTTGCCGCCGGGTTCGGTGATCAGGCAACTGGTGGAAATGGCGTTGCCATTTTCGATGGCGTCGAGCAGCAGCGCGCCGATGCGCGCCCGATCGGCCGAGTGGACGCGGCGGCACCACGAAGTGGCCGTCTCGCCCCGTGTGGATGCGAGGCCCAGCAGCCGCAGGAAGGCCGGCGATGCGAAACGGATGCTCGTTTCGTCCAGGGCCGCCATCGCCAGGGCGCCCGACCCTATGAGAGCATCGTAGATCGAGTCCCGCGCGGCGGTCTCGGCGGCAAGGTAAGCGCCCGATCCGGCCAGTGCAGACGCACGCGCGTGGCGGCGATCCGGCTCCGCCCGCGGCGGCAGCGTCAGGTCCACAATGCCGGTCGCCGGGTCGGCCGTCAGGTACAGATCTACCGATGTTTCCATGCCAGCACTCCATTCGGCTGATGCTCGATGATGGTATTTCGACACGGGGGAATCGATCGTTAGCGTTCACTGTCGCTTTCGATGGGGAAGATTCGGGGGGTATTGCTGCCCATTCCGAAACAGGGGATCAAGTTCCCTCATCCGCGGACCGGCCACGCCGCTGGGCGGGTCGACGCCGCGGAGCGATGGTGGCCAGGCCGGATCGATCGGCCGGGCCCCAATTCGGGTGTAGGCAAGGTTTTGGCGAAGGGGTGTTGGTTGGACGCAACGTCAACGGCGCCGCACCGCAAATTACATTGCGACGCAATAAAGCCGTCATAGCCTCCGGGACTTTCCCAAATTAATTGCCGAGACGGTCTTCATGCCAAACAAATCCCAGCAACAGAGCCTTACCCCCAACCGCCTTGCCAACCCGCCGCGGCATTTGCCCGCCATAGCCATCGCTGTGGCCATGCTGGCCGGCGCAGCCCACGCGGAAGATCCCGCGCCCGCCATGGATGCCGCCGCCGCAAGGCCGGGGTCGCTCGAGCCCATCGTGGTGACCGGCGTTACGGACCCGCAGGTTGCGCCCTCCACGCCCTACATCGAGAGCGTCATCACACGGGAGGCCATCACCAACCTCTCGCCTGGCGCAGCCTCGACAGCGCAGACGATGCTCGGGTCCGAGCCGTCGATCTTCGTGTACACCAACGGGCCGCTGGGCGTGGAGACCAGCATCAGCTTTCGCGCCTTCAATTCCGGGCAGTTCTCCGAAACCTATGACGGCATATCCTTCAAC
>Ga0209698_10000527_pt1 | contig 43828 bp, 35 predicted proteins | sample LitLauG_LLR_2012_FD_187203 | JGI IMG/M metagenome (GOLD analysis project Ga0209698, IMG submission 187203) | Freshwater sediment microbial communities from Pennsylvania, USA - Little Laurel Run_MetaG_LLR_2012 (SPAdes) (version 2) | ecosystem: Environmental > Aquatic > Freshwater > Creek >... | reverse complement strand
CCCGGTCAGCCGCGTGCATCTGCGCGTGCCGCAAAAAGAGGGAAAGATGTTGGCGCTGCTCGAAGCCCGGGCCCGGATCTACTCGCGGGAGTACAAAGATGGGGCCGTGGATCTGGAAGCGGATGCCCCGGAATCAGTGCTGCGCCGGGTGAGGGAGTGGGTTACCTAGTGGGCTGTCGCGAAGATTTTCCTTGACAAGGAGTTTCGAGTCTCTATATAGATATAAATGACAAAACGGCGGCTGAGGATTCGCGGCTGCCTTATCTTAGAAATTAAAGGAATTTACAATGAAGAAAGCAAGAATCGCAGAGGTCGAGCCGCAGCTCGCGCAAAAGCTCGATGCTCCCTGGAAAGACATCCTTCAAGAATTAAGTTTTCCTGTTCCCGATACCGGTTATCGGCTTCGCGTCTCGCTTTACAATGCCAAGGGACGGAAAAAGCCAAGCAACGCAGCCGCCGAGAATTGGTCTCCCACATCCTCTGATCGGGCTGAGATATGGTTTGAGCCCGCGCCGTCGCAACGGAAAGGTCTGGTGGCCCGAACCCCGCGCATTGCTGAGCGCGTGTCGAGCCCCAAGGCGAAAGAAGTTTCTGAGGACCCTCCTGCCCAGAACGTCTCTGTCCATCACGCTGAAGCCGACTTACTTAAGGCTTTGGACCGCGCAGAGTCTAAGCCGGGATGGAGCTTTGTTTCGCTAAAAAAGTTCCGCGACGAGATTCTTCCTTCCGAGCCCTTTGCGCCAAGTGCGTTCCAGCCCACCGATGTTCACTGGCAGAACCTGCTGCGCTCCGCTATCGAAAAGAGGTTTATCCTAGTCGGGAAGGTACCGAATCCTAAGTCGCAACAGTTCCCGGTGACAACCGTTCGATTGAACCGGCTCATGCCCGAAGTCAAGGCGATCTTAGGAAGCGGCGGCGATGACGCGGACCTGGCGTTCCGGCCCGTGGAAATCAAGGGGGAACCCCTTTCGGCTACGGTGATACGCGAGAGGCACCGCTAATTGGCTCTTTACTATCTCGACACCAGCGCGCTGGTAAAGCTCTACGTGCGTGAGCCGGGCACAGAGCAAGTGCTACGCCTCGCGAGCGGGGCTGCGGGTAACCAACTAGCAGTATTGGCGCTAGCTCAGGTAGAAGTACGCTCAGCGCTGCGGCGGCGCGAACGTGCGGGCGAGATTTCCGGCACGGTTGTGATCCAACTGTTGGAAAGATTCCAGCGTCATCTGGAAGCGGTCTTCCTGCGACAAGTCATGACAGACACCACGTTCGACGTTGCCTGCGGGCTCGTGGACAGGCATGGGTTGTTCGCACTCGACGCAGTCCAATTAGCCGGGTACCTAGCGCTGCGGACCTCTTCGGGTGCGAGCACGCCGATCTTTGTGTCTGCAGATCGACAGCTATTGGAAGCAGCGGAATCAGAGTCAATACCTGTGCTGGATCCGTGCGCACCGTGACGAGCTACCTGTTGGGATTAAATGGGCCGGCAATCAGGGCGCTTTTGCGCGTGCCGAATGGGTGATGAGGAGGTGCCGGACTTCGGGGTGAGGTAAACTTGGCGTCTCGGAAAGGGAAGGCTCAACTCAGTGTGCCGGCCCGAGCTCGACTGCCCGGCCCTTCCGATCGGTGAACGGATCATGGATGCACATCGGCACTTCGTCAACCTGTGCGTTGCAGTTGCAATCCTATTTTCAGCGTCCACGCTTTTTGGCAGCGACGTCGTTCTCGTTCACGGACACATCTACACTGGTAACCCCAAAGCGCCCTGGGCGCAGGCGCTGGCCGTATCGGGAACGCGCATAAATGCCGTCGGCACAGATCAGGAGATATTGAGCCGGAAGCAGCCTCAGACAGAAGTCATCGATCTCCAGGGGCGGACCGTGATTCCCGGCATCTCCGATTCTCACGTCCATATGTGGTTTGGTTCGCTCACCCTGCACGGACTCAATCTGTCCACCCCTGAGGGCAGCATCACTCCAGAAGATGCCGACGCTCTGATCAGCAAGATGAAAGCCTACGCCGCCAGCCATCCCAACGATAAAGTTCTGTTTGGTCGAGCCGACTTCAGCACCACGCCGCCTTCCACACCCACGCATGAGTTGCTGGATCGAGCCGTTCCCGACCGGCCCGTTGTGGTGCATCACACCTCGGAACACGCGTTCTGGGTGAACGCCAAAGCACTGGCTCTCGCCGGAATCACCGATCAACCTGTCGCCGATCCAGCCGAAGAGAAATACATCGTCCGCGATGCCAGCGGGCATCCCAGCGGGCTCTTGATGGAATCCGCCATGGCGGTGATGGAGCGCGCACTGGTGGACCAGTTCTCGCAGGAAGAAAAGCTCGCACTGTTGCGAGGTGGCTCCCACTACTTGAACTCGTACGGCATTACCAGCGTGGTGAATGCGACGGGAAATCTGCCGGAGATTCAGCTTTACGCCGCGTTGCGCGATCGCGGCCAGCTTACCGTGCGCACGCGGACTTCTTTCGGAGCCGTCGCCGTGAACCACCATTTGACGCCGGAATTTCTGGCCGACCTGGAGCAAGCGCGCACTCTCTACCACGACGATTGGGTTTCGGCGAATCTGGTGAAATTCTTCGTAGACGGAGGCACCGGGCTCATCCCCCCGCTGACCTACCAATCGGCGGAATACAAAAAGCTGGTTCTCGAACTGGACAAGCGCGGATACCAGATCATGACTCACACCTATCGCCCAGACTCCGCGCGACTGGTGGTGGACACCTACGAAGAGGTTGAGAGAACCAATGGGCCACGAGACCGGCGCCTCCGACTTGAGCACGCGGACTTTCTGCCCGCGCAGGATATCCCGCGAGTGTCGAAGCTTTCTCTGATCGTCAGCATGCAGCCGAGTTTTTGCTGCGACGAGAACGGTTCCAACTATGATCCGAAGGATCGGACGACGACCGATCGCTGGCAGAGCCTGGAGAAGAGCGACGCGCAGCTGGCATTCGGGAGTGACTGGCCATGCGTCTGGCCGCCCAGTCCGTTTGTTGCGATTCAGGAAGCGGTCACCCGACAAATTTGGCGGCCAGGCAGCGGCACTGATTTTCCCGGGGGAGCCTTCGATGGTGCCGGTCAGGCGGGCTCGGTCGCTACGAACGCCGCCTACACTCCCGAAGAGCGCATTACCGTCCAACAGGCTGTGAACGCGTACACGCAAGGTTCGGCGTACGCCAGATTCTCAGACGATCGGCTGGGGACGCTTGAGGTCGGGAAAGAGGCCGATCTAGCCGTTCTTTCTCAGGACATCTTCTCTGTAAAGCCCCAAGACATTGGCCAGACCAATGTACTGACTACCATGGTCGCCGGGAAAATCGTGTTCGCGGAAGGAAAGTAGACTCTAAGACAAGAGGAAAACATGAAGAAGACGGCACCCGCGGTGCTGGCGTTCCTAAGTTGGATTGTCTTCGCGCACTTGGTGCTGGCGCAGAACCAGCAGAGCGGCGTTAAGCCTGCGATCTCCGGCGCCACGCAATGGCCGACTCGGGGCTGGGCAAAGGATCAACCGGCCAGCGTTGGAGTCGACGAGAAAGTCCTGGCGGTGTTTGCTAGTGATCTGGCGCACGGTAAATATTCCCTGGTCGACAGCTTTGCGGTTTACCGCTGCGGGAAGATGGTCTTTGAGCGCAAGTACGCCCACGACTATGGCCAGATCTACGGAAAAGAAGCGAAGACACGCGGCCCGCTGAATGCTCACCTGACCGGTCCGTACAACTACTTCGATCCCGCATGGCACCCTTACTATCACGGAACCGACCTGCACAGCATGCAGTCGGTGAGCAAGACGGTTTCGTCGATCATCATGGGCATCGCCATCACGCGCGGCGACTTCAAAGCTAGCCTCGACACTCCGTTGCTGATGTACTTCGACGTGGCGAAGGTGAAAAATGTCGACGAAAGAAAGCGTCGCATCACGCTGCGGCATGTTCTAACCATGACCACTGGCCTCGACTGGCACGAAGAGGTCGCCTACGACGACCCCAAGAACGACTCGAGTCTGATGGAGGCCACCGACGACTGGGTGCAATACGTCATCGACCGGCCGATGGCTCAGGAGCCGGGCAAAGTCTTTAACTACAGCAGCGGAGTGTCGGAGTTGTTGGCTTACGTATTTGAAAAGGAAACGGGGCAGGACATCGAAAAGTACGGCGAGAAATACCTGTTCGCCTCGCTAGGCATCGAACACTACTGGAAGCGCACGCCGCTGGGAGTGGTCGATACCGAGGGTGGACTCTTCCTGAAAAACGCGGACTTGGCAAAGCTTGGATACCTGTATTTGCAAGGCGGTGTGTGGGAAGGCAAGCAGATCGTATCGAATGACTGGGTAAAGCAGTCCCTAACCCCTTCTATTGACGCGGAGGACGGTTACAAGTACGGATTCAAGTGGTGGCTGCAGCCGCGAACGGGCCAGCAGGGATACATCTGGATGGCGAGGGGCTTCGGTGGACAGCGGCTGATGGTTTTTCCCGAGGAAGACTTGATTGCAGTGTTCACGGGATGGGAAATCCTGAAGGACGAAGCGGGAAATGGTGAACTGGTGAGTCGGATTCTGCCTGCGCTACGTCGACAAGAGTGCGATAGCGCCCCACACTGAACTCCGGGTGTCTTACGACAATCGTCGGCCTGTTTCTCCAGGAAATTTAAATGGGCCGACGACCAAGAAGCGGTGACATTCCTTGGCTATCGGCCCATTCGATCCTGAATTGGATCGGAGGTGATATTCATATGCTAGCCCTTTGGGCCTGGAAGTCAAGCTTAATGTGCAGAGAATTTCCTATGGCGGCCGTAGGCTGCCCGCGCCCGTAAAGGCATAAGGTTGTTTCCCAGGTTTCCGGGTTAGATCGCCTTTCGCCGTCTGCTCTGCTTCGAACTCGTTCAGATAGTTGCACTTACCGCTTCGGTCGTGGTGGCGCCATTTAAAGGTACCGAGATCTGCCCCAGGTTCTCGCTGACCTTGTCGACTTGGACAAGCTGGGCAGTCGTCGTAGTCCCGTTGGTCGCAGTGACCTGCAGAGCATAGTCGACTTCGACCGAATAGTTGAGAAGGACTTTGTCTGTTGCCGCTGTTGCCAGCGCCCAAGAATATGGCATCGTGATTTTGCATGTCCCCGTGGTTCCGCTGACACTGCCAATCCCAGTGGCTTTCTGATTAATATTCGGTCCAGCTTCGCTGACCGTAGCCGTCGCGTTGCACACGAGGACGCTATTTTTCGGCAAAGTAGACTTGAGGGTCACGGTGAAGTTGAAAACGAACGTGCCGGTCGTGGGAGCAACCGGCGCAAACTCCGCATTCTGGGCCCAAAGCGGCGCCGCAAATCCGATGACCGTTGCAAAAACTGTGGCAAGAACTCTCGTGGATACTTTCATCCTCGTCTCCTCAATTGTGGGGCTTTTTTGCTTGCGAACTGGACGGGAAGTGTACACCCGGAGCTACGGGGCTGCCACCAACTTGAGCAAACTTCAAAATTGCCGACTCGCGTTGACATAAACTGCTTGGGAAGTTAGACTTAACAGTTTTCATAGCCCTCATTTTCAGGTCCGCGTCGAGAAGTTGGTCGACCAAATTAAGATCAGCACCACATGGATCAGACGCTTCATCAACTAGGCGAATTACTGCTCGGAGCCGTGCCGACGGTGATTCTTCTGGCGTTGCTCTACGCGCTCTACTCGACGATCGTGCACAAGCCGCTGCAGCGAGTGCTCGCCGAGCGGCGCAGCAAGACCGAAGGCGCGGTAGAGAAGTCGCGAGCCGATATCGCCGCCGCGGAGGCGCGTACATCCGAATATGAGCAGCGTCTGCGAGAGGCGCGGGCCACGGTGTTCCGGGCCCAGGAAGCGCGGCGGCAGGCGGCGCTCGACGCCCGTAGCAAAGCGGTGAACGAGGCGCGCACCAAGGCGCAGGTGCAGGTGCAGGCCGCGAGAAAGGATATTGAAGCCGATCGTGTGGCTGCTCAGGCTGGACTGCAGAAGGAAGCGGTTGCTCTTGCCGCGGAAATCGTGCGGCGCGTTCTGCAGCCGGCGGGGGCGGGACGTTAGTGGTGATCGAAGGACTGATGATTTCAGCAAAGAAGACTCTGCAAGCGGCAGTTCTGACAGGGCTCATGGTGAGCTTTGGCGGAGTCGTCCTGATGCGCGCCCAGGAGCAATCGCCCGCACAGCAGCAAGTGAGCAACGATACTTCGAGAAACCCGGGAGGTCCGGGGCGACAACTGGCGCATCAGAGTCGCGAAGCTGCCGGCGAAGAAAAAGACGAGACCGCGGAATTCAAGCAGTCGGCTTCCGTGCGGCTGATCTCGCGGCTTACCGGTTTGGATCTGCAGAAGTCCTACTGGCTGAGCGTAATAACAAATTTCGTGGCGATTGGCGCGGTCATTGTCTGGGCTGGACGCAAGTACATGCCGGGAATGTTCCGCGACCGCACGGCGGCTATCCAAAAGGCGATGCAGGAAGCGCAGAAGGCCAGCGAAGAAGCGCGCCGCAAGCTGGCCGACATTGAGTCGCGCCTGATGAAGCTGGATGTCGAGATCGGCATGATGCGCGACGCCGCCGAAAAAGAAACCGAGGCGGAGGCCGCGCGAATCCTTGCCGCTGCGCAGGAAGATGCGCGGAAAATTGTGGCGGCGGCGGAGCAGGAGATTGCGGCTGCAGCCAAAGCCGCAAGGCGCCAATTGACAGCACATGCCGCTGATCTGGCAGTCGGGCTCGCGCAGAAGCAGATTCATGTGGATGCGGCCACAGACCAGGCACTCGTGCGCAATTTTTCGGGGCAATTGAGCGCCGTGTCAGACAATCCTGGGTCTGAGAGCCAACGAAAGGACAAGAACTAAACCGTGGCCTCCGTCGCCAACACTTACGCCCGAGCTTTCGCCGACGTGGTTCTCGGCGCGCGCCTCGATGCGAATCGGGCCATTGGCGGGCTGTGGCGGATCGCGGGTTTGCTCGCGGAAAGCACGGAGTTGCGGCGCGTGTGGGAGAATCCGGCGGTTCCGGCGGAGCAGAAACGTAGGCTATTGGATGCAATTGTGCACCGCGAGGGGATTGAACCTCACGTGCGCAACCTGATGGCTGTGCTGATCGATCACCGGCGAGTCCAGTTCCTCACGCGTATCACGGAGCAACTGGAGAAGGAACTCGACGCGCGGCTGGGATTCGCCGAAGCACACATCACCAGCGCCCGCGAACTGGGCGACGCAGAAAAGCGAGCGCTCGAAGCACAGGTCGAAAAAGTAACAGGCAAGAAGGTACGCGCCCGGTTCGGACTGGACCCGTCACTGCTGGGCGGCGCCGTAGTCCGCGTCGGCAGCACGATCTACGACGGTTCGGTGAAGGGACAGTTGGAGAAGATTAGAGAGGCGATTAGCTCTTAGCTTTTGGCCTTTGGCTTTTGGCTTGAACCGCAGTCGGTCGAGCTCAAAGTTGAAGGGGAAGAATTCAGTCCTCGGTCGTAGGAAAACTCAGCGGCCGACGCGATAAGGAGCCAAGAGCCAAGAGCCAAAGGCTAAGAGCTGATCTTATGGCACAAATCAAAGCAGACGAAATCACGAAACTGATCCGCGAGCAGATCGAGAACTATGAAACCAAGATCTCCGTGGACGAGACCGGCACGGTCATCACGCTCGGCGACGGCATCGCGCGCGTGTACGGACTCGACAAAGTTATGGCCGGCGAACTGCTAGCCTTTCCTCACGGTGTCGCTGGCTTAGCCATGAACCTGGAAGAAGACCAGGTGGGCGTGGTGCTGCTCGGCGAATACACCGAGATCAAGGAAGGCGACGAGGTGAAGCGCACAGGCAGCATCATGAGCGTACCCGTGGGCGACGCCATGATCGGGCGCGTGGTCAATTCGCTCGGCCAGCCGATTGACGACAAGGGCCCCATCTCGACTGACAAGTTCATTGCGCTCGAACGTATCGCGCCGGGCGTGATCGACCGGCAGCCAGTGCGCGAGCCCATGGCGACCGGGCTGAAGGCCATCGACAGCATGATTCCGATTGGCCGCGGCCAGCGCGAACTCATCATCGGCGACCGGCAGACGGGCAAGACCGCGGTGGCGCTCGATACCATCATCAATAGCAAGGGCAACGATCTCATCTGCATCTACAACGCGATCGGGCAGAAGCGGTCGTCGATTGCCCAGGTGGTCAAGATTCTGGAAGACGCCGGGGCGATGGAGTACACCATCGTCGTGGCGGCGTCGGCGTCGGAACCCGCGCCCATGCAGTACATTTCGCCCTACGCTGCGTGCGCCATGGGCGAGTACTTCCGCGATACCAAGCGGCACGCGCTGGTCATCTACGACGATTTGTCAAAGCACGCGGCCTCGTATCGCGAAATTTCGCTGCTGCTGCGGCGTCCGCCCGGACGTGAGGCGTACCCCGGAGACGTCTTCTATCTCCACTCGCGGCTGCTGGAGCGCGCTTCGAAGCTGAGTGACAAAATGGGCGGCGGATCGCTGACCGCACTTCCGATCATTGAGACGCAGGCGGGTGACGTGTCCGCCTACATTCCGACCAACGTCATCTCCATTACCGATGGTCAAATCTATCTGGAAACCGATTTGTTCAACCAGGGCATACGTCCGGCCGTGAACGTGGGTCTGTCGGTGAGTCGCGTCGGCGGTAGCGCCCAGATCAAGGCCATGCGCCAAGTGGCCGGCACGTTGAAGCTGGAACTGGCCCAGTATCGCGAACTGGCAGCATTTGCCCAGTTCGGCAGCGATCTCGACAAGGCCACACAAGCGCAACTAAATCGCGGGCAAAGGCTCGTCGAGTTGCTGAAGCAAAATCAGTTCTCGCCGTTGGCGTTTTCAAAGCAGATTCTGATCATCATGGCGGGCACGAGCGGATTCCTTGACGATATGCCGGTTGCCCAGGTGCGCGAATTCGAGGCGGAGCTTTACAAGTACGTGGAGTCAACCAATCCCGGTCTGCTGCGCACGATCATGGAAAAGAAGATTCTTGATGACGCGTTGAAGGGCCAGTTGCAGGGCGTGATCAAAGAGGCAAAACAGCAGTTCGTGGCGGCAAGAGAAGCGGTAGCAAAGTAATCCGTAGAGACGTAGCTTGCTACGTCTCTTGCGTGCAGCGCAAGTGGTGAGTCCGAGACGTAACAAGTTACTTCTCCATAGACAATGCCTAACATTCTCGACATCCGACGCCGCATCCGCAGCGTGATCAACACGCGGCAGATCACCAAGGCCATGAAGATGGTCTCGGCGGCAAAGCTCCGCCGGGCGCAAGAGCGGGCGCTGGCGGCACGACCGTATGCGCAGATGCTGACGAATGTGCTCAAGTCGCTGGTGGCGCGCGCCGAGATTTACGATCCCGAGACGGGCGAACCAAAGCATCCTCTTCTGGCGCAGCGTGAAGAAAAAAGCATTCTTCTGATCGTTGTAACCGGCGACAAGGGCCTCGCGGGCGCGTTCAACGCCAACATCACGAAAGCCGCTGTGCGTTTCCTGGAGTCGAAGGCGGGCAAGAGCGTCGACATTGAAGCGGTAGGTCGCAAGGGACGCGATTTCCTGCGCCGGCGCTATCCGGCAGCCAAGGTGCAGACGCGCAGCCTGGCCGAGTTGGCGGAATCAATCGAGGCCGAGCCAGAGACTGCCGAGCGTGCAGCAGCAACGCAAGTCACCGGCGAACACGTTGGCGTCCTCGGCAAAGTGGAGTTCGAACAGGCTTCAGCTCTAGCGCAAAACGTCATTCACCGCTACTGCCGCGAGGAGATCGATGCAGTCTACGTGGTCTTCAACGAATTCAAATCGGTGATCGCGCAGCGGCTCATTGTGGAGCAGATTCTGCCTGTCGAGCAGATCGGCGAGCAGGCCGTGCGTCTGGCCGAGGAGATGACGGAAGAAGAAAAGAGGAGAGCCAAAGAGGCAGCCGTGACCGCCGGCGTAGGCCTGCGCAGCACCGACGCTGCCTCAGAAGCAGCTTCGCAGTTCGGCACCGCGCAAGTGGATTACATCTACGAGCAGCCGCCAGCAGACTTGTTCCGCGCTCTCCTTCCGAAATACGTAAGCATTCAGATTTTCCGGTCGTTAATGGAGTCGGTGGCCGCCGAGCATGCGGCGCGTATGACCGCGATGGATTCGGCCACCAACAACGCAACCGACATGATCGATTCGCTGACGCTGATCATGAACCGCGCCCGCCAGGCGAAGATCACGAAAGAGATCATCGAGATCGTCAGCGGCGCGGCGGCAATGTAGATTCTGTAGAGACGTTGCTTGCAACGTCTTTTCTATGCGGGAAAGAGAGACGTAGCAAGCTACGTCTCTACGAGAGACTTATGCCTGAAAACGTAGGACATGTCATTCAAATTGCGGGCCCAGCGGTAGACCTGCAGTTTTCTGAGGGGAAGCTGCCCCCGATTTACGAGGCCGTGAAAGTGGTGAGCGACGGCTTCACTGTGCCCTCCCCCATCAATGTGATTCTGGAAGTACAGCAGCATCTGGGTGAGGGCCGCGTGCGCTGCGTCGCCATGCAGCCGACCGACGGCATGGTACGCGGCATGAAGGCCATCGACCAAGGTGGGCCGATCTCCGTGCCCGTGGGCCGCGGCACGCTCGGACGCGTGATGAACGTGATCGGCGAACCTGTGGATCAGCTCGGGCCGATCGATTTCAAAGAGCGGATGCCGATTCACCGTCTGGCACCGGCATTCGACGAGCAGGCCACGACAGCCGAGATGTTCGAAACCGGCGTAAAGGTCGTGGACCTGATCCAGCCGTTCTTGAAGGGCGGCAAGATCGGATTGTTCGGCGGCGCGGGCGTGGGCAAGACCGTCGTCATCATGGAGCTCATCAACAACGTCGCCAAGAATCACGGCGGGTTCTCTGTGTTCGCGGGCGTCGGTGAGCGTACCCGTGAAGGCAACGACTTGTGGCTGGAAATGTCGGAGTCGGGCGTGATCAAGCCGGGCAAGCCGGCGGAATCGAAGGCCGCGCTGATTTATGGCCAGATGACCGAGCCTCCAGGGGCCCGTCTACGCGTCGCGCTGACCGGGCTGACAGTCGCGGAATACTTCCGCGATGCCGAGGGCGCCGACACGCTGCTCTTCATCGACAACATTTTCCGTTTCACGCAGGCGGGATCGGAAGTCTCTGCTCTGCTGGGCCGCATGCCCAGCGCCGTAGGCTACCAGCCAAACCTGGCGACGGAAATGGGCGAACTGCAGGAGCGCATCACATCGACCAAGAGGGGCTCCGTCACTTCCGTGCAGGCGATTTACGTGCCCGCCGACGACTTGACCGACCCGGCGCCCGCGACCACATTTGCTCACCTGGACGCAACCACGGTGCTTTCCCGAGCGCTGACCGAGATAGGAATTTATCCCGCGGTCGATCCTCTGGCGTCGACCTCGCGCATTCTCGATCCGCGCATCGTCGGCCAGGAGCATTACGACGTAGCGCAAGCGGTCAAGCGGACGTTGCAGACCTACAAGGATCTTCAGGACATCATCGCGATTCTCGGCATCGACGAACTGAGCGAGGATCAGAAGCTCACCGTGGCGCGAGCCCGCAAGATTCAACGCTTCCTCTCGCAGCCGTTCCACGTAGCCGAGCAGTTCACCGGCGCCGCGGGACGTTACGTCAAGATCGCCGACACGGTGAAGGGCTTCAAAGCGATCGTGGAAGGGAAGTACGACGACATTCCCGAGCAGGCGTTCTATATGAAGGGCCCGATCGAGGAAGTGCTGGAAGCTGCGGAGAAGATGAAGGCGGCCGCGTAGAGACGTTCCTTGCAACGTCTCTCTCCCCACGTCGGAGATGCCGCCAGCCGAGACGTAGCAAGCTACGTCTCTACGAATGACTAGCAAATGGCTGATACTTTCCAACTCGAGATCGTCACGCCGGACAAAAAAGTCGTAGAGACCGCGGCGGCGGAAGAAGTGCAGATTCCCGGCAAGAATGGGTATCTGGGCATCTTGCCGGGGCATGCGCCCCTCATCACCGAGCTGGCGGTCGGCGAGGTCACGTTTCGTGAGAACTCGACCGAGCAGCACCTTGCGGTGGCCTGGGGATTCGCGGAAGTGCTGCCCAACAAAGTGACGATCTTAGCCGAGACCGCAGAGCGTCCCTCGGAAATTGACGTTAAACGTGCTCGTGAAGCCAAAGAACGCGCCGAGCAGCGGCTGACGAGCGGAGATGCCAGCGTTGACGTCGAACGCGCGCTCGATGCGCTGCATCGCGCCGAAGCCCGGCTGGACGTGGCTGCGAAGAACCAATAAAGGATTTGTCAACTTGCGTCGTTTGCCGCGAAGAGCCCGCCCTGAGCGAAGCCGAAGGGACCTACGCAACTGGCGGGGCAGTGCACAGGTCCTTCGCTCCGCTCAGGATGTCAAGAGGTCTGGGCGCGAACTTTCCTTTACAACCAGCGCCACTAGCCGCCTTTCAGCACGCTAGCGCCTCCGGCCCTCAGCTTATACAATTGGCCCGCTTACTAAACCTGAGGAGCTCCCGCGATGAGGCTTCACCTAGCCCTTCTTGTTCTCTGTTCTCTCGCGTTTTTCGACCTCGCAACCGCGCAGCAAACCAAGCCCGCTCAGGCTCAACCGCCGCAAATGCCGCCCTGGCTGGTCACGCCGGAAGTACATCCGGACAACAGTGTCACCTTCCGCTTCCGCGCTCCCAACGCGCAGGAAGTAAAACTGGCTCGCGAAGGCACCGATCCGGTCGCCATGCAAAAAGACGATCAAGGAGTGTGGAGTGTGACCACGGCTCCCCTGCCGCCTGATTACTACGGATATTCCATTAACGTCGACGGCGTTCGCAACCTTGATCCCTACAACCACGTTTTGGTGCCGAACCTGATCTCGCCGGGAAACGCAGTCCATGTTTCCGGGGCGGCGTCCCTTCCGTGGGAACTGAACGACGTGCCGCATGGCGAGATCCATCATCACTTCTACAAGTCTGCCGTGGCCGAGGATCAGCGCGACTTCTACGTCTACACTCCACCGGGATACGACCCCTCCGCCAAAGCGACTTATCCGGTGCTGTATCTGCTGCACGGATTCAGCGACGACGCCAGCGGATGGACAGCCGTCGGTCACGCCAATGTGATCTTCGACAACCTGATCGCCCAAGGCAAAGTGAAACCGATGATCGTGGTCATGCCGCTCGGCTACGGCACCATGGAGATGATTCATCTGGGATGGGGCGCCTGGAGCCACACCGAGGTGCGCGACCGCAACTTCACGAGATTCCGCGAAGCGTTGCTGACCGAAGTCATGCCGAAAGCCGAGAGCGAGTATCGGATCACGAAAGACCGCAATTCGCGCGCCATCGCCGGACTTTCGATGGGCGGTTCGGAATCGCTTCTGACCGGCCTGAATAATCTCGACAAGTTCGCCTGGATTGGCGCATTCAGTTCGGGCGGGATACCCGACGAGTTTGAAAAGGATTTTCCAGGCCTCGATGCAAAGGCCAGCCAGCAGATTCGCCTCCTGTGGATCGCATGCGGCACGGAGGATCGCCTGATCACGGTCAATCGGAATCTGCGGGAGTGGCTGAAGTCGAAAGGCGTGCAGCATACCGACATCGAAACTCCGGGCATGCACACGTGGATGGTCTGGCGCAGGAATCTGACGGATTTTGCAGGACTGCTGTTCAAGTAGGAACGGCTAGTTAGCGGACACTCGCCGCACGGTGACCATTTCCTTGATTGCGTTGACCACCCCGTCGGGTGCGTCGAGCTGAATGTGGTGCCCACTGTTGGGCACCACGGTCTGTTTCCCGATGCTCGACAGCTTTGCAAGGCTTGCTTGCTGTTCCCGGTGCTCTTTGGAAAGAACAGCGGCTAGGTCGGGAGGGTATTCGTCCCGGCTTCGCGTCAGCACAATCAGCGGGAGGCCGCCTAGAGGATATTTGATGCTGACCGTCTCGCCATGCAATTGTGCCGCTTCCTCCGCCATGTAGTTTTCACTTTCCGCATAGTGCTTGGGCTGGGATAGGGCCCAGACCCGATCCCGTTGCGCGTCTGGAGGCAATTTGTCGAAGGGCGCACCAATCTTGGGCTTGCCGACGACCTGCGTGATGAAATCCTCGATTTTCTTGGTTGCGTCCGGATCGAGCCCATCTGCAGCGGTGACACTCGGGCGCGGAGCCGGAATCGGTCGGTCCTTCGCCAGGGTGCGAATCCGAACCAATTTGCCATTGATCCCCACTTGGCTATCTTCATGAAATGAATCTACGAGAACCAGGCCCGCGGTCTCTTTTGGATACAGCGTCGCGAAGATGCGCGCGATCATTCCCCCCAGTGACTGACCGACCACCACATAGGGGCCGGACTCGCCGCCTGCGGCGAGCAGGCGATGCAGGTCGTAGACTTCCTGATGCGCAGTCCGCGGCTTGGGCCCGAGATCGCTCCAGGCTTCTCCACTGCGATCGTAGGAGCACACTCGCGTGAACTTCGCGACCTCGGGTTGGACGAGCGCCCAGTCGAATGAAAAATCTCCTGCGCCGGCGGACAGAACCACCGTTGGACTGCCTTTTCCCCTGCAATCGAGATGTAATTTGTATCCGCCGAGATCAATCAGTTGTCCGTTCGGTTTCGGGATGGGCGACGACGTTTCTGTCTGAGCCACACACTGGTAAAGTCCGAAACAAAGTACGGATAGCAACGAAAACACGCGCAGACCGGGACGAGAATACGTTCGGTTCATAACCTAGGGCACGTTGACGTGGTCGCGATTCTCCGACGGAACATATTTCACCGCCGCCGTGCGCTCCAATTTGTCCCAGGCGAACTTCCGCCCTTCGAGTGCGCGCTTCAGCGTCTTAAACAGCACAATCGAAAACAGCTGACGGTACGCGAAGCGTTGCAGCCAGACCTGGCTGAGCAACCAGCCATCTTCCTTGTCGTCGGGACGTCGCCGTTCCAGCGCGAATGCGATCGCCGACGCGAAGAAATCGATCACCAGAAAGGCGAAGAAAAACGCGACCAGTTTGTGGAAACTCGAGGGATCGGTCGAGTCCGGGTGGAAGTGTTTCTGAATGTAATACCAGATTGTTCCCACGGCGAACATGATGTCGATCAGCGGCGACACCAGCGGCAGCAGAATCTGGAAGATGACGATGTTGGGCAGCGCCACCCACCCCAGCGCTCCCTTGCGCGCGAAAACTCCGCGATGCTTGTACACCGCCTGCAGAATGCCGAAGGACCAGCGGAAACGCTGGCGCATCAGGCCATTGGCATTAATAGGAGCCTCGGTGTAGGCCAGCGCCATGTCTTCGTATTCGACGCGATACCCGCGGCGCAGCAAAGCCATCGTGAGGTCGGCGTCTTCGGCAACCGTGTCGGTGTGATATCCGCCTGCCTCACGCACGGCAGAAACACGCCACGCCCCGATCGCGCCCGGCACTACGCTGACCGCTCCCAGCACATCGAGCGCGCGGCGTTCGAAGTTCTGGCTGGTGATGTACTCCAGCGCCTGCCAGCGTGTCCACAAGTTCACCCGGTTTCCAACCTTGGCATTGCCCGCGATGGCGCCAACTTTGGGATTGATGAAATGCGGCACCAGGCGTGAGATGGCGTCGGACGCAATGATCGTGTCCGCGTCGATACCCACGAACAACTCCGCATCGCCGATCTGCTCGATGCCGTAGTTGAGAGCCTCGGCCTTGCCGGAGTTCGGCTTGCCAAGAATCAGGACTCTTCCCGCAGCAGCTTGCATCGCGAAGGCCCTGCGTGCGACCTCGAGTGTCCGGTCTTTCGAACCGTCGTCAATCACGATGACGCGCAGATTGGGATAGTTAGAGTTCAGCGCCGCGCGCACCGTGCGTTCAATGACTTTCTCTTCGTTGTACGCCGGGATCAGCACCGCGACTTTCGGTCGGTAAGAAGCGACTTCCGTTGGTTTACCGAAAATCTTCTCATGCACCCGGTCATACACAGCCGCCGTTCCGATAAAAATCAAGCGCCCGGTCATCAGCAAATCGCCCACCAGGAAGATCCACGTAATGCCGACGATGCCGACATCGAAGAGCCAAAAACCCAGCCGGTCGAGCCGTGCCGCCCAAAGTTCTCCTGCCGGCAAGGGGCCCATTACGTCGGCCTTGGCTTTTCCCAGCAGTTCGTAGACCGGGGCGATCTCGTAGCCTCGTGCCCGGATTCCGTCGATGATCATAGGCAGGGCACGAACCGTCTCCGCGCGATTGCCGCCACCATCGTGAAGCAGCACTATATTGCCGCAACGCAGATCTTCCAGGCGGCACGGCGGCAGGTGCGACAGGACATAGGCCGTAATCTGCTCTGCCGAGCGGCGCGGATTGTTGCTCCAATCGTTGGGATCAATTCGGTTGCCGACCGTGATGTAGCCCATCTCCTGCGGAATTTCGAGCGGGCGTACCTGGTCGGCGGTGTCCGGTTCTTCGTCCACCGCATACGGGGGCCGCATCAGCGTCACACGGGCTCCTAACAAGCTGGCGAAGAGACGCTCGGTCAGATTCAGTTCCACCTTCATATAGGAGGTGGAAATGTTGCTGACGTCGGGATGGGTGAACGTGTGGTTCCCGATGGTGTTGCCTTCGTTGTAGATGCGCTTCGCAATGCTGGAAAACTTGTCGGTCTGGATGCCAATTAGAAAAAACGTCGCGGTCGCGTGCTTGTTCTTCAGCACGTCGAGAATCTTGGGTGTCCACTCCGGATCGGGACCGTCGTCAAACGTAATTGCAACCCGGTTCGGGCTGTAGCCGTACCGTCCGACGCGATAAGGCTCAGGCATAGTCTGGAAGACTTCGTCGGTGATCAGTTTGCTGTCGGCGTCAATGGTTAGATCACGAGTGCCATGAGAGGGCTTGTCTTCGATGCGCAGGATCTCGCCCTGGCCTTCCATGTCGACGTCAGCGCCAGGCGGCACATCGTGCAATCGGTCAGTGGCAGCCGGATCACCAGGCATATCCCAGACCCGCCACAGCGAGCGGTCCTCGCCGCCGAGCCGCCAAAGCGCGAAGGTCTTGATTCCCAAGGTTTGCGCGGCTCGCATGTGGTTCAGTGCGGTCACAGCGTCCAGGAACCAGACATCGTGGCGCAGGCTCCGTTCGTCGAGATAGCTGAAGTGCGGGTTCAGGGCCTCGTCATCGAAGCTGACGTCTTCCTCAGAATCGCGCGCGGCCAGCCATGCTTCCTGGACGCTGACGCTGGAATCGTGCGCCTCCGGCGGCAGCTTTCCGTTCTGCGGCTTCAGCACCCAGTCGTAGCCGTAGTTCGCGATGGCGCAGATGATCTTTTCTTTCGGGATCGCGCTGGTGGCGTAGGTCAGGTTCTTGACGAACCAGTCCTGCGAGGCCACGGGGCCGGACCCGGCTCCGGGATAGTGCTCGTCATAATTCATGAGCACGACGCCGTCGGCCGCCGCCGCGATTGCGAAATAGTCGTATTCTGCGTTGTGCGGCGGGACCGCGACGTAGAGCTTCATGCCTCGGCCGTGCAGGTCCGCCGACAATTCCCTCAGCAGCGCAACATAGCCAGGCTGGCCGCTGGCAGGGAAGGCTTCGAAGTCGACCATCAATCCGTGGTACCGGCCCGAGGAAAGAAACTGCGCGACTTGGCGGCGGAAGAGCGCCCGCGCGTCGGGATTGTTGAGGAAATCGGTCACCCCGCCGACCCAGGCAGCTCCATCGAAGTTGTTCACCATGGGGAAGACTTCCATGCTGGAATCTTCCGCGTTGAGCAACGGCATCACACGATCGTCGACGGAGCGTGCCGTACCGCCTTGCACGACATCGAAGAACTTATTGGTCTGATCGTCAATGCCCTGTAGACGCCCGTCGGCCGTGAGCACGTGCAGCCAGTCAGGATAAAGCATGTCGATCTGGCGTCCGTAATCGCGCAGAGATGAGAAACTGGCGGCGTCCCAGGGTACGTAAAAGGCTGCTCGAATTCCTTCTTCCTGATTCAACTTCACTTGCGACGCCGCCAGCTTCGACTTTCTGTGCGAACGCGCCGCCAGTTTCTTTTGCCGGTCGCGAGCTTTCTGCTTTTCACTTTCCTTGAGAGCTTTGAAAGCTCGTTTCTGCGGGGAGAACAGGAGTTCCGGCAGGGGCTCATCCCGCAACGCCGTGTAGACGAAGAAAATCACCAGCGCGGAAACAAATACCGCCGAGACGTCGAACAGACGTCGCAGGCGTTTCCATCGGGCTCGTCGCGGGTCATAAAAGACTGGTCCAGCCATGGGAATATTTTCACCTGTATGCCGCCTGCGGCACACGGTCAATTTGCTGCAACGGGACAGGGCGAGTTTCGCTGTTCTGCGTTATAGAATACACTTTCTGGCGTCCCAGTTGCCGCAAACGCGCTATAGTCGCTCCGTGCGGGAACTGGTGCGGGATCTCGTGCGGAAGCAGGCGCGGTTCTTTCTGGTCACGGGTCTGGCAGCTCTGGGCCTGCGATTGCTCCTGGTCTGGCGATTTCCCGGAGTCGTGGACGATTCCCGGCTCTACGCCAACATCGCAGAGAACTGGCTGCGACACGGCGTTTACGGAGTCACTAACTCGGGCGTGATCATGCCCACGTTTTCGCGCCTGCCGGGATACCCAGCGTTTCTGGCAGCGATCTTCGCCGTTTTCGGAATTGAAAATTTTCGTGCCGTCCTGCTGGTACAGGTCCTCTTCGATCTAGGGACGTGTCTCCTGATCACTGATCTGGCAAGGCGTCTGCTTTCCCAACGAGCCGCTCAGGCCGCGTTCCTGCTCGCCGCGCTCTGCCTCTTTCTCGCCAACTACGCGGCTACGGCGCTGACTGAAACGCTGGAGATTTTCTTCACGACGCTGGCCTTGGATCTGGCGATCTGCGCGCTCTACCCGGGCGCCGCCCGTGAGCCGGGACGTGGCCGTGCTCTAGTCTGGCTGGGTTGCGGCCTCTCCATTGGAGCAGCCATCTTGCTGCGCCCTGACGGAGGGATCTTGCTCGCCGCCGTGGGCGGATATTTATTTTGGCTGCTCCTCGTCAGCCTGTCGCAAGGGCGGGAACCACCGCGCCTGACTCTTCGCTCCATCGTTTGGTCGGGAGTGCTCGTTGCCATAGGAGCCACGGCCCCCTTGATTCCCTGGACGCTGCGAAACCTACGCACCATGCACCGTTTTGAGCCTCTTGCGCCGCGATACGCCAACGACTCCGACGAGTTGGTCATGACCGGCTTCAATCGCTGGGTCAAAACATGGACCGAGGATTATGTTTCGGTGCAGGAGATTTACTGGAACGTACCCGGAACGGAAATCGATTTCACCAGGTTGCCCGGCCGCGCCTGCGACTCACCCCAGCAGCGAGACCAGACCCGCCAGCTGTTTGCCGACTACAACCGCGACCATGACATGACCGCCGAACTCGACGCGCGCTTCGCAGGTTTGGCCGCGGACCGCATTCATGCAGCGCCATTCCGGTATTACTTGTGGCTGCCGGTGGTTCGCATCGCGGACATGTGGCTGCGCCCGCGGACAGAATTGTTTCCCTCCGACCCGCGCTGGTGGGAGTTCAACGACGACCGCCGCTGGCTCGCACTGAGCCTGGGTTTCGGGCTGATCAACTTGCTCTATGTTGCAATGGCGGTCGCCGGCCTGCTGCGTCACCGCACAATTTGTGGCATCGGATTGTTTGTCTTGTTTTTGTTTCTACGTTCTGTGTTTCTCGGCACGCTAGAGAATCCTGAGCCCCGCTACACGCTGGAGTGCTATCCGGCAGTAATACTTTTTGCTTCAGCGCTGTTCCACCGCAGTGAATGAATATCCAAAATCTTGAAGCGTGATATGTGGAGAAACGTATTTGAACGCTTCACCAAGGTCCAACTGCTGAAAATTCGGTTCGAGTGCTGTGGCGATTGAGTTGCACCTTTACGCCCATCATTTCCCCGGAGGCCTCTCTACAAGTCTCTGTCCCAGGGAATGACAAGACAGATGTAACGCCCTCGTGGGGTAAAGGAGCTTCCCGTGCGTTTGCTAAAACTGGTGCCTTGCTTCTTGTTATGTGTTTTGTTATCGACTGGTTTTGTCTGGGCACAGTCCGCCACAGCATCGATTATTGGTCGAGTCACTGACCCCCAAGGCGCATCCGTGCCCCAGACCAAGATCGCCGTCACTAACGTTGCGACTCAGGTTGTCAGCAACACCGTGACCGACTCCGAGGGCGACTATCGTGTGCTGGCATTGCCAATCGGCGCCTACACCGTGACGGCCGAACGGGAAGGCTTCAACAAGTTGGTCACCGAACCGCGCACCCTGCAGATCAACCAGCAAGAGCGTATGGACCTGCATTTGTCGGTCGGCACTCGCACCGAAACGCTGGAAGTGACAGGAGTCGGCAGCAATGTGGAAACCGTCAATCCAACTCTAGGTCAGTCCGTCACGGCACGCCCCATTGTCAACATGCCCTTGAACGGACGCAATGTTCTGAATCTGGCCCTCTTGCAGCCTGGCGTCACCGAGTCCAACCCGGATGACAACAGCGCAGGACATTTCAGTGTAGGCGGCGGGCGTTCCGACTCGGTGACTTTCTTACTCGATGGCGGCGTCAATAACGACCTATTGGGCAACGACGTTGTCTACAACCCGAACCCTGACACTGTTGCCGAGTTCCGCATTCTGACCAGCAACTACACGGCGGAATATGGCCGCAACGGCGCCGGAGTCATCAGTGTCGTTACCAAGTCGGGATCCAACCAGTTCCACGGCAGCGCCTTCGACTTCACCCGTAATACCGCCTTCGATGCCAACGGATACTTCAACATTCAAAACGGGTTGTCCAGAAACGATCTGAAGCGGCATCAGTTCGGCGGCACGTTCGGCGGGCCCATTACCATTCCGCATCTGGTCGATGGTAAGGACCGGTTTTTCTTCTTCGTCGCTTATCAGGGCCAGCGGCAGACGCAGGCCGTCCTGTCTACCACCACTACCTTTACGCCCGCCGAGCTGAACAATGGCGATTTTTCGCAAGCCCCAGACGCTGCCAGCGTGGTCTCGTTTCTGCAGACAAATCCCTACTTCCTGCCTGCGGGTGGATCTGCCGCCAACGCCATCATTGATCCGGCGAAGTTCGATCCTGCCGCACAGGCATATATCAAGCTGGGGCTCATCCCGACCTCAACCAGGATCTCTCCGTCGAGCGGTTTAGCCCAGCTTACTCAGTCAGCGCCGGGCACTGACAACAACAACGAGTTCACCGCCAAAGTCGACCTCAATTTCAGTGCGAAGGATAAGCTCTCGATTACGCTGGGCGGATTCCGCAATCCTGTGGCCGATCCTCTGGGAGACGTAAACACAATCACGGGCTTCCCGCGGCACAATCAGACCAACAATTACTTTTCGAACATCGCTTATACGCGGACTATTTCTCCCAACCTGTTGAATGAGTTCCGCGTCACGGTCCAACGGCGCAATAGCGATTTTGGCCTGACCGCCGCGAAGCTTCCCACTGCCAGCGACCTTGGATTTGGCATCAAGTCCGACATCTCCACTGGTCCGCCCCAAGTTTTCTTCGACAATGGCCTGGAGTTTGGAACCGACCCACAAGGTCCCGCCTACGAGATTGGCACCACCTACGCCTACACCGATGCGCTCACCTGGGTAAAAGGGCGTAACACATGGAAGTTCGGCGCCGGTTTTTCCGCTTATCAGAACAACACGACGTATGATTTTTATGGCAATGGCATTTTTGACTTTTTCGGAGGATCCGACCCGGGTGGCAGCGGCGACAGCTTCGCCGATTTCCTGGTGGGCATTCCCTTCGATTTGTTCCAGGGGCCCAACGCCAGGAATAATATCCGCAGCAAGTCTACCTACGGATTCGTACAGGACGAATGGCGAGTAAGAAAGAACTTCATCGTAACGTTGGGCATCCGCTACGAGTACAGTACTCCCAAGCTTGATACGGCGGGACGATCGTTCTCGATCATTCCGGGACACCAATCCACGCGCTTTCCCAACGCGCCCCTCAACCTGGCCTTTCCCGGAGATCCGGGCGCTCCTCGAGGCGTGAATTTCCCCGACAAAGACAACTTCGCCCCACGTTTCGGATTTGCCTGGGATCCTCGGGGTAATGGCAAGACCAGCATTCGTGGGGGCATCGGCCTGTTCTACGACGTATTGAAAGGCGAAGACAATCTGCAGTTCAACGGTGCGCCGCCCTTCTATAGCGAAATCGATGGCTTCTTCAATGACCAGGGCCCTTACACCACTGCCGGAGCACCCTTTTACAGTAATCCCTGGCCTCAGGCGGGTCTTCCAGGCAACCCTTTTCCATCACAGCCGCCGACCGCCAGCAGCGCTTTTAATACTTCCACTGGCAGTTCGCTGCCCTTCGCCGGAACAGGGATCTACTTTGTCGATCCGCATCTCCACACTCCTTACACCTATCAGTACAATTTGAGCCTTCAGCAGGAGCTGGCGAAGAATCTGACGGCTGAGGTCAGCTACGTAGGCAGCGGTTCCAAAGGGCTGACGTCGCTGGTCGACGTGAATCCCTTCATCTTGAGTACGGTGAGCGGCCCCAACGCAAATCCGACTCGGCTCTTGAACGTCAACCAGAATGCGAACCTGGCTGCCTTTTGCGCCAATTTCGGCGGCTTCGCCGGCTATGCCGCCGATTGTCCTCTTTCCAATACCGAACAGTTTGTCAACGCCAGCTTTGCCAATTTCAGCAGCATGGAAGCTTCCTTGACCAAACAGAACGGTGAGAGTCGCATCTTCGGCAATACGTACTTCACTTTAGGCTATACCTACGGTCACAGCATCGACAATGCTTCCGGGTTTCGAAACAGATCGTCGAATATGCCCTATTACAACCACAGCCAATTCCGCGGCTCATCCGATTTTGACCTTACCCACCGGATCACCTTCAGCGGCGGATGGGACCTGCCTTTCGATAAGGCGTGGGCGTCGGGCCCGAAGCGCTTGGTCAAAGGATGGAGTCTGTATCCCATTCTTAGTTGGCGGCGCGGGTTCCCTCTTACCATCAACAGCCAACTCTCAGGTGGTAGTTCTGATCCAGGGCCGTCGGGAGCCGGCGATTCCCTCTTGGCCAATGCCATCTTTGCGCCCGGGTTCAGCCGCATCAGCATCTTGAACCCAAAGAAGAATGGCAATCTGTATTTCAACCCGCTGGCGTTTGCGCAAATTCCCGATGTTCCCGGGAACGGCTACGGCCTGCCTCGGAACTTCTTCCGCGGTCCGGGACGCACGAATCTCGACTTGGCCATGGCCAAAACCACGGTAATAACCGAACGTGTGAACGCCGAATTCCGCGTGGAGGCTTTCAACGTATTCAACCACGCCGAGTTTGCCAACCCAGACACCAATATCTTGAGCTCCACATTCGGTCAGATCACGAATACGGAGTTTGGAACCGGCAGCACTGCCGTGCACACGGAGCGCATTCTGCAACTTGCTCTGCGGCTGACCTTCTAGCCGCGGCACAAGTGCAACCCACATAACCGTGGTAGGCCAGGAAATCGGCCTCCGCGATTTTTTGAATCGGACTATTTGTTTTTTTCTGCTGCTACGGTCTCCTGTATCTCCGCAACCGGAGAATCCCGATCTTTGTTCCGTTCGGGAATTTCTATCCCGCGGTCACATTTCTCCTCCCCGCGCCATTCTCTCGAAAGCGGAGGGAGCAATAAATATTGAGAATTGGCCTTGAAAGACTCGGTCTGACAATTGCAGAATAAGCCCACATCAAATCCCACGGGCCAACCCTCCGTTCGTAATTCCGGTTAAGGATGATGACCCGACTCGGAGCACAGTTTTTCCAGGAGAACCTACATGCGTGCTGCCGGTGCTGACCTTTCCCCTAATCGCGAGTTTCGAGTTGCGACCAACGGAGGTAGACTTCGCCGCCGCAATCACGGGCGCAAGGAGGCTGGAACTCGGGTCCCCAGTCTGGCTGTGCCTATCGCCCTGTGCCTGCTGCTCGGAAGTGCCGTCGCAGTTCAAGCACAGCAGGCCACGGCTCTGCTGACTGGCACAGTCAAGGACGCCACTGGAGCAGTGGTGGTCGGGGCCAAAGTAACGCTCAAGAATTCCCAAACCAACGTAGGCCGCACCGCGACGTCCAGCAAAGACGGCGACTACCTGTTCACGCTGGTTCCAATCGGAATCTACGAGTTGGCGGTTGAACAGCAGGGCTTCGATAAGTATCTTCGCAAGGGGATCACGCTCGAGATCAATCAGAACGCCCATCTCGACGTCTCTCTCAAGGTTGGCACGACCAGCCAGGTCGTCGAAGTAACCGGAGATGTGGCCCAGGTGGATACAGTCAGCGCGACCTTGGGCAAAGTCGAAACCACGCAACGAATCCTGGAGCTGCCTTTAGTGGAACGCGACACCATGCAACTAGGTTTGCTGCAGGCTGGCGTTTTTGCGCCCGATCAGGATGACGGTTCCGGCAATCCGTTCTCCGTTAGCGGTCAGCGCTCGGAGTCCATGACCTTCCTTATTGACGGCGCCGATAACAACGACTTTCTAGGAAACAATATCGTCGTCAACCCCAACCCTGACGCTGTCGATGAGTTCAAAATCATTACCAACAACTACACCGCCGAATACGGGAGAACCTCAGGCGGCATCGTCAATCAGGTAATCAAATCGGGCACAAACTCGGTGCACGGAAGCGCCTTTGAGTTCTTCCGAAACACAGCTCTCGATAGCAGCGACTACTTCCTTCAAGAAGTTCCGGTGCTGAGACGGAACCTTTTCGGAGGGACGGTCGGGTTTCCGATCAAAAAAGACAAAATGTTTTTCTTTGCGTCGTATCAGGGCACGCGGCGCAGCGAAGGTCAAAATCCCGGGCCAATCCAGGTGTTGAGCCCCAACGAGAGGACAGGGGACTTCAGCGAACTGCTCGCAGGCTCCAGCCCTATACAACTAGTGGATCCAACCACAGGCAACAACTACTTGAATAACCAGGTTCCGCTTGACCCGGTCATGGCCAACTATATCAACAACTACCTGCCGTCCCCCAACCGTCCCGGCAACACTTTTGTGTCTGATCCGGTGGCTAAGATCCGGGACGAGCAGTTTATTTTTCGCTACGACTACGACATCTCTCAGAAGGACGTGCTGTCGGCGATCTACCTGTTTGAAGACACGCCGGACAACTATCCGTTTCAGATCGTCAACGGAGCGTCGACGGGCGGCGACGTCCCCGTCGGATCCGGCTTCACCGACAATCAGCGCTACCAGAACGGAGCCATCACCTGGACTCATACTCTCTCTCCGACCATGGTGAACGAGTTCCGTGTTTCTGCCAATCGCGTTGCGACGTATAACTCCGTGCCGACCACGACTACTTCGCCTTCCGCTCTGGGTTTTTTGACGCTGAACCCCGACGATCCGAAGGGCGCAGCGCCGCCGCTCATCAGCGTTATTGGAAATTTCAACCTTGGTCCGTCTCCGGCGGGGCCGACCAAAGTCCACGACGTGACCTTTCAATACCAGGACACGCTGTCGTGGACTCACGGGCGGCATGACTTGAAGTTCGGCGGAGACCTGCGGTGGGTGCAGAACAACTTCAACTATGATTTTTATAACAACGGGAGTCTTACCTTCGGTCAGTACGGTCCGCTGACCAACGGTACGTTTACCGGAAGTGCTCTGGCGGACTTCGTTGGAGGGTTCTTCGACAACTACTATCAATTCTCCAATGCCGTATACGCGCTCCGCACTCATTCGATGTACTTTTTTGGTCAGGATGCCTGGAAAGCCACCAAGCGATTAACTTTGAGCTACGGCCTTCGCTACGAATACAACTCGCCTCAGAGAGATCCGCACAACGAAATCATTGGCTGGTACCCCGGGCAGCACTCCACTGTGTATCCAGGCGCTCCTCAGGATTTTCTGTATCCAGGAGACCCTGGCACACCGAATCGTGCATTGGTCTATCCCGATCGCAACAATTTCGCTCCGCGATTCGGCTTCGCCTGGGATGTGCTGGGCACCGCCAAGTTGGTGATGCGCGGCGGCGCGGGCATCTTTTATGACATTGAGGATGGCGCCTTGAATCTGCAATTCGGAGGCCAGCCTCCCTTTGGTTATGTTGCCAACTACTACCCATGTTTTGGCGTACAGCCAGACAATTCGGACGGCTGTCTGGCGGCGCAGCCGAACGGTTCTTATGTAGCTGATCCGTTCCAGAGCTTGTACCCCAATCCGTATCCCTTCGTTGCAGGAGGGCATTTAGGACAGTTCTTTAGTCCGGCACTGCCCTTTGCGTACGTGGTTTCTCCTCACTTCCGCACGCCCTATGCCGAAAATTTTAACTTCGGCTTCCAGTATCAACTCAGCAAAGACACGATGATCGAGGCAGTTTACGTTGGCAGTTTGAGCCGGAAAGCAATTGGTACCAATGAGACGAACTATCCGCTGCTCTCAAACTTACAGCAACAGTATGCCGCGGATGGTTACTCCGGACTGAACCCAGAGTGTGCACGGCCGTTGGCGGCGTGCGACGTGAACGGGTTACAGACTGGAGCGGGGCAGATTCTCACGAATGTCAGTGCAGTGAACTCGTCCAGTAATCAGTTCCAGCTTAGCGTGGACAAGCGGCTGAGCCACGGCGTGCAATTTCGCTTGGCTTACACCAACGCCAAGACGATCGACACCAGTTCCGGATTTCGGGCGCGCTCTGCTACGTTCTCAGATCCGACCAACCCGGCCTTGGATCGCGGCCTGGCCGACTTCGATGCCCCGCAACGGCTGGTTATAAGTCCGATCTGGCAGATTCCCTACGCCCACGGGAACTCTCTGCTTCGCAAACTAACGGAAGGTTGGACCGTGGCAACGATTGTGAGTTTTCAGTCAGGAAATCCGTTCACGGTGTTCTCCGAAAACAACTCCAGCGAACTTAATAATGGTTTTGATCGTCCGAACGTCCTTGGTCCTATCCAAAGGCACGGCAATGTCCGCCAAATAGAAACGTTCAGTCCGAATAGCGATCTCGTGCATGGCAGTTGCCTGGCTGGGACGGAAACCGGACATTTTCTATTCGATCCTTCGAACTTGGTATGTGCTGTTGGTCCACCCGTTGGCGTGACCGACCCGAATCTCACGGCCGGTGGCGTTCCTCTTTTTACCCACGGGAATATGCGGCGAAATACGTTGCGCGGACCGGGCATCAACAACTGGGATTTTTCGATCCAGAAGGACTTCAAGTTCAGGGAAGGCCGAGCGGTGGAATTCCGCGGCGAATTCTTTAATGCCTTCAACCACGTGCAGTTCTACAACCCTACGTCCCAGAACGGTGCCCTCGGATTTGATGGCCAGTTCGGGCAGGTAACCTCAGATCGAGGTCCTCGGGTGATTCAGTTTGCTCTGAAGGTTTATTTCTGAGGCTGCTCTTAGAGGGAAACCGGGATCGGCCGGCCTTTACCCCGAAGTGGTCCGGCACGAGCCGTTTTACCCCAGTGGCGAGTCGCTCATACGGAATCTGGTCCGGACGTGTTCGGAGATGAGTTCGATCGCCGGGCGGTTCTTTACCGGGTCGGCCTGCGCCAGGTACTTCATCGCTTCGATCAGCAGGCGTTGCCCATCCACGTAACGAGGATCGGAGGTGCGTTCCCGGCGCTTGTTTCCCAGCTTAGGAGGGACAGTAATCGTAAAAACCTTGGCCATGAATAAACCCAACTGAGGTGGCGTCAGTATACCGTTTATCGCACACTTTCCAGCACACCTTCTTGCTCTTTAGATTCAATAACTTAACCGCGAGGCGAGACGGTCTGCGTCTTGCTCGTGGTTTTGAGTCGAAAAATGTCATCAGGGAGCTTTTCTTTCGTGCGAATCGAAGAATATTTCGCCAGGCGAGAATCCCCCTGCGGCTGAACGAACTTTTGCTGCAGGGAAATGCCGCGCTCGAGATCGATCCACAGAAAAATTTGCTTAAAGTTATTGCGAAGCCGCTCCGATCTGGGGACAAGTTGCAATTCACCGGTCGCGACGCCGTCGATTTTTTCCGGGCCAACATAGGTCACTTCGAAGCCTTTCAATAGATCCTGCCCGCTGCCTCCGAAGCCCAGGACAAGGTAGCTCTCGAAGTCCGAACTGTTCTTGCCGAGATCATACTCCGTGATCTGGTCGATCTTCGGCTGATACATCTGAATCTTGCCGCCGCGGAAGAGCACGTACTTCGGCTCCTGTTTGAGCGTCTGAAGGCTGCTCCCATCCATCTTGATGTCCGCCTTCATCTCGATATCTTTGCCGGCGCGCCGATAATAGATGGTACCGGTCTGGACGCCGTCGACTTCGTCGATCACCTTCTCGTACTGATCCCATTCGAAGTCGGCCTGGATCGCGCGAAAGCCGCTGGCGGCAGCATCCATTTTCTTCAGAACGGCATCCAGCGCGCCAGAGTCGGCGGGTGTTTGGGCCGGCGCCTCCGCGATGTCGAGAAAGCCACAGCAGAGCATGATTGTGAGGACCAGCAAGAAACGTCTCATAGGCTTTTTTGGATACCAAAGCGCGCGACGGCTATTCTCTCTTCACCATGACTTTGTAGCTCTGTACGTGCCCCTTGCGGTCGGTAACGGTCTCATAGCTCACGATCGAAACCGCACCCGAGATCGGCTCAATGATGCGCAGCAACTGCTCACGCGTGGAACGATCATCCCCCGGCGAGACGGCGCTAGCCGCAACTTGGTAGAGCAGGTGTCCCTCCCCATCGGTCGTAACCGCTACATCAGTCGGATGCGAATTGCGGGCGATGGGTTTGTCGTTGAAATCGATCACGCGTGGAGAAAAGAAAATGAAGATCAGGATCAGCGTGACCATGATGTCGTAATGCAGCGTCCCCCGCTCGTACTGCCACAGGATGTATCCGCGAATTGTGCGCCAAACCGCGTTCATTGGCAGGGGCGCGCCAGGCGCCGTGGTGATAAGTTCCGCTCTCAAGTTTAGTGGCGCCTCCTCTCGTTGGCAATGTCTCGGTGCTCTTGGGTAGTGCCTAAGTTTGAATTCGCAGCTTCCGGTGAGGCGTCATTCCGAAGCCCCGCGCTTTTACCAGCGGGGCGAGGAATCTCCCCTGGCAGTGACTCCTGGGAGATCCTTCGCTCCGCCTGAAGAACGGCTTCGCTCAGGATGACGCCCTCTAAAACAGAGTGGTAACGATTCAAACTGAGGCACTGCCGGGCTCTTGCTTTTGAGCGAAAAGCCAAAGCGCCTCTCAAAACCTCTTCGCCGCAATGCGCTCCGCGCCGATGTACGGCCGCAGCGCCTCCGGAATCACCACGCTTCCATCGGCTTGCTGATAGTTCTCCACAATTGCCACCCAGGTGCGGCCCACGGCCAGGCCGCTGCCGTTCAGCGTGTGCACCAGTTCGGTTTTGTTTTTGCCCTCGGGACGGTAGCGAATGTTGGCCCGCCGCGCCTGGTATGACTCGAAATTCGAACACGACGAAATCTCGCGGAACAACTGCTGCCCCGGCAGCCACACTTCAATATCGTACGTCTTGGCTGAGGCGGCGCTCATGTCGGCAGTGCAGAGCGTCACGACTCGGTAATGCAGGCCCAGTTTCTGCAGAACCTCCTCGGCGTCGTGAGTGAGCTTCTCGTGCTCTTCGTAGGAATTCTCCGGTCGCGCGAACTTCACCAACTCAACCTTCTGGAACTGATGTTGCCGGATAATCCCGCGCACGTCCTTGCCGTACGATCCGGCTTCGCTGCGGAAGCAGGGAGTAAAGGCGGTGAGGGAAATGGGCAGACGCGCCTGCTCCAAGACTTCATCGCGGAATAGATTGGTGACCGGAACTTCGGCGGTCGGAATCAGCCACAGGTCCTTCTCGCCATGCGGCACGCGAAACAGATCCGCGGCGAACTTGGGCAACTGCCCGGTGCCGTACATCGAGTCGGAATTGACCAGATACGGCGGGAGGACCTCCGTATACCCGTGCTCCCGCGTGTGCAGGTCGAGCATGAAGTTCATCAACCCGCGCTCAAGCTTTGCGCCCAGGTCCCAATACACGGCGAAGCGCGCGCCCGTGAGCTTTACCGCTCTCTCCAGGTCGAGAATGCCCAGCTCCGCGCCCAGGTCCCAATGCGGCTTGGGAGTGAAATCGAAGTTGGGCGGAGTCCCCCAGCGGCGCACTTCGACGTTGTCGTCGGCGCTGCGGCCGACGGGCACGCTGGCGTGCGGCAGATTTGGAATTCCGACGAGGATGTCGCGCAGGCGAGCGTCCAGATCGGTCGCCGTCTTTTCCAGAGTCTGAATCTGTTCGCGGAGTTCTTTGCTCTGAGCCATCGCGGCGCTGGCGTCCTGGCCGGCCTTCTTCGCTTTGGCAATCTCTTCGGAAGCCTTGTTGCGTTGGGCCTTGCGAGTTTCCGCCTCGGTGATGGCGTGGCGCCGCTGTGTGTCGACCTCGTTAAAATCCTTGAGGACGGCAGCCGGGTCCATGCCGCGATGGCGCAGCTTTTCCTCCACCAGGGGCAAGTTTTCGCGGACGAAATTCAGATCAAGCATGGGAACTAACTAATGTATCGGAAAAGAGGCGCAGAGTGCACGCCCGTTGCGCGCATGGTGGCTCTGTTTCGGAAGCGGAGCAGCGATTTCCATACGCGGGCGTCATCCTGAGTGGAGCCGTCTCTCAGGCGTAGCGAAGGATCTCACGAGCCAAGACTCATGCTGAACCACAGACTTGATGCTGGACGCGACTATAATTCTCCCGTCATGTCCTTCCTCCGTTTCCTCATGCTGCTCTCGCTCGTCGTCTGGATCGGCGGGCTGATCTTCTTCGCCTTCGTGCTCGCGCCCACCGCCTTTCAGGTTTTGCCCGACACGCATCTCGCAGGCAACGTGGTCGGACGCGCGCTGGGCAAGCTGCACTGGATCGCCATCGTCTCCGGCATCGTATACCTGCTCAGTTCTTTGCTCTACAGCCGCCTCACCGAAGGTACCGCTCACGTCTTCGCCCTGCGCCACGTGCTCATCTGCCTGATGCTCGGTCTCACGCTGTTCTCCCAGTTCTGGATCATCCCGCGCATGGACACTCTACGCGCGCAGGTCGGAGACTTCGCTACAGTCACGCTTAATAACCCCGCACGGGTACAGTTCGACGCACTACACGTTTGGTCGACACGCGTGGAAGGCGCGGTGCTGCTGCTCGGATCGGTCGCGGTCTATTTGACCGCCAGCCTCTTCGATCCCACCCGGCGCTGAGCGCGTTTCAAGACTCAGGGGACCCGTTTCCAGACGAGGTCACTCCCCTCCCGGCGATCGACAAATCCAATCACGTGTCCCGTACTATCCCGGTCAAAGATCTTTCGCGTGCGGAGTTGACCGCTTACGAAGAATACATCGCGCACCTCGGCGTTCAGCGGCGTTGCCGGACGGCCTGCCCGCTCCCCCACCAGATGATCGCCTTCCCGGCGGATCGCGTAGGTAAGCTCGGGAGCGGCTGAGTAGTGGCCGACATACGCATCGAGTTCTGGCGCTGACAGCACAATCGACTTGGGTTCTTTTAGGACGGAGTAGGCATGGACCAGGAGGAGTTTCCATCTGCCGTTTTGGAGTTGCCAGGTCTCGGTTGTCAGATACTGCGCCTTGAGATGTTGGCCGTGATAGAACTCGTTTTCGTCATCGGTGTGGATCACGGTAACGACGTCTCCGGCTTGGTGGGCAGAATAGGCAGAGATGCTGATGTTTCCCGAAACGCCCGAAGGCAAAGGCTTGAATTCCTTGAAAAAGTCAGCGCGACTCATGATTCCGCCGCTCTCGTCGACGTAAACCGCATCTGCGGCAAGCGCTGCTTCCCACACTTTCACGTCGCCAGGCGCGACGGCGTCGAGCAAGGCCTGGTCTCTCTGGCGGAATTCCTGAACAAGGTCAGAAGACGCGGCTGGCGGGGTTGAAAGAGCGGAAAACAGAATCGCGTACAACATGAAACCGAACATGATCGCCTCCTGTCGGGACGAAGCTCATTTTAGCCTCGCTGTCGAGATTAGGGCCGGACATGCGAGAACCAGATCGTCAAGCCAGAACCTGATAGCGAAAGCAATCCACGACGTGATCGTTCACCATTCCTACGGCCTGCATGAAGGCGTAGCAGATGGTTGATCCGACGAACTTGAAGCCGCGGCGCTTGAGGTCTTTGCTCATTGCGTCAGATTCAGCGGTCCGCGCGGGAACCTGGCGCAGGGATCTCCGTTTGTTGACCCGCGGTTTGCCGCCTACGAATTGCCAGATGTAGCGATCAAAACTGCCGAACTCCTCCTGCACGCAGAGGAACGCCTTCGCGTTCTCGATCGTCGACGCGATTTTCAACTTGTTACGGACAATGCCGGGATCGCGCAGAAGTTGCTGCACCTTGCGGCGATCAAAGGCGGCCACACGCTCAGGGTCAAACCGGCTGAAGGCCTTGCGATAGTTCTCGCGCTTGTTGAGGATCGTATTCCAGCTCAGGCCCGCCTGCGCGCCTTCGAGGATGAGAAATTCAAAGAGCGTGCGGTCATCGTGCACCGGCACGCCCCATTCTTCGTCGTGATAGCGGATCGAAAGTTCGCCGCCCGCCCAACTGCAGCGAACTTTCTCGCGAGAATTCTCAACCACAGAGGACACCGAGTCTCAGCCGGGCGATTCTACTCCAGCGATTTCGGATCGGACTTGTTTACGGGCGTTTTCTTATCGAGCAGAGCGACCAACTCATGCGCGCACGCCGGGACGCCGACCTTGCCCTGACGAATAATTTCCTTCGCGGTCAGCTTCTTCCCGTACAGCTTTTCGTTGGCGCTGCCATCGGAGCGCAGGGTCGAGCCTTCGAGGGAGATCCCGGCAAATAGGCCTTTGTTTCGCGAATACGAGAGGATTTCGGCGCTCATTACGATATCGGTTGCGCCCTCGGCCGTTCGGCCCTTGGGCCCTGCGGCTGCCGACGCGTCCGCGCCCAGCTTCACTTTGCTGTAGAGCAAGGACTCCGCGCCCTTCGGGTTCATCACCAGCAACACAAAATCGGTTGCCTGGCCGCCCAACTGGAATCCGATGCTGACGCCTTCCAGCGCGTACAGTGCTGGCGCTCCCCATTTGCCCTTGTAGTGCTCGCCGCTGCGGCAAACCATCACACCGCGCCCGTAGCTGCCACCGATGCCGAAGGCGCCCTTTTTCACGGAAGGCAGGATGATCACGCACTCCGCCTTGTCCAGCAGATCTTGCGGAATGTCGTCGGGGATGTTCAGAATTTCCTTCAGCACTTCGCCGGCATCTTTCACCCGTTCTGTTTCACGCTCGTCGTTAGCGGCGAACGTGGCCACTGCCGAGAGGAGCGCGACCAGAAAACACACGATGAGTCTCTTCACGATTACCTCCAAAGGAATTGTAAGAAAACGCGACGGAGTTGAGTTGAATATCTTGTACAGTGAATCCGGCTGGCCAACGCCCAGTGGTCCGTCTCCTTCGCGCAAACTACAGAATCTGCAAGTCTTGTGCCATGACCAAACGTGTACTCCTTTTGTAACTTGGCACTTGGGCGAGGCGCTCCTAAAGTCAATGAGATAGCGGCATACCGCGAGGACCCGGTTTCGGCATCTGGCGTGCATCTAATACTTTGGGAGTGTCCTCTGACCGTGGTAAGAGTGAAAAAATTGGATTGTCCGGGCATGAAGTACACGAACACCTATCCCCGGCTGTTGGCTCTATTTCTGGCGATTGCCGGCCTCGGGGTAAAAGCACCGGCCCAGGCGGCTTACGTCTCGGTGCCCAGTTTGAGCGCGTACAACTCCGGAAACGCCATAGAAAATTCGGACGATCCGCAGAGTGCGATGATTACGATTCGCGCCCGGGTGAATGAAGTCAACGTGCTTTTCATTGCGACTGACAAGCATGGAAAATTCGTTCGCGATCTGACCCAAAAAGATTTCACCATTCTCGACGATCACAAACCGCCGCAATCGATCCTCAACTTCCGGCGCGAAACCGATTTGCCACTGCACCTTGGTCTGCTGGTCGACGTGAGTGGATCGGTGGACAGCCGCTTCGATTTTGAGCAGACGGCGGCCACCAGCTTCCTGCAGCACACCCTGCGCGCCGGCTTCGATAAGGCCTTCATTGTCGGCTTCAACAGCCACAGCCAGATGGCCCAGGACTTTACCGATAATGTGCAATTGCTTTCTGCGGGCGTACACAAATTGCACGATGGCGGTGGGACCGCGCTTTACGATGCTGTCTACCGCGCCTGCAAAGAAAAGTTCCTGAAGGACCGCTCCGATCATCCCCTGCGCAAGGCCATCATCGTAGTGAGCGACGGTGAAGATAACCAGAGCGAAGTCACCAAGGCCCAGGCCATCGAGATGGCGCAACGCGCCGAAGTGATCATCTACGCGATTTCGACAGACGACAGCGGCCTGGTGATGCGTGGCGACAGAGTACTAGAGCAACTGGCCGAAGCGACCGGCGGACGCGCCTTCTTCCCCTTCAAGATGAAAGACATCACCCATTCGTATGCGGCGATCGAAGACGAACTCCGCAGCCAGTACGTGGTTTCCTACAAGCCCGCCGATTTTGACGCCGATGGACGTTATCGCACCATCGAAATCTCGTCGTTGAAGAAGGACCTGCAAGTACGAGCACGCAAAGGCTACTTCGCTCCGCAACAATAGCCCCTGCCCAGCTGTTACCCCAACTTGTCACCCCGAACCAGCAAGTCACCCCGAAACCAGCAAGTTACTCCGAAACAGCCTGTCATGCCGATACACCTTGTCATTCCAAGCGAAGCGAGGAACCTGCTGTTTTGCCTGCCCACCACCCAGCTGTTTACACTCTACGCTCCCTTTTGCAGTCGAACTTTCGGAACCTCGTACGTTCCTGGGACAGTCCTCGCTGAAATTGCGAGCCGGTTCCATACAGTGACGCTTTGAAAGGGCGCGGCTTCAGCCGCGCCGTTAGTCGTCTGAACCCCGCGGCCTTTAGGCCCTGCGGGATGGGCCCTCAGCGCCTAAAGGCGGCTTCGTAAGGAACCTGTACGGCACGCCTGAAGGCGCGCCCTTTCAGGGCTAATCGCCGTAACTCTATTTGTGAGATACGACACTACCGCGCCCGCGCAACAACCAAGGTAAGATCGTCTTGCAGGTACCCGGTTGCCCCGAACTGTTCCACGGCGTGTTCCACGTGGGCCAGGATCGCGACCGCCTCGCTATCCTTGGTCTGCTGCAGAACTTGCAACAGGCGATCTTCTCCAAATTCCTCTCCGTTGGCGCCGGTCGTCTCCGTGATGCCGTCGGTGAAGATCGTCAGCACGTCACCGGGTTCCACGCGAGTCTCAGCCACCGAGCACTCCCATTTTTCGAACAGTCCCAGTACGGTGGCAGTCGCGGCCAGCCGGTCGACCACGCCGTCGCGGCGCAGCAGCAGGGGCGCACTGTGCCCACAGTTGACATAGCTCAGGCTGCGAGCGTCGTCGTCATAACAACCGAAGAAAAGAGTCGCGTAGCGATTAGCTTCCGTGCAGTGATAGAGATGATTGTTCACGGCAGCCAGCAGAACCGGGAGGTTTCGGCAATCGATTTCCGAGCGGTTGTGGATGCTTCCCTGCAGATTGGCCATGACCAACGCCGCCGCCACTCCCTTCCCGGCAACATCGGCCAACACGAAACCGAGTCTCCCGGGTCCCAGATCGAGGAAGTCGTAATAGTCGCCGCCGACCGTGCGCGCCTGAATACACTTGCCGGAGTAATCAAGATTTCGAAGGGCGGGCTTTTCCCGGGGAAAAAATTCCCGCTGAACCGAGGCGGCGACCGCGATTTCCTGCAGCAGTGGCTCATCATCAGTGCGCGCCGACAAGTCCAACTCCCAGATGTTGGTCTCCCGGCTCAGACACTCCACACCGATGTGGCACGAAGTGAGGGTTCCGGGCAAGCCCATCCAGACCACGCGGAAGGTCGCTTCCCGCGCGCCACAACGAATCTGAACAAATTCTCCCAGCTTCAGGGACTCGTCGGAATCAGCCAGGCGGGCGCCCAATGTCGAGATGTCGATCGTGTGTGTGGCCCAGGTCTTTTCCGGACAGGAGAGCCGGGACACCTGAACCGCAAGCTTCATCCTGATTCGCTTCTCCCGGCGCCGATGCTTCTTGTGGACTTCCAGGTTCCCATGGCTGAAGGAGGGAATCCGCTTCAGGCCGTCCAGGACGGTGCGACACTCTTCCTCGGTCGCGAACGGGCCCATGTGGACCGCCTGACGTTCCATCGGCGATGATTTGGCATTAGGATTTTCACAAATGTGCCACTCGATCGCATCCAACATGCTTTCCTTCATGGAAGGTTCATGGCCTCGGAAGTTAGTTGGGGAAACGCACCACAGAATCTCACCCCGTCTGAGGCTACTCCGCCGAGCGTGGCGACGCAGTGTCGATCTCTCCAAAGACATTACGATTAGGCACACCTTATTCCTTTTCAGGAAGCCGCCAGTTTCGGTACTGCCCCGCCGAGCCCATGCTCCGCCCTTCATGAGCTATTGCAGAATGCAAAGATTCAAAACGTCCAACGTTTGCGCCGGGCCTTTCACTGTGCTACCGTCCCATTGACTTCCAGTTCATTCTTCAGATTTCTGAGGAGACGCTCATGACTGGCATCATCTTCCTGGTAATTCTGGTTGTCATCGCGGTGGTACTCATCGGGATGTACAACAGCCTGGTGCAGCTGCGCGTGCGCTGCGACTCGGCCTGGTCCGATATCGATGTGCAGCTCAAACGGCGCCACGACCTCATCCCCAACCTGGTGGAAACGGTGAAGGGATACGCCGCCCACGAGAAGGGGACCTTTGAAAACATCGCCAAGTTTCGCTCGCAGGCGATGCAGGCGACGACCCCCGAGGGCAAGGCCGTTGCGGAGAACCAACTGACCGGTGCATTGAAAAGCCTGTTCGCCGTGGCTGAGAACTATCCCGAACTCAAAGCGTCGGAGGAGTTCACGCAACTCCAGGGATCGTTGAGCCAGACCGAGGATTCGATTCAAAACGCGCGTCGTTACTACAACGCCGTGGTGCGCGATCTGAATACGAAGATTCAGTCGTTTCCGACCAACATCCTGGCGGGGATGTTCAACTTCACCGCGCGCCAGTTCTTCGAAACCACCGAAGCCGACCGCGAACCGGTGCAAGTGAAGTTCTAGTGATAACCACGTGACTGAGTCTTGGGTGCAATCTCCACAGGGGCGTCATCCTGAGCGTAGCCGTCTTTCAGGCGGAGCGAAGGATCTCCCCCCAAAAATGCTGTGGCCGGGGACTTCTTACGTGAAACTAGCCAAGGCAATTTTTCTCGCACTTCTCGTCTGCGCTCTCACCGGTATCGCGGCGGCCAAGTCCTGGCGAGTCGCCGACTTTCAAGACAACATCGTCATCGCCAAAGACGGCAGCGCCGAAGTGACCGAGCACATCACGCTGGTCTTTGTGGGTGAGTGGCACGGCATTCACCGCACCATCCCTATCGAATATCCCGGTCCGAACGGCACCAACTACGAACTCTACCTCGACGTAAAGAGCGTCAGCGACGGCGAGGGCGGCAAACTGAAATACGATTCGTCGGTGGCCCACGGCCAACGTGACTTGAAAATTTACATTCCCGGCGCGGTGGACACGACCCGAACCGTCCAGATCACCTACGGCGTGCGCAATGGCATGCGCTTCTTCGATGCCCACGATGAGTTTTACTGGAACGTGACCGGCAACGACTGGCCGGTGCCGATCGATCATGCTGCTGCGACGGTAAGCTTCCCCGAACCGGCCGCGGGATCGCTCAGCGCGCAGGCCTTCACGGGTGTATACGGTTCATCTCTGCGCGACGCGACCGCGAAGATCGTCGGCGCTGAGGCTCAGTTCGAGACAAATAATCCCTTGCCCATGCGCGGCGGGCTGACGATCGACGTCTATATTCCGAAAGACATCCTCAAAGAACCGGGTGCCCTGACGCGGTTTTTCTGGTTCGTGGGCGGCAATCCCATTGTCTTCCTGCCTTTGGTCACGCTGGCGGTGATGTTTCCGCTGTGGTGGTACAAAGGCCGCGATCCTGATCCCGGCATGTCGGTCGCTCCCATGTATGAGCCGCCGCCGGGCATATCTCCGGCAGAGGCGGGCACGCTGATCGACGACACCATCCATCCGCGCGACATTACATCGACGATTGTCGATCTGGCCGTCCGCGGTTATATCAAGATCGAAGAGACTGCGGAGAAAGTTCTGCTCTTCACCCACAAAGATTATGTCTTCCACCTGCTCAAGCCGCGGGAGCAGTGGGGCTCCGATCTCGCTCCGCACGAGCGCGTCATGCTGGAGAATGTCTTTGCCGGAGGCGAGCAGACGCGGTTGTCGAGCCTCAAGAATCGCTTTTACACGGCCGTGCCAATCATTCGGCAGGACATCATGTCGGCGTTAAAGAGCAAGGGAATCTACTTGCTCGATCCAGAGTCGGCCAACGGTTACAGCGTTGGTGCGGCTATTGCGATTCTCATTCCGTTTGGAATTTTTCAATACTTGGGCTGGGCAAACTTCTTCAACTCGGCCCCGCTGCTGATCGTCTGCGTGCCCATAGCGGCGTTGATCTGGTGGCTGTTTGCGCGGGTGATGACCGCGAAAACCGTAAAGGGCGGAAGAGTTCGCGTCGCCGTTCTCGGCTTTCAGGAGTTCATGAATCGCGTGGATGCGGAGCGGCTAAAACTAATGCCGCCGACCACGTTCGAAAAATTCCTGGCCTATGCCATGGCGCTGGGCGTGGAGCATCACTGGGCGCAAGCCTTTGCCGGAATCATCAAAGATCCTCCGCAGTGGTATGTGGGCCCCGGCGGATATTATGGCGGTGCCTTCAATCCGATCATGTTCTCGAGTTCGATGCACAGCATGGCCACGGATATGCACCAGGTCTTCGTCTCCGCGCCGCGCGCCAGTTCGAGCGGCTCCGGCTTTGGCGGCGGTGGTGGCGGCGGATTCTCGGGCGGCGGCTTTGGCGGCGGCGGCGGAAGCGCGTTCTGACGGCCTCGAAATGGCGATGGTACCCGCGCCTGTCAGGGCGGAATCAGTCCATCCCCGCGAGCTGTGGCTGGACGCGTTGGGCGTTAAAGAGGCTTTACAAGGCTTGGTCAGCCGGTCATTTGCTCCGTACTTCGTCGACCACCTGTCGGACAGCTATGATCACGGAGTCCGGCGATTCCTCCATGGCGTGGCCTGCATCAACCACCACTTGCCGTCCACGCGTTGACAAGCGCGCTAGGCGTGCCTGTAATTGATGAATTTGAATCTCGTGATATTCGGCTGCCTCTTTTTCGAAACCAGGAGGAGCCCAATACCTTCCTGCTGTCAGCACGACGAGCGGGCGATCACCCAGGCTGCCTGCGTTTTTTGCTGCGTTGGCGATATCGGGGTTTCCGCCCCCTTCTCTAGGAACGATTCTGCCCTCGTCAGTTGCTGCGCAGGCCTGCTCGGCATCGGTCCTAAACGCTTTCGGCTGTTCTTCGAGCTTAGCCAGCACGCTGGCTTGCTCGGGGGTGAAGTCGGGCGAAGGAGGTCGCCGCTCCCTGCTCGCCACAAAACGTAGCAAGCCGAACCGCGTCATTGCTGGTAGAGCCATGCAAATCAGGTGTCTCGTGCTGCCCGACATACGATTTATGGGCGAGAGATAGAAGTCCGGCTCATGCATGTCTGGAGTCGCTGAATCGATCAAGACCAGACCGGCCACCTCCGAGGGGTAGCGTGCCGTATAGATGCGAACATATTCTCCCCCTACCGAACCACCAGCCATCACGTAAGGTGGTAAAACCCCCGCGCGCTGTAGCGCCTTGTGCAGATCGCTGACAACACTGGCACTCGTTCGCGGAAACGATGGCGGATCGCTCCACCCTACTCCGGCGCGGTCGTACCAGCAGGCGCGAGTGAACCCTGTGATTTTGGACTGCAGCACCAGCCACTCATAACCGGGAGAGTTGCCTCCTCCTTCGAGAATCACAGTCGGCGTACCCCGACCAGAGCAGTATAGGTTCAGAGTGCGTCCACCAATATCAACCGCCTGTCCAACTCGTGGAGCCAGTTGACTGGCATCCCTGGCTCTCCCGACCTGTTCATATGCAAAACCCCACAGAAGTGCCACCACCATGAAAGCCAGAAGTACCCACGAGATTCTCGGAATCCACTTTCTCATCTGACGACCTCTTTATCAGAAATGGCCGACTCACAGTTCGGCGTTACGGGCAGCGCATAGGCCAGTCGAATAAAAAGCTTCCAAATCCGATAACGACCGGCACCGCTCCGGCGATACCCCCGAGTACCCACTTCCACATTCCCGACCGCATGAGCCACTGTCGCAGCAGAGAGATGGCGGCGTCACACACGAGCGGCGCCCCGCCTGATGCGTCACTGGATTCGTCGAATATCCAAAGAAGTTCTTGCTCGAACCGCAAGCGGAATGCGGGTGGATGAAAACAGATGAGCCAACGATACAAGGTGCGGTACATTATGCCCTCTCGGGGCGGATTTTGAGATGTAGTCTCGCTTCGCGCACCAAGCCTTCGAGTCTCGCGATTTCCGTAGCCAAAAGTCCGCGGCCAAAGCGTGAGAGGCGATAATACCGGCGCCTTGGATCATCGCCGGGGGAGCGTGGAGAGTGCTCTTCCACGATGCCTTGATCGAGCAGTTTTTGCAGATTGTCGTACAACGTGCCGGGACCCAATTTGTAGCGGCCGTCCGTCTGACGGGCTACCTCCCGCATAATCCCGTATCCATGACGATCTTCACTTGCGAGCGCGAGCAGGATATGTAGCGCGGCAGAGGAAAGAGGCAGGAATTGATCAAAATCTTCCTTCATGGTCGGATTCCGTTATATCGGACTCCGACTACTGGAGTCAAGTCCTATCTTTCCGAACCTAAGCTTAGCCCTTATCCTCGGGGCCGAATACTGCTTTCCTACTATTGATCTTCCGTTCCGCGAACCTATAATCTCCCCACTTCTTTCTGGGGTCCGAGTGCTAGAAAAATACAAGTCTTTCCAGAAGCCAGTGCTCATAACCGTCTGCGTCGTGGCCGCGTTGTGGGTGCTCTGCAGCGCCGCCCTGTACGGCGTAATGCGGCGACCGCCAGAGAGCTTCGCCCGCGTGATGTCGAAAATTCCCGGACCGATCCCTTTTCTCGTTCTTCCCTTTGAAACACTCTGGACGCGCGCCCGCGCGGGAACGCTCCAGGTAGGCGACGCCGCGCCCGACTTCTCCCTGGCCAAACTCGACCAGAGCGATCAGGTCCGTCTGTCCACGTTGACCGCACAGGGACGTCCCGTAGTTCTTGTTTTCGGCAGCTACACCTGACCGCCATTCCGGCGGGAGGTGCCCGCCCTCAACAAGCTTTACCAGCAGTACGGAAACCGGGTGGCTTTCCTGGTGGTTTACATCACGGAGGCCCATCCCAGCGACGTCTGGCAGATGGAAAGCAACATCAAAGACAAAGTGGTTTTTGCCAGCCCGCGGAATGAAGACCAACGCGCTTCTGTTGCCGGCTCGTGCGTCCGCAAGCTTGGAATCCAGATTCCGGCGCTTCTGGATGAATTCGGCAACTCGACCGAGACCACGTACACGGCATGGCCCGATCGTCTCTACCTGATCGACGCCAATGGCCGCGTCGCCTACAAGAGCAAGCCCGGCCCTTTCGGATTCAAGCCAGACGACTTAGAGGCAGCGTTGCGCAAAGTCGTGCCTGCCCGTTAGTCGCGCGAGCGAAACCGACTTGACCACACTCGCGTGCCGCTGAAAAACTCGCTTTCTTGTCGAAAAGGGAAGGGCACGAGTTTTACTCGTGCCGTTAAGTAGTTCAGAACGTTTCCGCGCTTTAGCGCCTGAGGTGCACTTGTGGCACGTGGGCGGAGTTTTTCCGCAGCCTTCTAATCTAGCTAGATCAGTACTCTAGTTCGTAAATACGAGGACGTGTAATTATTAGGATCAAGCGACGTAAGCAGCTAGGCTTGTGCTTGGAGGGCCAATTCCTGCCAAGGCCAAGCCCGTTTCACATCGTCCTTACCCTGGACGAGCAAAGGGAATTAGAAGCCAGAGCTCGAAAATATACGTCACCGTATCGCGATGTCGCTAGAGCTAAAATCGTGCTCCTCGCCGCGCCGGGCGTGCCCAACGATATCATCGCGGCACGCTTGGACACGCCGCGCCAGATCGTGAGCAAGTGGCGCAAACGATTTGCACTAGCCCGTCTACCAGGCCTTGAGGAGCAGCCTCGGGGCGGCCGTCCCGCCCTCTTTCCCCCCAGCGTGGTCGTGCAAGTATAAGCTCTCGCATGTGAGCTTCCGCATCGCCTCGGGCTGCCGCTCTCTCGGTTGTCTCTGGCCGATATCCGGCGGGAGGTGATGGCCCAAGGTATTGTCGCCCAACTTAGCGGGACAACGCTCTGGCGTTGGCTGAGCGCCGATGCCCTTCGTCCTTGGCAGCACCGTAGCTGGATCTTTCCTCGGGATCCGGATTTCGCTTCCAAAGCTGGACGTATCCTCGACCTCTATGCCCGGCTAGGGCAGGGAGAACCCCTACACAGTTCTGAGTTCGTCATCTCCGCGGATGAGAAAACCAGCATTCAAGCGCGACGCCGTAAGCAACCCAGTTTGTCACCTGCCGCCAGCCGACCTATGCGGGTGGAGCACGAGAATTTCCGCGAAGGCGCTTGGAGCTATTTGGCGGCTTGGGACGTCCATCGTGCCAAGCTCTTCGGACACTGTGAGAAGAAAAACGGAATTGCTCCCACCGACCGCCTCGTCGCTGAGGTCATGCGTCACGAACCATACAAATCGGCCAAGCGCGTTTTTTGGATCATGGATAACTGCTCCGCTCATCGCGGACAAAAGGCCGTGGAGCGCATCCGATCCCGTTGGCCCAACGCCCTTGGGGTCCACACTCCCATTCATGCCAGCTGGCTCAACCAAATTGAGATTTATTTCTCCATCGTCCAGAGAAAGGTGCTCATTCCCAACGATTTTTCATCGCTCTCCCAACTCCAGCAGTGTCTGATGAATTTTCAAACGCGCTACGAACAAACTGCTTCGCCCTTCCAATGGACCTTCACGCGCACCGATCTTTGCGCCCTGCTGGCAAAATTGCAACCCCGAGCAGCCGCCGCTGCCGCCTAACAAAATACGTCACCATAATTCCGGTCCAGAGTACTTAACTACCTGCACGTCGGCGGAAAGAGGGAAAGAGGATCGAATGCGCCTTTGCAAAAAACGCAAAGCATAGGCCGCCCTACTTCTTGAAGATGCGGGGTGGCGGGGTGGAACAGGCTTTTGACTTTGCCTGCGCAACAACAAAGTGGGGTGCCCCGTCTTTCGCGTTCTTTGCGAAGGTGGGAACCTCGGACGCGTGTACCGAAAGGTGGGCCACCCCGCCGTGTGCTGGCGTCAAGGGTGGGCCACCCGCCGTAAGGGTCTATGTTCGCGGATCTGCTCTTCGCTGGGCGGCCAAGTGATCGCTTATGGGCGGGGGGATCGTTGCCAACCAAAACCCCACAGGTAATCATAAACCCAAAGATCGCTAGAATAATCAAGAGAGCCTGCCAACCTTTTAGATCCTTCGCATCAAAGCCGGCCTTTAGTCGGCTTTCCTACAGGCAACGATGCTGGCTCACTGAACCACGCTCGCTGATTGGCCTCGGTATTCGTCAGGAGAGAGTTGGCTAGTGACTGGCCGCACGTGAAGCAAAATTTGCTTACGTCCGGGCACTCCGTGCCGCACGCTGCGGAGAACACAGGCAAACCCCTCCTATGCCTGAAAGCGTACAGCGCGGTCAACGAGACGTATCGCGCCATGCAAAATGTAACCGGAGGGGAAGCCGTCGCGACCCATAGGATGTAACCCGACTCACAAATGAAAATTGAGGAGAGTTGGGTTTGGGG